>Ga0207705_10000716_pt1 | contig 27356 bp, 22 predicted proteins | sample KBSC13metaG_FD_184314 | JGI IMG/M metagenome (GOLD analysis project Ga0207705, IMG submission 184314) | Corn rhizosphere microbial communities from Kellogg Biological Station, Michigan, USA - KBS C1-3 metaG (SPAdes) (version 2) | ecosystem: Host-associated > Plants > Roots > Rhizosphere > Soil ... | reverse complement strand
CAAAGCGCTTTGGATCGGCCGATCTAGCCAGCCAGTGACCACCGCGTCAATGGCAGCGAACGGCCGTGATTGCCGCAGAAGGGGTGAGGATGGGGCGTGAGTGGGCCGGTCGTCACGCGCCTTGTGAGAGAACCGTCGCCCGACATCGAGGGAGGGCTGGCTAGCGCGGCCCGACCCCCTCCCCAGCCCTCCCCGGGGAGGGTCGCACCGCCCTCTCCGTCGCCCTTACTTCGTGTTGTGCAGCATGCCCTGGAAGGCACGGTAGCTCGAGCGAGGGGTGCGCTGTTGCGTCTTGTAGTCGACGCCGACGAGGCCGAAACGCTTGGAGTAGCCTTCGGCCCACTCGAAATTGTCCATCAGCGACCAGGCGAAATAGCCGCGCACGTCGGCGCCCGCAGCACGGGCCGCGAGCAGCGCCTTGAGGTGGTCCTCGTAATAGGTGACGCGGCGCGGATCCTCGTCGCCGTCGACCTCGGCCATGCCGTTCTCGGTAACGTAGATCGGCACCTTGGTGTAGTCGCGCGACACCCGGACCAGCAGGTCGGTGAGGCCCTTGGGGTAGATCTCCCAGCCGATATCGGTCTTTTCGAGATTGCCCTCGACGACCTTGAAGCCGGTGGGACCGGTCGGGTCGGCGGCGACGAGGGAGCGCGAATAGTAATTGACGCCAGCCCAGTCGAGCGGGGTCGAGACCTTGTCCATATCGCGCTCGAAGCCGGCGGGCAGGTATTTTTCGAACATTTTCACCACATTGGACGGGTACTGGCCCTTGTAGAGGCCGCCCAGATACCAGCCGTTGAAGATGCCGTCGAAGAGGTCGGTCGCTTCGCGGTCGGCATCGCTTCCCGATACCGGCTCGCATTTCTGCAGATTGGTGACGATGCCGATGTTCTTGACGCCCTCGGCGCGTAAGGCCGCAACGGCGTTGCCGTGCGCGTAGAGCACATGGTGCATGGCACGCGCCGCGGCCCGCATGTCGCGGAGGCCGGGCGCATGGATGCCGAGGAAATGGCTGAGAAAGGCGACGCACCAAGGCTCGTTGATGGTGGCGGTGGCCGCGACCCGGTCGCCGAAATGCTTGCCGCACAGCGCGGCGTATTCGCCCAGCCACTCGGCGATGTCGCGGTTCATCCAGCCGCCCTTGTCCTGCAGGGCGCTCGGCAGGTCCCAGTGATAGAGCGTCATGAACGGCTTGATGTTGCGCGCCAGCATCCCGTCGATCAGGCGGTCGTAAAAGTCGATGCCGGCCTGGTTGACGGCGCCGGTGCCCTCGGGCAGCAGCCGTGGCCAGGCCACCGAGAAGCGGTAGGCGTCGAAGCCGCCGTCGCGGATCAGGTCGAGGTCTTCCTCCCAGCGATGATAGTGGTCGTCGGCAATGGCCCCGGTGTCGCCGCCCTTGACGTTGCCCGAAGTGGCCGAAAACGTGTCCCAGATCGAGGAGCCCCGGCCGTCGCCGGCGACGTTCCCCTCGATCTGGTAGCTCGCAGTGGCGACGCCAAAGGTGAAGTTCGGCCCAAAATCGTGGCGATTGACGGAAAACATGCTGGCCTCCTGATGTAATCGATTGCCGATAGCAGGCGTCGGGGTGGGTTGTCACGGCCAGGCGTCGGCCGCCGGGCGGAAATAGCAGGGGCGCCCCCGACCCAGCCGCGCGGCTCCATCGTCTCCCGCCCCCTTGAGGGGCTTCGAAGCGACCCGAAGGGGCAAATCGCTCCGGTGGAGCGATTTGAGTGAAGAAGGCCACGGCAGTGGCGTGGGATCAAGGGTGGGGGTACCCGCCACCCGCTCAGTGCCGGAGGATGGACCCCCACCCGGCTGCCGCCACCCTCCCCTCAAGGGGGGAGGGGCGATGACCTCATGGCTCCTCCGTCTCCCTCCCCCTTTCGGGAGGATAGGGTGGGGGTCCTGCCTCTGGCAAAGCGCCGGGAGGACTACCCGCCAAATCTACTTGCTCCGCAGGCCCGGATTCGCCGTCAGCAGCTCGCGCACAATCCCGCGATAGGCTCCGGCTTCGGCGCCCGACGGGGCGGTCGCGACCACGGGGGTGCCAGCATCCGAGGTCTCGCGGATGGTCATCACCAGCGGCACTTCGCCAAGGAACGGCATGCCGAGCCCGGCGGAAGCGGTGCGGGCGCCGCCGTGGCCAAAGATGTCGTAGCGATGGCCGGTGTCGGGGGCGACGAAATAGCTCATGTTCTCGACCAGGCCGAGCAGCGGTACCTGCAGGCGCTTCAGCATGTCGATGGCCTTCTTGGCATCGATCAGCGCCAGATCCTGCGGGGTGGAGACGATCACGGCGCCGTCGAGCGGCACCTGCTGGCAGAGCGAAATCTGGATGTCGCCAGTGCCCGGCGGCAGGTCGACCACCAGCACATCGAGGCCGCCCCAATCGGTTTCGCGCAGCAATTGCCGCAGCGCCGAAGTCGCCATCGGGCCACGCCAGACCACCGCCTGGTTGGGCGACAGCATGGAGCCGATCGAGATGGCCTTCAGGCCAAAGGCGCGATGGGGCGAGAAAATGCCATCGGCCCGGACCGCGGGCTTGCCCTCGATGCCGAGCAGTTTGGGGATCGAAGGACCGTAGAGATCGGCATCGAGCACGCCGGTGCGAAAGCCCTCGGCGAGGAAAGCCAGCGCCAGGTTCACGGCGGTGGTGGATTTTCCCACCCCGCCCTTGCCCGACGCCACGGCGATGATGTGCTTGATGCCCGGCACCGCTTCCTTGGGCGGCGGGCCCGGCGTACGCGCGTGGCCGTGCGCCGCGGTCTGCTTGTCGGCAGTGAGCGAAATCATCACCTTGCGGCCTTCGGCCACGGCCTCGGCGAGCCGCTGCGCCTCGGCGCAGACCGGGCCGAACGCCGCCTCCATGCCGGGAGCGATGGAGATGGCGGCCGCGACGGCGCTCTTGGTGACGATGATGTCGGAGAGGCCGGAGAAGGCCGCAAGATTGCCGCCGCCGGGGATTTCCACGCCGGCAAAGGCGGCCTTGATGCGGGCTGAAAGGTCGGTATCGGGCATATCATGACGCCGAGGCTGGAACCTCGTCCTTCGACAGGCTCAGGATGAGGTTCTCCCGAGGGGCAGCAAGGTCTCGCGAGGAACCCCGCAGGTTGCCCCCGGGGCTGGCCCGGGAGGCAAATGTGAGAAGCCCTCATGGTGAGCCTGTCGAACCACGAGGGCGGGGGCGTTGCCCTCAGACGATCTTCTGGCCGGTGCTCGCCCAATCCTTCACGAACTGCTCGAGACCCGATTTGGTCAGCGGGTGATCGGCCAGCTTCTTGATGATGGCGGGCGGGATGGTCGCCACGTCGGCGCCGGCGAGCGCCGCCTGCGTCACATGATTGGGCGTGCGGATCGAAGCCGCCAGGATCTCGGTGGTGAAGGCATAGTTGTCGTAGATCTGGCGGATGTCGCGGATCAGGTCCATGCCCTCGATGTCGATGTCGTCGAGCCGGCCAACGAAGGGCGAAATGTAGGTCGCGCCGGCCTTGGCGGCGAGCAGCGCCTGGTTGGCGGAAAAGCACAGCGTGACGTTGACCTTGATGCCGCGCCCGGTGAGCGTCTTGACGCCGCGCAGGCCATCGAGGGTGAGCGGCAGCTTGACCACCACGTTGTCGGCGATTTTCGACAGCACGTCGGCCTCGGCCATCATCTGGTCGTAGGTGGTGGAGGCGACTTCGGCCGACACGGGACCGGGCACGATCGAGCAGATTTCCTTGATCACGTCCTTGATATTGCGACCGGATTTGGCGATCAGCGAGGGGTTGGTGGTGATCCCGTCGAGCAGCCCCAGCTCGTAGAGCTCCCGAATGTCTTTTACTTCTGCCGTATCTGCGAAGAACTTCATCGTTCCCCTCCAATCCTGATAGTGCGCATGTGAGCCCGATTGTGGCCGAGCGCAAGGGCTCCGGCAAGGTGAATTGCCGGCATAACTTGGACGTTCAAGGCACCCGTTAGGTTCCGTTCAACGGGTTGCCGCCAGCAGCGCATCGGCGAGTTCGCCCACCCGGTTCTCCGGGATGCCGGCGACGTTGATGCGGCTGTCGTTGATCATGTAGACGCCGTCCTCGAGTTTCAGCTTTTCGACCACCGCCGGCGGCAGGCCGAGCAGCGAGAACATGCCGCGGTGCTCGGCGATGAAATCGTAGTCGGTGCCGTTGGAGCGCGCCCGGATGGCCTCCGCCAGCTTCTCGCGCAGGCGAATCATGCGGGTCCGCATCGCTTCGAGCTCCGCCTTCCACTCGGCGGTGAGCTCGGGATCGGTGAGGATGATGCGGATGATCTCGGCGCCGTGGTCGGGCGGCTGCGAGATGGTGGCGCGGATGACGTTCTGCATCTGGCTCGACACGATATCGGCCGCCGCGGCATCCTTGGCGATGGCGATCGCCACCCCGGCCCGCTCGCGATAGAGGCCGAAATTCTTGCTGCCCGAGAACGCGATCATCGATTCCGGCAGGGTGGTGGCGAGCTTGCGGACGCCATAGGCATCCTGCTCGAGGCCATCGCCGAAGCCGAGATAGGCAAGGTCGATCAGCGGGAAGGCGCCGGTACGCTTGAGCGAGGCCGCCACTTCGTCCCACTGAGCAGGGCTGAGATTGGCGCCGGTCGGGTTGTGACAGCAGGCGTGCAACAGCACGACGTCGTCCGGCCCGAGCCCATCGATGGTGTTCAGCATCGCCGGGAAATCGATGCGGCGCGTTTCAGCGTCGAAATACGGATAGTATTGCGGCTTGAGGCCGACCAGTTCGGCCATCGGCCAGTGGTTCGGCCAGGTCGGGTCGGACATCCAGATGCGGCCGCCCGGGCGGGCGCGGCCCAGCACGTTGAGCAGGATCGACAGCGCGCCGGTGCCGCCGGGGCCGTTGACCGTGCGGATGCGGGACGCATCGACCTTGCCGTCGAGCACCAATTGCACCACGGCCGACGAAAAGCCCTTGTTGCCGACCACGCCCATATAGGTCTTGGTCTTGGCGTTGTCGTGCATGCGCTGTTCGGCCTTTTTGACGGCCGACATGATCGGGGTGTTGTTCTTGTCGTCCTTGTAGACGCCGACGCCGAGGTCGATCTTGTCGGTGCGGGGGTCGGCGGCGTACTCGGCCATGAGCACGAAGATCTTGTCGAGCGTGGCCTTCTGAAGCGTCTCAAACATGGGAGCAAATCCGGGGAAACGAGCGTCGATGGAAAGAGTGAGGCCACTCCCTCCGAGGCGCCGCCTTTATAGGCGGACCGAACGGATTTGCAATGGCGTCGGGGCCCCCTGCTGCCGGCGCCGCTCAGCCGCTCGGCGTGCCGAGCGCGACGTGCAGATCCTTGCCGAGCCAGGCATCGCGGTCGGTGAAGTAGAAGGTAAAGTCCAGCACCCTGGGCCCGTCCAGCTCATCCGCCTCGATGTGCACGCCCTGCATGCCGAAGGCGGTGGGGGTCGACTGCTGGTCGGTGGCGTGATGCCAGCCATTATAGCCGAAGTGCAGCTGGAACGGCTCGGGCGCCTCGATCAGGATGGCCTTGCCCCTGGGCAGCACGTCGATGGGGCTCTGCTGCCGCCAGTGCCAGACCGGGGCATTCGGCGCCTTGCCGCCATAGCGGGTCTCGACCGCCTCCAGCAGTTCCGCCGGGCGCTGGTTCGCATCGGCAGCCAGCAACTTCAGGAACTCGGCATGCGCCCAGACCAGCGGCATGGCGCTGCCCGACGGCTTGCCGGGGTAGAGCCCGAGGGCGGGGATCGGATCGGTGTCCCAGATCTGCTCGGGGATCAGCCCGCCCGGCCCGGTCATGCGCACCATCGCCTCGAGCCAGGGTTTGGCGCTCTCACCGGCCGCGACGGCATAATGGCCGCGTTCGCCGGTCAGCAATGGCCATAGCCGGCCGATACCGCTGCCGTCGAAGGCCGAACCGTCGGCGTTCTCGCCATAGCCATCGCCGTTATAGCGATGATAGCTCGGCCCGCTCGGCGTCTCCACCTTGAGCAGCGCCTCGGCGACCTTGAGCGAATCGACAATGCGGGGATCGTCGGCGGCGCGCAGGCCGGCGCGGACGTAATAGAGGAACTCCATGCCGACGAGGTCGCCGGCCGCGATAGTTTCCTCGCCATCGCGGTTCTTGACCGAAATCTGGCCCTTGAGGCCGCCGTCGACGGCCCGCGGCGCCAGCCGCACATAATAACCCTTGACCCCGATCGTGCCGCAATAAAGCCCCTGCGGCACGTAGGTCCACGCCTCGATGCGCTCGTTCCAGCTATCGGCGAGCGACAGCAGGTAATCGCTTTCGGCGGCGCTGAAGAATTCGGCGACGGCAACCAGCGCGCAGATCGAAATGGTCAGGGTGAACGGGCTCACCCCGGCGTTTTCCTCCCAGCGATCCTCGTCGCTCATCGGCCCGTTGCGGACGATGTAGCCGACAGCCTGGCGCAGCATGTGTTCGACCGCGGTGGCGATGGTGAGCGCCCCCACCGATTTGAGCTTGCAGGCGAGCAGTACCGGCAGCGCCACCTCGTCGAGCTGGTTGCCGGTCCAGTAGCCGCGCCCGTCGGGGAAATAGTTCTGGGCCCAGCTGCCATTGTTGGCCTGCGTGCCGATGAGATAGGCGAGGGTGCGCGAGGCATCCTGCAACTGGCCGACGGCGATCATGGCGAACGCCGCTTCCACGGCGTCACGCGTCCACACCAGGTGATAGCCGCCGAGGTCGTCATGGGCCTGGCCCCAGGGAACGCTGAGGCTGGCGACGAGCGCGCCGCCATAGGTGCGATCCTCGTGGATCTTGATCACCGCGGCGGAAAGCTCGGCTTCGCGCTGCAGTTCCGGCGAGGTATAGGGTATTTTCAACGCCTTGCCCCAGGCTTCCCACTGATCGACGAACAGATCGCGCGTGTCGTCGTAGTCGTCGGCAAGGCTGGAGCGCGACAGGGTCCGCGCCCCCTCGATGGTTTCGGCAAAGCTCAGCGCGAGGACGCCGCTGCTCGAGGGCAACTCACCGGTCAGAGCGACATTGCCCTCGCTGGCCTGGGGGTAGTGCCAGGTCATGGCGCCGTTGGTGTTGAAGTCCTGCCAGCCATCGGAGGTACCGACATAGCCGGCGCTGGCCTGGCTGAAGCCGGCGTCGTTCCTGAGGCTCAGCGCCACTCCGCCGAGGCGCGCCGCTAGGTCGTCGCCGGCCCAGGCCGTGTTGTCCTTGCGGTCGCTGTTGAGATGCGGCGACAGCAGGGCATAGAGCTTCAGCCCCTCGCCCTCGAGCCGGTAGCGGATGAGCAGGCTGTCGCGCAGTGGATGCGGCAGGAATTCGAGCTCGAGCCGATAGCCCTCGCCCTCATGCACCACTTTGGGCAGCGGCACGTAGGCCTTCGGGGTGGTGATGATGTAGTGGTCGGCGCGCTTCACCTCGGTCCAGCCGTGCGGACCGGCGATGATGAAGCCGAGATCGCGAATCTGCGGCTGGCCGGTCGACGGCCAGTAGACCTCGTTGACAATGCCATAGCCGAAGGTCGCCCACAGCCGGCTGGCGCCCAAGGCGGTCGACACCATATCCTTGGCGCTCGAGGACCAGGTCGGGTTGATACCGGGCTTGCCGGGGGGCTGTGGCGTGTCGGTCATTGCTTTACCTATTGCCGTCGTTGGCTAATTGCAGACTTAAGCAGAACGCCGGCCGGGGGCGAAATAGTTCGTGAGGCCGATCGTCGCAGCCGGGCTCATCGCAGCAGGATCCGGTGGTCGACACGATGCATGGGCGGGGCTAAGTAAGACAACCCCTCCCTACCTGCCCGGAGACTCCAAATTCCTCCCGATATCCTGATGACCCACCCGTTGCACCAGAGCTGCACCACAGCGCTCGAGCAGAATTTCACGGTTCACAAGCTCTACGAGGCGGGGAATCGCGATGCGTTCCTGGCCGAGATCGCGCCCAAAGTGCGCGCCATCGCTGGCGGACAGGTGAACGCGGCACTGATGGATCGGCTAGCCAAGCTCGAAATCATCGCCAATTTCGGCGTCGGCTACGATTCGATCGATACCGCCGCGGCCAGGGCGCGCAATATCCACGTCACCAACACGCCGAACGTTCTCAACGACGCCATGGCCGAGATGACCATCGGACTGATGATCGCTCTGTCGCGCCGACTGCCGGAGGGCGATCGTTTCGTCCGCGATGGCAAGTGGCCGGCGGGCGGCTTTCCGCTGCAGCGCGAACTCACCGGCAAGACCGTGGGCATTCTCGGGCTCGGGCGGATCGGCAAGGAGATCGCGCTCCGGGCGCAGGCGATGAAGATGCGGGTGGTCTATACCGGCCGGCACCGCCAGCCGCGCGAGCCCTATGCCTATTACGATGACCTGCTGGCGATGGCGAAGGCGGTCGACTGGCTGGTGGCAGTGGCGCCTGGCGGCAAGGCGACCGACAAGATGGTGTCGCGGGAAGTGCTCCAGGCCCTGGGGCCCGACGGCATGTTCGTCAATGTCGGCCGCGGCTCGGTGGTCGACGAGGCGGCGCTGGTCGACTTGCTGACGAAAAAACAACTGGGCGGCGCAGCGCTCGATGTGTTCGCCGATGAGCCCAACGTGCCGCAAGGCCTGTTCGGCCTCGACAATGTCGTACTCTCGCCGCATCAGGGCAGCGCCACGACGGAGACGCGCGACCTGATGGGCGCGCTGGTCGTCGACAACCTCAAGGCGCACTTTGCCGGGGAGCCGTTGCTCACCCCGGTGGTGTAGCGGGACACCCTGCCCCGCCCTTCGGCCAAGCCTTTCCCCGCCAGGGATGCCCGACAAAGCAAGGAGAGCTTCGATGCACGAATGGTGGCGTGGCGCGGTCATCTATCAGGTCTATCCGCGGTCCTTCCAGGATACCAATGGCGACGGTGTCGGCGATCTCCCCGGCATCCTGCAGCGGCTCGACTACATCGCCCGGCTTGGGGTCGATGCCGTCTGGCTGAGCCCGATCTTCGAGAGCCCGCAGGAAGACATGGGCTATGACGTCTCGAACTATACCGACGTCGACCGGTTGTTCGGCTCGCTGGAGGATTTCGATGCGCTGATCGAACGGGCCCATACGCTGGGGCTCAAGGTGATCATCGACCAGGTGCTGAGCCATTCGTCCGACCGGCATCCGTGGTTTCGCGAGAGTCGGGTCAACAAGACCAACGCCCGGGCCGACTGGTATGTCTGGGTGGATCCCAACAGGGACGGCACGCCGCCCAATAACTGGCCATCGGTGTTCGGCGGCCGCGGCTGGGAGTGGAACCCGGCGCGGCGGCAATACTATCTGCACAACTTCCTGGTGTCGCAGCCGGACCTCAACTTCCACAATATCGAGGTGCAGGACGCAGTGCTCGACGTCATGCGCTTCTGGCTGGAGCGCGGCGTCGACGGCTTCCGTTTCGATACGGTCAACTATTATTTCCACGACGCCAAGCTGCGCAGCAATCCGGCCGCAAGGCGCAAGGAGCACCTGCCCTATGCCGTCAACCCCTATGACATGCAGGAGCACCGCTTCTCCAAGAGCCAGCCGGAGAATGTCGCCTTCCTGAAGCGCGTACGCGCCCTGATGGACCGCTACCCCGAAACCACCACCGTGGGCGAGGTGGGCGACAGCCACAAGGCGGTGGCGCTGATGGCCGAGTACACCTCGGGCAACGACAAGCTCCACATGTGCTATTCGTTCGAGTTTCTCGGTCTGCTCTATACGGCGGCGCATTTCCGCAGCCGCATCGAGCAATTCTTCGCGGCCAGCAAGGACGGCTGGCCGTGCTGGAGCTTTTCCAATCACGACGTCGATCGGCACATTTCCCGCTGGGCGGCCTACGGGGACGCGCTGGCGCTCGGCCGGCAGGCGGTGGCGCTGCTGCTGTCGCTGAAGGGGTCGGTCTGCATCTACCAGGGGGAAGAGCTCGGGCTCTCGCAGACCGACATCAATTTCGAGGAACTGACCGATCCGCCGGGCATCCGGTTCTGGCCCGAATACAAAGGACGTGATGGTTGCCGCACGCCAATCCCCTGGGAAGACGGGGAGCCGGCGAACGGCTTTTCGACCGTCAAGCCGTGGCTGCCGGTGAAGCCGCCGCAGGCGGCGCTCAACGTCGCCCGCCAGGAAGCCGATCCCGACTCGATGCTGAGCTTTTATCGCCGCATGCTGAGCTGGCGGAAGAACCGGGCGGCCCTGATCGACGGCGATATCGCGTTCTTCACCACCGCCGAGCCAGTGCTGGCGTTCCGGCGCAGCGGCCCCGACGGCAATATCGTTTGCGTCTTCAACCTGTCGCCGCAAGTCGAGACGGTGACCATCGCCGGGCTATCCCCCGACGCCACGCCCGATGCCGCCTCGGACGGGGCCACCCGCAAGCGCGACCGGCTGACGCTCGGCGCCAACGGCTTTGCGTTTTTTGCCGAGCCGGCGGGAGCGGGCGAACTGGTCGTGAAGTTCAGGGGGCGGCGGAAGCGGCCCGCTTGAGCCTGGCGAGGTCTATCGCCACACCGCAAACAGCGCTCCCATCAGCACCAGCGCTACCAGGTTGAAGCCGGCGCTCACATAAGCCGAGCGCAGCGGGCGCTGCTCGTAGACGTTGGTAGCGACCAGCACCACGGCGACGAAGCCCAGCCAGTTGAGGGCGCCGACCGCCGCGCCCTGCAGCAGCGAGGTCGCCTGCGCGTAGACGACCGCATGCTCGAGGATGAAAGCCATCAGCAGCGAGCCGACGGCATCGACGGCGATGGCGCGCGGCATCGCCTTCAGCATCTGATCCTGCGTGATGCCGACGGTCTTCTGCCACATTGGGCCGAAGGCGAACGGCGCGTACCAGAGCCCGCCGATGACGAGCCGCAGCACGGCGGCAACCAGCACCGCCAGCCAGTTGATCGGGATTTCCGGCATGTTCTTCCCCCGCAGCATCGGCTGAGTTGTTCAACCGCAAGGCATGAATACTACGCCAGCGCGGAGGAAACGCCATCTCGATCAATTAGTGCTGAGGGGCTCCAGCGTATCGGGGTCGAAGAACTCCATGTGCGAGCCGCCCCCCGGATCGGTGATGAAGGCCTTTACGCAGCCAGCCCAGGGCTGCACCGATTCGACATTGTAGCCCTGCTGGCGCAACTGCATGGCGATGGTGGCGGCGAAGATCTCGACCTTCTCATGGTAGAGCCCGTCCGAGCCGAGGATCTTTTCGCTCATGCACGAGCTGACCCCGGCCGCGGCGGCCGGCAGGGAGGAGCCGAACGCGAGGAGGAGCCCGACGGCGAGCAGCGTCGGCACGAGAGGTAGTCGAGACATGGTCGCAGATCCTGTTGTTCCGATCCCGACTATAGGAAGTGCTGCGCCCCCCTGCCAGTGACAAGCGGTTCATCCGGCACGTCTCATGCCGGTCGGTGGCGCGGCGGGCACAGGGTCCGCCGCACCCAAGGAGAGGATTTCATCAGCTGTTGCGGCTCAGCCGCTGCAGCGTGTGGGGATCGAAGAACTGCATGGTGGTGTGGCCATCCTTGCCGACGACATCCGCCTTGACGCAACCACCCCAGTCGGTGACGTCGGTCGCGTTGATGCCCTTGTCCTTCAGCGCCGCCAGGATGTTACCGCTGTTGGCGTCGATGTACTGGGTGTAGGTGCCGGAGCCGGCGGTGGGGCTCGGATTGATCGTCACGTCGTCCTCGCACGACGCGATCGAGGCGGCGAAGGAGGGGGCAACGGTCGAGGCAAGGCCGAAGCCCACGAGGCTGACGGCCGCAAGTAGTGGAAGGATTTTCATTTTTGCCGCTCCTGATTGTGGACAGCAAAACAACCATCGGGGCCTACCCGATGTTGCGTTAAAAAGCGGTGAGGTAGGTGAACTCGGCTTAAGCGAGTTAATGTGGCAGATGCGGCACGGCGGGCGGCTGTTCACAGCCTTGCCTCCGAGGTGCCACGTCATCCCCGCGCAGGCGGGATGCCATGGTTATGGACGCGCGAATGATCCGTGGCGGCCCGGAAAAGGGCCGTGATCGCCGCCCCGCACCGACCGCCTCAGCCGGTCACCGGCAGCGCCATTTCGACCAGCCGAGCCCAATAGCTGACGCCGGCCGGGATTGCCGCATCGTTGAAGTCGTAAGTGTCGGTATGGAGCCCGCTGGAGGCGCCATTGCCGATGAAGATATAGGCGCCGGGGCGCGCCTCGAGCATATAGGCGAAATCTTCGCCGCCCATGGTGCCATCGGCCTGGTCGTTCACCTGGCCGTCGCCGGCCACCGAGCGCGCCACCGCGGCAGCAAAGCTGGTCTGCTCGGGCGCGTTGACGGTGGGCGGATAGCCGCGCCGATAAGCGATATCGGCCGTGGCGCCGAAGGTAGCGGCGATGCCGGAGGTGATGGCGCGCAGCCGCTGCTCCATGAACTGGCGCTCGGTTTCCGCGAGGGTGCGAACCGTGCCGGTCAGCTTGACGTTGCGCGGGATGACGTTGAAGGCATTGCCGGCCTCGAGCATGGTGATCGACAGGACGGCGGAGCGCATCGGATCGAGGTTGCGCGACACGACCGTCTGCAGCGCCAGGATGAGCTGGGCGGCGATCACCACCGGATCGATGGTCTGCTGCGGAATCGCGGCGTGGCCGCCGACGCCCTCAAGGGTGATGATGAACTCGTCGGTCGCTGCCATGATGCCACCGGGACGAATGGCAAACCTGCCGACCGGCAGGCCCGGCAGATTGTGCATGCCGAACACCTCGGCGATGCCGAAGCGATCCATCAGGCCGTCCTCGACCATGGCGCGGCCGCCGGCGCCACCCTCCTCGGCAGGCTGGAAGATCACTGCCACCGAGCCGGAGAAATTCCGCGTCTCGGCGAGATATTTTGCCGCCCCGAGCAGCATGGCGGTGTGGCCATCATGGCCGCAGGCATGCATGCGCCCGGCGGTCCTCGAGGCGTAAGGTTTTCCCGAGCGCTCGCTGATCGGCAGCGCATCCATGTCGGCGCGCAGCCCGATGGTGCGCCCCGCGCCCCCCTTGCGGCCTTTGATTACCCCGACCACTCCGGTGCGGCCGATGCCGGTCACCACCTCGTCGACGCCAAAGCTGCGCAACAGTTCGGCAACCCGGCCGGCGGTGCGCTGAACGTCGTATTGCAGCTCCGGATGGGTATGAAAGTCGCGGCGCCAGCCGATGATCTCGTCTTCGAAGTCGGCGACGCGGTTGATGACGGGCATGGCAATCCTTCCGGCAAAGAAGCGAGTTTGCCCGGGCCGGAGCGGCGGCGTCAACCGATGCGGAACGCCCGACCCACCGCCGCCGCAACAGCGCTGGACGGCGCGCCGCTTTCGTGTAGCAATACCAAGGCGAAGGCGTAGCCGGCTGGCCTTGGGGCGCGATGGGAGAGCAAGCGTCGTTCGATGAGATGCACGGCACCGACGGGGTGGTGCGGGAGCCTTATGCCGCCCTCGATGCCTGGCTCCGGGAGCAGCCGGACACCACTCTCGGCCTGATGGCGGCGGACGCCGAAGGGATTTTCCGCCGGCTCGGCATCACTTTTGCCGTCTATGGCTCGAGCGAAGCCACCGAGAAGATCATTCCGTTCGACGTCATCCCGCGCATCATCTCGGCCATGGAGTGGCGCAAGCTCAGTCGCGGCATCGAGCAGCGGGTCCGGGCGCTCAACGCCTTCCTCTACGACATCTACCACCGGCAGGAGATCCTCAAGGCGGGGCGGATTCCGGAAAAGCTGATCCTCGACAACTCCGCCTTCTGCCCGGAAATGATGGGGCTGGAGCCGGCGCGCGGCATCTATGCCCACATCATCGGCGTCGACATCGTACGGGTCGGCGCCGACGAGTTCTACGTGCTTGAGGACAACCTCCGCACGCCGTCTGGCGTCTCCTACATGCTTGAGGACCGCGAGGCGATGCTGCAGCTGGCGCCGGATCTGTTCCAGCGGCTGAAAGTGGCGCCGGTCGAAACCTATCCGGAAAACCTGCGCCGCACGCTGGCCAGTGTCGCGCCCAGCCATGCCGGCCCATCCCCCAGCATCGTCGTGCTGACGCCGGGCATCCACAACTCGGCCTATTTCGAGCATTCGTTTCTCGCCGACCAGATGGGCGCCCAGCTCTGCGAGGGCCAGGATCTGTTCGTCGACGGCGGCAAGGTGTTCATGCGCACCACGGTCGGCCCCGAGCAAGTCGACGTCATCTATCGCCGCATCGACGACGACTTCCTCGATCCGCTGACCTTCCGCGCCGACTCGATGCTCGGCGTGCCGGGGCTGTTCGATGCCTATCGCGCCGGCAACGTCACGCTGGTCAATGCGCCCGGCACCGGCATCGCCGACGACAAGGCGGTCTATACCTACGTGCCGGAAATCATCGATTTCTATCTCGGGGAAACGGCGCTGCTCAACAACGTGCCGACCTACAACTGCACCGACAGCAGCCAGCGCGCCTATGTGCTCGAGCACCTGGCCGAGCTGGTGGTGAAGGAGGTGCACGGCTCCGGCGGCTACGGCATGCTGGTGGGCCCGACCTCGACCCGGGAGCAGCAGCAACTCTTCCGCGACAAGATCATCGCCCGTCCGGACAACTACATCGTGCAACCGACGCTGGCGCTCTCCACCTGCCCGACCTATGTCGATGCCGGCATTGCGCCGCGCCATGTCGACCTCAGGCCCTATGTGCTGATCGGCGACCAGATCCGCATCACCCCCGGCGGACTGACGCGCGTGGCGCTGACCGCCGGCTCGCTGGTGGTCAATTCGAGCCAGGGCGGGGGCACCAAAGATACCTGGGTGCTGGAGGAATGAGGGAAGTACGGACTGCTTGGCGCGAAAGGCCCCCTTTACGCGCCAGCGCAGGCGGCAACGAATGCTAGGCCGGACCGCACAGAACCTGTTCTGGCTCTCCCGCTATGTCGAGCGGGCGGAGAACATGGCGCGGCTGCTCGAGGCCGGTTATCGCATGTCCCTCACCCCGCGGCGCGAAGGCGGGGCGGCGGAACACCTGGTATCAATGCTGCAGGCGGCGGAAGTCGATGCGGCGTTTGCCGAAAAGCATGCGGTGGCCGACGTCGCCTCGGTCAGCCAGTTCATGCTGTTCGACGAAGAGAATCCCTCCTCGGTGCGCTCATGCCTGCTTGCCGCGCGCACCAATGCGCGCTCGGTGCGCACGGCGCTCACCGCCGAGGTGTGGGAGACGATCAACGCCGGCTGGCTCGAATTCGCCGCCATCCGGCCACGCGACGTGACAGGCGGCCGACTGCCGGAACTGCTGAACCGGGTGAAGCAGATTTCGCACCAGTTCCGCGGGGCGCTGATCTCGACCCTTCTGCGCGACGACGGCTATGCGTTCGCGACGATCGGCGGCTATGTCGAGCGCGCCGACAACACCGCGCGCATCCTCGACATGAAATATTACGTACTGCTGCCGCGCGCGATGCTGATCGGGGGCGACGTGGACATCCAGCAATGGACGCTGATTCTCAGGGCCGCCTCGGCGCACCGCAGCTACCGCCATGTCTACCACGACCGCTACAAGGCCTGGAACATTGCCGACTATCTGATCCTCAGGCCGGAGATGCCGCGTTCGCTGAAATTCTGCTTTTCCCACGTCACGCGCACGCTCGAGATGCTGGCCGATGGCTATGGCAAGCGGTTGAGCTGTCACGATGCCCTGGCAGAGGTCAACTGCATGCTCGACGGCAACAGCATGGACGCGATCTTCCAGAGCGGGCTGCACGAATTCCTGACCGAATTCATCGACCGCAACAACCGACTGACCCAGGCGCTCTCGGAGAGCTACAATTTTTACTGAGCCATGATCATCGACATTTCGCATCAGTTGCACCTTGCCCTTTCTGCCGGGGTCGCGCGGACAACGGCGCATGTGCTGCTGACGCCCCTGTCGGGGCCGTCGCAGACCATCCTCGACTGGGCGATCGAAATGCCCGGCATCGAGACGGCGGCGCGCTTGACCGATGCCTACGGCAACCGCGCCCTGCTGGTGACGCAGGCGCGGCCGGGGGACGAGTTGACCATTACCGTCACCGGACGGGTGGAAACGCATGACCGCAACGGCGTGCTGGGCCGCATTCCGGGCGAACCGGTAGTGGCGCTCTATCGGCGCGCGACCGCGCTGACGGCAGCCGACCCGCGCCTCGTCGACGCATTTCGCGACGCCGACCGGAGCGGGACCGCCCGCATCGCGCTGCTGCACGCCGTCATGGGGCGGCTCGGCGAGCTCTACCGGTTCGACGGCGAGGCGGCGCCGGCGGGCGCGGCGCAGGCGCAGACCGCGGACGGGCAGTCGCAAAGCGTCGGCGCGGCAGGGGGGGACGATCGGCCGGCAGCGGATGCCGCCACCTTCGCGCACGGCTTTGTCGGCGCCGTGCGCTGGCTCGGCATCCCGGCACGCTACGTCACCGGGTATCTTGCCGGCGACTCGGAACGGCCGGCGCGGTTCCACGCCTGGGCCGAGGCCTACGATGACGGGCTCGGCTGGATCGGGTTCGACGCGGCGCTCAATCTCTGCCCGACGGACCGCCATGTGCGCGTCGCGGTTGGCCTCGATGGGCAAACCACCATGCCGCTGCGCGTCGTGCCACAGCCGGGCCCCGCGACCGAAACGGTCGCGGCCGTGGCCACCGCGGCGCAATAGGCTACGGCCCGAGAATCGCCAGCCATACCGAGACGGTGACCGCCGCCCCGATGGTGCCGAGCAGCAGCGTATTGGCGGCAATACTGGCGCCGCGATTGTAGTAGGTGGCAAAGACGTAGGAGTTGATGCCGCTCGGCATCGCGGCGAGCAGGATGCCGTAGCGCGCGATATGGATGTCGACGTGCAGCAGCGGCACCATCAGCACATAGGCGATGAGCGGGTGGATGACGAGTTTCAGCACCGTCATCGCCAGCGCCTGCCGCCAGTTATCGGAGAGCTTGTATTCGTTGAGCGCGCCGCCGATGCCGAACAGCGCCGCCGGCACCACCGCCTGCCCCATCAGGGTAAAGAACGCAGTGCCCGGCTCAGGCAGCGTCAAATGGGCGAAATTGCCGATGATGCCGGCCGTGATGCCCCAGATCAGCGGCGTTGCGGCGATGCGCCGGGCCGCCACCACCAGCGTCTTGCCGAGCGTGGCGCCGCCGCGCCGCACCAGTTCCATGACCAGCATGCCGACGGTGATGAGTACCGGGCTATGCAGCCCGATGATCGAGAAGATGGTGGGCAATGCCGCAGCGCCATAGGCCCGGCTGATGATCGGGTAGCCGACCAGCAGGGTGTTGGTGAACATGGCGGCAAAGCCGGACGACACCGCGTCCTCGATCTGGTTGTGGAAGAATTTCCGCGCGATCAGCGTGCCGGCGACCAGCGAGAACAGTGCCCCGATATAGTAGGGCGCGATAATCGAGAGGTTGAAGACGCTGCGAAAATCCGAGGTCAGCATCGACTCGAACAGCAGGCAGGGCGTGGCGAAATTGTTGACGAAGCTGACCAGCCCGTCGACGCCGCGCTGCGGGTAGAATTTCAGCCGCACGGCAAAATAGCCGAGCGCGATCAGGGCAAAGATCGGCGCTACGACATTGACGATCGAAAGCATGGGCCGGTCAGTTCAGGAGGACGTGGCGACCTGACACCCGAAGGGGGCAAGCGTCAAGCAAAGCGGGAGACGAGACCCCTCACCCGGTTCTGCCGGCCACGTGCCCTGCGGGGCCTTGCTCGCTGAAATCGCTCCACTGGAGCGATTTCCGGGCGCTCCCAAGTCTCCCCGACGGGGAGAGGAACACGACAGGCCGTGCCCCATCATTCCTCTCCCCGTCGGGGAGAGGTCCCGGCAGGGGGTGAGGGGTCTTGGCGGCCGGCCCCAAGCAAACGCGACCATCGATGGTCCTTCGAGGCCCGCTGCGCGGGCGCCTCAGGATGAGGTCGTTGCAAGGTAGGACTTCTTCTCCACCGCCCCCGCATCCTCGTGGTGAGGTGCGAGCGGAGCGAACCTCGAACCACCCGCGGTGATCGTCGGCTCGCCCCCCTCCGGCTGAGGATGGGCAGAGATGGGTGTTGCAGCATTGGGGCCCGGGCGCTACCCAAGACAGGAGGAGCAAGCCATGGTTCAGTCGGCCCCCGATACCCCAATCGACGTGTTCGTCATCGGCGGCGGCGTCAATGGCTGCGGGATCGCGCGGGACGCGGCGGGGCGCGGATTTTCCGTCATGCTGGCGGAAATGAGCGACCTCGCCTCCGGCACTTCGTCGGCCGCCACCAAGCTGGTGCACGGGGGGCTGCGCTACCTCGAATATTACGAGTTCCGCCTGGTGCACGAGGCGCTGGCCGAGCGCGAGGTGCTGTGGGCGGCGGCGCCGCACATCATCTGGCCGCTCAGGTTCGTGCTGCCGCACCACAAGGGGCTGCGGCCGGCCTTCGTCCTGAGGTCCGGGCTGCTGATCTACGACTATCTCGGCGGGCGCAGGCTGCTGCCGCCGACGCGCACGCTCGACCTTGCCACCGACATCGCCGGCAAGCCGCTGAAGCCGGGCTATCGCACGGCGTTCGAGTATTCGGACTGCTGGGTGAACGATGCCCGCCTCGTGGTGCTCTGCGCCCGCGACGCCGCCGACCACGGGGCGATCATCCGCACCCGCACCAAGGTGCTCTCGGCGCGCCGCGACGGCGGCCACTGGTCGATCGTCATCGAGAACGTCACGACCGGCGAGCGCGAAACGGTGGTGGCCAAATTTCTCGTCAACGCTGCCGGGCCGTGGGTCGACCACGTCATCGTCGAGGCGCTCGGCAATAACGGCGCGCACAATGTGCGGCTGGTCAAGGGCAGCCATATCGTGGTGAAGAAGCACTACGCGCACGACCGCTGCTACATCTTCCAGAACGCCGATGGCCGCATCGTCTTCGCCATCCCCTATGAGGGCGATTTCACCCTGATCGGTACGACCGACCTCGATTATGACGGCGACCCGGCCAAGGTTAAGATCAGCGAGGCCGAAACGGACTATCTCTGCGCCGCAGCCAGCGAATATTTCCGCGAGCCGGTGACGCGCGAGGATATCGTCTGGAGCTATTCGGGCGTGCGCCCGCTGTTCGACGACCACGCCTCGGCAGCACAGGAAGCGACACGCGACTATGTGCTGAAGCTCGACCGGCCGGCCGATGCGCCGGGCGTACTCAGCGTTTTCGGCGGCAAGCTCACCACGCATCGCCGGCTCGCCGAGGAGGCGCTGGAGCGCATCGAGGAGGTGCTGGGGCGGCGCGGCCGGCCGTGGACCAAGCGGGCCAAGCTGCCGGGGGGCGATTTCGCCCCCACCGATTTTACCGGCGAGGTGTCGCGCACCGCGGCGCGCTATCCGGGGCTGCCGCTCGGCCTGATCTCGCGCCTGGTGCGGCTCTACGGCACCAAGACGGCGGTGCTGCTCGGCGAGGCGAAATCCCTCGACGATCTCGGACCAGCGTTCGGCGGCGGCCTGACGGCGCGCGAGGTGGACTATCTCGTCGCGCACGAATGGGCGCGAACGGCCGAGGACATCCTGTGGCGCCGCACCAAGCTCGGGCTGAAGACCAGCGTCGCGGAGCAGGCGGCGCTGGCCGACTATCTGGCGCAGGAAAATGCGGTAGCGTGAGGGGGAAGGCGGAGCTGGTGGGGGGACCATGACAGGCTACGTGTTGGCGATCGACCAGGGCACCACATCGAGCCGCGCCATCGTGTTCGATGGCCGGCAGCGCATCGCGGGGCTCGGCAAGATGGAGTTCACCCAGCATTTTCCGGCCTCGGGCTGGGTCGAGCACGTGCCGGACGAAATCTGGGCTACCTGCCTGTGGTCGGTGAAGACGGCGCTGAAGCAGGCCGGCATCACCGCCCGGGAGATCGCCGCCATCGGCATCACCAACCAGCGCGAAACGACCATCGTCTGGGACCGGGCGACCGGCAAGCCGATTCATAATGCGATCGTCTGGCAGGACCGCCGCACCGCGCCGCAGTGCGAAAAGCTCAAGCGGGCGGGTCACGAAAAGAGCTTCACCCGCAAGACCGGGCTGCTGCTCGATCCGTATTTTTCCGGCACCAAGGTGGCCTGGCTGCTCGACAAGGTGAAGGGGGCCCGGCGGCGCGCCGAGCGGGGCGAACTCGCCTTCGGCACCGTCGACAGCTACCTGATCTGGCGGCTGACCGGGGGCAAGGTGCACGCCACCGACGCCACCAATGCCTGCCGCACCCTGATGTACAATATCGAGACCAATGCCTGGGACGACGAGCTGCTCGACCTGCTCCGGGTGCCGCGCGCCATGCTCCCCGAGGTCAAGGATTGCGCCGACGATTTCGGCACGACCCAGGCGGACATCTTCGGCGCGGCGATCCCGATCCGCGGCGTCGCCGGCGACCAGCAGGCGGCGACCATCGGGCAGGCGTGCTTCAAGCCGGGGATGATGAAATCCACCTACGGCACCGGCTGCTTTGCGCTGCTCAACACCGGCAACAAACTGGTACGCTCGAAGAACCGGCTGCTCACCACCATTGCCTATCGGCTCGAGGGCAAGACCACCTATGCCCTCGAGGGCGCGATCTTCATGGCCGGCGCCTCGATCCAGTGGCTGCGCGACGGTCTAGGGCTGATGGAAACCTCCGCCGAAAGCGACAAGCTCGCTGCCGCCGCGGATAGCGGCCAGGAGGTCTACCTGGTGCCAGCCTTTGTCGGCCTCGGGGCACCGTGGTGGGACGCGGAGGCGCGCGGCGCCATTTTCGGGCTCACCCGCAACAGCGGGCGGTCGGAACTGGTCCGCGCGGCGCTCGAATCGGTGAGCTACCAGACCCGCGACCTGCTCGAGGCGATGCAACGCGACTGGAAAGCAATGGACGGCAAAACCGTGCTGCGCGTCGACGGCGGCATGGTCGCCTCGAACTGGACCATGCAGTTTCTCGCCGACATCCTCGATGCGCCGGTCGACCGGCCGACCATCCTCGAAACCACCGCGCTCGGCGCCGCATGGCTCGCTGGGTCCAAGGTCGGCGCGTGGCCCGGCATGCAGGATTTCGCCGCGCGTTGGGCCCTCGACCGGCAATTCAAGCCGCAGATGGACGCAAAACTGCGCAAACACAAACTCGCAGGCTGGCGCAACGCCGTGCGGCGCACTTTGACCGCAAGGTAAGACAGGAAAAGCAGGAGGCACGGCAACCCTCCCCTTGGTGGGAAGGTGGCCCCGAAGGGGGCGGGTGAGGTCGAGCCGCAGGCACTGAGTGGGTGGGGGGCCCCCAACCCTGGCGCTGCCGCGCTTACCCTCCCCTCAAGGGGGAGGAAGCGATGGAGGCGCAATTCTTCCCCTCTGGTGAGGGCCCCGCGGGGCCGGGGCGGGCTTGGCCAATACCCTAAGCCATGCCGAAATCGGCGGCCCAGAACAGGCCGTAATGGCTGCCGGGGCGGCCGCTCTGGACCACCATGCCAACGCCCGTCCACAAATTGGACAGCAGGGTGAAACGGTGGCCCGGCGAATTGAGCCAGTCGCGCAGGGTCTCCTCGAGGCTGGTCTGGCCGGCGGCGACGTTTTCCCCGATCGGGCCGTAATAGCCGGCCAGGGTGGCGCGGGCGCGCAGGTTCTGGCCGGGCCCGAATTCGTGCGACATCTTGTCGTGGGAAACCATGGCGCGCGCCTGGTTGTTGGCCATCTTCGTCAGCACCGGGCTCAGCACCAGCGGATTGCTGCCGTATTGGCGCCGCACGTCGTTGATGGCGGCGAGCATTTCGGCCGGCGTGACCTCGGCGGCGGGGGTTACGGTGGTGGGCAGTTCGGGCCCGCAGGCGGTGAGGCTCGCGGCGGCGCCCAGCACCAGAAAACCGCGACGGGTAAGATTGCGCATCGGGGACTGCCTTCAAGCCGGCGCAACGCGCCAAGATCGGGCGAAGACTAGCCGAACCGCGCCATTTCGCAAGGCCTGCCAAAGGCGCTTGCGGGCGGCCGGCCGCCGCTCTTAACTGGAGGTGGCAGGAGGAAAATCCCGATGGCAGATCCGACGCATTTTGTGGTGGTGGGGGGCGGCACGGCAGGATGGATCGCCGCGTTCATTCTGCAGGACAGCGCCCGCCGGAGGAAACTCGATGCCCGGATCTCGGTGGTCGAATCGAGCAAGATTCCGACCGTCGGCGTCGGCGAGGCGACGACTGCGGCGTTCCGCGTGTTCCTCAAGCAGTTCGGCATCGACGAGTTCGAGTTCTTCCGCAAGACCGAGGCAACCTTCAAGCTCGGTATCCGCCACCACAACTGGCGGCGGCCGGGGGTCACCTATTATGGCCCGATCGATGACCCGCACCAGGTGGTCGAGGCACCGGCCGGGGCGCCGTCGGACTATCTCAACATCTATTCGGTGAGTGCCGGCAAGCCCGTCGAGGACATGCACCTGTTCGGGCCATTGCTGAAGCGCCGGAAGGCGCCCTATGCGCGAAAAGCCGACGGGTCGCTGATCGCGCTCGGGCCGTTCCACAACGCCTTCCACTTCGACCAGTCGCTGGTGGGCAAATTCCTCAAGCAGAAATCACAGGGCGTCGAGATCGTCGACGCGGTCGTTTCCGGCGTCGAACGCAGCAGCGAGAATGGCGACATCACGGCGCTGGTGCTCGACAGCGGGGAAAAGCTCGCCGGCGACTTTTTCATCGACGCCACCGGATTCCGCAAGCGCCTGATCGTCAAGGAACTCAACGCGCCGTGGATTTCCTATGCGCATGAATTGCCTGTCAATCGCGCCCTGCCCTTCTGGCTGCCGATCGAGGAGGGCGAGGAGATCAACAACTTCACCCATGCCTGGGCGCAGGGCGCGGGCTGGATGTGGCAGATTCCGACGCAGTTCCGCTATGGCTGCGGCTACGTCTATTCCGACGAGTTCCAGACGCCGGAAGGCGCCAGGCTCGAGGTGGAGCACGTGCTCGGCCGCAAGATCGAGGTGCGCGACGACATCAAATTTTCGATCGGACGGCTGGAAAAGGCGTGGATCGGCAATTGCGTGGCGGTGGGGTTGTCGTCGAGTTTCCTCGAGCCGCTGGAATCGACCTCGATCCACGGCACCATCGTGCAGATGATGCTGTTCGCCGGGCTCTACATGAAGGAGCCGGGCAAGATCACCCAGGACGAACGCGATGACTACAACCGGCGGGTGGGCCGGCAGGTCGACGACTTCCGCACCTTCGTCAACATGCACTACATGACCGAGCGCGACGATACCCCGTTCTGGCGCGAGGTGCGGGCCAACCGCATCCATCCCGAGGCCAAGGCGCGGCTGGCGCAGTGGCGCGAGCGGATGCCCCGGCGCGAGGATTTCCCGGATTATCTCGGCGGGCTGCCACACATCGAGACGCAGCTTTACTATCCGGTGCTGGACGGCCTCGGACTACTCGATCCTGCGGTCGCGAAGGCGGAAATGGCCAACATGCCCGGGGTGCGGGCGTTCGCGCGGAAGACTGTCGACAGTTTGACCAAGGCATACAAGCAGGCCGCCACCAAGGCGCTGGGGCACGCCGAGTTCCTCGCCCTGGTGCGCGCCGGCGCCTGAGGCCGGCGGGTCGCCAGAGCATTTCTCGTTCCGATTGAATCGGAACGAGAGCTCTGACTCCTTGTTTTGTCGCGTTTCCGAACCGGAAAGCCGCTGCGCACTTTTCCTGGAAGCGCTTATTTCTGGCTGTGCACGCCGCCGGGCTTGGAGATGTCGCGCAACGCCTTGGCGCTGCTCTCGTCATCGGCGTGCGAGACATCGCCCAGCGACAGGATGCCGACAAGGCGCTTCTGCCGATTGAGCACCGGCAGACGGCGGATCTTGAATTCGCCCATCTGCCCGGACACCGACTCGATTTCCTCGTCGTCGAAGCAGTAGCGCACGCTCTTGCTCATCACGTCGCCGACAGGGGTATCGGGGCCCTTGCCTTCGGCGATGGCACGCAGCGCGATATCGCGATCGGTAATCATGCCGACCAGCCGGTCATTGTCCTCGACGGGCAGCACGCCGGCATCGATCTTGCGCATCTTGACGGCGGCTTCGCGGATGGTCTCGGCCGGCCTCGAAAGCTGCACATCCTTGCTCATGCAGTCGCGGACCTTCATGGGGCTCTCCCTGGTGCTGGCGGCAATGGCCTCCCCGCTCATCGGGGAGACATGTCGCCAGAAGCCAAATGCCCGCGGGAGGGCGCCGGTTCACCGGCGGGGTGAAATATTGTTCCCCGCCGCCGGTGCAAGTCGGGCCGGGTCAGGCGACGCGCTGCTGCTTCGGCGCGCGGGCCCATTTCGGCAGCCAGTCGCCGTGCGCCGCCAGCAAATCGTCGACGAGATGCCAGATCTGGTCGAGGTCGAGTTCGGCGGCGGTATGCGGGTCCATCATGGCGGCGTGGTAGATGTGCTCCTTGTTCTCCTCCAGCAGCGCCGCGACGGTCAGTTCCTGCACGTTGATATTGGTGCGGATGAGCGCCGTGAGCTGGGGCGGCAAATCGCCGATATAGGTCGGCTGGATACCGGAGGCGTCGACGAGGCACGGCACTTCCACCGCCGCCTTGCTGGGCAGCGAGGAGATGACGCCGTTGTTGCGGACGTTGCCGTAGATCACCGAGGGCTCGCCGGTCCACACCGAGTTCATGATCGAGGAAGCGTATTCCTTGGACTGCTTGACCTCGATGGTGTTGGCCTTGCGATATTCGTCGGAAGTGGTCTTCCAGCGGGCGATCTGCTCGATGCAACGCTTCGGGTATTCATCGAGCGGCACGCCGAATTTCTCGATCAGGTCCTCGCGCCCCTCCTTGATGAAGTAGGGCGTATATTCGGCGAAGTGCTCGGAGCTCTCGGTGACGAAATAGCCGAGCCGGGTCAGCATCTCGTAGCGCACCTTGTTGGGGCAGCGCGGATTCCAGCCGGGTTTTGGCGCGCGGCCTTCGCGATAGGCGCGGATCAGGTCGGGATAGAGGTCGCGATAGGAGCCGTCGGCCTCGCGGTGCTCGAATTTGAGGTAGAACGCCATGTGGTTGATGCCGGCCGAGCGGTAGCGGATTTCCTCGTAGGGAATGCCGAGATCGTTGGCCAATTCCATCGCCGTGCCCTGCACCGAATGGCACAGGCCGACCTGCTTGATGGTGGGGTATTTCTCGGCGATGGCCCAGGTGTTGATGGCCATCGGGTTGACGTATTGCAGCATCACCGCCTCGGGGCAGACTTGCAGCATGTCCTCGCAGATGCTCCACAGATGCGGCACGGTGCGGATGCCGCGCATAATGCCGCCGATGCCGAGGGTGTCGGCGATGGTCTGGCGCAGGCCATACTGTTTCGGGATATCGAAATCGGTGACGGTCGCCGGCTCGTAGCCGCCGATCTGGAAGCAGACGACGACGAAATTGGCGCCGTCGAGCGCGGCGCGCTGGTTGGTGAAGGTCTCGACCGTTGCCGTGACGCCGAGCGTCTGGATCAGCTTGCCGGCGATGATGGCGCTTTCCTCGAGCCGCGTCGGGTTGATGTCCATCAGGGCGATGCGGGCCCCGCTCAGCGCTTCGCGCTGCAGCACATCGCCGACGATGTTCTTCATGAAGACGGAGGAGCCGGCACCGATGAAGGTGATTTTTGGCGTTAGGGACATGATAGCCTCTTGGAGTTTTAAGCTGCGATATCGAAGGCGGCGCGGACCAGCGCGCGAGTGTAGTCAGTCTGGGGATGCTCCAGCACCTGGGCGACCGGGCCCTCTTCCACCACGTTGCCGAACTGCATGACCATGACGCGGTGGCAGAGCGCCCGCACCACCTTCAGGTCGTGCGAAATGAACAGGTAGGAGAGGCCCTTTTCGTCCTGCAGCTTGCGCAGCAGGTCGATGATCTGGGCCTGGACGGAAAGATCGAGCGCCGAAGTCGGCTCGTCGAGCAGGATGAACTCGGGCTCCATGGCGATAGCCCGGGCGATGGCGATGCGCTGGCGCTGGCCACCGGAGAATTCGTGCGGGAAACGCTGCATGATGGTGTCGGGCATGCCGGCATCGAGCAGCGCCTGGCGCACCCGGTCGAGCCGCTCGCGGCCGTTGCCGAGATTGTTGACGATCAGCCCTTCCTCGATGATCTGGCGGATCGACATGCGTGGATTGAGGCTGGAAAACGGGTCCTGGAAGACGATCTGCATGCGGCTGCGCAGGGGGCGCATCTCGCCACGGGTCTTGTCGTGGATGGGCTTGCCGTCGAAGTAGATTTCCCCGGCATTGGCGGGGATCAGCTTGATCAGCGCCTGCCCGAAGGTGGTCTTGCCCGAGCCCGATTCACCGACCAGCCCCAGCGTCTCGTGCCGGCGCAAATGCAGGTTGAGATTGTTGACCGCGACCAGCTCGAAGAAATCCGGCTTGAAGAAGCCGCCGCGCTTCAGGGTGAAGGATACCTTGACCTGCTTGCCCTCGAGCACCGTCTCGGAACTCTCGGCGATCGGGTTGGCCGAGCCCTTGGGTTCGGACGCCAGCAAATGGCGCGTATAGGGGTGCTGCGGGTTAAGGAACAGCTCCTCGGTGGTGTTGTGCTCCTGCACGCGCCCGTTCTGCATGACATAGACGTATTCCGAAAACTGGCGGACGATGGTCAAATCGTGGGTGATGAGGATCACCGCCATGCCGTACTTGGTCTTGAGGTCCTTGATGAGGTTGAGGATCTGGGCCTGCACGGTGACATCGAGGGCGGTGGTCGGCTCGTCGGCGATGAGGATGTCGGGGCGGTTGGCCAGCGCCATGGCGATCATGACGCGCTGCCGCTGGCCGCCGGACAATTGGTGCGGATAGGAGCGCAAGCGCGCCTTCGGCTCGGGAATCTGCACCTCGGCGAGCAATTGCTCGGCGCGCGCCATGGCCTCGGCGCGCGACACCCTGTTGTGCAGGTGGATGATCTCGCAGATCTGCTGGCCCACGGTATAGACCGGGTTCATGGAGCTCATCGGCTCCTGGAAGATCATCGAGACCTGATTGCCCCGGAGCTTGCGCATCTCGGCCGGCGCCAGCTTCAGGATGTCGCGGCCGGCAAGGGTGATGCGGGCCTCGGGGCTGATCTGCGCCCGCTTGGTGAGCAGCCGCATCACGGTGCGGGCGGTGACCGACTTGCCGGAACCGGACTCGCCAACGAGCGCGATGGTCTCACCCTTATGGAGCTGGAACGAGACGTCCCGGACGGCTTCCACGATGCCGCCCTCGACCTTGAAGTTCACCGCGATGCGGCGCGCATCGAGGATCAGCTCGCGGCCATGGCTGCCGAGATCGTGGCGTTCGGAGGAAACGGGGGCGGGGTGCGGTTCGGCCATCACATCACTCAATACGGGTCGATCGCGTCGCGCAGGCCATCGCCGAGCGCGTTGAAGGCGAACACGGTAATTAGCACGAAGATCACCGGCGACAGGATCCACGGATAGGAGCCGATCACCGAAAAGCTCGACGTGTCCTGCAGCATCAGGCCCCACGAGATCAG
>Ga0207705_10000715_pt1 | contig 27356 bp, 20 predicted proteins | sample KBSC13metaG_FD_184314 | JGI IMG/M metagenome (GOLD analysis project Ga0207705, IMG submission 184314) | Corn rhizosphere microbial communities from Kellogg Biological Station, Michigan, USA - KBS C1-3 metaG (SPAdes) (version 2) | ecosystem: Host-associated > Plants > Roots > Rhizosphere > Soil ... | reverse complement strand
CGTGCTCGGTCGGCTGCTCGAGGTGCTCCGCGGCCAGTCCTGGGACGCGGTGCTGAAGGAGCGGCTGTTCGCGCCGCTCGGCCTCACCTCGGCGGGCACGCTGCCAGAAGAGGCGATCCTGCACCGTGCCGCCGTCGGCCACCTCACGCCGCCCGGCCAGGAGATGATGGTCACGCCGGTATGGGGCATCTTCCGTTCGGCCGGCCCGGCCGGCCTTATCCATGCGACGCCGCGCGAGGTGCTGGCGTTCGCGCAGCTGCACCTGGCCGATGGCGTCGCGGCCGACGGCACCCGGGTGATCTCGGCCGAGAGCGCCCAGGCGATGCGCGAGCCGCAGGTCGTCGTACCGGATCCCTACACGCTGGGCACGCACTGGGGCCTCGGCTGGATCCTGATGAGCTGGGACGGACGCAGCGTCTACGGCCATGACGGCGGCACGATCGGGCAGAGCGCCTTCCTGCGCATCGAGCCGGAGTCAGGCGTTGCGGTCTGCCTGCTGACCAACGGCGGCCATACCCAGGACCTCTACCGCGATCTGTTCAACGAGATCTACGGCGAGCTCGCCGGCATTCAGCTGCCGGCTCGACCGGAGCCGGCCACTGAGGCGGTCGAGGTCGACCTGGACCGCTACGTCGGCAGCTATGCGCGCGAGAGCGTCGAGATCATCGTTGCCCGCGACGGCGACCGCCTGACCGCGCAGATCAAGTCCAGCGGTGCACTCGCCGCCGCACTCGGAGGCAACGAGCCGCCGCCGCTGGAGGTGAAGCCGGTCGAGAAGGACCTGTTCGTCGTGCGGCAGCCCGGCGACGAGAACTGGACGCCGGTGGTCTTCTTCTCGCTCGACAACGGCGCGGACTACATGCACTTCGGCGCGCGCGCCACTCCGAAAGTCAGTTAGCGCATGCTGCGGGCCACACGAATGACCGTGGGGCCCGCCGCCCGACCGCGGTCGTCGCTCCAGGCGACGACGAGGCGGCCTCGTTTGTCGCGGGTGATGGCCTCGAGGTCCCATACCGACGACTGATGCGCAGCGCCGGTGCCGACGTAGGCGTTGGGCCCGACGATCGTCATCGTAAAGGTGCGCCCGCCATCACGGCTGTCGGAGACGACGAAGTCCCAGGCGCGAGACGTGTTGCCCGCGTCGTACGCCGTGGAGCGGTAGTAGGCGATGTCGATGTGACCACGCCCGGTCGTGACCGCCCACGGCACCATCGCGTTGGTCTGCCCGTTGATCGCACGCGGCGCCGACCAGCGGCCGCCTCGCTTCGCCGTCGCGATGTCGACTTCATAGTGACCGCCGCCGTCGGCGGCTCCGAAAGTCAGGAACCGGCTGCCCGCGGAATCGGTCGTGATCTGGGCCATCGACGTCAGCCCTTCGCCGGTCGGAAGCTGCGCCACCTGTTGCGTCGTCCAGGTCAGGCCGTCATCGGTTGAGCTCGCCAGCGCGATCACGTTGAAGCAGCCGGCAGCGCCGCTGGTGCACGACGGGTCGGTCGAGTAGTAGTACGGCAGCAGCAAGGTGTGCGTCGTTGCGTCGTACGACGGGCCGCCGTTGCCGTCGATCGTCTGACTGCTCGGGATCGGCGTCACCTGAATCGGCCGGCTCCAACTGCGTCCCCCGTCGGTCGAGCGGATGACCTGGATGTTGCCGGGGATCGCGGTGTAGGAGATGAGCGCTGTGTGCGCCGTCCGAACAAGGAACGGTCGGTCGTTCAACGCGGTGCCGTTGGCGAACCGCGACTCGCTCCATGTGCGGCCGTTGTCGGTGCTGCGAAAGACGTTGGTCCCGCCGATGCCGCTGCCGAGGGTCGCAGGCCCGACGCTGGGGTCGCTCATCGCGAGCTGCAGCGCCGCTCCGCCGGGCGCAACGGTGAAGTCGGCGTCGTCCGCAGCCTCCGGGTCGCCGCCACTGACATGGAACGTGCGCCCGTCGTCATCCGATGCCCAGACGCACATCGCCAGGGCGCTGCTCGGCTGCCGCGTGGTGCAGTTCCACTGCTGGAACTGCGCAGTCAACAGCAGACGGCCGGAAGGCAGCAGCTGCAGGCGCGGCTCGCCGGTATTGGCTTTGGCGACGCCGAGCGGCGCCGGGATTGCCGTCACGGGCTTGGTGAACACAAGCCTGGCCGGCTGTGCCGCGGCCGGCACAAACGTGGCCGCCACGGCGACTGACCCGCCGGTTGCCGCGAGCATCAGCGTGCGTAACCGAGTCCTGCCTCGCATGGCGGCAGTCTTCGACCACGTGTCGGACCCTCCTGCCGCGAAGAACGACAAACGCGCGCGCCGTTGGGGTTACCGACGCCTCGACCGGCATCCCCGCGACCGTCAGAAACGTTGAGATTCCCGACGCCCAACCGGCGCCGTCTCAACAGTGCACTGCTACTTCGATGGCGGCCCTCGGCCGCTGCGTGTGGAAATCCGTTGTGTTGCAACGGAAAACTGTCGGTGCCGGTCGGTAGCGTCCGGTCATGATGCTGATGACAGAGTGTCCCGAGTTCCCGCAAGCCCTCTCGGTGCTACCTGGCTGCACGACGTTGGACGGGCAGGTGCTGGAGAACCTGCTCGACGAACCACCCGGCCCCTGGCTGGCCGTCGTGTTGGCCGACATCGACCCGACCAGGCTGACCAGCCTGGAGCTGCCCGCGTACCTGGCCGGCTGGCAGAAGCAGGTCAACTGGGCGGAGGCCAACCTGACCGCCGGCGTCGCCGAGCTGGCCCACCGCACCGACGTCGAGATCCCGGACAAGGAAGTCGCGCTCGCCCTGTGCGAACCGGCCGGCACCGCCTCCCGCCGGGTCTGGGCCGCATTGAGGGTCACCGGCCGGCTGCCGAAGATCTGGCAGGCGTTCAAAGCCGGGCACCTGACCCGCCGGCACGTCGACGAAGTGGTCAAGCGCACCAACCGGGTCGACGACCCGGACCTGCTCGACCAGCTCCAGGACCGAGTGCTGGCCCGCGCGGCCGGTAAGACCGTCGAACAGCTCGGCCGGCACACCCGCGACACCCTGCGCGACCTGGACCCGGCCGGCGCCCAGCAACGCGCCAAGGCCGCCCGCGACGAACAGACCGACGTGGTGCTCTACCCGGCCGACGACGACGGCATCGCCGACGTCGTCGCGACCCTGCCTGTCGAGGACGCCGCGATCGTCACCGCCGCCACCGACGCCTACGCCTACGCCGCCAAGAACGCCGGCGACCCGCGCCGGATCGGGGTGCTGCGCGGCGAGGGCATCACCCGGATGGCCAGCGCCTACCTCACCGGCGACACCGGCCCCGGCGCCGCGCCGACCTCCGGCCGCCGCCCGATCGAGATCGGCATCGTCACCGACCTGCCCACCGCCCTCGGCCTGACCGACCTGCCCGGCGAAGTCCCCGGCAAAGGCATGGTGCCGCGCGACGTGATCGCCGAACTGATCGCCCGCGAACAGCCCAAACTGCGGCTCATGGTGATCAACGAACACTCCGGCCGGCTGCTCTACCAGGCAGCCGAGGGCTACCGGCCCCGACCCGAGCAAATCGCGCAGGTCCGCGCCACCTATGTCACCTCCGTCGGCCCCAGCAGCCAAGTCCCAGCCGACCGCTGCGACACCGACCACCCCGTCCCCTACCCACACGGGCAGACCATCATCGGCAACCTCGCCCCGCTTGACCGCAACTGGCACGGCGACAAAACCCGCAAACACCTGACCGTCACCATGCACGACGACGGCACCATCACCGTCGCCACCCCACTCGGCCAAACCCGCACCGTCGAGCCCTACGACTACCGACCGTGCAAGACCACTCCCCCGACCTCACCCGACGTCGCAAAAACCGACGTCGTTCCAGATCCCACCCCAGACACCCCGCCACCCTTCTAAGCCCAACGTCCCTCGCGGCGTCGCAAATCCCGACGTCACCACCGGCCGCGAGGCAACCGGTGCGAATGCGTGCGTCACAGCCGACGGGACAGCCCCCACTTCAGCAGGCGACGGCGCGCGGCGGGGATCCCCGACGTCGACTGCGCTATTCCTCCAGAAGTTCGTCGACTCTGGCGACCTTGGTCGTGAGCTGGTTGTCGTGACCGGGACGGACGTCGGCCTTGAGCACAAGCGACACCCGGGGCGAGTGGGCCGCCACCGCTTCGACCGCGCGCTTGATGACGCCCATGACCTCGTCCCAGTCGCCTTCGATGTTGGTGAACATCGCGTTCGTCTCGTTGGGCAGACCCGATTCCCGTACGACGCGGACGGCCTCGGCGACCGCGGCGGAAACGCCACCGCTGTCGTCGGCGACCGCTGGACTGACGCTAAAGGCGACGAGCATGGGTTCATTGTCCGACGTAGCGGGTGCGTCGGATCGCACCAGAGGCCGCCTCGTCCGTTCGTGAATCCGGACAAAGATCCCAGCCGCTCAGCGGCGTTAGCGTCCGGCCATGGGACGCGCCCCGCGCAGGATTTCCATCGGCTTGGCGCTGGCCGCGACGCTCGCCAGCGCCGCTTGCGGCACCACCGTGAGCACGACCGGCAGCTCGACCTCGAGCGTGAGCGGCAGCCTGACGGCGCCGAACCCGGGCGCGAGCGCAGTGGGCGGCTCGGGCGCCCCAGGTGCCATCACGGGCACCACCGGAATCACTGGCACCACAACCGGCGGCACGGTCGGCGGAGTAGGAAGCAGCGCCGCGACGACAACGGGCTACTCGGGCGCCACCAGCACGGCCGCCGGTGGGCCGGCCGGGCTCGTGCCGGCAGCGGCGCCGGGCGTCACCGCGAAGAACGTCTTCATCGGCATTCCCTACAGCTCGCAGGGCGCGGCGGGAGACAAGGAGATCGGAGCGGCCGGCGCGGCGCCGAGTTATGACGAGCGCGACGTCTTCAACGCGGTTATCACGTACGCAAACGCCCACGGTGGCTTCGCGGGCCGGCAGTTGCAGGCGCTCTACTACGACTTCAACCTGACCGATGACGCCAGCACGCAGGATCAGTCTGCCTGCGCGCACTGGACCCAGGACAACAAAGTCTTCAGCATCTACACGGCGACCGAGACCATCCTCGACGCCTGCATGGAGAAAGAAGGCGGCATCCCGATCGGCCAGGGGCCGATCACGACCTACCAGCAGTTCCCGCACCTGGTGAACCCGGACGACACTCGGCTCGACCGGCTCGGCGCGGTCACCGTCAACGGCCTCTACCGCGCGCACTACTTCACCGGCAAGCTCGGCCTGGTCACCTGGGACGACCCGCTCTACCGCTACACGATCGCGCACGGCTACCTGCCCGCCCTGCAGTCGCACGGGCTCACGCCAACGCAGACGGCCTACATCAGCGTGCCGCAGCAAATCGGCGCACTGGGCGACATGACAGCCGCGGTGAGCAGCACGATCACCAAGTTCCGCTCGCTCGGGATCGATCACGTGATCATTCAGGACGGGCCTGCCGGCGTCTGGTCCGGCACCGGTCTCACCTTCGAGTGGATGAACCAGGCCGACTCGCAACATTACTACCCTCGCTACGGCCAGAACGCCGAAAACTCACCTGGCTGGGATGTGCTGCCGGCCGACCAGATGGATCACGCTCTCGCCATCAACGACGTCGACGTCGACCCGAAGTTCGACGTCGGCTGGCACACCAACCGGGCTCGACAGCTCTGTTTCACGATCCAGGCGAAGGCCGGTCTGCCGGTGTCGAGCAGCAACGAGAACGACGAAGGCATCGCCGCCGTCGCCTGCGACATCGTGTTCTTCCTGCAGCGGACCCTGAACAGCCTGTCCTTCGTCAACGCCGACAACTTCATCCGCGCAGTCGCGGGATTCAACACCTCGTTCCAGAGCGCTCTGATCTACGGTACGAAGATGTTCCCCGGCCGCCGCGACGGCGGGGACATGATGCGTACCGAGGAGTACTACGCGAGCTGCAAGTGCCTGAAGTTCCAGGGCCAGCCCTACTGGGCCGACTGACTGTCGTCAGCCGGCGCGGATGGCAGGAACCAACGCAGCGACGATCTCGTCCCAGTGCGAGATGAAGATCATGTGGCCCTCGTCCGGGAGGATCTTCACGGTCGCGTTCGGGATCTCCCGGCCGAGCCGCTCGGCCATCGCGACGGGGACGTTGCGGTCCTCGGTGGCCTGCCAGATCTGCACCGGCACCTTGATGTCGGCAAGATCGAAGCCCCACGGCTGAACGAAGATCTTGGCTTCCTGTACGACGCCTCGTGCGCCCTGCCGGACCGCTTCCCGGCCGCCGTCGTAGGCACGGCGCTTGATCTCGGGATCCTGGAGCACGAGCCGGTCCGCCTCGGGCAGTGCCTTCATCATGTTGTCGCCGATGCGGTCCGGCATCCGCTGCATCATCCGCACGCTCGGCCACATCAACAGCGGCAGCACCCAGGGCGCGGCCATCGCCAGCCGGAACAGGGTGCGGTTGCCTGCATGCATGCCGGTCAGCGAATCAGGACCGTCGAACGGGCCGGCGCCGCTGAGACTGGCCGCGACGATGACGCGGTCCGGCAGCTTGTAGGCGCAGACCATCGCGTGCGGTCCCCCACCGGAAACACCGGCTACGGCGAAGCGCTCCAGCCCGAGGTGATCCGCGAGCTGTGCGACGTCGTCCGGCCAGTCGAGCAGCCGGCGGCCGGGCTGGAAGTCGGACAGGCCCATCCCCGGCCGGTCCGGCGCGATGATGCGCAGCGGTCCGGTCGTGTCGTCCCATGGCGGGATCGACCACAGCCGCGACCCGGGCGTGCCGTGGAAGAAGATCACCGGCAGCCCATCCGGGTTTCCGTACTCGGCGAACCCCAGGGTGCGCCCGTCACGCAGACGCATCGTCTGATCCAGCATGTCGGGCCTCCTAGGCCGGAACGAGCTCGGTGGTCCGGGTCGCGAGGCGACCGCCGAAGTGCAACCCGTCGACCTCGCCGGCGGCGTTGCGCGAGAAGTAGCCCTTCATGCCCTTGGCCGGACCATCCGGGATGACGTACTGGTCGCCTTCGGCGGAGACGAACGCGATCGGGATGGGCGGTTGCTCCTCGCCCTTCTCGCCTTCGCGCAGCTCATTCTTCGGGGCAACCTTCGCGGAGAGCCTGCCGCTCTCGGCGGTGACGTCGACGTACGCCGCGACCGTCTCGTAGCGCCCGACGTACTGCTGCAGCGCGTCGTCGCCGAGCACGATCGGCTCGGCCTCGGCGTCCGCGATGCCCAGGTAGTGCTCGAGCGCCCACTTGACCAGCTTGTGGTTGAGCTGCGAACCGTTGGGCCCACAGTTGGACAGTGAGGTCACGGCGAAGTTGCGCTCCGGCACCATCAGGAAGTCGGAGTACTGTCCGATGACGGTGCCGCCGTGGCCGACGCTGCGAACACCGGCGATGTCACGGAGCAGCCAGCTGATCCCGACGTAGTCGCCCAGGGCGCTGCCGCGCATGTCGGCGGTCGGCTGCTTCATCCGGTCGAGCAACTCCTTGCTGAGCACCTGCGTGCCGTCCGCAGCTGTGCCGTCGCCGAGGTGGAATCGCGCCCATGCGAGCTGGTCACCCAGGTTCGCCGACCAACCGCCGGCAGGCACGCTGCCGCGCGGGATCGCGAACGGCTTGGCGATGGTGATCCGTCCGTCGTCGTGACGGGTGTGCCCGACCGCGAACCGGCGCACGATGATGTCGTGGATCGACCACATCGTGTTGTCCAGACCCAGTGGCGTGAGCACCAGCTCCTTCAATGCCTCTTCATAGGTCTTGCCGGTGACGTTCGCAATGACGTGCCCCGCCAGTGACAGTGACGCGTTGTTGTAGGACACGGTCGCGCCGAGCGGGCTGACCTGCTCAATGTCGGCCAGTCCGGCGACGTATCGCTCGAGCGCATCGTCACCTGGTCCGGTGTCGGTGTGCACATCGCCCTGCCATCCAGCGGTGTGGTTGAACAGCTGCAACACCGTGACGCGCTGCGCGACGTCCTCGTCCTTGAGCTTCAACTCGGGCACATAGGTCCGCACCGGCGCGTCGAGGTCGACCTGGCCCTGCTCGACCAGCCTGAGCATCGCCGTCGCGGTGAACGTCTTTCCGGTCGACCCGAACTGGAACAGGGTCGTCTCGTCCACGGGTAGCGGGTTCTCGACGCTCGTGACGCCGTGGTAGGCGTGGTGCTCGACTCCGTCGATCAGCACACCGGCGGTGGCACCGGGCACCTCGAGCTCTTCGGCGAACTCGGTCAGCGCCTTTTGCAGTTCGTTTGACAACGACGTCTCCTGTCTTGCCTCAGTAGGGGTTGTATGCGCGGCTGGTATAGCGGAAGCACTTGCAGCCGTCCTGGAATTGCATGTTGCGGACGAGATAAGCACCGTCGTGCTTATTGACGTTGAAGGTGGTCCCGAACGTCACCATGGACGCGAACTTGCCGCCCATCGCGTTGATCGCCGCCATCGCCGTCTCGCGATTGATCGGGCCGGTGATGGGATCCAGCACCTGTTTGAAGAAGAACAAGGTTTCGCAGATGCCAAGCTGCACGGCTTGTGCGTTCGCACCCGATTGCTGCTGCCCGGCGTCCTTCATGATCTTGAAGCAGAGATGACCGTTCGGGGGTAACGGAGTGTTCGCCCAGTCAGACGAGGTCTCCTCAAGTGACGGCAGCCAGCCGACGCCCACCGCGCCCTCGAGCTCCTTTTGAGGTATCTCGCTTCCGAAAGCGTTGAATCCGCTGGTCGAGTTCAGCCCGTGCTTCGGGTAGTACTGCTGGGAGTTGGCCTGCTGGGACCACTCGAGCCAAAGGACGCCAGAGCTGGTGATGCCCGCCGGCCCGTCGAAGATGATGACGTGGTCGATGCCCATGGTGCGGAACTTCAGGACGGCATTGCCCGCGGCGGCGCTGGTTTGGCTGACGTCTTGAACGCCCTGCGGCACGGCGACGTATTGCACCGGAACGTTGTGAAGGCCGAGCCGGGCAAAACCCGGCACGGCAGCCTGCGTGATGCCGTAGTGGTAGTAGGGGTCGTCCCAGGTGACGACACCGACCTTGGCGCCCTTGCTGAAGTAGCCCTGCTTCTCGAGACCGTTGATGGTCACGGTCATCGAATGGTCGATGGTGAACGAGGTCAGGTTGACGTCCTGTGGGTACTTCCGGTTCTGCGCCGTCGTCTCCAGCACAATTCCGCCGGAGATCAGGGCGATCCCGCCAGACTTCGCCGTGCACTCATCGAGGAGCGGGTCGCCGGCAGCATTGAGAAACACTTTGTGGTCCTGCGTCCAGTAGGCGCAGGCCTGCTGGTCCGTCGTCGATGCGTCGTTGCTCGCGCTTGCCTTGTACCAAATCGGGTTGATCTTGCGATGCGCGACGCCGCCGTGCGCGTTGATGTAGTTGATGACGGCAGTCTCTTCGGCCTTGGTGTCGCCGGGGTTGGCGTTCGCCGCTCCGATCGCGGAGTCCGCCGCGGCAACGTCCGGGTCGTACGCCGACGCGATGTTGATCGTCGTCGCTGTGACACCAGGACCGTCGCCGGGCTCGACGGACGCACCAACGCCGCTCGACGTGCCGCTCTGCCCGGCCGACTGCCCGTTGCTGCCCGCACCGGTAGCCGTCTGACCCGATCCGGCAGTGGCGTTGCCACCGCCGACGCCGGACGAACCACCGACGGTGCCCGGCGCATTGCTCCCGGCCGCGCCGGAAGGCACTGTCAGCGATTGACCGTTGTTCGCACCGAGCGGGCCTGAGCCGGTGTTCTCAATAGTGGAACCGCACGCGGCAGCGAAAAGCGCAAGCGCGGATGTCGCGATGTAACGGCGCCTCATACGCCCTGCTCCTGTCTTGCGTCAGTACGGGTCATAGGTCTGGCTGGTGTAGGCGAAGCAACTGCATGACTGCGAGTAGGCCATGTTCCGGACCAGATAGGCGCCGTCGTGTCTGCTCGGCGTGAGATCGACGCCGAACGCGACCATGCTCGTGAAGCGCGTGCCGATGGCATTGATCGCAGCCAGCGCCGTCTGCTGGTTGAGTGGACCCTGGATCGGGTCCAGGACCTGTTTGAGGAAGAAGAGTCCGTCGCAGAAGGCGAATTGAATCGCCTGCGCGTTCGCACCGGACTGTTGCTGCCCCGCGTCTTTCATGATCTTCAGGCACAGCTGGGCGTATGCCGTCTTGAGCCTCGAAGAGTTCTCCGCCTGCGTCGCGTCCAACGCTGGTTGCCAGCTGACACCAACGCTGCCAATGAGCTCCTTCTGCGGAAAGTCGCTGGCCGTGGCGTTGAAACCGCTCGTCGAGTTGAGTCCGTACTTCGGGTAGTACTGCTGGGAGTTGGCCTGCTGCATCCATTCGAGCACCAGGATGGCGGAGCTGTTGACCCCCGCAGGTCCGTCGAAAAGGATCACGTGATCGATGCCCATGGTGCGGAACTTCAGCACCGCGTTGCCCGCAGCTGCACTCGTCGCACCAAGGTCACCGTAGGACTGCGGAACCGCGACGTACTGCACGGGCACGTTGCGCAGTCCTAGCCGTGCGAACGCGGGGTTCGCTGCAGTGTTGATGCCGTAGTGGTAGTAGGGGTCGTCCCAGGTGACAACCCCGACCTTGGCTCCCTTGCTGAAGTAGCCCTGACGCTGCAGCCCATTGATGGTCACCAGCATCGAGTGGTCGATCGTCACGGACGTGAGGTTGATGTCCGCGGGGTATTTGCGGTTCTGCGCCGTCGTCTCGAGCGCGATGGCGCCGGCAGCGAGCCCGATCGCGTGCTCGCTAGCCGTGCACTGGTCAAGGATCGGCGAGCCGCCGGACAACACAAAAACCTTGTTGTCCTGCGTCCAAGCCGCGCATCCCTGCTCATAGGTGGTGTTCGCGTCCTGGTTGACGCTGGCCTTGTACCAGATCGGGTTCAGCTTCCGGTGGGCCACGCCGCCGTGCGCGTTGATGTAGTTGATGACGGCTGTCTCTTCGGCCTTCGTGTCACCGGGGTTGGCGTTTGCCGCGCCGAGCGCAGAGTCGGCCGCCGCCGCGTCGGGGTCGTAGGCGGCCGCGATGTTGATCGTCGTCGCCGTGACGCCCGGACCATCACCCGGCTCAGCAACGGACGCGCCACCACCGCTCGATCCCGCGGCGCTCTGGCCCGTGGACTGCCCGCTGCCAGCGCCGGCGGCTGCCTGGCCCGGGCCTGCGCCGGCGCTGCCAGGAAGGCCCGACCCGCTGTTGCCAACTGAGCCCGGTGCGTTGCTGCCGGTGGGGCCTGATGGCACCGTTAACGTCTGACCGTTAGACGACCCGAGTTGGCCAGAGCCGGTGTTTGCAACGGTGGAACCGCACGCGGCGGCGAGCAAGGCAAGGGCAGTTACCGCGATGTAGCGACGGTGCATCATCGATGCTCCTTCGGCTCAGCGACGGAACGCCAACGTGGCGTGCTGTTGGGCGGCGAGCGAGGCGAGGTAGTAGCACGCCATCACCAGCCGCATCAGCTCGGCCACGTCGTCGACCTCGCCGGCCAGAGTCCGCGGACCAAGGCGGCGCGTGCGCGGCACCGAGGCGGCGAAGTCGGCGGCCAGCGGCGAGGCGAAGTCGATCTCCAGGGTCAGCTGCTCAGGGACATCCGCGACTGTGAGCTCCGCGGCCGCGGCCACCGCTTCCGCGACGGAGGCTTCGATCAGGTCGGCCGAAGCCGCCGGTGACAGCGAGTCGGCAGCGGAGTAGCCGTTGGCCTTCTTGACTTCGACGGTTCTCACTCCGGCAAACGCCTTGCTGGCCACATCACAGATCTCGTCGTCACCTGTCACCACGCCGACGGGGACACCGAGAGATCCCGCGTACAGGCCGTTGACCTCGGCCTCGGTCATGGCCGCGCCGTTGACCCGCAGTTCGGTGAAGTTGGACGAGAACGTGTGCGCGAGCACGCCGGGGGCGCCGGCGCCGGCGTGGTAGCCGACGAAGATGGCGACCCGGTCAGCGGCCGAGATGCCCTGCACCATGCATGACGGCCGAGGCGCCCCGAACACCAGTCGCGCGCGCGGATCGAGCCGGTCGTGCAGCAGGTTGTCCATCGTGCCGTGACTGTCGTTGACGACAACCTCGGTCGCGCCGCCCGCGAACGCGCCCCGGATCGCCGCGTTGGCCTCGGCGGTCATCAGCTCCTGAGCCCGCGGGTAGCCACTGCCGCCACGGATGATCTGGTCGAACGTCGCCACACCGGCGACACCCTCCATATCAACCGAGATGAACGCACGCAGCGAGGGCGGCGTCATGGCTGCGGGGCCTCCTCGCGCCGAAAGCGAACCGTCTCCGACTCAACTTCGACAAGCGCCTCCTGGACCCTGCCGTCAGAGAGGGTGACGAAGGTGAGCGTCAGGTCGGCATCGAGCGCGTCGTAGCGCAGGTCCCACGTCTCGAAATGCCGGTGCCGAGCGTCCAAGTCGAATTCGCCGATGCGCGCCCTCAATCGATCCCCGTCGAGAAGGACCTCGAGCCGGCCATAGCCGCCGTTGACAAATTCGCCCGCGTAGTCGGCTGGTTCGTGCGCCGGAGACGAGGGCGCCGAGGACGCAGGAGCGGGCTGATCCGGCACCTCCGGCGAGGACGAATCCGCGGCACGTAGCCGCTCACACCACGACTCGTCACCGGCGACCCCGAGCAGGTGGTCAGCGATGTCGAGGACGACCGCGAGGGAGACGTTGGTCGGGAACAGGTTGGCGCTGGCGACGATGCCGATCCGGTCGGCCGGCAACAACAACGTCTGCGTGCTGAAACCATCGACGCCGCCGTTGTGCCAGATCAGCGGGCGGTCGCGGTAGCGGCCCGAGATCCAGCCCAGCCCGTAGCCGGTGAACTCCAGCTCCGGGAACGGCGCAGCGCCGGCCGGCACGAGCATGAACGGGGTCTGCGCGAGCTTGACCGCGTCGCTGTCCAGCGGTCCGTCACAGAGTTGCGCCCGCAGCCAGCGCACCGAGTCCTCGGCGCACGAGGCGACCTCGCCAGCAGGCGCGATCCCGTTGAGCAGCCGGAAGACTGTCGGTTTCGCGACACCGTCCCGCAACAGGTGCGGCGTCGCGTGATCGGCATCCTCGGCCATGCCCTTCGCGGTCAGCCGAGTGCGCGCCATGCCGAGCGGCTCCAGCACGCGCCGGTGGATCTCGGTCTCCCACGACGTGCCTGCCGCGCGTCCGAGTGCAAGCCCGGCGAGCGCGAAACCGAAGTTGCTGTAGGACCACTGCGCGCGCAAGTCGCCGACGAGTGGCAGGTGTTCCAGCCGCGTGACGATCTGCTCCGGCGACCAGGTCGGGTTGAAAATCCACGCGAGGTCGTGCCGGCCGAGTCCGGAGCGGTGGCAGAGCACGTCGCGCAATGTCACGCGATCGGCGATCACTGGATCCGGCAGTCGCAGCTCCGGCACGTAACGGCGGACCGGCGCGTCGAGGTCGACCACGCCGTCGGCGGCCAGCAGCGCAGCGAGCAGGCCGGTGTAGGCCTTGCCGCACGAGCCGTGATGGAACAACGTCGCCGACGCGACCGGCGACGGGTCGTCGACGCCGCGCACACCGAGGCCGCCGGCGAACAGCGCCGCCCCATCGCGTACGACGGCCAGCTCGAGGCCCGGGATCTTCGCAGCGTCGAGCTCGGCCTCGATCGCAGCGAGAACATCCTGCAGGTCGACGTCGTCTCCGCTGGCGACCCGGGCCGCGACCGTCATGCGCCGACGATCACTTCTCCGGCGACCTTTGTCGCCAGCCTGCCGCCAAGATGCACACCGTCGACGTGCCCGGCCGCGTCGCGCGAGAAGTAGCCGCGCATGCCCTTGGCCGGACCGTCGGAGACGACGAACGGGTCGCCCTCACCGGCGAGCATCGCCAGCGGGAAGGGCGGCTGCTCAGGGACGTCCTCGCCCTGCTCCCGCAGCACCGCCGCCATCTCCGGCTTGATGGTGACGACCGCATCGAGCCGACCGCCGTCAACGCGGACATCGACCGCCGCCGCGATGGTTTCGTAGCTCCCGGCATACTGCTGCAATGCGTCGTCGCCGAGGACGAGCTGCTCCGGCTCGACGTCGGTGATGCCGAGGAAGTGCTCGAACGCCCACTTCTCCAACTGGGTGTTGAGCTGCGAGCCGTTGGGGCCGCAGTTGGTCATCGAGATGAGCGCGAACCCGCGCTCCGGCACCATCGTGAACTCCGAGTACTGCCCGTTGGTCGTGCCGCCGTGGCCGACGACGCGCACACCGGCGAGATCGCGCAGCAACCAGCTGATGCCGACGAAGTCGCCGAGCGCGCTCCCGCGCATCTCGACCGTCGGCGTCTTCATCCGGTCGAGCAGCTCCTGCGACAGCAGCTTCGTCCCGTCCGGCGCGGTGCCGTCGCCGAGGTGGAACTTGGCCCATGCGATCTGGTCACGGGCGTTGGCCGACATGCCGCCGGCCGGGTTGCCTCCGCGCGGCAGCGCCCACGGCCGCGCGATGGTGACCCGGCCGTCGTCGTGCTTGGTGTGCCCGACGACGAACCGCCGCGTCATGATGTCGTTGGGAAAGAACCACGTCTGGTCGAGACCCAGCGGGTCGAGCAACAGGTCGCGGATCGCCTGCTCGTACGTCGTACCGGTGACCTTCTCGATGACGCGACCGGCAAGAGACAGCGACGCGTTGTTGTAGGACACCGTTGCGCCGAGTGGTGTGACTTGTTGCAGCCGCTCCATCCGGGCGACGTAGGTCTCCAGTGCGTCGTCACCGGTGCCGGTGTCGTCCATCATGTCGCCCTCCCAACCAGCGGTGTGGTTGAAGAGCTGCAACACGGTGACGCGTTGCGCAACGTCCTCGTCGCGCAACTTCAGCTCAGGCACATAGGTGCGCACCGGTGCGTCGAGGTCGACCTTGCCCTGCGCGACGAGCCGCAGCATCGCAGTCGCGGTGTAGGTCTTGCCGGTCGAGCCGAACTGGAACAACGTGTCCTCGTTGACCGGCAACGGATTGTCGACGCTGGTCACGCCGTGGAAGGCGTAGTGCTCCTCGCCGTCGATGAGCACACCGACGGCGACCCCGACGACACCAAGCTCGTTGCCGAGCTCAGTGAGCTTGTCCTGCAAGGCAGAGTCACTCATCGTGCGTCCTCTTCATCGTTGACCCAGTCATCTTTGGCGGCGCAACCTGCGCCCAGGTGTCTGCTGTGTTAACGCGCCGTCTCGGACGACCGGTGTGCCGTTGACGACGACATGGCGCACGCCGACGGCATAGCTGTGTGGGTCCTCGTACGTCGCGGTGTCGGAGATCGTGTCAGCGTCGAAGACCGCGATGTCGGCAAACGCCCCTTCGACGAGGCGGCCTCGGTCACGCAGTCCGAAGTTGTCGGCGGGCAGGCTGGTCATCCGGCGCACGCCTTCGGTGAGCGGAAACAGCCCCTCGTCGCGGCAGTAGTGACCGAGCACGCGCGCGAACGTGCCGTAGGTGCGCGGGTGCGTCGCGTCGTCGCTGAACGGCGGCTCCGCCCGGTGCGCCATCGCGTCGGAGCCGACCGACACCCACGGCTGCTGCAACCCGAGCCGGACGTTGTCCTCGTCGATGATGAAGTAGGCGACGCCCTGACCAGGGTCGCGCGCGACGATCTCGAGCAGGGCATCCGCCTCGTCGAGACCGAGGTCGGTCGCGATATCGGACAGCCGCCGTCCCTTCGCGGGTGTGCCGTCGGCGATGTCCTTCATGAACAGCAGCCCGGCGCCGCCACCCGCAGCGAGGAAGAGATTCTCGAACTCGTCCGACCGCTCGCGCATCTCAGCGGCCATCTCACGTCGTAGCTGCGGGTCGCTGAGCCGTTCGAACAGCGCGGCCGGCCCACCGACATGGAACCGGGGTGGGATCGACGCGGCCAGTGATGTGCCGCCGGCCGTGTAGGGGTACATGTCGGCACTGACCGGCTGCCCGCTGTCGCGGGCCTGCTCGATCCGTTCGATGGCCAGCTTCATCTTCGCCCAGTTGTGCTGGCCGGCAGCCTTGAGATGGAACACCTCGGCGCGGCAACCGGCTTTGGCGCCGATGGTCAGCAGCTCGTCGAGGCACTCGATGAACTGGTCGCCCTCGCTGCGCATGTGCGAGATGTAGGTGCCGTCATAGCGCCCGACCACGGTGCACAGCGCGATGAGCTCGTCGGTGCGGGCAAAGCGCCCCGGCGGGTAGATGAGCGCGGTGCCGATGCCGAGCGCGCCTTCCTGCATCTCCTCCTCGACCAGCTTCGCCAGCCGGTCGAGCTCCGCCGGCTCGAGCGGCCGGTCGTCGAAGCCCGCGCCGAGGATGCGCAGGTTGGTGCCGCCGACGAAGCTGGCGACGTTGGGCGCGACGCCACGCGCGGCGAGGTAGTCGAGGCCTTCGGACAGCCGCGGGAAGTCGATCCGCATCTCGCTGCCGAGCCCTTCGCCCATCCGCAGCGATTCACCGAAGTGCCCGTCGGTCGGGCCGAGCGAGTAGGCCTCGCCGAACACCTCGGTCGTGACGCCCTGCAGCAGGTCCGACGCCCCGGTCGGGTCGCGCTGGAGGCTGCCCCAGGCGTGGCTGAGCACGTTGATGAACCCGGGGCTGACAACCTGCCCGGTCGCGTCGAGGACATCGGCATCGACCTGCTCGGGAACGTCTCCGACGGCGACGATGCGGTCGCCGTCGAGCGCGACGTCAGCGCGGCGTGGAGGCGCGCCAGTGCCGTCGACGACGGCGCCGCCGCGCAGGACGAGGGTGACCGGCATGTGGCAAGTGTCCGTTCCTGCCGGCTCGGCCGCTTGGTGCCAGCGTGACAACCCCGCACACGCGGTTTGTAAGCCGCTACACCCCTAGCGCCGCGGGAGGCGGCGGCGCCCCGTGCGCAGGTCCTCGGCGAGCTCGGCCGCTTCCCGCGCGAGCGCCTCGACCGCCGCGCGGTGCTCGGCGTCCTGGCGCCTGCCGTTGTGGATGCTCCACGCGCCCAGCGCCAGACCGAGGAGCCCGAGCCCGGCGATGCCTCCCGAGACCAGCCAGGGCATCTGCAGCGGCACGTAGGCCGTGCGCGAGCCGCCATGCCACGCAAGGCCGAGCATGACGAAGCCGGCGACGACGAGGACAGCCAGCACGAGATAGGCCCGCATCCCCGGGTCGCGCAATGCTTCCCGCGGCACGCGCGGCTGGGGCAGTTTCACCGGTCGAGCGAGTGCTGCAGGTCGCGCAGTGCCTCGGTCAGCGTGTCCATCTGGCGGGCGCGCGCCGCGCCGTCCTGGCGCCGGGCGCTGACGTTGATCATCACCAGACCGGTCATGACCAGCCCGAGGCCGGGCAGGCCGGCGGACATGACGTAGGGCATCTGCCGCCAGACATCGACCAGGCCGGCCACTCGCGCCCACGCCACGCCGATCAGCGCGAACCCGACCAGCACGATCACGACCCCGGCGTACGTCGGGATCGTCGATGACGGGTCGGTCAGCGCGCGCAGCCGCGAGCGCCGCGCGTCCAGCTCGAACTCGGCTCCCCCGCGCCGCCACCGCCGCCGCGACGACAGCGTCTCGGGCGAGTCGGTCCTCAACGTGAGGTCGGTCATCAGGTGTCCTCCAGGAGTTCGTGCACCAAGGCGGCGACGAGCGCCGTGCGGCCGGGGATCTCGGCCAGCGAGGCCCATTCCCCTTCGGCGTGGGCATTGCCGCCGACTGCGCCGAGACCGTCGAGCGTGGGCACTCCGATCGCAGCCGTGAGGTTGCCGTCGGACCCGCCCCCGACTGCGACGCCCCGCAGCGGCTCGAGCCCGAGCCGGGCCGCCTGCCGACCCGCGCGTTCGAACAGGTCGGCCGACATGGCGGCTTCCAGCGGCTGGCGGACGGACCCGGCGACCACCTTGACCGCGGCGCCCGGAAGCTGCGCGGTCAGCGACTCGAGCGCCGACCCCACGCGGGTCATCTCCGCGACGCTCTCGGTGCGCACGTCGACCGCGACCGTCGCCTCGGCCGGCACCGTGTTGACCGTGGTGCCGGCGCTGACGACGGTGGGGGTCACCGTCGTACCGATCTCGGGGCGAGCAAGTGCGGCGATGGCGAGCACCTGGTGGGCCGCCTCTACCGTCGCGTTGATGCCGTTGTGCGGCTCGAGACCGGCGTGCGCAGCGCGGCCGGTGACGTGGGCGGTGAACATGCCCACGCCCTTGCGCGCGGTCTTCAGCGCGCCGTCAGCGCTCGGTTCCAGCACCAGTGCCGCGCGCGCACCGCGGCAGGTGTCTTCGATCAGCTGCTGCGAGCTGCCCGACCCGATCTCCTCGTCGCTGGTCGCGAGCACGGTGACGCCGTCGATGTCGTCGAGTGTCACGAGCGCAGCGAACAGCTGCACCAGCCCGGCCTTCATGTCGAACACACCCGGCCCAGTCAGCCGGTCGCCGTCGACCTGGAACGGCCAGCGGGCCAGCGTGCCCATCGGCCACACGGTGTCGAAGTGACCGAGCAGCACCACCCGCGGCTTGCCGAACTGCCAGCGCAGGTGTACGCGCCCGTCGACGATGATCCGTTCCGGCGCGGCGCCCAGCCGACGCTGGCCGAGCGCCGCGACCTCGTCGGCGCAACGGGCGACCGCGTCCAGGTCGGCCGACGGCGACTCGCACGCGACGAGCGCTTCGATCTCGGCGAGCATGGCTGTGTCGATCTGATTCGTGGTCATCGGGCCCGCACCGGGGTCGCGTCGCGGGTGAACAGCCGCCCGAAGAACACCGCGCCCGCGAGCAGCGCGATCGGCAGCAGGAACGCCATCGGGTATTGGAACGGCCGGGAGAACGACACCTGCTGGTAGGCCTGCGGCGCCGGCTGCGGGTTGCCGGCCACGACCGGCGGTGCCGCCGGCACCACGCCTTGCGCCGGCGCTGCCGGCATAGCGATCGGTGCGGGCGCCGGGGCCGCCGGCGCGGGTGCGGACGGCACCGGAGCCGGCAGCGAGCTGCCCTCGTCGCTCAGACTGACGCTCGACGCGACGTGCGCGGTGCCGGCGCGCTTGTGGCCGTTGAACGCGACGTGCCAAACGTCGGTCGGCTGGCTCGTCCGCGACGGCATGACCACGATGCCGTCCTCGGCCGCGCCGTGTGCCCAGGCGGCCAGGAACGGCGTGAGATCGAGCGTGAAGGTCTCTTTGGCCGCGTTGAACACCAGACCCTCAGCGGTGCCGCAGTCGATGGCCGGCGGCGTCGCGCTCGACCCGGCGGTGCCGTCCAGCACGGGCGCCTTCGCCAGGCACGCGAGCAGTTTCGCCGACGACTCCGCGACGGTGCCGTCACCGGTCTGCGTGGCCACCGGAAGTGTCATAACGCCGGACTGCGGGGTCGCACCCAGCGGCAGCGACGACAGGTCCGGGACGAGGTAGGTGCGGGCCGTCTCCTGGCCGCCGGCGACGCCGACGTGAAGCGTGTCCGCGGGATACGGCGAGGTCGGCGCCTGCGAGGGCGGGCAACCGAGCGGCGACGAGCACAGGCCCACCGGCGCCGAGGCATACCAGCCTTCGGCACGGTCCTGGATGGTGACCGTCGTTGCCTGGGCGCCGGAAGCCGGGACGGCCGACAGCCAGGCCAGCGGCGCCGTCGCCGCCGCGACGAGGAGCAGCGCGCGGCGAAGGACGCGCCGCGTCGCCGACTGCCGCCTCATCTGTTAACCCTTCGCCGTCCTTGATCCACTGTCCTGCTCACCGGGCGTGTGATCAGCCTGCCGCCTCGCTGGCCGGTGCGGCATCGTGGGGCAGCACCAACCGGCGCCGCCGCCGTCGTCGGCTCGCATGACGCGGACGCTCGCTGCGGCGAATACCGTCGCACTCGTGAAGCTGACCGCGGTCGAGCTGCGCCGCATCTCGCTGCCCCTCGTGGCCCCGTTCCGCACCTCGTTCGGCACCGAGGTGACCAAGGAGGCGCTGCTCGTCCGGGCGATGACGCCGGACGGTGACGGGTGGGGCGAGTGTGTCGCGATGGACGCCCCGCTCTACTCCTACGAGTACGTCGACACCGCGCAGGACGTCGTACGACGGTTCCTGCTGCCGCGGCTGTTCGCCGTAGGTGAGGTGACCGCCGGGCAGGTCGCCTCCGTGCTCGCCCCGATCAAGGGTCATCCGATGGCGAAAGCGGCGGTCGAGATGGCGCTGCTCGACGCCGAGCTACGACTGGCCGGGCAGTCGTTGGCCACCTACTTCGGCGCCACCCGCGACCGGGTGCCGTCCGGTGTGTCGGTGGGCATCCACGAGTCGGTGCCGGCGCTGCTGGACACGGTCGGCGGCTACCTCGACGCGGGCTATGTCCGGATCAAGCTGAAGATCGAGCCGGGCTGGGACGTCGAGCCGGTGCGGGCCGTGCGCGAGCGGTTCGGGGACGAGCTGCTGCTGCAGGTCGACGCCAATACCGCCTACACGCTGGGCGACGCGCGGCAGCTGGCGAAGCTCGACCCGTTCGACCTGTTGCTCATCGAGCAGCCGCTCGCCGAGGACGACGTGCGCGGACACGCCGAGCTGGCGCGGCGCATCACCACGCCGGTGTGCCTCGACGAGTCGGTCACGTCAGCGCGCTCCGCGGCCGACGCGATCGCCCTCGGCGCCTGCCAGATCATCAACGTCAAGCCCGGCCGGGTCGGTGGCTACCTCGAGGCGCGCAAGATCGCCGCCGTCGCTGCCGCCAACGGCATCCCCGTGTGGTGCGGCGGCATGCTCGAGACCGGCATCGGCCGCGGCGCCAACGCCGCGCTGGCCGCGTGCCCGGAGTTCACACTGCCGGGCGACGTCTCCGCGTCGGATCGCTTCTACGCACGCGACATCACGTCGCCGTTCGTGCTCGAGGACGGGCACATCCGCGTGCCGTCCGGGCCGGGGGTCGGGCCGGACGTGCTCACGGATGTGCTCGACGAGGTGACCGTCTCGGTCGAGACCATCCGGCCGTAGCCCGTCACCGCGACCACTGCTGCGGCGAGGCCGACACTCGCGCCGGCGACGACCACCCCACGCACACCGAGCCACGAGCTCGCGAACGCAGGTGCCGCTGCCCCGACGACCATGACCGCGCCCAGCGCGGCCTCGAACAAGCCCATCGCCCGGCCCAGCACCTGGTCGGGAACAGAGCGCTGCAGCATGGTCAGCTGGCCGACTTGGAACAGCACCCCGGGCGGGCCGAGCAGCATGATCATCACGAGCGCGAACAGGTAGGTCGGTGACAGCGCCAGCACGAACCCGAAGACCGCCATGGCGCAGCACCCGACGACGTACATCCGTGCCGGGTTGAGCCGATCGCCACGGGCGGACAGCAGCGCACCGGTGACGAGCATGCCTGCGCCCTGGGCACTGGCGACGAACCCGACCTGCGTCGGAGTCGCATGCAGCACGCCCTGGAAGAACGGCACGATCAGCGGGCCGATGCAGGCCTGCAGCAGCGCCAGGCAGACGCCGGTGCCGAGCAACAGCCGGAACAGCGGCAGTCGCGAAAGAAGACGGATGCCGTCTGCCACGTCGGTGCGCAGCGACGTCTGCTGCATCCGCGGCGACGGGACGGCGTACGCCGGATGGACGAACCACAGCGTCAGCACCGACACGAGGAACGTTGCCGCGTCGATGACGACCAGGGGCGAGAAACCAAACGCCGCGAACAGCGTTGCGCCGATCGGCGGACACACCAGCGACAGAACCGCCATCGTCGACGAGGTGACGCTGTTCGCGCCGGCCAGTTGCGCAGCCGGGACCAGCGACGGCACGAACGCGCGGTAGGTGGGCTTGAAGACGGCGCCGACCGCCGACTGGCAGGCGAGCGAGCCGAGCAGCACGTCGATGCTCGAGGTGGCCAGCAGCGGCATCAGCAGTAAGGCCCGCACCAGGTCGGCGGTCATCAGGATGCGCCGTCGGTCGATGCGGTCGGCCGCTGCGCCGGCCCAGGGGCTCAGCACGACCGGCGGCGCCATCTCCGCCAGGAACGCCACGGTCGTCACCCGGGTCGAGTGGGTCGCGGCATAGACGTGCAGCAGGACCGCGAGCATCAGCAGGAACGAGCCCGCCTCCGACGTCACCTGCCCGGCGGTGAACAGCAGGAAGGTCCGGTTGCGCCGCAGCGAGGGCTCGGACATCGTGGGTTCACTTTCGGATACCGATGAGTATTCGAATACTCATCGGTATCCGTTAGCCTGTCAACCGTGGTTGGCAGGAAGAAGGCGCCGATGACGCGTGCGGAGCGCAAGCAGGCGACCCGCGCAGCACTCATCGACGCCGGTGAGCGGCTGGTGCGCAAGAAGGGCTTCGGTGTCTCCGTCGACGAGATCGCCGCGGAGGCAGGCTTCACCAAGGGCGCCGTCTACTCCAACTTCGCCGGCCGCGCCGAGCTGATGTACGACGTCGCCGAACGCGTAGTCCCGGGCTTGCAGATCGCCCCGGACCACACCCTGCCGACCCTCGCCGACACCCTCGAGGACGGGGCGCGGCAGCAGATCGCCGCACTCGCCGAGCAGCGCGAGCAGATCGTGTTGACGCTCGACATGATCGCGCAGATGCTCCGCGACGACGAGTTGCGCGACGCCTTGCTGCAAGAGACGCGCGAGTCACGCGAAGCGGCTGCGGCGAAGCTGCCCTGGCCGATTCCGATCCCCGGCGCGCAGTGGATCGTGGCCGTCAACGCGGTCGCGGTGGGCATGATGGCCCACCGGCTGCTCTTCGGCGAAGAGCAAGTGCCGGACGAGCTCTTCGTCTGGGTCAACCGCCGCCTCGCCGGCGACTGACGGACCAGCCGAGGGCAATCGCGCCGTATCGGCGCCTACGCGACGACCACGCGCGATTGCTCGCGGCGCCCCGCCAATTTGCGCTAGTGCGGTGAGGGCGACAGGGCGGCGTCGAGGGCTTCGCGGATCCTTGCCGCGAGGGCCGGGCCGACGCCAGGCACCTGCTGCAGGTCAGCGGCCGACGCCGATTCAATCGCGCCGTCGCTGCCGAAGCTCGTCAGCAGTTGCTCCAGCTTGGCCGAGCCGAGACCGCGTACGCCGGCCAGCACGTCGGCGATATCTGACGAGGGCGCCGCAGCCGGAGCAACCGGCGCGGCGGGGGACGGTGCAGCTCGCGTCCCGGACCGTTCGATCGCGGCAATGCTGCCGCCGAGGTAGGCGTCGACGACGGCTGGTTCCCGTTGGACCGCATCGGGCGAGCCTTCGGCGATGACGGCACCATCGGCCATCGCAATGATCCGGTCGGAGATCCCCATGATGAGCGGGATGTCGTGCTCGATGACGACAAGGGTCAGGTCGAGCTGGCGCTTCAGGTCGACCAGAAGCGATCCGAGTGCTTCAGTCTCGCGCTGCGCGATGCCGGACGACGGCTCGTCGAGCAGCAGGCAGACCGGCTCGAGGGCGACCAGGCAGGCGATCTCGGTGATGCGCCGGGTGCCGGTGGACAGCTCCTGGATCTGCTTGTCGCGGTAGCGGTCCAGACCCATCGCGGCGACGAGGTCGCGCGCACGGCGTTCCTTGGCCCGCTCCCCCAGCGTCACGCCGACTGCGGCGGACAGGAACCGGGTCGGCTGAACGCGTTCGAGGGCGAGCATGACGGTCTCCTTGACCGTCATCGTCGGGAACAGCGCCGCGTCCTGGAACGACCGGATCAGGCCGTGCTTCGCCCGGTCCTCCGGTCCCAAGAAGGAGATGTCTCGGCGGTCGAAGAGGACGTTGCCGGTGTCGGGCCGGGTGAAGCCGCCGAGCAGCTCGAAGGTCGTCGTCTTGCCGGCGCCGTTGGGGCCGATCAAACCCACGGTCTCGCCGGCGCGCACGACAAACGACACGTCGCGCACGGCGTGCACACCACCGAAGCTCTTGCGCAGGTGTCGCGCTTCCAGCAGCGTGCGACCGGCGCTCGCACCGCGCTGGGTCGGCACGGCTCCCTCACTGCGATCGGTGAGTGATGCGATCGTGGCGGTCGCAGTCGGACGGGTGTCGGTCACGTCGTCGCCCGCGAACAACGGCTCCGGGTCGACGCCGCGAGCACGTGCGATGGCCTTGACGATGCGGTCGCGCACCGGCTCGACCAGCTGGATCAGGCCGCCCGGCTTCCACAGGATCATCAGCAGCGCGCCGAGGTTCGTCGCGGCGAGCGCGAGGTTGCCGACGTTGAGCAGCGGGATGCCGAGGATCCACACAGCGCCCAGGATCGGCCCGGCGAGAACCGAGACACCGCCCAGCACGGTCATGACGACGACGTTGATGCTGTATGCAGCCGGGAACGTCGATACGCCGATGTTGGCCAGCGAATGGCCGTAGGTCGCGCCGCCGATGCCGGCGATGAAGCCGGCGAGCAGGTAGCCCTGCAGCTTGACGACGCTGGCCCGGACGGTGAACGCACGCGCGTTGTCCTCGTTGTCGCGGATGGCGACCAACAGCCGGCCGAACCCGCTGCGTCGCACGTTGCGGGCGATGAGCAGCGACAGCACGAAGAGGACCAGCGCGAAGTAGTAGTAACGGTGGCCGGTGTCGAGCGGACCGTGGAACGGCCACCCGGTGGGCCGGCCTGGATCGACGCCGTCACCCAGCATCCACGGCTGCGCGAGCAACCAGGCCGGTGTCGCGAGCGCGAAGCTCAAGGTGGTGACCGTGAGCATCAGCCCGCGGATGCGCAACGCCGGCAGGCCGATCACGACCGAGACGAGGCCGGCGCCGAGACCGGCATAGAGCAGCGCGAGCGGGAAGTCACCGATGCGACTCGACACCTCGTACGACGCGACCGCACCGATCGACGCGACTGCAAACTGGCCCAGGGTCAGCTGGCCGCCGAGCCCGGTGAGGACGCCGATGGACAGCCCGACGATCGCGAAGCCGATCATTCCGGTGAACGTCACCGACAAGCTGTTGGTGATGAACAACGGCAGCACCGCAAGAACGGCGATGAAGGCAACGCCCACCAGCACGGGCAACATGCGGACGAGCCAGATTTCCTGCAGCCGCTGCGGAATCGGCCGCAAGCCTTGCACCGCGGCCCAGCTGCCCTTCTCCTCGTCGCGGCCGGCGCGTTGACGTTGCAAGAGCAGCGTGACCAGGATGATGACAAACAGCGTGACTTCGACGAGCCCGGATCGCGGGTAGTTCCAGAGCAACAGCTGCTCGAGGATGCCGAGCCCGACGCCGCCCGCGAGCGCCATCGGCAGGCTCTGCATCCGGCCGATGACGGCAGCGGTCATCGCGCGCAGCAGCAGCGCGGGACCGAAGCTGTCGCCCGAGATGAACCCCTGCGTCGGCGCGGTGAGGATCGCGGTGAACGCCGAGAGCGCACCTGCGATGGCCCAGGCGAGCGACGACATCCGGCTGGCGAAGATGCCCGACATCCGCGCCGCCTCGGGGTTCGCCGCCGCGGCGCGGATCGCGAGCCCGAACCGGCTGCGCTTGAGGAACAGGGCGATCGCGAGCACGAACAGCGGCGAGAGGAACAACATGCCGGAGTAGGCCTGCGTGATGCGCAGCGCGCCGACGTTGAACACGGGTAGCCACGACGGCTGCGGGTAGAGCGAGCCGGCAGACGCGGTGCTGTTGATGACCGACGCGAACACGACGAGGAACTGGCCGACGCCGAGCGTCGCCACGATGCTCATCAACCGCGGCGCGTTGCGGAGCCGTCGTACGACGCCGGTCTCGGCCGCTGCTCCGGTCGCACCCGACAGCGTCAGCGCGAGCGGGAACGCGACCCAGTAGGGCACGTGCCACTTGACCGCGGCCAGGCCGAAGAACGCTGAGCCGAACGCTCCGATCTGCCCGTGCGCGAAGTTGATGATGCGGTTGGTTCGGTAGATCAGCACGAGACCGACGGCGAGCAAGCCGTAGGTCAGCCCGATGATCGTGCCGAGCAGGATCACCGGCAGTGGCGTCGATGCCTTGACGATGTTGTGCGCGTCCAGCTCGGCGAACAAGACTTTGGCCACGACGACCGCAACGACGAACACCGCCAGTTGGAACAACGGCTTGCGGTAGCGCAACAGCAAACGGTCCCAGGTGGTGCTCATGTCGCCGCCCCGGCGCCCTGCAGGAAGACGGCGCGCAGCAGGTCGTCGCGGGACAGCAACTCGTCGGCCGCGCCGTCGAAGCGCATCTCGCCCTTCTCCATGAAGTAGGCGTGTTCGACGAGGTTGAGCGCGATGTTGACCGACTGCTCGACGAGCACGACGGCGGTGCCGTCGGCGTTGATCCGGCGCACCATGTCCAGCAGCTGCCCGACGATGACCGGCGCCAGGCCCAGCGACAGCTCGTCGATCAGCAGCAGGCGCGGCCGCAGCATCAGCGCCTTGGACAAGCCGAGCATCTGCTGCTCACCGCCCGACAGTGTCGCGGCCAGCGAGGTGCGCCGCTCATGCAGGCGCGGGAACGCCTCGAAGCAGGCATCGATCGCGCGGTCGACCGCGGCCCGGTCCCGGCCGAGCGTGTAGCCGTAGCTGCGCAGGTTCTCCACGACCGTCATGGGTCCAAAGACTGCGCGGCCACCCGGGATTTGTGTGATGCCCAGGCGCAGCCGCCGTTCGGCGTCGAGGTAGGTGATCTCCTGACCGCGATAGCGAACGCTGCCCCTGGTCGGCAGCCCGATTCCGCTGATCACCTTCAGCAGCGTCGACTTGCCCGCGCCGTTGACGCCGAGCAGCGCGACCATCTCGCCGTCGTCGACGGTGAAGTTGACGTCGAACAGCACCTGCAACTGACCGTAGGAGAAGTCGATGCCGCGGCTGGACAACATGGGCAGCCGCCCGCCGGAGTTGTGGATGTGCTTGATCTCCTCGTCCTCGAGCACCTCGTCGATCATCCGGTCGAGGTCGCGCTGGATGAGGCCGCTCGCACTCGCGATGATCAGCGAGCCGATCACGCCGAAGATGGCGACGGTGACCATCGTGCCGGCAGGGCCGTATTGGCTCTGGACACTGCCGAGCAGAAGAGAACCGAGGAGACCGCCGACCGACCCGAAGATCGTCGCCAGCGCCTGGGCATGTGGACGCATGTTGGCCGGAATGATCGACAGCAGCGCGATCGCGAGCAACGGTGACAGCACGGCGATCAAGGCGCCGGCAAGCCCGAAGCAGGCGAGCATCGCGCCGAAGACCGGCATCACACCGCCGAGTGCCACGAGGACCACGCCTAGCGCGAGCAGCAAACCGGCGGCGCGCAACACCCGGGCCGGCGAGTCGCGGAACTGCTTCTCTCCCCGGCCGCCGTAGATGACGAGGGCAATCACGCCACATGCGGCGTAGAAGGCGAAGAACAGCCCGCGGCCACCGACGCCGAGGTTCCAACGCTGGTCGAGGAAGAAGGAGATGAACGTGGCCAGCGGAATGGTCAGGATGCCGAAGACGGTGAAGCCGGCGAAGACGCGCCGGTTGGTCGGGATCAGCATCAGCCGCCGGCAGATCTCCCAGAAGCCGAGTGCGACGTCCTCGCCGCGCAGGTCTTGGTCGTCACCATGTGTCTCACGGACGCTCGCGCGGATCCGTTGCGTGTC
>Ga0207705_10000713_pt1 | contig 27416 bp, 20 predicted proteins | sample KBSC13metaG_FD_184314 | JGI IMG/M metagenome (GOLD analysis project Ga0207705, IMG submission 184314) | Corn rhizosphere microbial communities from Kellogg Biological Station, Michigan, USA - KBS C1-3 metaG (SPAdes) (version 2) | ecosystem: Host-associated > Plants > Roots > Rhizosphere > Soil ... | reverse complement strand
GGAAGCGCAGCACCGGCCAGTTCGCGGCCGCCGCCGCGGTCGCGAGCGGCGTGGCCTGTTCGCGGTTGCGTGCTTCCAGCGGAGCCTGCGCATCGATCAGGATCGCCGCGACCGCGGGTTCCGCGCACAGCGCGGCATGATGCAGTGGCGTGTTGCCGTCGGTATCGGCGCGCGCCGGATCGGCGCCGTTCGCGATCAGGCTGGTCACCATTTCGGGACGGCCTTCATGGCAGGCGCGCGTGGTCGCCAGCAGCGGCGTGAGGCCCACGTGGGCGCGGTTGACGTCGGCGCCCTTGGCGATCAGCGCGCGCAACAAGCGGGTGTCGGGCAATTCCGCGGCCAGCACCAGCGCGGAACGCTGGTCGCGCGCGCCCGCGGGCGGCATCGCGTCGGGGTTGGCACCTTGCGCCAGCCAATCCATCGCCGTAGCGACATTGCCGTCGCGCGCGGCGGCCAGCAGGTTTTCGTCCAGCACGGCTTGCGCGGGGGCGTCGGGCTTTTCGGCCGCGGCTTCCGTGTCGGTATCGGCCGGCGGAGCAGACGCTTCTTCGGAACGATGATCACCGTCCGGCGGCGGTTTCGGACCGGGTGGCGTCGGCGGTCGTGGCGCGAAGCGCCGCACGCGTCCATCGAACAACAGGCGCAGGGTGCGGTCCGCCACGATCAGCGAACACAGCGGCAACACCAGCACCGCGAACAGGAACAACGACGCCGTTCGGATTTCATCGGGCAGGTTGGCGCCCATTCCCGCCAGCGACAGCGCGCCGAATGCGATCGCGAGTTGCGCGAGCGAAGCCGGCAGGAAGTGCGTGAGGAACAAGTCGCGTCCGCGCGTGAGGTGGCGCGCGAAGGCAAGACTGCGCGCCAGCGCGGCGGTGATCCAGGAATGTTCCTCGCCGGCGGGAAACGCGTCGTCCCATGCGAACACCAGCCCGAACACGGGCCACAAGCGCCACAGCACCAGCAGCGCGATCACCAGCGCGACCGCCAGGCCGAGTGCCGCCGCCAATGAAGGCGCCTGCGACAACACCGTCAATGGCCACGCCACCAGCAGGAACACGATCGCGGTGTGGATCGCCAGCGCAATGAGGTGTGCCGATCCGCGCCGCAAGGCGGTGCGCGTGAAGGTGGATTCGCAGCCGAAGCCGATCGCGTGGCACACGGCTGCCATCGACAGCGACGCGCCGATCAGCAACAGCAACAATGAATAACGTTCCCACGCGGGTGGAATCCAGATCGCGAGGAACACCGCGATCAGCGAAGGAAGAAAACAGGGCAGGGAACGGGACAGCCGCGGCCGGCGGCGGTACTTGGCTGGTGGCATGGGCAGGATGCGTGCGAGGACGGCCCAGTATAAGGAAAGCGCGTGTACGAGAAGTTAGTGCGCGTGCGGTATGCGAAGACGACAGCTTTTCCATTCGCGCCGAGTTCTTCGATTGCGCGCGGGGCAGGCGGCGCGAGACGAGAGGAGCGGCGCAATTTGAATTTCCCGTTCGTGTCGAGCGTAGCTCGCGCAGAGAGCGAAGTCGAAACACAAACCCTGCCCTTCGACTTCGGCCCTGCGGGCCTACGCTCAGGGACTCGATCCGGGGGCGAACAGCATTTCAAACTGGACCAGATACCTGCGCGAGTTGCTACTTGCGCAGACCCCGCCTTGGTGCGATAGTCGCCATAACAAAATTCATACAAACGTATGAAAGACCCGGGACGGGCCGGTTGCGGCGTGGATTCGGGCGTAACCCTTACCGATCCAAGAAACCATTCGACTGGAGATCCACCCATGAGCAAGCATCCGATCACCGCGCCCAGGCTGGCTGGCTTGGCGCTCGCCGCGCTGAGTGTCGCCGTCTCCGGAGCGCTGGTGAGCCCGGTCGCGTCCGCATCCGGCTTCCAGATCAGCGAAAACACCGTGCAGGCGATGGGGCGTGCCTACGCCGGGCGCGAAGCCGCCGGCAACGACGCCTCGGTGGTCATCAACAATCCAGCCGCGATGGTCGACTTCGACACCTATGCGGTGCAGCTCGATGCCACCGCCATCAACGTGAGCACCCAGTTCCATGGCAGCGGCACCGACGCGATCGGGCAACCGTTGTCGGGGGGCGATGGCGGCAACGGCGGCGGCGTGCACGGCGTGCCGGCGATCAGCTTCATCGCGCCGATCGCGCAGAATTGGCGGCTCGGTTTCGGCATCAACGCGCCTTTCGGCCTGGCCACCGAATACAACGCCGGTTGGATGGGCCGCTACCAGGCGCTGAAAACCAGCGTGAAGTCGATGGACTTCACGGGCTCGGTGGCATGGGCGATCAATCCCCAGTTCTCGCTGGGCTTTTCGGTGATCGCGCAGAAGACCACGATCGACCTCGGCAATGCCATCGACCTTGGCGCGGTGATGGCGGCGCCTCCGTTCGGCCTCGCGCCCATCTTCCTGCCGCAGTCGGCGGACGGTGCGGTGCGCATCCGCGGCGACAACTGGAAATGGGGCTGGGCGATTGGCGCGGAATGGAAGCCGACCACGCAGGACACCCTGGCGCTCGCCTACCACGCCAAGATCAATCACAACTTCACCGGCCAGGCCTATTTCACGGTGCCATCGAGCGTGCAGTTCGTGCTCGGGCAGCCTGGCGTTCCCCCGCTGTTCCAGAACACCACGGGCAGCGGCCAGTTCGCGACACCGGCCACGGCGTCATTGAGTTACTGGCACAAGACGCTCGGCCCCGTATCGTGGGGCGCGGAGCTTTCCTGGACCGGGTGGAGTTCGTTCAGCCGTCTTGCCATCGACTTCGCCAATCCGGCGCAGCCCGACATCAACCAGTACTACGGCTGGAAGAACACCTGGTTCGGTTCGGTCGGCATGGATTACAAACTGAGCGACCAGTGGACGCTGCGCGGCGGCCTGGCTTTCGACCAGACCCCGACCCAGGACTTCTCGCGTGATCCGCGCATCCCGGACGGCGCGCGCAAGTGGATCTCGCTCGGTGCGGCCTATTCGCCGGCGCCCAACATGACGCTCAACATCGGCTACACGCACCTGTTCGTCGACAACGGCGACGTCAATGACATCAGCGCCACCGGCGACCATCTGGTCGGCAGTTTCGACAACTCCGGCGATCTGTTCGGCATTTCGATGCAGTACAAGTTCTGACCTCACGTTTCACCCCCTTCCGCAGGAAGGGGGCCGCTGCGAAGCAGCGGTGGGATGTGTGCCCGAATGTTTGTCGCAAAACCCCGCCCTCGTGGCGGGGTTTTTTGCATCCGCATTTCGCGCGTCCGCAACTGTCCGCCGCGTGTCCGCGGACACCCGCCGCAGCACGCACACTGCCGCAAGCGGTTGATAAGGCGATACGTTCCCGGGGTGCGCCGCGTGGCACGCAGGATGCAATCAAGCCATTGCGGGTGCCACCGGGTCTTCAGTGGCGTCCCGCGTACTGCGCGATCGTGAAGCCACGGAGAACGGGATGTTTGGCTATTACTTCGACCTTGCCTTGCGGAGCCTCAAGCGCAACCCCGCACTCACGATGCTGATGGTGGTGGCGATCGGCTTCGGCGTGGCCGCGTCGATGATCACGTACTCCGTGTTCCGCGCGGTGTCGGGCAACCCGATCCCGGACAAATCCGCACAATTGTTCACGCCGCAGATCGACAGCTGGGGGCCGCAGCAGAGCTTCAATGGCGATGGCGAGCCGCCGCAGGCGCTGGATTACACCGATGCGATGGCGTTGATGCGCGCGCACGCGGCGAAGCGGCAGACGCTGATTTATCCGGTGCAGTTGTCGGTGCTGCCGGGCGGAGACCGCAGCCTGCCGATCAGCGCGAGTGGATTCGCTGTGTATGGCGATTTCTTCCCGATGTTCGAGGTGCCGTTCCACTACGGCAGCGGCTGGAGCACCGCGCAAGACGACACTCGCGCACCGGTGGTCGTCCTGAGTCGGGAGTTCAGCCAGAAACTGTTCGGCGATGCCGACGGCGTGGGCCGCGAGGTGAACTTGGGCGGTCATGATTACCGCGTCGTGGGCGTGACCAGGCACTGGAATCCCTTGCCGCGCTTCTACGCGCTGTTCGGTCCCAGCGGTTTTGAACAACCCGCGGACTTCTACCTGCCGTTCACCCGCGCGCTGGATCTCCGCATTCCCACCGCGGGCAACAACAGTTGCCGCGGGAACCAGACCAAGAACGGTTGGGAGGGTTGGCTGCGCAGCAATTGCGTGTGGATCAATCCATGGGTGGAACTGGACACCTCTGGCGAGGTCGCGCGCTATCGCAATTTCCTGGAAGGTTACTCCGCCGACCAGCGACGCGCCGGACGCTTCGGCTGGGCGCCCAACGTGCGCCTGCGTGACGTTACGCAATGGCTGGCCTACATGCACGTGGTGCCACCCGAGAGCCGTATCTCGCTGCTGGTGTCGCTGGGATTTTTCCTGATCTGTCTGGTCAATACCGTCGGGCTGTTGCTCGCGAAATTCATGCGCCGCGCCGGCGAGATCGGCATACGTCGCGCATTGGGCGCATCGCGGCGCGAGATCTACATGCAATTCCTGATCGAGGCCGGCACGGTCGGTGTGGCCGGCGGCCTGCTCGGCCTGGTGCTCACCGCTGCGGGCGTGTCGGGCGTGGGCCTGCTGTTCCGTCCCGAAATCGCGCGTTTGGCGCACGTCGACTTGTCGCTGGTGGCGTTGACGCTGGCGGTGGCGATTGCCGCCACCGTGATCGCAGCGTTCTATCCCAGCTGGCGCGCGGCGCACGTGCAGCCGGCATGGCACCTGAAAACCAACTGAAACGGGGCTCGCAAATGCAGATCCAGCCCATTCTCGCCGCGCTTCGCCACCACAAGGCCGGCACCTTGTTGATCGCGTTGCAGATCGCGTTGACGCTGGCGATTGTGTGCAACGCGCTGTTCATCATCCAGCAACGCCTGTCGCACCTGTCCGAGCCCACCGGCATCGAAGAAGCCAATCTTTTCGTGATCGATAACCAGTGGGCCGATCAGATGTCTCCGCAGCAGACCGATGCGCAGATCCAGTCCGATCTCGCCGCGCTGCGGCAACTGCCCGGTGTGCGCGATGCTGTTTCCAGCAATTCCTATCCATTGCGCGGCGGCGGCTGGGACGACTTCATCACGATGACGCCCGATCAGGTGCAGAAGACCACCGATGCCACGGTGTATTTCGGCGACGCGCATTTCATCGACACGTTGGGCCTGAAACTGATCGCCGGACGCAATTTCCGGGCCGATGAAGTCACGCCGTTGCGGCCGCAGGAGCACGCGACGTCGCCAGTAGTGATCGTGACCAAGGCGCTGGCCGACAAGCTGTATCCGAATGGCTCGGCACTCGGCAAGCCGTTTTACACCATGGACACGACGCCCACCACCATCATTGGCATCGTCGCGCGTCTGCAGCGGTCGGAAGTGGATAACTGGTCGCGGCCTTATGCCTATCAGGCGTTGATATGGCCGCGACGGCTGGATGGGTCGTTCGGCACCTATTACATCGTGCGCGCCAAACCCGGCCAGTTGGCTGCGGCGATGGGCGAGGCGCGCAAGGCGTTGTACGCGCAGAGTCGGATGCGCATCATCGATCCGAAAGACGGTGTGCTGAGTTTCGCGCAAGTGCGCCATCGCGCCTACGACAGCGACCGCGGCACCGCGATCCTGATGGGCATCATCTGCGCGGTGCTGCTGGTGATCACCGGCGCGGGCATCGTCGGACTCACCAGTTTCTGGGTCGGCCAGCGGCGCAAGCAGATCGGCATCCGCCGCGCGCTGGGCGCGACCCGGCGCGACATCTTGCGCTACTTCCAGACCGAGAACCTGCTGATCGCGGGTGCCGGCGTGGCGATCGGCGCGATTCTCGCGGTCGGCCTGAACCTCTGGATGATGCGGCAACTCGCGATGGACCGGATGCCGCTGCTCTACGTGCTGGCCGGGATCGTCGTGCTGCTGTTGCTGGGACAGGGCGCGGTGTTCGCACCGGCGCGTCGGGCGTCGCGCGTGTCGCCGGTGGAAGCAACCAGGAGCGTGTGATGTTCACCCCCTTCGGAAACGAAGGGCGAAGCGAACGCGCGCGCAGCGCGGATGCGCAGCATCGGGGGATGTAATGGCGAGGTGCAAAAGCCATCCCCCTTGATCCCCCTTCCTGTGGAAGGGGGAGGATTTGAATGGAGCGAATGAAATGTTTGCGTACTACCTCGATCTCGCACTACGCAGCTTCAAGCGGCACAAGACGCTGACGGCGCTGATGGTGCTGGCGATCGCGGTGGGCATCGGCGCGTCGATGACCACGCTGACGGTGCTGCACGTTCTTTCCGGCGATCCGCTGCCGGGCAGGAGCGGCGAACTGTATTACCCCCAGATCGATCCGCAGGATGCGCGCGGGATGATGCCGGGACATCTGCCGCCGGATCAGGTCACGCTGATCGATGGCATGAACCTGTTGCGCGCGAAGCGCGCGGACCGCCAGGCGCTGATGGAGGGCGGCTCGGTGCCGATCCAGCCGGATTCCTCGTCGCTGGATCCGTTCTACGTCGAGGCGCGCTACACCACTGCGGATTTCTTCGCGATGTTCGATGCGCCGTTCCTGTACGGCCACGGCTGGACGGGCGCCAGCGATGAAGCGCATGCGCGCGACGTGGTGATCACGCGCCAGCTCGACGACAGGCTGTTCAATGGCGCCGACAGCACGGGGCGCGCGTTGCGCATCGGCGGCAGCACCTTCCGCATCGTCGGCGTGCTCGACACTTGGCGTCCCAATCCGCATTTCTACGACCTCGACACCGGCGCGTACGACTATTACGAGCAGGTGTTCATGCCATTGCAGACCGCGCTGGAACTGCATTTCGACCGCAACGGATCGGTTGATTGCTGGGGCAACGGCACCGGCGGTGTTGAGGGCGGCGCCTATCCTTCGGCGACTTGCGCGTGGCTGCAGTTCTGGGTGCAGCTCGATTCGCCGGCGAAAGCGGCCGCGTACAAAACCTTCCTCGTGCATTACTCGGAGGAGCAAAAGGCGCTCGGCCGTTTCGAACGCGCACCCAACGTGCGCCTCGACAATTTGATGCAGTGGCTCGACTACAACGGCGTGGTGCCGGACGACGTACGCCTGCAGGCGTGGCTGGCGTTCGGATTCCTGCTGGTGTGCCTGATCAATACCGTGGGTCTGATGCTGGCGAAATTCCTGCGCCGCTCGGGCGAGCTGAGCGTGCGCCGCGCACTGGGCGCGTCCAGGTGTGCATTGTTCGCGCAGTTGCTGACCGAATCGGGGGTGATCGGGATCGCCGGTGGGGCCGGTGGCCTGTTGCTGGCCCTGTTCGGCTTGTGGATGGTGCGGCACCGCACCTCCGATTACGCCCCGCTGGCACACCTCGATCCGGCGATGCTGGGGGTGACGTTCGCGCTCGCGCTTGGCGCCAGCCTGCTGGCCGGAATCCTGCCCGCATGGCGCGCCTGCCATGTGGCACCTGCATTGCAGCTCAAGAGCAATTGATGATGGAAATCCGCCCGATTCTGTCCACGTTGCGCCGGCACAGGGTCATCCTGTGGCTGCTGATGCTGGAGATCGCGTTGAGCTGCGCCATCATCTGCAATGGCGTGTTCCTGGTCGTGCAACGCATGCAGCACATGGACATGCCCAGCGGCATCGCCGAGCACGAGCTGGTGCAGATCCAGCAGGCGCCGATCACGCCGCCGCCCGACCGCTACGCACGCGCGCAGGAAGACCTCGCCACGTTGCGGCAGATTCCCGGCGTGCAGGCGGTTGGCATGACCAATCAGGTTCCCTTCGGCGGGGCGTCGTCGAACGGCAACGTGATGCTTTCGCCCACGCAGCCACACCGGACCTTGAGTGCTGCCGAATACTTCGGCGAGAACCTGGTGCCGACGCTGGGGTTGCATTTGATCGCGGGGCGCACGTTGCGGCCCGACGAATACGTCAAGGTGGACATGGTGATCAAGGCGCTGGCCGACGGCAGCAGCAAGGGGTTCCCGATGCCGATGCTCGTCAGCCAGGCACTTGCCACGCGCCTGTGGCCGCAACAAAGCCCGCTGGGCAAGCTGCTCTGGTTGGCGCCCACCGCGAGCTTCCGCGTGGTGGGCGTGGTGGCGACGCTGGCGCGCGCGAATGCCTACAACACGGCCACCGCACAGTATTCGATGATCATCCCGCTGCACATGGGCGCGGACAAGGACCAGAGTTACCTGCTGCGCACCCGGCCCGAGGACCGCCAGCGCGTGCTCGCCGCGGCGAGGACGGCACTGGAACACGCCGACCCCGGACGCGTGGTCACCCACGCGCGCACGTACGACGAAATCCGCAGCGACTATTTCAAGGACGACCACGCGATGGCCGGTATGCTGGTCAGCGTGATCGTGGCGGTGCTGCTGGTGACGGGGCTCGGCATCGTCGGGCTCGCGAGTTTCTGGGTCGCGCAACGCCGCAAGCAGATCGGCATCCGCCGCGCACTCGGTGCGACCCGTGCCGACATCCTGCATTACTTCCAGACCGAGAATTTCCTGATCGTCACCTTCGGCATCGTGATCGGGATGGTGTTGGCCTACGGCTTGAGCCTGTGGCTGATGATGCATTACGAATTGCCGCGCCTGCCGTTGTCCTACCTGCCGATCGGTGCGGTCGCACTGTGGCTGATCGGACAGGCCGCGGTGCTGGGCCCCGCGTTGCGCGCCGCCAACGTGCCGCCCGTCGTGGCGACGAGGAGCGTGTGATGTTTGCGTACTATCTCGACCTCGCGCTGCACAGTCTCAAACGCAATCCGGTCCTGACGGCCTTGATGGTGCTGGCGATCGCCTTGGGCATCGGCGCGTCGATGACGACGCTGACGGTGCTGCACGTGCTCTCGGGCGATCCGCTGCCGGGCCGCAGCGCGCACATCTATTACCCGCAGATCGATCCGGCCGACATGAATGGCTACCAGCCCGGCGGCGAACCGGCCGACCAGTTCACGTGGATCGACGGCATGAACCTCTTGCACGCGCAGCGCGCGGACCGGCAGGCGCTGATGACCGGCGGCTCGGTGCCGATCCAGCCGACGCAGGCGAACCTCGATCCGTTCTACACCGATGCGCGCTACACCACCGCGGATTTCTTCCCGATGTTCGGGGTGCCGTTCGAATACGGCTCCGCTTGGACGGCCGCCGATGATGAACATCGCACGCGCGTGGCGGTGATTTCGCGCAAGTTGAACGACAAGCTGTTCGGCGGCCACGACAGCGTCGGCCAGACGATTCGCGTCAACGATGCCGACCTGCGCATCGTCGGCGTGCTCGATGCGTGGCGGCCCAATCCGCATTTCTACGATTTGTACCAGGGCACGTACGCGGAACAGGAGGACGTGTTCGTGCCGCTCACCGCGTCGCGCGATTTGAAACTGGCGCTCAACGGTTCCACCGATTGCTGGGGCAAATCTACCGGCAACCAGCGAATGCTGGAGCAGGCGTCCTGCACCTGGTTGCAGTTCTGGGTGCAACTCGATACGCCCGCGCAGGCCGTCGCGTACAAGCAGTTCCTCGTGCATTACTCGCAGGAGCAGAAAGCGCTGGGCCGCTTCCAGCGGCCACCCAACGTGCGCCTGCGCGACGTGATGCAGTGGCTCGCGTTCAAGAAGGTTGTGCCGGGTGACGTGCGCCTGCAGACGTGGCTGGCGTTCGGTTTCCTGCTGGTGTGCTTGGTCAACACGGTCGGCCTGATGCTGGCGAAGTTCCTGCGCCGCTCGGGCGAGATCGGCGTGCGCCGCGCGCTGGGCGCGGCACGGCGCGCGGTGTTTGAGCAGTTGCTGGTCGAAGCGGCGCTCGTCGGGACCGCCGGCGGCATCGGTGGTTTGTTGCTCGCGCTGCTGGGCTTGTGGCTGGTGCGCCTGCAGCCGGCGGATTACGCGAAACTCGCGCATCTCGATCCGATGATGCTGGGCGTGACCTTCGCGCTGGCGATCGGCGCTGCGCTGCTCGCCGGCCTGCTGCCCGCGTGGCGCGCCTGCCGTGTCGCACCGGCATTGCAGTTGAAGGGGAATTGACATGCAGATCCTGCCGATCCTTTCCACGCTGCGCCGGCACAAGGTCACCGCAGTGCTGATCGTGCTGGAGATCGCGCTGACCTGCGCGATCGTCTGCAATGCGGTATTCCTGATCAGCCAGCGCCTGCAGCGGATGGACATGCCGAGTGGTGTGGCGATGCACGAGTTGGTGCAGGTGCAGGTCTCGACGATCGGCTCGCAGCCGGACGCCAGGGCGCGCACCCAGGAAGATTTGGCCGCGTTGCGCCGGATTCCCGGCGTGCAGGCGGTGACCCTGGCCAGCCAAGTGCCTTTCACCAATTCGTCTTCGAATACCAGCATCGAACTGGCGCCGACCCAGACCCAGCCGACGCTGAACGCCACCTTGTATTTCGGCGAGAACGTGCCGCAGACCTTCGGTACGCGGCTGGTGGCCGGGCGGTATTTCAACGCCGACGAATACGTGGATTTCGAAATCGCGAACAACAATCCGAAAGCCATTCCGCAGTCGTCGTTGGTCGTGATCATCACGCGTGCCCTCGGGCAACGGTTGTGGCCTGGCGAGAACCCGCTGGGCAAGACGATCTATCTGGGCGACCTGACGCCGCTACGGGTCGTGGGTGTCGTCGCCGGCTTGATTCGTCCGTCGCTGTTCTGGGGTGACAACACCGCGCAGTGGAGCCTCATCCTGCCGCTGCGCATGACCGTGGGCCAGGGCGCGTCGTACGTGTTGCGTACCGCGCCGCAAGATCGGCAGCGCGTAATCAAGGCGGCCATCGCCGCGCTCAAGAAGCTCGACCCGAAGCGCGTGATCACCGAGAAGCGCACGCTGGACGACGTACGCGCCGAATTCTTCCAGGGCGACCGCGCAATGACGAGCCTGCTGTTCGGCGTCATCGTCGCGTTGCTGCTGGTTACCGGCCTCGGGATCGTTGGTCTTGCCAGCTTCTGGGTCGCACAGCGCCGCCGTACCATCGGCGTGCGCCGCGCACTCGGCGCCACGCGCGCCGACATCCTGCACTACTTCCAGACCGAGAACTTCCTGCTGGCGACGATCGGTATCGTGCTGGGCATGCTGCTGGCATACGGCATCAACCTGTTGCTGATGCTGCACTACGAGTTGCCGCGGATGCCGTGGATGTATTTCCCGGTCGGTGCGCTCGCGCTGTGGCTTATCGGGCAACTCGCGGTGTTGGGACCGGCGTTGCGTGCCTCACACGTGCCGCCAGTGGTCGCGACGCGCACGGTGTGATCTCCCCGACATGGGGTTCGCACAACCCGCGGTGGTATCGCGTGCTGCATGATGCGTGCCCGCGGACAGGCGCGCGGCAAAAGAGGACAGGGCGCCGTATGGCGCCCGTGTCTCCTTATGACGCCGGCGGTTGTTGCGGTTGCGGCTGTTGCTGCGGCGGCTGCGGCGGCATGAACTTCTGGACCTTGGCACGGACGCTGCTGTCCGTCTGCACCAGGTTGGCGATCTGCACGTAGCGCTGGGGCGACAGCTGGTGGCTCTCGACCGCGGCTTCCATTTTCTTTTCACCCGACTGTTGCAGTTTGGTGCGGGCATCCGCGGTCTGCGCGGCCGCGAGTTGCGGTTGCAGCGATTGCCGGATGTTTTGCACATCCACCGCGGCACCCGCGAAGTTCTTCAGTTCGGTGTCGTTCGGGGCGGGCCCGGTTTCGGTTTGGGATGCAGCAGCGTTGCCTTGGGGCGGGGCTTGCTGCGGTTGGGTTTGCGCGAGCGCTGCGGGCGCCAGCATGGCGATTGCCAGCGACACGGCGGCCGCGACGCCTGTGCGGTTGAGTCGTCCAATCATTGCGTTCTCCTCATCGGCGAAATGCACGGCGCTGACGGGCGCCGGAATTTCACCGTAACGAGGCACACGAAGCGCACGCAACCCTGCGCGGTTCGCTGGTTCAGGCGCAAGTCGGTTTGCGCGCGGAATTCGAACGCGTCATGAATGAACGACGTTCAAGAAGCGTGTCGAAATCGTCAATCTTCCAGTGTCAGCAGGCTCGCATTGCCACCCGCGGCGGTGGTGTTGACGGTGAAGGTGCGTTCGGTGGCGAAGCGCAGGAGATAGTGCGGGCCGCCGGCCTTGGGGCCGGTGCCGGACAGGTTCTCGCCGCCGAACGGTTGCACGCCGACCACCGCACCGATCTGGTTGCGGTTGACGTAGAGGTTGCCGACTTTCGCGCGGCGGCGGATGTGTTCGACGGTTTCGTCGATGCGGCTGTGGATGCCGAGCGTCAGGCCGAAGCCCGTGGCGTTGATCGCGTCGATCACTGCGTCGAGTTCGCTCGCTTTCCAGCGCACCACGTGCAGCGCGGGGCCGAACACTTCGCGCGTCAACAATTTGATCGATGGGATTTCGTACGCGCGCGGCGCGAAGAAGGTGCCGTGCTCGGCGCCTTCCGGAAGTTTCGCCATGTTGATCAGCCTGGCCGAGCCGCGCATCACTTCCGCGTGTTCTTCCAGTGACGCACACGAAGGTTGGTCGATCACCGGGCCGACGTCGGTCGAAAGCAGTGCGGGGTCGCCGACCTTCAATTCGTCCATCGCACCCTTGAGCATGTTGATCACGTGGTCGGCGATGTCCTCCTGCACGAACAACACGCGCGCGGCCGAGCAGCGCTGACCGGCGGAATCGAACGCGCTGGTCATCACGTCCTTGACCAGTTGTTCGGGCAGCGCGGAGGAATCGGCGATCAGCGCGTTCTGGCCCCCCGTTTCAGCGATCAACGCCGCGATCGGCGCGTTGCGCGCGGCCAGCGTGCGGTTGATGGTCCACGCGGTTTCGGTGGAGCCGGTGAAGCACACGCCGGCGATTTCATCGCGCGTCAGCAGCGTCTTGCCGATCACCGAACCGCGGCAGGGCGCGTACTGCAAGACGTTTTCCGGCACGCCGGCCTGGTGCAGCAGCTTCACCGCCATGTAGCCGATCAACGTGGTCGGCTCTGCCGGTTTGGCGATGACCGCGTTGCCGGCGGCGAGTCCGGCGGCAACTTGTCCGGTGAAGATCGCCAGCGGGAAATTCCAGGGACTGATGCACACGAACACACCGCGCCCGCGCAGGAACAACTGGTTGGATTCGCCGGTCGGGCCGGGCAGGTCTTCCGGCTTGCCGAACAGCTTGCGCGCCATCGCCGCGTAGTAGCGGCACATGTCGGCGGCTTCGCGGATTTCGCCGATCGCGGCGGGAAGGGTCTTGCCGGCTTCGCGCACGCACAGCGCGATCAGTTCGCCGCGGTTCTGTTCGATCAGGTCGGCGGCGCGCTCCAGGATCTTCGCGCGCTCGTCGGCGGGCGTGTCGCCCCACGCGGTTTGCGCGGCGACCGCATTGTCGAGCGCGCGCAGCAACGTTGCCGCATCCGCATCGCGCGACTGGCCGACCACGACACGATGATCGGCAGGGCTGGTGACGTCACGTGTCGGCGTCGAGGATGGCGCGCCCGGCACCAGCGGTTCCGCGTGCCACGGGCCGCGTCTGGCGTTGACCGCCTCGGCCAGGGATTTCAGTTCGTCGTCGTTGGCAAGATTGACGCCCATGGAATTTTTCCGGAGTGTGCCGTACAGGTCGATCGGCAGGGGAATGCGGGGATGCTGGTAATGGCCACCGTGCGCCGCGCCGAACGCGCGCACTTCGGTGCAGGGATCGGTGATCAATTCATGGATGGGCAGCTTTTCGTCGCTGATGCGGTTGACAAAGCTGGTGTTGGCGCCGTTCTCCAGCAGACGGCGCACGAGGTACGGCAGCAAGTCTTCGTGGCTGCCGCAGGGTGCGTACACGCGGCACGGCACGTTCCACTTGTCCGGACCAACCACTTCCGCGTACAGGTCGGCGCCCATGCCGTGCAGGCGCTGGAATTCGAAGGGACGTCCGTTCGCGAGATGGTGGATTGCCGCGATGGTGTGCGCGTTGTGGGTCGCGAACTGCGGATAGATCACATCCGCGCCGGCATCCAGCATGCGCCGCGCGTTGGCGAGGTACGACACGTCGGTGTTGGGCTTGCGCGTGAACACCGGGTAGCCGGCAAGGCCCAGTTCCTGCGCGCGCTTGATTTCGGAATCCCAGTACGCGCCCTTGACGAGGCGCACGCACCAGCGGCGCTTGGCCGCTTTCGCGGTTTCGATCAGCCAGTCGATCACGAACGGCGCACGCTTCTGGTACGCCTGCACCGCGAGGCCGAAACCGTTCCAGCCGGCGAGCGACGGATGCGTGAACACCGCGTCCATCACCTCCAGCGACAGTTCCAGCCGGTCGGCTTCCTCCGCGTCGATGGTCAGCGCGATGCCTTGCGCCTGCGCGAGCTGCGCGAGTTCCAGCACCACCGGCGTGAGTTCCGCATGCACGCGTTCGCGCTTGGCGACTTCGTAGCGCGGATGCAGCGCGGACAGCTTCACCGAGATCGACGGCGCATCCAGCAGATTGGCGAACGGTCCGCGCGCGCCGAGCGCGAGGATCGCATCGTGATACGCCTTCTTGTAGCGCGCGGCGTCGGGCGCGGTGAATGCGGCCTCGCCGAGCATGTCGTAGGAATAGCGATACTTCGCGTTGTCGCCCTTCGCGGAACGATCCAGCGCTTCCTCGATGGTGCGGCCCATCACGAACTGGTGGCCCATGATGCGCATGGCCTGGCGCACCGCGAGCCGGATCACGGGTTCCCCGGCGCGTCCGATCAGGCGCTTGAATGCGCCCGGCGCATCGGCGCGGGTGGCGTCGGCGAGGTTCACCAGATGCCCGGTCAGCATCAGGCCCCAGGTGGAGGCGTTCACGAACAGCGAATCGCTGGCGCCGAGATGTTTCTTCCAGTCGGCTTCGCCCAGCTTGTCGCGGATCAGCTTGTCGGTGGTGAGGCGGTCGGGGACGCGCAACAACGCTTCCGCCACGCACATCAGCAGCACGCCTTCCTCGCTGGAAAGGTCGTACTGGCGCATGAAGGATTCGACCGCGCTCTGGTTGGCGCTGCGCTCGCGCACTCGCGATACCAACGCCGAAGCCTGCGCTTCGACCGCCGCGCTTTCCTTCGCGGGAAGCGTGGCTTCGGCCAGGCGGGCCGCGACCACTTCGGTCTCGTTGCCACTCCACGCGGCGGTGATGCGCGCACGCGCGGCGCTCGGCGGCGCGGGCAGTTCGGGGGCGAGGAGTTCAGCCATCGATGATGACTCACAACAGGACCGCCCATTGTACGTCCGGGCTGCGCCACCGCCAATGACATTGGGCACCGGCGCCGTGTCGCGGCCGGTTATTCTTGCTGCGATGGCCGGGCGGCCTTATGATTCCGGGATTGCGGTACCGCTGATGTCCATGATCACACGTCTACCGGTGGCAGCTGGAACCGGGCAGGTGACGCTGCTGCTGGCGCCCAACCGGGCGCTCAGTCGTGAGCAGATGCGCCAGTTGACGTGGGAGTTGTGCATCGCGGCGTTGCTGGTGGCAGGCCTTGCGGCGTGGGGGGGCGATGTGTTCGCGCCGCTGTTCGCGCTCATCGAGGTTCCGGTGCTTGCGATTGCGTTGTGGCTGGTCTGGCGCAGCGGCGATCGCAGGGAGCGCATCACGCTGGATACGGATCAGGTCCGCATCGAGCGACTACCGCCCAGGGGCCGTGCGGCCAGCACGTTTCCGGTGGCGTGGACCCGGGTGCGGGTGCTGGAACGCGGCGATGGCCACCGGCATGTGGTACTGGCCGCGCAAGGGCGCGAGCAGGAAGTAGGCGAGTGTTTGGGCGACGACGAAAGGATGCAGTTGTCGCGATGGTTGAAGGCCTTGCTGTCCGGCCACAGCGGCTGGCGCGAGAGTTGAAGGTCTGCGAAGGCTTTCAATCGTGCATTCAGCCCACTTGAGGCAAGGAGCGGCCTGACCGATGCAAGGCAGCGGGCAAGTGGGGTTGTGGAGGCACGGGTTTTTGAATGCGGAGCTGGGCGTGTCAGATTATTCAGATCTTTCCAAGGGTGCGATCACGATGAGTTCCAGCAATTGCAAACGGCGGATCACGGGGGCGGTCGCCGCCTTGGGCGCGATACTGGTTTCCATGGCCGCTGCCGCCGATCCGGTGCCGTGGCAGATGAACCTGCCCGAGGGCGTCACCCCGATCTCGCACCAGATCTGGAATCTGCACATGGCCGCGCTGTGGGTGTGCGTGGCGCTGGGCATCCTCGTGTTCGGCGCGATGTTCATCGCGATCTTCCGCTTCCGCAGGTCGAAAGGCGCGGTCGCGGAAACCTGGAGCCACAACACCCTGCTGGAACTCGGCTGGACGATCGTGCCGGTGCTGATCCTGATCGGCCTCGCGACGCCGGCGACCATCCTGACCCGTGAGATGTACAACGCCACCGACGCGCAGATGACCGTCAAGGTCACCGGCTACCAGTGGCTGTGGCGGTACGACTACGTCAGCTACGACGGCAAGCCGGTCACCAAGGTGCCGACCATTTATTCGCGACTTGCGTGGGACAGCAACACCGCGCGCCAGCTCGACTCCGGAGTCAACCCCTGGAGCGTGGTGGACAAGCAAACCGGCTTCCACGATTACCTGCTCGACGTGACGCACCCGCTGGTGATTCCGGCCGGCGTGAAGGTGCGCTTCCTGATCACCGCCGATGACGTGATCCATGGCTGGTGGGTTCCCGATTTCGCGGCCAAGCGCGACGCCATTCCCGGCATCATGAACGACGCATGGGCCAAGGTCGACAAGCCCGGCATCTATCGCGGCCAGTGCTACGTGCTGTGTGGCCAGGACCACAGCGCGATGCCGATCGTCGTGAAGGTTTTGCCGAAGGATCAGTTCAACGCCTGGCTCGCGGAACAGCAAAGCGCCGCGACGCTCGACAAGGCCGCGCGCACCGCGCAGGCCGCGCCGCAGAAGCCGGCGCCCGCCAAGGGTTGATCGCAGGTACACGCAGCACAAGCATTCTTTGAGGATTCGCACCATGTCCAGCACAGCGCAGGCCATCCATCACGAAGAACACCACCAGGGCTGGTTCGAGCGCTGGTTCATGTCCACCAACCACAAGGACATCGGCACGCTGTACCTGTCGTTCTCGTTCCTGATGCTGTTCGTGGGCGGCAGTTTCGCGATGCTGATCCGCGGCGAGTTGTTCGAGCCAGGCCTGCAGTTGATCCAGCCTTACTTCTTCAACGAACTGACCGCGATGCACGGGCTGGTGATGATCTTCGGCGTGATCATGCCCTCGTTCGTAGGCCTCGCGAACTGGATGATCCCGATGCAGATCGGCGCGCCCGACATGGCGCTGCCGCGCTTGAACAACCTGTCGTTCTGGATCCTGCCGTTCGCCTTCATCCTGCTGTTGTCGACGTTCTTCATGCCGGGCGGCGCACCGGCCGCGGGCTGGACGATGTATCCGCCGCTGGTGCTGCAGGGCGGCGAGTCGATCGCGTTCATGATCTTCGCGATCCACCTGATGGGCATTTCGTCCATCCTGGGTTCGATCAACATCATCGCCACCATCCTGAACCTGCGCGCGCCAGGCCTCGATCTGCTGAAGATGCCGATGTTCTGCTGGTCGTGGCTGATCACCTCGTTCCTGGTGATCGCGGTGATGCCGGTGCTGGCCGGCGCGGTCACGATGATGCTGTTCGACCGTTTCTTCGGCACCAACTTCTTCAATGCCGCGGCGGGCGGCGACCCGGTGATGTACCAGCACGTGTTCTGGTTCTTCGGGCACCCCGAGGTGTACATCATGATCCTGCCGGCGTTCGGGATCATCTCCGAAATCGTGCCGACCTTCTCTCGCAAGCCGTTGTTCGGCTACAAGGCGATGGTGTACGCGATCGCGTGCATCGCGTTCCTGTCGTTCATCGTCTGGTCGCACCACATGTTCACCGTTGGCCTGCCGCTGGGCGCCGAGGTGTTCTTCATGTTCTCGACCATGCTGATCGCGGTGCCGACCGGCGTGAAGATCTTCAACTGGGTCACCACGATGTGGCGGGGCTCGCTCAGCTTCGAGGTGCCGATGCTGTGGGCGATCGCCTTCATCGTGCTGTTCTCGATCGGCGGCTTCTCGGGCGTGATGATGGCGTTGGTGCCGGCCGACTTCCAGTACAACCAGACCTACTTCATCGTCGCGCACTTCCATTACGTGCTGGTGGGTGGCGCGCTGTTCTCGATCATCGGTGCGGTGTACTACTGGCTGCCGAAATGGTCGGGCCACATGTATTCCAATTTCTGGTCCAAGCTGCACTTCTGGTCCAGTGCGATTTCGGTGAACGTGCTGTTCTTCCCGCAGCACTTCCTGGGCCTCGCCGGCATGCCGCGCCGCATTCCCGATTACAACGTCGCATTCGCCGACTGGAACATGGTGTCCTCGATCGGCGGCTTCTGGTTCGGCGCGACCCAGTTGATCTTCGTGGGTATCGTGATCCACTGCGTGTTCTTCTCGAAGCAGAAGGCGACGTCGCGGGTCTGGGAACACGCCTACGGACTTGAGTGGACGCTGCCGTCGCCCGCGCCGCACCACAGCTTCACGGTGCCGCCGGTGATCGATGATACCCAGCTGGCGCACGGGGACGTGAGTCATTAGTTATGCAATCGTCCCTGATTGCTGCGAAATGAAACGACAGCACGGGGAACAGTCATCGGCAATAGCGAGATCAACTCGGCCATCCATGGCCTGACTTTTCACAACAGCCCGCTTTGTTGGATTGCCCGGTGACAAGTAACAGCAGCAAAAGCAGCACCACGACGGCTCGACTTTAGAAAAAGCAGCATGCTTCGAACAGACCAACAAATTGATGCGAAACAGCCGGTGCAGGACGACCTCGCTCGCCGCAAGGCCGGCGCGCGGCGCACCGCATGGATCATCACGGCGATCGTGATCGCGTTCTTCGTCGCCAGTCTGCTGCAGGGACATTTCGTGGGCATCCCCAATTGGGTCCCCACGCGTTGACCGGGTCACACCGTTACGCCAGCCATACATCGGAATCCATGACATGAGCCAACTCGACGCCAACGTCTATTACGTTCCGCACAGCAGCCGCTGGCCGATCATCGCGGTGATCGGGATGTTCCTGTTCATGGCCGGGGCGGCGATCTGGCTGAATGGTTACGACGGGCCCGGACAGATCGTGTTGACGATTGGCGCCCTGACCATCATCGGCATGATGTTCGGCTGGTTCAGCAACGTGATCCGCGAGTCGATGAAGGGCATCTTCAACGGCCAGGTCGATACCTCGTTCCGGATGGGGATGATGTGGTTCATCGTCTCCGAGGTGTTCTTCTTCGCCGCGTTCTTCGGTGGCCTTTTCTACATCCGCACCTTCGTGGTGCCGTGGCTGGGCGGCATGGGCGACAAGGGCGTCCTGACCAACGGCTACATCTGGCAGGGCTTCTCCGCGGCATGGCCAACCAACGGCCCGGACTCGGTGGGTGGCTCGTTCATCGCCACCTCGCCGTGGGGCATCCCGCTGATCAACACGCTGCTGCTGCTGTCCTCGTCCATCACCGTGACGATCGCGCACCACGCATTGCGCGCCGACAACCGCAAGCGCCTGATCGGGTTCCTGGGACTCACCATCCTGCTGGGCGCGACCTTCCTCGGCCTGCAGGCGCACGAGTACTGGGAATCCTACGTCCACCTCAACATGACGCTGCATACCGGCATCTACGGCGCGACGTTCTACATCCTCACCGGCTTCCACGGCCTGCACGTGACGCTGGGCACCATCATGCTGATCGTGATGTGGCTGCGCTGCGTGCGCGGACATTTCACGCCGCAGCACCATTTCGCGTTCGAGGCGGTGTCGTGGTACTGGCACTTCGTGGACGTGATCTGGCTGTGCCTGTTCCTGTTCGTGTACATCCTGTAGCTGCGTGCGGGCTGTCTGGAACCTACCAAAATTTCCCTCCCGGCCCGGAGAAGTGATTCCGCATTTGGCATAGCCTTGAATCGAGGCACGCGATGCGTCACGAAGGACTGGTTTGGCTGGCCGCTTGCGCACTGCTCGCCTGCGCGGGGGCCGCGTCGGCCAAAGGGTGCACGCTGGACAAATATGGCACGCTGTCGGTCGAGATGATCGGCGAACGGCCCACCACGCTCGTCAAGGTCAATGGTGCGGTCGCGCGCTTCGCGATCGACACCGGCGCATGGTTCAACTTCATGTCGCGCGCCAATTCCGATGCGCTGGGACTGAAGCCTGTCCCCGCGCCATTCGGGTTCCGCATGGGCGGAATCGGCGGCTCTGCCTTTGCGGAAATTGCCACGATCAAGGACCTCGGCATCCTCGATACGGATTTGCACCACGTCGATTTCGTGGTTGGCGGCTCGGACGCGGGGGAAGGATCGCTGGGCGCCAACCTGCTCGATTTCGCGGATCTTGAAATCGACCTCGCGCAGGGCAAAGTGACGCTGTTCAAGACGGATGGCTGCCGCAAGGCGGAGCTGGCTTATTGGGTCAAGGAAGGCGGCACCTACAACGTTGCCGACTTGCATCCCTCCGTCAATTTGAATGACCGGCGCAGTTTTGTCGACGTCACGATCAATGGCAAGACGGTCCGCGCCTTGCTGGACAGCGGCGCCGTCGCGACTCTGCTGGATCGGCGCGCTGCCGAACACGTGGGCATCGATCTGCACGGACCGGGCGTGAAGGCGGGTGGTCCTGTCCGCGGCATCGGCGCCAGGACGTATCAGTCGTGGATCGTGCCCATCGACACGTTTTCGGTCGGCACCGAAACGATCCAGCACAGCGAAATGCTGGTGATGGACGGCAATTTCGGCGATGGTTCGACCAACATGATTCTGGGCGTCGATTTCATGCTGGCACATCACATGTACATCGCCAACAGCCAGCGCAAGCTCTATTTCACGTACAACGGCGGCCGCGTGTTTTCGCTGGATACCGCCTCGATCGGCGCGCACGAATCGGCCGCCGCCGCGGCGAACGATGCCGGCGGCGAACCGAAGACGGCGGCCGATTATGCGTTGCGTGGCGAGGCACGCCGGGCGCGCGGCGAACTCGCGAACGCGCTTTCCGATCTGGATGCGGCCATCAGGCTGGATCCGGGCAGTGCGGATGACCATTTGATACGTGCCCGCATCCTGCTCGCCCAGGAACAGCCCAATGCGGCACTGGACGACCTGGACAAGGCGCTGACCCTCGATCCGGAAAATCTCGATGCATTGTTGCTGCGAGCATCGCTCCGGCACCGGAAAAAAGACGATGCCGGCGCCGCGGCGGATCTCGCGGCGGCGCAAAAGCTCGCGCCGGCCGGTTCCACGCAATCCCGTTACATCGCGTCGCTGTATGTCGCCATGGGCGAGCCGGCCAACGCATTGCCTTTGCTGGACGCGTGGATTCACGCACATGAGGACGACTCTACGCTCGGGAGCGCGCTCAACGAGCGCTGCTGGGCGCGGGCCCTGGCCAACCAGGCGCTTGACGGCGCGCTGCACGATTGCCGCAAGGCCATCAAGCGCGACGGTGATCGCGCGGCTTATCTGGACAGTCTGGGCATGGTGTACCTGCGGATGGGCAACGATGCCGAATCGATCAAGGCATACCGGCAGGCCCTCGCGCAATCGCCGCACACGGCCTGGTCGCACTACGGCCTTGGACTGGCAGAATTGCACGCGGGGCAGATCGATGCCGGCAAGGCCGAGTTGGCCACCGCGCGTTCGCTCGACAATGACATCGATGCGCGTGCCGCCAGGCTTGGCCTGGTTGCGCCAGCCGCGTCTCCGGGCAACGAAGCGTCCGGCGCACGGCCTTCCAGGTAAGGTTGCTCAGGGGGTGGCGCTCAACCGCGATCCACCTTTCGCGGTCGAAGTTTGCGATAATTCCGGGTTTCCGGTCTTCGTCCTCAGCGCACGTACACGCCGTGCGGGTGCAGCACGCCGGTCCAGATGCCGATCACGATCAGGACGATCAACAACACCGAGAACGCGACGCGCCGCGTCAACGCCCACACCGTGCGGCCGGTATCCTTGCGGTCGGTCATCATGAAATACAGTGCCTGGCCCAGCTCGAAGATCACCACCAGAAACACGATGACCAACACGGCCTTGTATATGGTGGTGAATGACATGGGACGGCCGCATGCGAAAACGCCGAGTATAGCGTTGCGCCGCGCACCGACGGTGCGCGCGGCGTGATGCGCGTGCGGCGCCCGAGCGTGTTCGCGGTGTTGCTGACCTTCGTCGGGGTCGCGGTGTTCTGCGCGCTGGGCGTGTGGCAATTGCGCCGCGCCGCGTACAAGGAAATCGTGCTGGCGCGTTTCCACAATGCTGCCAGCGCGCCTCTGGTGAGTCTGGCCGATGCGCGCGCGGATCGCGCGCCCGATGCTTATCCGCACGTCAAGGTCACCGGAACGCTGGAAGGCGATCGCGTGTACTTGCTGGACGACCAGATGCGCGCGGGCCGCCTGGGCGTGATGGTGTTCGTGCCGTTCAAGCCCGACGATTCCGCGCGCGTGCTGCTGGTGAATCTCGGATTCCTTGCAAGGATGGGGCCCGACACCACCACGTTGCCGGACATTCCGCCAATTCCCGGCGCTGCGGTCACGCTTGATGGCATCTATGCTCCGCCGCCGCTGCCGGGCCTGAAGCTGGGCGGCAACCCGCTGCCGCGCGAAAAGACGTGGCCCAAGCTGGTGACCTTCATCGACCTGCGCCAGATCGCCTCCGATCTCGGCGCCGCGGTTTATCCGCATGTATTGTTGACCGACCCCGATCCGCACAGCGCCTACATCCGCAGCTGGACGGCCAACGTGATGCCGCCCGCGCGGCACCGTGCGTACGCGCTGCAGTGGTTCTGTTTCGCGATTGCTGCGGTCGTGATGCTTTTCGTGCTGCATCGCGTGAAGCGCGATGACGCCCTCGATACCGGACAGGAATAGACACGATGGATTTGCGCAATCAACGCCGCTTGCAGGCCGTGGTGATCGTGGGCATCTTCGCGGCCTCCATGATCGGTGCGGCCGTGATGATGGCCTCCGGGTGGTCGCCGCCCACCCGCAGCTATGGCACGCAGATCCGGCCTGAGCGCGACCTTGCGCAAATGCCGGTGCGGCTGGTCGACGGCAAGCCGTTCGCGTTCCACGCGAAGGACGCGGCATGGACGCTGGTCGCGCTGCCGGGGCCGGATTGCGCGGAGCGCTGCCTGCGCGAACTCGACCTGGTGCATCGCGCGCAGATCACGCTGGACAAGCAGGCCGACATGCTGCGCCTGGTGTATCTCGGTGCGCCGCCGCAGGGTGCGGCGGCCGAAGGGTTCGACAAGGTGTGGACGCTCGCGGCCACGCCTTCGCAAGCACTCGAGGATTTTCGCGCGAAGACGCCCGACAGCGTGAGCGCGGTTCTGGTCACGCCGGGCGGCAAGGCCATGCTGAGTTATCCGGCGGGCTTCGATCCGACGCGCTTGCGGGAGGATCTCAAGAAAGCGGTGAAGGTGGCGCTGTGATGTCGACGACGAACCTGCCGCTGCGCGCGCTGGCGTGGGTCGCGTGCGTGCTCGCTTTTTTCCTGATCATGTACGGCTCGTTCGTGCGCCTGTCCAATGCCGGCTTGTCGTGCCCCGACTGGCCGACCTGCTACGGGCGCATCACCTGGCCGGTCAAGCCGGCAGCCGTCGCGAAAGCGGACAAGGCGTTTCCCAATCGGCCCGTTGAAACCCACAAGGCCTGGCGCGAACAAACCCATCGCTTCGCCGCCGGCACGCTAGGCCTGCTGGTGCTGGCCGAGGCGCTGGTGGCGACGTTCGCGGCCCGGCGACGTTTCGCACTGGTGATTGCGGCAGTGGTGCTGATCGGCATCGGCATACCGATGTACATGGCGAGGAACTACGTGACGGCGAGTGTGCTCGCGGCGGTTGGCGAGGCGCTGCTGCTGGGCGTTGCCTTCCTCTGGCGGGGCTCCGGTTGGCGGCGCATCGCGGTGCTGGCGCTCGCGGTGGTGTGCTTCCAGGCCTTGCTCGGAATGTGGACGGTGACGTGGCTGCTGAAACCGATAGTCGTCACCGGGCACCTGCTGGGCGGCATGGCGACATTCGCGCTGCTGGCGTGGGTGGCGTGGCGCATTTCGATCCGGGAGCAACCCGAACCGCGTGCCACGCACCTGTTCGCGGCGGCAGTGGGCGGGGTGGTGTTGCTGGCATGCCAGATATTCCTCGGTGGCTGGACGTCATCCAATTACGCAGCGCTCGCGTGCGGCATCGGTGGATCGGCGTTCCCGACCTGTCTCGGCCAGTGGTGGCCGGCGATGGATTTCCACCAGGGCTTCATCCTGTGGCGCGGCATCGGCGTGGATTTCCAGGGCGGGATCCTGGATGCCCCCGCGCGCACCGCGATCCAGATGGTGCATCGCTTTGGCGCCGCGGTGGTGTTCGTGTACGTGCTGTGGCTGGCACACAAGGTCGGCCGCGCGGGCCTGCGCGGGCACGCCGTCGCGCTCGCGCTGCTGCTGCTTGCACAGGTCGCACTGGGCATCAGCAACGTGATGCTGGGCCTGCCGCTCGCGATCGCGGTCGCGCACACAGGCGGCGCGGCGCTTCTTTTATTCGCACTGGTGACGCTGCTTGCGCGTGCGCGATGCGAAGATGAGCAAATCGCGAACTTCCCCCCATCCGCCCTTCGGGCACCGTTGTCAGACTCGCGCATCGTGCGCTCGTCAGACAACCCGGCCTTCGGCATCCTGCCTCAGGCGTTCGAATCGGCTCGAACTGCCCCCGGCAGTTCGAAAGCGCCGATTCCCACCCCCGCAAGCGGGGGAAGGGAATCCATGCCGTTACAATAGTCCTTCGTGTCCGGAACGTTGTCGTGAGTACCCTCGCCGGCCAATACCTCGCCGCCACCAAGCCGCGCATCGTCGCGTTGCTGGTGTTCACCGCCGTCATCGGCATGCTGCTCGCCGCGCCGGGCGTGCCGCCGTGGCGGGCGCTGGTGTTCGGCACGCTGGGCATCTGGATGGCGTCGTCGTCGGCCGCGGCGCTGAACCAGTTGATCGACCAGCGCATCGACCGTGTGATGGCGCGCACCGCGCATCGTCCTCTGGTCACGGGCACGCTCACCGCGCACCAGGTGCTGACGTTCGCCACGCTGCTTGGCGTTGCGTCGATGCTGATCCTCGGCCTGCTGGTGAACTGGCTCACCGCCTTGCTCACCTTCATCGGCCTGATCGGTTATGCGGTGATCTACACGGCGTTCCTGAAACGCGCGACGCCGCAGAACATCGTGATCGGTGGGCTGGCCGGCGCGATCCCGCCGCTGCTCGGCTGGGCGGCGGTGACGGGGATGCAGGCCTCCAGCGACTGGGCCTACGGCTTGTTGCTGGTGCTGATCGTGTTCGTGTGGACGCCGCCGCATTTCTGGTCGCTGGCGATCTTCCGGCGCGAGGATTACCGGCGCGCCTGCATCCCGATGTTGCCGGTGGTCTACGGCGTCGAATACACCCGTTGGCACGTGCTGTTCTACACCGTGCTGCTGGTGCTGGTGAGCCTGCTGCCGTACCTCACCGGCATGAGCGGCCTGCTCTATCTCGGCGGCGCCGCGGTGCTGGGCATCGCCTACCTGTACTACGCGGTCCGGCTGATGCGGCCGCCGGACGAGCGCTTCGCGATGAGCGCGTTCGGCTATTCCATCGTGTACCTGATCGCCCTGTTCAGCTTCCTGCTGGCCGACCACTGGCTGGCCGCGCCGGTGGTGCGGGTGGGTGGGTACGTCCTGCAGCGGATCGGGTAAGCTGGCGCAGGCGCGGGCAGGCGGCCGGCGCGGGTGGTGTATCGGGAGCCAAGGCTCCCAGGCCGGAGGTTGGCTGCGCTTGAACGTGGTCCTGCTGGTGGTGGCGATTGTCGCCGCGTTGATCAGTATCGCGCTGGCGGCGTGGGCGTTGCGCAAGCAACGTCGCATCCTGAAGGACCTGACGGCGAGCCGCGAGCGCTACATGCTGCTTGCCGAGTGCGCCAACGACGGCACCTGGGAATTCGACGTCGCGTCGCGGCGTTTCGACTTCTCGCGGCGGCTGTACAACCTGCTCGGCTACGACGAAGGCACGTTGAACACGCCCGAGGATCTGCAGCGCATCGTTTCCCCCGAAGACTACCCCGGCTCGCGCGAGGAGATTTACGCGCACATGCAGGCGCGCCGCACCGATGAACTGCAGCGCGTCATGCGCATGCGCACCCGGGATGGGCGGGTCTTGACGGTGCTCGCGCGCAGCGTGGTCCAGTACGCCGAAGATGGCACGGCGGTGCGGGTGCTGGGTTCGTACACGGACATCACCAAGCGCCTGCGCGACGAGCGCCAACTGCAGATTGCGGCCAGCGTGTTCGATGCCGGCAGCGACGGCATCCTCATCAGCGACGCGCTGCAGCGCATCGTCTCGGTCAACAGCGCCTTCATGCGCGTGACCGGTTACCAGCGCGAGGAGCTGACCGGGCGGCCGGTACGCGACATGCAGGTTCCGTCCGCCGCGACACGCGCCTGTGACCAGGCGCTGCGCGAATCCGACAAGTGGAGTGGCGAAATCGCCTGGCGACGCCGCAACGGCGAGGGCAAGGCGCTGGACAGTTCGGTGGTCGCGGTGCGCGATTCGTCCGGCGAAGTCGCGTTCCACATCCACGTCTGCATCGATACCGCCGAGCTGCGCTACGCGCAGGCGCGCATACGCCACCTTGCCTATTTCGATCCGCTGACGGGTTTGCCCAACCGCACACACATGCGTGGCCAGTTCGCGCAGGCGCTGGCGGCGGCGCGGCATGGCGCGCGGCCATTGGCGGTGGCGTTTTTCGACCTCGACAACTTCAAGGAGATCAACGACACCGCGGGCCACAGCGTCGGCGACGACGTGATCTGCACGGTGGCGCAGCGGCTGAGCGAGGGCGTGCGCGAGGGCGACGTGCTGTGCCGGTTCGGCGGCGACGAATTCCTGCTGCTGCTGCCGGACACGGGTGCCGCGGCGGCCGAAGCCATGACGCGGCGCCTGATCGAACGGATCTGCCAGCCCGTCGATGTCGAGGGCCGGTCGCTGGACATCGCGGCCAGCGCGGGCTTCAGCATCTTCCCCGACGATGCGACGGATGCCGAGAACCTGGTGCGCGAAGCCGACACCGCGCTGTTCCGAGCCAAGGCCGAGGGCGGCAACACGGTGATGCGCTTCCTGCCGTGGATGGGTGAAGCCGTGACCTGGCGCCACGACATGCAGTCGGCGTTGCGCGCCGCGATCGTGCGCTCGCAATTCGTGCTGCGCTACCAGCCGATCGTGGACGCGCGCGCCAACCGCGTGCGCGGGTTCGAGGCCTTGCTGTACTGGAATCGCCCGGGCATGGGCGTGGTCGGACCCAGTTCGTTCATCGGGCTGGCCGAAGAATCGCGGCTGATCGAATCCATCGGCGCGTGGGTGGTCGAGGAAGCGTGCCGCCAGCTGGCGGCGTGGAAACATGTCGGCCTGCCGGCGTTCTATGTCGGCATCA
>Ga0207705_10000712_pt1 | contig 27423 bp, 20 predicted proteins | sample KBSC13metaG_FD_184314 | JGI IMG/M metagenome (GOLD analysis project Ga0207705, IMG submission 184314) | Corn rhizosphere microbial communities from Kellogg Biological Station, Michigan, USA - KBS C1-3 metaG (SPAdes) (version 2) | ecosystem: Host-associated > Plants > Roots > Rhizosphere > Soil ... | reverse complement strand
GAGGTGAGGGCGTTGAAGATAGTGCTTTTTCCGACGTTGGGCAGGCCAACGATTCCACAATTGAGAGGCATTTTTCTATGAAGTCCTTAACTTCTATTGAAACATGCCCGGAGGTGGGAACCCGAATCCGCGGCGCTCCAACCTCACGTCCTCAAATGCCAGACGTGGGGCACCCGGTTTGTCGTGAGGCCGGGTACCCGGTTTTGTAATTAGCTACGCGGCGGCGATGCGTCGGGTCAGGTCGTTCTGCTCGGCCCTGGACTCGGCTCCAATGGTGAAGGCGTCGAGGACGCCGCTTCCCAGAGCGTAGCGGATGGCTTCGCCGGGGCGGTTGCGCATGTCGCCCTGGCCCAGGATCTTCATGCCGACGATGCCTTTGCCGGAAGCGCGCATCTCCTTAATGACGCCGATAACGGTCTTCGGGTCGGCGTCCATGTGAGATTGGATAGGGTTGAGACGGACGAGATCGACTTCGACCCAGGGCGATGCGGCAGCGGCGCGCAGCGCGGGCAGCGTGTGGCAGGAGGCTCCGTGGGCGCGGATGACGCCCTTCTGCTTGGCCTCCGAAAGCACGTCCATGACGCCGCGATAGCGCGTCGTCCAGTCGCCTTCGGTGACGCAGTGGATGAGCAGGATATCGATGTAGTCGGTGCCCAGCTCCTTGCGGAAGCGATCGATATCCTTGCGCAGACCGGCGGGGTCGCGATTATCGGATTTGGTGAGGACGGTCACCTTGTCACGAGGAAGCTTCTTGATGGCGGCGCCGACGTAGGGATGGCTGCCGTAGGAGTCGGCGGTATCGAAGAAGCGGAGGCCGTTGTCGTTGTAGCCGTCAAGCAGGAGGGTGACGAAGGCATCGGTGCCGAGGCGGGTCTGGTTGGAGTGGCCGCCGCCGCCGACGGTGCCCGTGCCCATGGCAAGACGGCTGGTGCGGATGCCGGTCTTGCCGAGGACGATCTCGTCATGCGCGTTGAACTTGCGGGGCAGTGACTGGGTTTCGAGGGAAGCCGCCGGAGAGAATCGCGATGCGACCAGGGTCGCGCCGAATCCGGTGACAGTACGACGCAGAAAATCTCTTCTCAGCATGGCGTACTCCTTTGCGGGATAGAATACGCCGATTTTGCGGTGTTGGCTCGCGGGAGCAATTCCCCTTCGGGTCTACAGTGAGACTTCGGAGTCTTGGCCGTTTTCTCTCAAGGAAAACGGCACTCCTCGGAATTTTCCACTTCACGGTAACGGGAGAATTGCTCTACTTCGCCGGTTTTTGCCGAGGCATCCTGCAGGCGAAGTTGGACTCGTCGTTCGTGCTGCCCTTGCCGTCATAGACGGCAACCTGAGGGTAGGGGCAAAGCGGCCGGGTGCGGTCGATCTCCCCCTCGGTGGTATGAAAGGCGATGATCTTGTTGGGCGCCAGCCCATTTTCGACCCACTCTTCGAGCGCGGTAAGCCCATTGAAATGAGTGGGGCCTGGACCGCCGCCGCAGTGGTTCATGCCCGGCACCATGAAGAGGCGGAGGAACTGGGGGGTATCTCTGCCCACCGTTGCTTCAACCTGGTTGTAATAGTTGATGGTGTTGAGGGGCGAGATGTCGGGATCGCTCCAGCCGTGGTAGAGGATCATCTTGCCTCCCCGCCGCTGCAGGGGGCGAAGATCCGGGTTGACGGCATCGAGCGAACGAGCAGTTTTGTCGAGCGCCGTCTTCATGTCCTTGTCATAGTTGAAGTTGAGAGCATTATATTTAGGATCTTCGAAGACCATGTCCTTGAAGAAACCGGTGGCCGCCTTCCAATGAGTCGCGGCGAAGGGCTTGTTGCCGGTAATCCAGCTTGACCAGCCGCTGGAGCCGTTTTCGCCGCCGGGAACCAGGCCGGGATAGATAAGCCTTCCGCGGGAGTCGTGCGCTCCGCCCCAGATATCCTTGATGGCCTTGACCTGTTTGGGGGTGAAGCAGGAGGAAGGGGACTGGCCCGCTTTGCAGGTCAGCACCGCCGGATCGAAGTGGCACTGGCGAGGATCGTCGAGTACACCGTCCACGATGCCGTCGATTGCGTCGCAGGCCGAAGTGACTGCTTTGGCGAGCAGCGGCACCTTGGAGGCGGGAATGTAGCTCTCCGGGTCCTTGAGTGTAGCGATGGAGTACCAGAGATGCGCACCCGCATAGTGGCGAGTCCAGTTATTGGCCGGGTCGCCCACCAGCAGGCCATCGTAATCCTCGGGGAAGCGTTGCGCCTCCATCAATCCCTGCTGCCCGCCTTTGGAACAGCCCACATAGTAGGAGTGCGCCGGTCCCTTGCCGTAGAAGGCCTCCGTAATCCGCTTACCGTTGACGGTGGTAAGGTGCAGGCCGCGGTAGCCGAAGTCGGCTACAAGCTCCGGATGTCCCAGCGCCCAGGTGGAGTCGAAGCCGTTGCCGGGGGGCGTGTTGACGTGGCCGGTGTCGGTGCTGGCGGTGGCGTAGCCGCGCCGAAGAGCGGCGGACATGGCCAGGTAATTGATGGAGCCTGCCGTGCCTCCGTTGCCGACACCCTGGAACTTGCCATTCCAGGTGTGGAGCGGCAGCCAGACCTCGAATCGGATCGCCGGTTTGGTGGTAGCGGTGACGCGGCAGAATGCCGGCAGATTGCCGATGGGGTGGTGGAAGTGTGGCGGCGTGAAGCTGTCGGACGAGACGATTGAAGCTGAGGCGATCGTGGTGTTGGGAAGCTGGAGGCTGACCAGATTCCTGCACGACTGGGGACTGGCCTCGGCAAAGACTGGAGCGGCAAGGAGAAGCAGGACAAGCATGGGCAAGATTGCAAATGCGACCGGGGTTCGGGAGATGGAAACAGGTTCGTGAACGTTTTGCACAGTCCTCCTTGCCGATTGAAGTCCGTCGATTGAAATCTTATACCGCAGGCATCCTGCGGCCCGTGGCAGGTTGGATCACCTTATGGGTTATTCGTCGGGCCGAAGGTGCATTGTTCGATACTGGGCCGGGCAGGAATTATTGCATTTGTAAGCCGATTGAAACATTCGTCTTCTAATGTTGGTCTATGAAGCTCAGCTTCGTCATACCAGCCTTCAACGAAGAGTTCTATCTAGCGGACTGCATCGAATCCATCCTCAGGCAGACGCGAGGGCTGGAGCGGATCACCGAGATCATCGTCGTCAACAATGCCAGCAACGACGGTACGCGTGAGGTTGCGCTCAGGTATCCGCAGGTGAGGCTGGTCGACGAGCCTCGCAAGGGGCTGACCTTCGCGCGGCAGGCCGGTTTCCTGGCCAGCAGCGGAAGCCTGATTGCAAACGTGGACGCCGACTCGCGGCTGACCGATGGCTGGGTCGATCGCGTTCTGCGCACGTTCGAGGCCGAGCCAGAGCTGGCCGCGCTCTCCGGACCTTTTGTCTACTATGACCTGACACGCAGCCAGCAGGTCTTCGTCTATATCTTCTATCTGGTCGCGTGGATGAGCTACGCGATCAATCGCTACCTCCTCCGCGTCGGCTCGATGGTGCAGGGAGGCAACTTCATCGTCTCTCGCGCCGCGCTGGAACGGATCGGCGGCTTCAACCTCGATATCTCCTTCTATGGCGAAGACACCGATATCGCGCGCCGGCTGCATAGCGTAGGAGACGTGATGTTCACCTTCGACCTCAGGATGTTCTCCTCGGCCAGGCGGTTGAAGGGCGAAGGCATGATGACGATGGCTGCACGCTACTCCATCAATTATTTCTGGACTACGTTCTTCAAGCGTCCCTATACGAACCGGCACATCGACATCCGGGAAGGCTCGGAGGCGTCGGAGACGCTTTGACGGCGGATCTCTGCGCCCCTTGGACCTGACCGTCTCAAGCATTCATAAAAATTGAGTTAGACCTGGAATTAGGTATAAGGCCGGTTCGGGAGAGCCTCTGCGGATGGACTTGCCCAGGGGCTTTGAAGCGGTGGCTGAAGATAGGAACCCAACGGCGGCGAGACTGTGATTTTAAGGTCACGATGACTTATAGTCTCCTTCATGTTTCGTTTCACCAAGGGGCCTAAGGTTATCTGTCTGTGAATTTAACACTTACCAATTTTTTTGGATTGCTGGGCGGCCTGCTCGTCCTCGCCTATGTAGCGAACCGTTTCTCGCGCCGGACCCGGGTTCCGGACGTAATCGTGCTTCTGGGTTGTGGAATTCTGCTGGGGCCGGTGCTGCACTGGATTGACGCCGACCACTTTCCCGCAATCATCCGGGGAATCGGAACTCTTGCGCTCGTCCTGATCCTTTTCGCAGCCGGGTTGGAACTGAATCTGCGTCGCGCCGTGAAGCAGTTTATGGCGGGCATGGTGCTGGCCGTGCTCAGCTACGGCCTGACGCTGGTTTGCGTCACGTATTTCTGCATGCGCTGGCTCGATCTGCACTTGATGCCCGCCCTTCTGGTGGCGGCGCCGCTGGCGTGCATCAGCGGATCGATCGTTCTGCCGATATTGGACCAGTTCGACCTGCGCTACGATCTGAAGACGACTCTGGTGATTGAAGCGGCTTTCGGCGATGGGCTCGGAGCTCTTGGCGTGAGTGTGCTGCTGGGTTTGGCAGCCGGTGGAAGCGCGGCATCGACTGAAAGCGGCGGGGCAATTCTGAGCGGGGTGTTTGGCCTGTTTTTGTTCAAATTTCTGCTGGCCTTTGTTATCGGCGTGGTCGCGGGGGCTTTATGGGTCAAATTGCTACCTTATGTCTCCGACAAGCAGTTCTGGCAGGTGCTGACCTTTGCCGCGGTGCTGATGGTCTACTCGGGCACGCACGCCGTGGGAGGAAGCGACCTGTTCGCTGTAATTGTCTTCGGAGCGACGCTTGCCAACCTGCTTGACCCACAGAATGCGATGCGGGTATTTGAATTTGAGAGTATCGCGGGCCGGAGCGACCAGATTCACTCTTTCCATTCGGAGCTGGCGTTTCTGGTGCGGAGCTTCTTCTTCGTTCTTCTGGGCGCGATGATCAGCTTCCATGGGCTGCGGAAGCAGCTTTTGACGACCTTCGGAATTCTTGGAGTGCTGCTTGCCGTCCGTTTTGTGGCCGTGACCTGCAGCCGGGTGGTGTGGCGCGGAACCTCGTCCCGCGAGCGCGAGCTTGCCACGTTCCTGATTCCGCGCGGCCTGATTACCGCTGTCCTGGCCCTGGAGGTCGTACAGGCAATGCCGACCGACCTGGAATTCCTGCCTGCGCTGACCTTTGCGCTGATCCTGTTCACCAACGGGCTGGTGCTGGTGGCCTCCATCCGCGCTCGGAGCCTGGCGGAGACAGCGATCTCAGCGGAGACCGATCAAGGATAAACAAAGCAGCGTTGCATCAATACTCAGTCTCTGCGGCGGCCGCCCATCAGTTGCAGCACAGCGAGGAAGATATTGATGGCGTCGAGATAGATGGAGAGGGAGAGCGAGACGGCGGAGCGGCCGTCGCCACCGGCGCGGATGCGGGCGAAGTCGCCTACGGTGAGCAGGCTGAAGATGCCGAGCGTCAGCCAGGAGTAGGTGTCCGGCGAGAGGAAATGGAAGAACATGCTGGCGATGCCGGCGATGATCAGCAGCAGCAGCGCGGCAAAGCCGATGCCGGCGATGCGGCGGTAGTTGATGTTGAAGAGATAGGCGACGCAGCCCATGACGGCCATGCCGCATCCGGTCGTAGCGGCGGCGTTGAAGACGATGCCGGTGCCGAAGTTCTTGATGTAGCGCTGGATGAGCGGGCCGATCTCCCAGCCCATGAAGTAGGTGAGGACGAGAAACATGCCGAGCGCGAGGCCGGGGCTGGCCTTGCGCGTGAAGCTGATGGCGAGGACGAGTCCCATGACGACGATGAAGCCGACGAAGGTTCCCCAGGCGGGCGCGGTAGCGACTCCGATGGAGGTAATGAAGAAGCCGAGCGAGGTAATGCCGAGCACCTTGGCCAGCAGCGACGAGGTCTCCTCGCGGGGGACGTCGATCAGGCCGGGATAGGTGTTCGTGCGGTAGTCGTTCATTGCCATGGATTTTGCTCCAGCGTGGTTTCCGGTCTTTCGGTGAAAAGTGATTACAGTTCCAACTGTATGAGACGCTTTTCCGGGTAGTTTGTCATATTTCGAGGCACTTTGAAGTTTGGTCCGAAGTCTCCCGGGTTATTGGGAGGATAGGTGTTCGTTGCGAAGAGGGGTGGGGCGGGAGGTGCGCCGTAGTAGCCGTAGACTCCGGTGTCGAGCGTCAAGCCGAACTGCGAGGTGAATCCCTGGGCTTGCGTGAAGTAGTACCCGCCGCTGAAGAATTGGGAGATGATCTCATACCGGGTGTTGGCGGCGAGGTCAGAGGCGAGGCGAGGTCGGTGTAGGCCGCCTTCGGCTCCAACACCATTCCCCACCGTCGCCAAAGCAAAGCCCTGCAACATCTCCCGCCGCGTCACCTGTTTCCCGCTCACGCTGCCTCCAGAATCTTCTTTATTACGCTACGGTTAGCGGATACAGGAAGACGCAAAAGGGGCCGCCCAAATGGGCAGCCCCTTTGCTCCATCCGGACGGTTTACTTCTTCGCCGTTTCAAACCGCTTGTTCACTTCGTCCCAGTTGACGAGGTTCCACCACGCGGCGAGGTAGTCCGCGCGCTTGTTCTGGTACTTCAGGTAGTAGGCATGCTCCCACACGTCGTTGCCCAGAATCGGGTAATGACCCTGCGAGATCGGGTTGTCCTGGTTGGCCGAGGTTACAACCTTCAGCTTGCCGCCTTCGAAGATCACCCAGCCCCAGCCCGAACCGAACTGCTTCGCGGTCGCCTCGTTGAACTTTTTCTTGAAGTCCTCAAATGACCCGAAGTCGGCCTTGATCTGCGCCGCAATTGCGCCGCTCGGCTCGCCGCCGCCCTTGGGCTTCATAATCTGCCAGAACATGGTGTGGTTCACATGCCCACCGCCATTGTTCCGGACCGCAGTGCGCACGTCCTCGGGAACGCCGGCCAAATCCTTGAGCAGCTCTTCGGGAGTCTTTTTGCCCAGTTCCGGGTGCTTCTCTACCGCGCCGTTCAGGTTGGTGACATATCCCTGATGATGCTTGTCGTGGTGCAGTTTCATCGTCGCTTCGTCGATGTAGGGTTCAAGTGCCGCATAGTCATAAGGCAAAGAGGGTAGTTCGTAGGCCACGGTTATTCTCCTGTCGCTTTGGTTCGTTTTGGCCAGGCTCCATCACACACTGGCAGGTTTACTTGGTTGGATGCCATCCAGGCCTCTCGCGATGCCATCCGGCAAATCCACTCGACCCTCGAATCATAGCGCATCCGGGCCCTTCCTCTCTTCTCCATCATGGGTTCAGGGCATATCCGCGTCTTTTGGGATCATAATGATGCAATGAGCGATCTTGCCGCCGCCTACCGCTGGCTCGACGATGCGGGGCCAGCGTTTGGTTCCCCCGGCCTCGAGCCCCGTTGGACCTCCAGCCAGAAGGACGCCGTCTCTACTGCCTATGCCGCCGCCAGCCGAGTCTGGTTCACCCTCTCCCACGGCATCCTCAACGAAATCTACTATCCGACCATCGACCGTCCGCAGACCCGCGACATGGAGCTGCTCTTCACCGACGGCGAGACCTTCTGCCACGAAGAGAAGCGCGACTTCAACTACGACCTCCATTACATCCATCCCAACGCGCCCGCCGTTCGCGTCGTCGCCGCCGATCCCCGCGGCCGCTACACCGTCACCAAGGAGTTCATCAGCGACCCGCACCGTCCCGCCGTCCTCATGCATGTGAAGATTACCGGCGACGAGGCCGTTCTCTCCCGCCTCAAATGCTATGCCCTGCTGGCGCCGCACCTTAACGGCGGGGGCGCCGGTAACTCCGCTCGTTCCATCGAGATCGCCGGTCAGCGCTGCCTGCTCGCATGGAAGGGCAATCTCTCGCTCGCCATGGGCGTCAGTTGCGGATTCGCTCGCTCTTCCTGCGGCTATGTCGGCTCCAGCGACGGCTACCAGGACCTTGCCACCGATATGAACATGGACTGGCACTTCGGCCAGGCACTCGACGGCAACATTGCCATCATGGGAGAGATCGACATTGCCCGCGACAGGGAGTTCACGATCTCCATCGCATTGGGCGACGGTCATCATGCCGCGCTCGCCTGCATGATGCAGACCCTCGCTACCCCGTACCAGTCCCACCGCGAGCGATTCATCGAGCAATGGCTCCGGGTCGATTCTCCCAAGCTCATTGCTGTCGCCTCGACCGATGGCGGCCGTCTGGCCAACATCAGCCACAACATCATCCTTTCTCACGAAGACAAGACGTATTCAGGCGCCTTCATCGCCTCAGCCTCCATTCCCTGGGGAGCCTCCAAGGGCGACTCCGACCTCGGCGGCTACCATCTTGTCTGGACCCGCGACATGATCCAGTCGGCGACCGCGCTGCTTGCCTGCGGCGACACCGAAACCGCCCTCCGCGCCCTGGTCTACCTCGCCTGCACCCAGCGCACCGACGGCAGCTTTGCCCAGAACTTCTGGATCGACGGCACCCCTTACTGGTCCGGCATCCAGCTCGACGAGGTCGCCTTCCCCATCATGCTCGCCTGGCGGCTCTGGAAGGCGAATGGCCTGGGCAACTTCGACGTCTTCCCCCTGGTCGAGCGTGCCGCCGCTTTTCTCGTCTGCTATGCCCCGGTCACCCAGCAGGAGCGCTGGGAGGAGACTGCGGGCTACTCCCCCTCCACGCTCGCCGCCGTCATCTCCGGCCTCATCTGCGCCGCCGACATCGCCCGCGCCAAGGAGTCCGACGAGTTGGCATCCTTCCTCGAAAGCTATGCCGACTGGATCGAAGCTCACCTCGATGAGTGGACGACCACCAGCGAAGGCGTCCTCCATCCCGACGTCACGTATCACTACATGCGGATACGCCCACCCGCCCCGGGCGAGCCCTTCTACAACGACCAGAATGCGCCCGGTCAAATTCATATCAACAACCGTGGCCCCGGCGAAAAGCAGGACTTCGAGGCCCGCGAGATCGTGGATGCGGGCTTCCTCGAACTGGTGCGCTACGGCATCCGTCGCGCCGATGACCCGCTCATCGTCGATTCGCTCAAGGTCGTCGATGCTGTCCTCAAGCGGGATACGCCCTACGGCCCCTGCTGGCGCCGCTACAACCACGACGGTTATGGCCAGAGGAAAGACGGCGGCCCCTACGAAGGCTGGGGGCAAGGCCGCGCGTGGCCTCTGCTCACCGGCGAGCGTGCCCACTACGAGCTGGCCGCCGGCCGCACTGTCGCTCCACTCATCTCTGCCTTCGAGAAGTTCAGCTCCATGGGAGGCATGCTCCCCGAGCAGGTCTGGGACTATGCCGACCTGCCCTCCGAAGGCATGTACTTCGGCAAGTCCGCCGGCTCCGCCCAACCCCTCGTCTGGGCGCATTCCGAGTATCTCAAGCTGCTGCGCTCGGTCACCGACGGTCAAATCTTCGACCGCATCTCCGTCGTCGAAGAGCGCTATGCCGTGCCTCCGGGAAAGCGCACCTTCACCAGCCAGGTTGAGATCTTCCAAATCGGGCGTCCCATCTCCTCCATCCCGGCAGGTTTCACGCTCCGCATCGTGGACCGTGCCCGCTTCTGCATTGTCTATACCTTCGATGGCTGGGCCACCGTCCAGCATCTGGATTCGCGCAGTCTTGGTCACATCGGCCATTTTGCCGACATCCCCACGACCGCCGATCAGGGCAGCACTGTCATCTTTACCATCTGCTGGTCGAGCCAGAACCAAAGCCAGCAGGACCGCTGGCTCGGCAAAAATCTCGAAGTGACCGTCATTCCGCCGTCCGCCGCCGCATCGCCGTCCGTGACCCTCAAATCCTGAGGATGGGGCAAGCCCCGTCCCGCTTGCTACACTGTTATTGAACGACCAAAATCATCGAACCGCAGATTCGCCGCCCCGAGCCGCGTCTCTCCACACGAGAAAAAGGAAAAGAATGAGCGACCAGCAGCAGTCAGATAAGCAACATGCGTTAGATCAGCTCTCTATCAACGCCCTCCGCTTCCTCGCCGTCGACGCCGTTGAAAAGGCCAAGTCCGGCCACCCCGGCGCCCCTCTCGGCTGCGCCCCCATCGCCTATCTGCTCTATCACAAGATCATGAAGCACGACCCTGCCGACCCCAAGTGGATCGACCGCGACCGCTTCATCCTCTCCAATGGCCACGCCTCGGCCCTGCTCTACGGTTCGCTCCACCTCTCCGGCTACGACCTGCCCATGGCGCAGCTCGAACAGTTCCGCCAGTGGGGCTCGCATACTCCCGGCCATCCGGAGTACGGCGAAGCGCCGGGCGTCGAAGTGACCACCGGCCCGCTCGGCCAGGGCTTCGGCATGGCGGTCGGCATCGCCACCGCCGAGAAGCATCTTGGAGCCGTCTACAACCGCGACGGCCATAAGGTCGTCGACCACCATACGTACGTTCTCTGCGGCGACGGCGACCTGATGGAGGGCATCTCCCACGAGACCGCCTCGTTGGCCGGCACTTTGAACCTCGGCAAGCTCATCGTCCTCTATGACGACAACCTCATCTCCCTCGACGGCCCCACCGAACTGAGCTACACCGAAGACGTCACGCAGCGCTTCGAGGCCTATCACTGGCATGTCCAGATCGTTCACGACGGTAACGATCTCGTCGCTCTTGAAGCCGCCATCCGCGCCGCGCAGGCCGAGACCACCCGCCCCTCGCTGATCCGCGTCCGCACCGTCATCGGCTACGGCAGCCCCAAGGCTGGCACCAGCAAGGTTCACGGAGAAGCCCTCGGAGCCGACAACGTCAAGGCCACCAAGAAGAATCTCGGCTGGCCCGAGGACAAGACTTTCTACGTTCCCGAAGAAGCGCGCGCCAACTGGAACACTGCCAAGTCCCGCGGCAAGAAGGCCCACGAAGAGTGGAACGGCGATTTTGCAGAGTACAAGAAGGCCTATCCCGAACCCGCGGGCGAGTTCGAGCGCGTCGTCAAGGGCGAGCTGGCGAAGGACTGGCAGAAGAAGATTCCCGTCTTCCCGACCGACAAGCCTGTTGCAACTCGCAACGCCGGTCAGATTGTCATGAACGCCATCGAGAGCGTTGTCCCCGAGCTCTTCGGCGGCGCAGCCGACCTCACCGCTTCGACCAAGACCATCTTCAAGGACTCGCCCAGCTTCCACGTCGACCCCAAGGGCCGCAACGTCTTTTTCGGCGTCCGCGAGTTCGGCATGTGCGCCATGGTCAACGGTATGGCAGCACATGGCGGCCTTATCCCCTTCGGCTCTACGTTCTTTGTCTTCTCGGACTATGCCCGCCCGGCCCTTCGTTTGGCCGCTCTCATGTCCGTCCACTCCCTCTTCGTCTTCACCCACGACTCCATCGGCCTGGGCGAAGATGGACCCACACACCAGCCGGTCGAGCACTTGATGGCGCTGCGCGCTATTCCGCAGTTCACCGATTTCCGCCCCGCGGACGCCAACGAGACCGCTGCCTGCTGGCAGCTCGCTCTCGAGCGCAAGAGCGCCAGCTTCATGGCCCTCTCCCGGCAGGATCTCCCCGTCCTCGACGCCGAGAAGTACAAGGTGCATGAAGGCGTGAAGAAGGGCGCTTACGCTCTCGACAACAGCGGCAAGGACATCATCCTTATCGCCACCGGCTCCGAGGTTGCTCTTGTCCTCAAGGCCGCCGAAGAGTTGAAGTCGCAGGGAATCAACGCCTCCGTCGTCTCCATGCCCAGCTTCAGGATCTACGACGAGCAATCGGATGCCTACAAGGCCAAGCTGCTGCCGGAGAACACGCCCAAGCTGGCGGTCGAAGCCGGAGCCACCATGGGCTGGTACAAGTACGTCGGCCACAACGGGGCCGTTATCGGTCTGGACCGCTTCGGCGCATCGGCCCCCGGCCCCATCGCGATGGACAAGCTGGGCTTCAATGTAGCCAATGTCGTCGAGCACGCAAAGAAGCTGGTCAAAAAGTAAGCAGCAAAGCGAAGCGGAGCCTGGTGGCTCCGCTTCGCTGCATCAGCACGTCGGAGTATCTGCCGGAGAAAGTTATGGTTAACAGCGAACGCGAGATGGTGCGGAAAAACGAAGAGTCGCCCAAAGAGGAACGCTTCACCTCTTTGCAGCCGACCTACGAAGACAGCGTCCCTCCCGAGGACGATTGGGAGCTGGAGCAGGACTACTAACGACTCAATCTGTTGCTGCAACGCCGATCTGCTTGCCCGTGCCCGTTCTTCAATCTGAATTCACACCCAAAATTACGGAAACCAGAGGTAGTTCAAATGAAAATCGCCATCGCTTCCGACCACGCCGGCTTTCCCCTCAAAGAAGAAGTGCGCGACTACGTCCGCAAGCAGGGCCACGAGGTCGAGGACCTCGGCGCCTATAACGCCGAACCATCCGACTATCCCGACTTTGCCCTCCTCGTCGGCAAGGCTCTTATGGCCGGCAAGGTCGAGCGCGGCATCCTCATCTGCGGCTCCGGCGTAGGCGTCTGCGTCGCCGCCAACAAGATGCCCGGCGTCCGCGCCGGCATGTGCCACGACACCTATTCGGCCCATCAGGGAGTCGAGCACGACGAGATGAACGTCCTTGTCCTCGGCGCGCGCATCATCGGCTCCGCGCTCGCTTACGAGTGCGTCGACGCTTATCTCAAGGCTAATTTCATCGCCTCCGAGCCTCGCTTCGTCCGGCGTCTCAACAAGGTCAAAGCCATCGAAAAAGAGTACATGCCCGACGCCGCGGGAACGACTCTCGCGTCGTAAGCCGAGGCCGATTTTCACATCGGACAGCGTGGCCCGCATCCGGCACCGAGCCGAAAGTACCCGCAAGAGCATCTGAAAGTACATGGCAAACGTCACTACATCCCGCACCTGGTTCATCACCGGAGCATCAACCGGCTTTGGCCGCCTTCTCGCTGAAGAGGTGCTCAAGTCGGGCGGCAAGGTTGTGGCCACAGCGCGGAAACTCGACAAGGTCGCGGATCTCGAAGAGAAGTATCCCCGCAACGCCAGAACTTTCGCTCTCGATGTCACCGACGCTGCCCAGATCCATTCGGTCGTCGCCCAGGCGGTGACCGGCTTCAGCCCGGTCGATGTGCTCGTCAATAATGCAGGTTTCGGTATTGCCGGAGCTATCGAAGAGGCAACCGAAGACGAATTCATGCCCGTCTATGACACCAACGTCTTCGGTCTCATCCGCGTTACCCAGGAGTTGCTTCCCCACATGCGTCAGCGGCGCAGCGGACATATTCTCAACCTCTCCTCGATCGGCGGTCTCGCCGCCTCGCCCGGCTGGGGGTATTACCAGAGCACCAAATTCGCCGTTGAGGGACTCACCGAGGCGCTTGCCGCCGAGGTCGCTCCTTTTGGCATCCACGTCACCGCCATCGAGCCCGGCCCCTTCCGCACCGACTTTCTCGGCCGCTCCGGCGTTGAAGCCGCAAATCGGATTGCGGACTACGACGCCACCGCGGGTAATGCGCGCCGCTACATGAGCGATCAGGACGGCAAGCAGGCCGGTGACCCTCTCCGCGCCGTTCGTGCCATGATCGCCGTCGTCGAATCGCCCAACCCGCCGCTCCGCCTCCTGTTGGGAGCCAGTGCCTTGAAGCGCCTCCGCGAGAAGCTCGACGCCTGGCAAAAGGAGATCGCCGCATGGGAGTCCACTACCATCGGCGCAGACTTCCCGGAGGGCGAGTGAGCCTTCCCTCCATCAAGACCATCTTCTGGGACATCGGCGGAGTTCTGCTCACCAACGGCTGGGACACAAGTCAACGCGGCCGCGTCCTTAGCGCCCTCGGGGTCGATCTCACCGCCTATGAAGCCATTCAGGATGAGGTCAACTACTACTGGGAGCGCGGCCTCATTACGGCCCAGGACTTTTTCGCGCAGACCGTGCTTGAAACCAATCCCGGCCTCAACCTGACCTTCGATCAACTGTGGCCTCTCGTCTGCGGCGAGAGCAAAGTGCTCCATCAGGAGTGCTTCGAGATTCTCGCTTCCATGAAAGACTCCGGCCAATACCGGCTCTCCACCCTCAACAACGAGTCCCGCGAACTCAACGCCCATCGCCTCGACACCTTCGGTCTTCGCCGGTACTTCGATTACTTCATCTGCTCCGGTTATGTGCATGAGATGAAGCCGCTGCCGGACATCTACCGCGCGGCCATCGACATCTCCGGCCTTCCGCCCGAGACTTCCCTCTTTATCGACGACAAGCAGGAAAACTGCGACGCTGCCCGCGCATTTGATATGCAGGCCATCCACTTCAACTCCCCCGCGCAGCTTCGCGCGTCACTCGTTCAACTTGGCATCACCGTCTAGTAACCGAAAGGATCGCATCATGGAACTGGGAATTGTCGGACTCGGCAAAATGGGCTTCAATATGGCAGAGCGTCTCCGCCTCGCCGGCCACAAGGTCGTGGGTTTTGACTTCAACAAGGAAGCGACTGCCAAACTTACCGCTTCCGGCTCGCTTGGTGTCAACTCGCTCGAAGAACTGGTCAAGAATCTTGCCGCGCCCCGTGCCATCTGGATCATGGTTCCCTCGGGCGATCCCGTAGATCAGACGATCGCTCAGCTTGAACCGCTGATGCAGAAGGGCGATACCATGATTGACGGTGGTAACTCCAACTACAAGAACACGCAGCGTCGTCACAACGAAGTCGTGGCCAAGGGCTTCCACTTCGTCGACTGCGGCACCTCCGGCGGCGTCTGGGGGCTCAAAGAGGGTTACAGCCTTATGATCGGCGGCGACAAGGAACCCGTCGAACGCCTCACCCCCATCTTCGAGACTCTCGCCCCGGGCAAGACCGAGGGCTGGGGACACGTCGGCCCCTCCGGCTCGGGCCACTTCGTCAAGATGGTTCACAACGGCATCGAGTACGGTCTCATGCAGGCCTACGCGGAGGGTTTCTCCATTCTCAAAGCCAAGACCGAGCTCGATCTCGACCTCACCCAGATCTCGCACATCTGGCAGAAGGGCTCGGTTGTTCGCTCCTGGCTGCTCGACCTCACCGCCGCTGCGCTCGACAAAAACCCCACTCTCGAAGGCCTGGAAGCCTGGGTGCCCGACTCCGGCGAAGGCCGCTGGACCGTCACCGAGGCCATCGACCTCAACATCTCCGCCCCGGTCATCACCGAGTCGCTCATTCGCCGCCTCCGCTCGCGCGAGGAGAATAATTTCACCGATCGGATGATCTCCATCATGCGCGGCGCCTTCGGCGGCCATGACGTCAAAAAAATCTAAAGCCGTCAAAATTTTCCAGACCCTCAGAAAAGCCTAATCAAAGCACGAGAGGTAAATTGACATGCCCACCGAAACCCACATCACGCCCGCCGTTGCTCGCGTAAGTCCGCAGCCCGAGCGTAAGCCTGAGCCCTGCGTCGTCGTCATCTTCGGCGCTTCCGGCGACCTGACCAAACGCAAGCTTTTGCCTGCGCTCTATCACCTGGAGCAGGCCAATCTTCTGCCTGAAAACTTCGCCGTCGTCGGCGTTGCCCGCCGCCCGCTTGAGTCCAGTTTCGCCCCGGATATGAAGGAGGGCATCATCGCCGGCGGTGGAGTCGACGAATCCGACCCCAAACTGGCCCCCTTCATCGACAAGATCCAGTACCACGCCATGAACTTCGACGATGCCAACGGCTATGACGCGCTCAACAAGCTGCTCACGAAGATCGACAAGAAGTTCGGCACCCGCGGCAACCGGCTCTTCTACCTCGCCACAGCGCCCGAATACTTCTCAGACATCATCAACTTCCTCGGCCAGCACGGCATGTCCAAGCCCAGCCAGGATGTCTCTGCCGATGGCAAGAAAAACTGGGTCCGCACCATCATCGAGAAGCCCTTCGGCCACGATCTCGAATCGGCCCGCGCCCTTAACGACGAGGTCAACAAGGTCTTCGACGAAGACCAGATCTTCCGCATCGACCACTATCTCGGCAAGGAGACCGTCCAGAACATCCTGGTCTTCCGCTTCGCCAACGGCATCTTCGAGAACGTTTGGAACCGCAACTACATCGATCACGTCGAGATCACCGCCGCCGAGAGTATCGGCATCGAGGGCCGCGGGCCTTTCTACGAGACCGCCGGAGCCCTGCGCGACGTCGTCCAGAATCACGTCATGGAACTGCTCAGCTTCGTCACCATGGAGCCGCCCGTCTCCTTCGAGGCCTCGGCCGTGCGCGCCGAGAAGGTCAAGGTATGGAAGGCGATCCAGCCCATCCACCCCGCGGACACCGTTCGCGGGCAGTACGGTCCCGGGACCGTCGACGGCAATCCCGCCATTGGCTATCGCCAGGAAGATCGCGTCCATCCGCGCTCGCACACCGAGACCTACGCCGCTCTGCGCCTCGAGATCGAGAACTGGCGCTGGGCCGGCGTCCCCTTCTATATCCGCGCGGGCAAGCGCCTCGCCAAGCGCGTCACTGAGATCACCATCCAGTTCAAGCAGCCGCCGCTGCTCCTCTTCAAGGGCAAGGACGGCAAGGCCGGCAACGTCGAGCCGAACATCATCTCCATGCGCATCCAGCCTGACGAGGGCATTGCTCTCCGTTTCGGCGCCAAGGTGCCCGGCCAGGGCATGAACATCAGCCCCGTTAACATGGACTTCAGCTACGCCGAGGCCTTCGGCAAGTCCTCTGCCAACGGTTATGAGCGCCTTCTGCTCGATGCCATGCTGGGCGACGGCACGCTCTTCGCCCATCGCGACGGAGTCGAGGCCACCTGGGCACTGATGACGCCTATTCTCGAAGCCTGGGCCAAGGACCCGGTCAAGGACTTCCCCAACTACGCCGCCGGAAGCTGGGGGCCGTCTGGCGCCGACGCTCTCCTCGAATCCGAAAATCGCAAGTGGCGCAAGTTGTAACGGCTGCTTTCAGTTCGGAACTTCCGGCCTTTGCCGGTGCCAGTTTTGCTTCGTTTTGAATGGGGGCGGGATTCCGATCCTACCCCTTCAAGCGAGTTCATTCCACAGGAAAACTCAGGAGGTGAAGAATGCCCCGTCCCGTCACCATCAGTTACTGCATCTCCTCGACGCCCTCTGAGGTTGCCAGCACGGCAGCGCGTTTCTTCACGCGAGTTATCACCGAGGCCGTCGAAAAAAGAGGACGCGCCCGCGTCGCCATCTCTGGCGGCACCACTCCGGAAGCGATGTTTGCTCTGCTCGCCGACCCGGCCCAGCCATTCCTTAAGCAGGTTCCCTGGGACAAACTTGACCTCTACTGGGTTGATGAGCGCTCGGTCCCGCCCACCGATGCGGACTCCAACTACCGTATGACCCACGAGGCCATGCTCTCGAAGGTCCCGCTTCCCGCAGCGCAAATCCACCGCATCGAAGGAGAACTCGATCCCGAGGTTGCCGCCGCCCGCTATGAGTCCGCCATCCGCAACAGCTTCAAGCTGGAGGGAGCCGAGACGCCGACCTTCGACCTCGTCCTGCTCGGCATGGGCGACGATGGCCATACCGCGTCGCTCTTCCCGCATACCGAAGCGATCAACGACCTTACCGACATTGCCACTGCCAACCGTGTCCCGCAAAAGGACACCTGGCGCATCACTCTCACCTGGCCGGTCATCAACCAGGGCAGGGAAGTCGCCTTTCTCATTGAAGGCGAGGCCAAGGCGCAGGTCCTCCACGACGTTTTGCTGGGCCCCTACCAGCCCGACACCTTCCCTTCGCAGATTATTCGCCCCGCCAGCGGACGCCTCACGCTCTTGCTCGACTCCGCGGCGGCATCTAAGCTTCCAGTACCGGAGAAGGCAGAGACGGCAGGTACTTTGGAGCTTAAATAAATGATCCTCGCTGGCGACGTAGGCGGCACCAAGGTTCATCTCGCGCTGTACGACTTCCAGAACGGCAAGCTGCACTCTATCCGCGACCAGAAGTTCCCTGCGCACCAGTTCGCCTCTCTTGACGCCGTCGTCGAGCAGTTTCTCGGAGATGATCGAGACACCCGCAGCCAGATTGCCGCCGCCTGCTTCGGCTGTCCCGGCCCTGTCCGTGGAGGCCGCCTGAAGCTCACCAATCTCCCCTGGATTCTCGACGTTCACGAGATGGTGAAGTCTCTCGACATCGAGAACATCTTTCTCATCAACGATCTCGAAGCCAACGGCTACGGCATCCTCGAACTTGAGCCGGACAAGATCTGCACTCTTCATGCTGCAAACTCTGCTGCCGTCGGCCATCGCGGTCTCATCTCGGCCGGCACCGGGCTGGGCGAGGCGCTGCTCATCTGGGACGGCAAGCACCATCGCCCCATCGCCTCCGAGGGCGGCCACTGCGACTTCGCACCTCGTACCGAGCGCGAGGTCGCTCTGCTGCAATACCTCTTCCGTATCCTCAAGGGCCATGTCAGCTTCGAGCGCGTCGTCTCCGGTCTCGGCATCCAGAACATCTATGCCTACCTCCGCGATGTGGAAAAGCTGCACGAGCCCCAGTGGCTCCGCGACCGCATCGCCTCGGAAGATCCCAATGCTGTCATCGGCGAGTGTGCCCAGGACGGTTCCAGCTCCATCTGCTTTGAGACGATGAAGACTTTCAGTGCTGCCTACGGAGCCGAGGCAGGCAACGTCGCCCTCAAAGTTCTCGCCATGGGAGGCGTCTACCTTGGCGGCGGCATCGCTCCCAAGATCATTCCCACCTTGCAGAACGGTGACTTCATCCAGGCCTTTCACGATAAGGGCCGGCTCTCGCCTCTGCTTCAGTCCATCCCTGTCCGCATCATCCTCGACGACACCTGCGCCCTGCTGGGAGCCGCCGCCTATGCCGAAGCCCGCGCCGCCGATATCTCCTGCTGTTCCGAGCGCGCCGCGTCGATCAAGCAGGCCTGAAACGAGCATAGAGGACTGAGCGTTCCCTACTGCGCCAGCTCTTCGCAAACCTGTTCATCGCGGACCTGGCTGAAGTCCTCATAAAACTGCCCCACCGATTCGAGCTTCCGTGGCGTATGGACGCATACTGTCTCATCTGCCTCGGCGCGAAGCCCACCCAGCGTCTCCTGCAACGCAACCGGGACGGCAACGACAACCCGGCCCGGTTGCTGACGACGAACAGCGCGAACGGCTGCCAGCATGGTGTAGCCGGTTGCCAGTCCATCGTCGATCAGGATGACGGTTCGACCAGCTAATGAAAGCGCGGGACGGTCGCCGCGATAAAGACGTTCCCTCCGCAGAAGCTCCTCCCGTTCGCGGGCGATGGCCGTTTCCAGGGAAGCGTCGGGGATACCCATCGCCGCAATTGTCTTCTGGTCGAGCACTACAACGCCGTCCACCGAAACCGCGCCGATTGCCAGTTCCGGCTCACTGGGAGCTCCAATTTTGTGGACGAGAAAAATATCCAGCGGCAGCGCGAGCGACCGGGCGATTGCCGCAGCTACTGGCACGCCGCCGCGAGGAAGAGCTAGAAGTACGCTTCCTGCCCGCTCGCGGTAGTTGTCCAGCAGCGCAGCCAGCAACTCACCCGCATGTCTGCGATCGCGAAACATGCAAGTTTAGATGCCGCCGCCGGGCACAGGCGAGATTGTCTCAACCCGCCCCGGCATGTACCGTTATTAGACAGATGCTGACCATAAGGCCCACCCTCCTCGCCTCATCCATCCTCGTCCTTGCTTCCTGCATCGCCGCTTCCGCGCAGCGCCTCCCCTCCGGCGTCCATCCCGAGCACTACACCCTCGCACTCACCCCCGACCTTAAGGCTGCGACCTTTGCGGGCACCGAGAGCATCGATGTTCTCCTCGATCATCCCAGCAAGGTCGTTACCCTCAACGCCGCTGAGATCGAATTCCTCTCTGTCACTGATGGCTCGCAGACGGCGCAGGTCTCTCTTGATCCCGATAAAGAGCAAGCCACCTTCACGTTCCCGCAAACGCTTCCGGCAGGCAAAACCACTCTTGACATTCGCTACACCGGCATCCTCAACGACAAGCTGCGCGGCTTCTATCTCTCCAAGACCGCGAAGCGCAACTACGCCGTCACTCAGTTCGAGCCCACCGACGCCCGCCGCGCCTTCCCCAGCTTCGACGAACCTGCCCTCAAGGCGACCTTTGACATCGCTCTCACCGTCGACCGCGGCGATACCGTCATCTCCAACACCAACATCGTCTCCGACACTCTCGCGCCGGACAAAAAGCACACCCTCAAATTCGCCACCACACCGCGCATGTCTACGTATCTCGTCGCCTTCCTTGTCGGCGACTTTCAATGCACCAAGGGCAGCAGCGACGGCGTTCCCATCCGCGCCTGCGCCACGCCTGACAAGGTTAAGCTCACCAAGTTCGCGGTCGAATCCGCCGAATACATCCTCCACTACTACGACACTTACTTCGGCATCAAGTACCCCATGCCCAAGCTCGACATGGTCGCCCTGCCCGACTTCGAGGCCGGAGCGATGGAGAACTTCGGCTGCATCACCTACCGCGAGACCGATCTCCTGCTCGATAGCAAGACCGCAAGCATTCCGGAGAAGAAGAACGTAGCCGCAGTCGTCGCCCACGAGATGGCGCACCAGTGGTTCGGCGACATGGTTACCATGCAGTGGTGGGACAACATCTGGCTCAACGAGGGCTTCGCCACCTGGATGGAGACCAAGCCTGTAGCCCAATGGCACCCGGAATGGAATATCGCGCAGGACAACGCCCAGTCCCTCGACACTACCCTCAACTACGACTCGCAGGCCACGACGCGCACCATTCGGGCCACGGCAGACACCCCTGCGCAGATCAACGAGATGTTCGATGGCATCGCCTATGGCAAGGCCGGAGCGGTTCTCGACATGGTCGAAAACTACGTCGGCGAAGAGACCTTCCGCCAGGGCGTCCACAACTATCTGCAAGCCCATCTCTACAGCAACGCTACCGCCGAAGACTTCTGGAACGCCCAGACTGCCACCAGCCATCTGCCCGTCGACAAGATCATGTCCAGCTTCGTCGAACAGCCCGGCGTCCCCTTGCTCACTTTCTCGGATGCCTCGGCTGAGGGCGCTCCTGTCGCCCAAAGCCGCTTCTTTCTCTCGAAGAACTCCGCCAATGACACCCGGCAGGAGTGGACCGTGCCCGTCTGCCTCAAGACCACCGGCAAGCCCGTCTGTCGCCTCCTCAGCCCCGGCGAAGCCACGCTTCCCATCCCAGCCGCGCCCTTCTTCTATGCCAACGCCGCCGCCAAAGGCTACTACCGGACTGCCTACACTCCGAAGCAGAACAAGGCCATCGAAGCCGCCGTCGAAACCGCCCTCACCCCTGCCGAGAGGATCAACTTCATCGGCGACCGCTGGGCGCAGGTTCCCTCCGGCGGCTCGACCGTGGCGGACTACCTGAACCTCGTTCTTGCTCTCAAGCAGGATTCCAACCCCGACGTCCTTCAGACCGCGCTGGCCAAGGTCTACACCATCAAGGGCCAGATCGCGACCGAAGAAGATCTGGCGCAGTTCAACGCTATTCTCCGCCGCGAGTTCGGGCCCCTCTACGCTGCTCTCGGCCAGCCCTCGAAGCATGACTCCTTCGACCGCCGCCAGTTGCGCGCTACCCTCTTCGAACTGCTGGGCGCAGCCGACGATCCTGCCATCCTCAGCCAGGCCCGCGAGATCGCCGAGCGCAGCTTCGGCAACAGAGACAAGAACCTCGATCCCACTCTGGTCGATACCGCCGTCATGCTCGCCGCCACCAACGGCGACTCTGTTCTGTACGAGAAGGTCCTCGCCGCCAGCAAGGACTCCCGTGACCCCGGTCTCCAGTCCGATTCGTTGGGCACCCTCTCGCACTTCTTCGACCCCACTTTGGTCGAGCGCACACTCGACTATGCCGCCTCCGGCCAGGTTCGCAATCAGGATAGTTGGCGCATCTTCTCCGTCCTGCTCCAGCAACGTGCCACCCGCGACCAGGCCTGGGCCTACATCCAGCAGCACTGGGATAAGGTCCATGCCCAGTTCACGACCAACTCCGGCGTCCGTGTTGTTGCGGCCACCGGCTCATTCTGCACTGTGGAATACCGCGATCAGGTCACCAGTTTCTTCGGCTCCCACCCTGTCGATGCCTCCGCCCGTACTCTCGCCAAGTCCATCGACAGCATCAACGCCTGCATCCAGTTCCGCGCCGCCCAGGAGCCCAGCCTCAAGCAGTGGCTCGAAGCCGAGCGATCTAAATAGCTTGCAGATCCTGCCCGTCTATGAATCCCGAATTCCCGGGCTAAAGGTAGAACCAATATAGCTTTTGATTCGTATGCCTTTCTTTCTTATGAAGGGACACTCCGGCTCAGCGCGATGTATTCAAAGGCATTAGCTTCTACTAATTTTCATTTTTGTATGCCGGGTAGCACTCCCCAAAATAATCCTTGACAGTGAACCCTCAAAGGAAGAAGCTAACTCTCGGCCCATGTGGTCTGACCTGTATGGGTGTCGATCAATATGAGAGCGCAAATTGTTGCGCCATGCGAATTGTTTCAAAACGAAGTATTTTTTGTGAGGTCAAGATGACGTTGAGCAATATCCTCCGCAAACCCGCCTTTGCTCGGGTCGACATGCGTCCGTTTCTCGGACTGTTGACCCTCCTAGCCGCAGTCCTTCTGTTCTGTGCTCCGCCGGCAGGCGCGCAACTTGCTGGCAAGGGCGCCATCAAGGGCGTCGTGACTGACCCTTCGGGCGCTGTCGTCCCCGGAGCGACCGTCGTTGCCACATCGACGACCCGTGGCACAAAGATCACGCGCACGACCACTTCCTCCGGCGATTACGACATCTCCCCTCTCGATCCGGATATCTACACCCTTGTGGTGACGGCCACGGGTTTTCAGACGACCACCCAGGAGCATGTCAACGTCAACGCGCTTGAGACCGCGAACGTAAACGTCGCCCTCGTCGTCGGTTCGCAGACGGAGAGCGTTACCATCACCACGGCACCGCCCGCGCTCAATACCACCGATGCGACCCTGGGCGCGACCATGGAGCAGGAGATGTACTCCGCGCTTCCTATCCAGATGGGAGCCTACGGCCAGCCCGACCAGCGCCGCGCTACCGACTTTGCCTTCCTGATGCCGGGCGTGCAAGGCAACAACACCAGCGGCAACGCTACCACCAACACGGGCATTGTCAACGGTTCGGGCAGCCGCGGCGCCGTCTCGGTCGTCTACATCGACGGGCTTCCGTTCGTGCGCGCCGGCGGCAACGGCGATCCGCGCTTTGTGTGGACCGCGATCTCCGTCGATGCGGTCAACCAGTTCCAGGTGCAGACCAACGGCTACTCTGCCATCTACGAGGGGCAGGGCATCCAGAACTACACAGTCAAGCAGGGCGGCCTCAAATATCACGGGGCTGCCTACGAGTTCTTCCGTAACACGGCGCTCGACACCTGGGGATTCTTCGGCGCCAACGTCGTCAGCCCCTTTACCGGCCAGCCCGTCAAACCAGTCGAGCACAGCAACGAGTTCGGCATCAATCTCAGCGGTCCGCTGGTCCCGTTCTCCAGCCTTAAGGACAAGCTCTTCTTCTTCGGCAACTACAACGGCTTTCGTTACAGCAGCCAGACGCCGAAGGCGATTACCTTCCCCACGCTGGCGCAGCAGTCGGGCAACTTCGCTGGCCTGGCCAAGGGCGGAATCTTCGATCCCAACTCGCAGGCACTCTGCACGGCCAACAGTAGCGACGGCCCCTGCCGTTACCGCTACGGCTATGGCCCGGGCGGCGGTATCGGTCCCCGGGGAAATCCGGTGCAGACCGGTCCCGTCGACGTGATTCCTTCGAGCGAGTTCTCGCAAGTCGCGCTCAAGCTCCAGAGCTATCTGCCGGCGCTCAGCAGCCAGGATCCGGAGAATAACTTCAACGCTCCCAACGGCACGGGACTGAACAACTGGTCTACCACCGACCGTATCGACTATCTCATCAGCTCGAAGAACACGCTTTCCCTACTGGCGGCTGTCGGTCGCCAGGCCAGCTCGGTACCGGTCGGGCAGACGACCTCGGGGCGCAACGTCGGCCCCGTTCCTTACAACTACGGCCAGGCCTACGCGCCGAAGACCGCAGTCGGAATTATTGAGGATACCCACATCTTCACGCCGCACGTGGTCAACCAGTTCAAATATGGCTATGCCCGCTACGATGGCCCGACGATCAACGCCAACCAGTCGCCGACGTATGCAGCGACTGCGATGGGGCTGACCAACCTGCCGTCCGGACAGGCGCAGGATACCTTCCCCATCGTCACCTTCAGCGGCACTAATGCGCCGACGAACTGGGGCGGCACCACCGCCAACCGCACCATCGCGGAGAATTACACTCTGCTCGATAACGTGCAGTGGGTGGTGGGCAAGCACTCGTTCACCTTCGGCGGACAGCTTGCATGGCTGTTGTATCAGACGACGCCCGCAAGTGAGGGCGCTACGCCCCTCACCCTTGCTAACGCCGTTACGGAGACGTCGGCGCTCAACGCATCGAGCAACGCGAAACCTTCTTATGCCGCCACTTCGAACACTGGCCTTGCTTACGCGAGCTTCCTGATCGGCCAGATCGACAAGGGCAGCCTCACCCAATACCTGGTGCAGGAGTTTGGCGCCCGGTTCCGCGCCATCTCGCCCTACATTCAGGACAACTGGAAGGTCACACCGAAGCTCACGCTCGATCTCGGCCTCCGCTACGACTTCTTCCCGTCGTACCGCGAGGTGCATGGCAACATGAGTTTCTTCAACCCCGATCTGGACAACCCCATCACGGGCATGAAGGGCGCGTTGCAGTACACTGGCCACGGAGCCAACACATGCAATTGCTCCACCCCGGTCAACAATTACATGAAGAACATCGGGCCGCGCCTCGGCCTGGCGTATCAGATTGATCCCAAGACGGTTATCCATGCCAGCTATGGCGTGATGTACACCCATGGCAACGCGGTCGGTGGTGGCAATCAGTCGAGCACCGGCACCGGGACGCTGGGCTTCTCCGCTGCTCCGAGCTTCTCCGCCAACGGTCAACTGCTCAGCACCTTCCCGCTGACCGGCACCAACAGTGCCTTTCCGGACTTCACACCGGCCGCAGGTCGCGATTCAGGCCCAGCCTATGGAACCGGCTATACCACCAACAGCGACTACAGCGGCACGCCCTCGGGTATGGGCTATGCCGATCCCTATCTGGGTGGCCGCGCGCCGCAGTACATCAACTGGAGCTTCGGCTTCCAGCACCAGTGGACCGATGCCTTTACCTCCACCATCAGCTATGTGGGCTCGCAGGGCCACTTCCTGCCCGCCGACGGCAGCAACGCCCGAGGCTACTGGGCCAATCAGCTTGACCCCAAGTACCTCTCCCTGGGCTCGAACCTGAGCCTCACCGGCGCGGCGGAGACGGCCTTCTGCGCCGCCAACAACCTGCCTTGCCCGGCGAACTTCAACACCAAGCAGTCGCTCGCGACGGCGCTGAAGCCCTTCCCGTTCCAGTCCGTCAGCGACAGCTTCGGTCAGGTGGCGAACTCCAACTATCACGCATTGCAGATTCAGTTGAACATGCGCCCGTCGCATGGCCTTACGTTCATGGCCAACTACACCTGGTCGCGGTCGATCGACAATGGCGGCACCTTCCGTACCGGCTATGCCATTCCGGCAGCTTTCTCCGGCAATGGCAAGGCTTATGCGCAGGATGCCATCGAGCGTTCGGTGTCCACCAGCAACCAGCCGCAGCATGTCGTCGTCACCGGCGTCTGGGATCTTCCCATTGGAAGGTCGGTGCTGGCCAACAATGCCTGGCAGCGCGCCATCTTCGGAGGCTTCAAGTTCTCCGAGATCTTCCAGGCGTTCTCCGGCTCGCCCCTGGCGATCACGGCTGCCAGCTGCGGAACCAATCCTGCACAGGCCACCTGTATGCCGACCTACAACCCTGCCTATCCCGCCGGCGGCAACGCGCGCCAGAATGGCAAGTGGGGCGAAGGCGTGACGCGCACCAACTTCAACAAGATCTCCTTTATCGACTCCAACGCATTCACCACAACTCCCGCCTACGTCTTCGGCAACACGGCTCGCACGGCTCCCTATAACCTGTACGGTCCCGGCAACTATAACCTGGACATCAGCCTTCGCCGCAGCTTCGGCCTCCATCTGTCGGAGTCGTCCAGGCTGAGCCTCCAGGCCGACATGTACAACGTCACCAACCACACCCAGTTCTCGGTCTCCAGCACGTCGTTCGGCAACTCGAGCTTCGGCCAGGTCTCCGGCGGACAGGCCAACCGCAGCCGTGCCATCCAGCTCAGCGGGCGCATCGAGTTCTAACCCGCAGGATGCCGGCGGTTCACCCGTCCGGCATCCAAAACCATCATCGAAATCGTTAGGGTTGCCCCGCTTTTACAGGTGGCAACCCCTTCTTTCGCCGGCGTGAATCGCGCCCGACGCCGCGTCGCGCTGATAAACTCCCATCCAGCCGCATACATTGCTTTAGCAGCGGGGAGAATCAACGAATGGCAACACCCACCATCAACAAACCCGCGTACCAGCCCTTCGTCCCCGCCAGTGAATCCCGCCGCGAGCTGACACCGCGCGCCCTCATTCTGGGCGGGCTGTTTGGAGTTCTCTTCGGCGCGGTCACGGTCTATGTCGGCCTTCGCGCCGGGCTGACCGTAGCCGCGTCGATCCCAATCTCGGTACTCTCCATCAGTATTTTGCGCGCCTTCGGCCGTGCCAGCATCCTTGAGAACAACATCGTCCAGACCACCGGAAACGCCGGCCAGTCGATTGCCTCGGGCGTCATCTTTACCCTGCCCGCGCTCATCTTCCTGGGCTTCGATCTCGAGAGTACGAGAATCTTCGCGCTTGCCCTGTTCGGCGGCTGGCTGGGCGTCCTGTTCATGATCCCGTTGCGCCGCCAGCTCATCGTCGAAGAGCACGGCAGCCTAACCTACCCTGAAGGCACAGCCTGTGCCGACGTCCTCGAAGCCGGCGAGCGCGGCGGCAGCTTCGCCAGCCGGGTCTTCCTCGGCCTCGGCCTCGGCGGCCTCTATACGCTCTTTCAGAACGACAACCTCTTCTCGCTCTGGCCCTCGCAGCCCGACTACCAGCCCGACCTCGGCTCGCAGCACCTGCTCAAAGGCTCCGCCATCCGTGCCGACTGCACCTCCGAGTACCTCGGCGTCGGCTACATCATCGGCCTCCGCGTCTCGGCGGTGATGCTCGCGGGCGGCGTCTTCTCCTGGTTGGTGCTGATGCCGGCGATCTACTTCTTCGGCTCCCACCTCACCAGCCCCATCTATCCTGGGACCACCCTCATCAGCAACATGACGCCCTCCGATCTTTGGAGCACCTACGTCCGGCCCATGGGCGCCGGAGCCGTCGCCGCCTCCGGCCTCATTACGCTGTTGCGCACCGCGCCAACCATCCTCTCCGCGCTGACCGAAGGTCTCGGCAGCATGGGCAAAAACCGCGCCGGCAAAGGGGCGGAGGCAGCCAAAGTCATCCGCACCGAACGCGACATCCCCATGCCGATTGTGCTGGGCGGCAGCGTTCTGCTGATCGTCCTCATGTGGG
>Ga0207705_10000711_pt1 | contig 27463 bp, 36 predicted proteins | sample KBSC13metaG_FD_184314 | JGI IMG/M metagenome (GOLD analysis project Ga0207705, IMG submission 184314) | Corn rhizosphere microbial communities from Kellogg Biological Station, Michigan, USA - KBS C1-3 metaG (SPAdes) (version 2) | ecosystem: Host-associated > Plants > Roots > Rhizosphere > Soil ... | reverse complement strand
TACCCTGAAGCCCGCGCCGCCCCAAATGCTCTGGGGCTCAATCGCCGGGTCTTGGACGAATGGCAACCAAGCCGGTTGATCACTGGCATTCCACCCTCGTCGTAAGTCTCAGTAAAGCGCCTCCGAAAAATCAATCACCACCCAAGTGATGCTTCTATACGATTCAACGCCCTTGCGGCCGAAGCCGTGCCGCGATCGTCTAACCACGAGCGCCATAGCCGCTCCCGCTTTGGCCACCGATCTCGAGCGTTGATCAGAGCGTGGCAGATTTTCTCGCAGGAGACGCTGTGGCCCGGAAGTACCTCCGCAAGGTCGCGACTATTGATTACGTCTGAATTGTACAACTGATCGAGACCAAACGGCACAGCGACCATAGGTCGCGCCACAACTGCAGCCGCTGCAAGAGTTCCCACTCCGCAGTGGTGAACAACTATCGCAGCTCGGCTCATTGCTACACGGTGTGGTACGTATCGCCGCACCCGCACCTCACTGCTCTCATGCTGCGCCAACTCTTCAGCGCGATATTTCGATACAAAGAGAAGTTTGAGACCCAAAGCTGCACAAGCCTCGCGCGTGCAGTCAAAGATCTGCCGTGCACCCTCATCCACGAATGAGCCGAATGAAACAAGGACGCACTCTCGATCGCCCATCCACTCCAGCAACTCACAATCCGCGCTTTCGAGTGCCCCGCCAAAATCATCCAGAAATGGATATCCGACCTCAATCGGTTCTCGAATGAATTGCTCTTGAATTCCGGCCAGACACTTCGGATAGATGCCCAACATCAAATCAGCTGAGTATCGCTCCATTTGCGGAAAGGTGCGCGATATCACGTCCTCGCGAATGATGCTGACGGATTCTGGGGTCATTTGGGACTGCTGTTGCCAGGCGCCGCCAAGAGTAGCTGGTACCCAATCACCGCCGGCGGGGCGACTCAGCTGCGCCGTAAACTGGCGAACTGTGACGCTTCCGCGTGGATTGTGACGCAGACGTTGAACAATCATGTTCTTGCCTTCCGGCCGACGGAGTTGAAGCGGATCTGGCTTTTGGACGACGCGTGCGACGAGCCGAAGGAGGACTGGGATTGGGAGGGTCCTTGGAATGACTACAACGGCATTCCGCTGGAACTCTATAGGGCCATGGCGGACTGGGTCGATGAGGAGCTTTCCGGCTCGGGTGACTTCGAAGAGAATAATTCGCCAGCGATGCAGGAGGCTGCACTGTCACTGATCAAAGAAGGTTCGTTCCTAGATCGCCCCGACGAACTAAATGCCTTGCTGCGGCATACCGTGCTGCATTTCACCGATAATTCGACCGTCAAATATGAAGCAGATCGAGACGATCTTGAGAATCTCGTTGCCGACCTGGATGCGGGCTTGGAGCTCTCTGTTGTGGAATTGTCCGCCAGCGGCGGTGACTTCGAAAGCTTCTACCCAATCAGTTCTCTACGCATGATAGACGTCCCAATGATCGAACTTGAAGCAGCGAGTTCCGGACTGGAGGATTAATTCGGCTTCTCGGCATAGTCGCATTCTTGGCGCTTCGTCCAAAATGCGCCCATTGCCGTCGTTCTTGCGTGCGGAAATTGCTCCTGAAACCGGCCATTCATTCAGCCGAAGCCGAAGCCGGAGAAGAGGTTATTCGCGGACGGAACGCCGCAGGGCCCTCCGTCCGCTAGTCGGTATTTACTTCAAGCGCCTATTTGATGTTCGTTGCCATGTATCGGCTGATGCGCTGCACCAAGGGCGCCGGGAGCGGAACATAATCCAGGCTGTTCGCCTGCGGCTGCCCCTTCGCCAGCGCCCAGCCGAAGAACTTGCGGGCCTGCTGGCTCGATGCCGCATTCTTCGGCTGCTTGTACATCAGCACAAAGGTGGTTGCGGCGATCGGATACGATCCAGCTCCCGGCGCATTGGTCATCACCAGGTTGAAGTCCTTCGCGTGCCCCCAATCGGCGGTCGCCGCGGCCGCCGCGAAGCTCTTCGCGTTCGGCCCAACGAACTTGCCAGCAGCGTTCTGCATCAGCGTGAATGCGAGATTGTTCTGCTTCACATAAGCATATTCGACGTACCCAATCGAATAAGGAATCTGCTTCACGTAGCCCGCGACCCCCTCGTTGCCTTTGCCGCCGATTCCGCCGTTCCACGACACGGTCGTGCCTTCACCGAACTTCGATTTCCAGCCGGGGCTGACCTGACTCAAATAATGCGTGAAGTTGAACGTCGTCCCTGATCCGTCCGAGCGGTGGACCGGCGTGATCGCCTTGGCGGGAAAATGCAGTCCCGGATTGATCTTCGTGATCCGGGGATCACTCCAGTTCTTGATCTCGCCAGCGTAGATCGCGGCGAGCACGGGACCGCTCATCTTCACCTGGCCGGGATGCGCACCGGGAATGTTGATGACCGGAACGATTCCACCGATCACCACAGGGAATTGGGCGAGACCGGCGGCCTGCAGCTCGTCGGCGGCGAGCGGCTTGTCGGTCGCGCCGAAGTCAACCGTCCCCGCCTTGATCTGAGCGATTCCGCCGCCCGAACCGATCGACTGATAATTGATCTCGTCGCCTCCTGCCTTTCTGAAGTCGGAAGCCCACTTTGAAAGCACCGGATATACAAATGTCGAGCCAGCACCCGTCACACCCGCCGATGCGGCTGTGCCCAGGCTGAGAGAGAATATGGAAATCGCGACAAGCAGCGACCGATTGATCGTACGCATAGTAAGTCCCCTGAAATGTTGAAGTGGCCCCTGCCACGCGCCGATCTCTAGCGAGTCGGTGTTACACCGTCGGGTCGCCCATGTTGCAGCTTGGTTACGGCGGGCGCCGACCGGCCTTCGTCACGCATCTGTAACATCGCCGTCACGCGCAGGTAGCATCCGCGGTCTAGTCCCCGATTCGCCAGACAGCAGTGGCGGACCAGGGGGCGTCGCCGATGTCGCGCGAATCTTTTCGCCGACACACGCCGCACTCTCGAACCCGGCATTGTCCAGCAACCATGTCCCGGCCGTGTCGCCGGACGAGAAGGTAGAGAGGCTAGATAAAGATGAAGAGGACAGTTTCACTGCTGCTCGCGTGCACAGCTGTTGTTTCCGCCCCCGCAGACTCGAAGGCGCGCAGGCACAGCGCCGATCCTCGCGATGCTGAAATCCAGCAGCTGAGGTCCGAAGTGAAAGCGCTGACCGCACGGCTCGATGCTGATGAAGCGGCGCAGCAGAACGCTGTTCAAGCGGCACAGGTAGCGCAGACGCAGGCGGCCAGTGCACAAGCTGCGGCCGCCACCGCCCAGAGTCAGGCGGCGACGGCTTTGGGGCAGTCGCAGGCTGCCCAAGTCCAGGCCGCTTCGGCGCAACAAGCGGTGCCGCCGCTAGAAAAGGCGATCAAAACCGGCTGGTTCGCCAACACGATCATCTCCGGCAAGGCGTTCCTGAACGTCAGCAACATTCACCAGACTTCGACCGATCTCGCCCGCCACACCACCGACAATGTCCAGGACGGCACGCAGACCGAGCTCAAGCGCTTCTACATCGGCGTCGATCACAAATTTAACGACATCTTTTCGGCCAACATCACGACCGACTTCCGTTACAACGCCAACGGCACCAGCAAGGACGTCCTCGTCTATGTGAAGAAGGCCTACCTGCAAGCGAAGCTGAACCCGGCTTTCGCGGTGAGGATCGGTGCAGCCGACCTACCATGGGTTCCGTTCGTCGAAGGTCTTTACGGCTACCGCTTCGTCGAGAATACGCTGATCGATCGGACGAAGTTCGGAACCTCATCGGATTGGGGCGTCCACGTTCTCGGTGGCTTCGGCAACGGCCTCGTCAACTATCAGGTCTCGGCTATCAATGGCGCTGGCTACAAGACGCTTTCACGCAGCTCAAACACGATTGATCTCGAAGGCCGCGTCGACGTGCACCCGGTCAAACCGATCACGCTCGCGCTTGGCGGCTACAGCGGCAAGCTCGGCAAGAGCAATGATACGGTGAACGTGAACCATCGTGCTGAACGTTGGGACGCGCTCGCGGCCTACACCGACAAGAGGGTCCGCGCAGGCGTCGAATATTTCTGGGCGAAGAACTGGAACAACATCACCACCGCTCCCGACCCGCTTCCGGCGCTGATCACGCCGAACGACAAGTCGCATGGCTGGTCGGCGTTCGGCTCGTTTGCCTTCACGCCAAAGATTTCTGTGTTCGGCCGCTATGATTGGGTGAGGCCAACTCAGGTCGTGCTCGCTGGCACTGGCGGCGCTGCTCGCGACAATTATTTCAACGCCGGGATCAATTACAAGCCGATCGCTCCGCTCGACCTTGCCCTCGTCTACAAGCGCGAGCGGACGAACAACGGCTTCATCTCGACATCGAATGGTACCATCGGCGGTCTCGACCACGGCAGCTACAGCGAGATCGGCCTGTTTGGTCAGCTCGTCTTCTAATCGCCTTTCGGCCCCTCTCTCCCCTCGGCCTGAAAGGCAGCCCCCTCGCTCTCGGGCGAGGGGGCCATCCGCTTTGCAATCATGGTCGAGACCGTCAGCTTCGGTACAAGGCAGCCGATGGTCGGTAATGATTCGGACATGCGGTCGGTCATCGAGGCGCTCGATGAACCGACGATCCTTGTTCGAGGCAGGCGCATCGATCTTGCAAACGCTGCGGCGTGCAACGTGCTTGGACAAGGGATCGAGGGACGAGATGTCCGGTTGGCAATCCGGCACCCACAGGCGCTCGATCTCATTCTCGCGCATCAACCCGGTGAGATCGACCTCAAGGGCATTGGCGAGCTCGGTCGCAGCTGGCGCCTTCACATAAAGAAGGTGGGCGGATCAGTGCTGGTGCGGATGCTGGATCGATCGGCTGCCACGTCGACGGAAAGGATGCGCGTCGACTTCGTGGCGAACGCCAGCCACGAACTGCGTACGCCGCTCGCAGCAGTGATCGGCTATGCAGAGACCCTCGCGGATGGCAGCGATCTTTCCGACGAGCTTCGCTCGAGCTTCTCTCGGACGATCGGCGACGAGGCCCAGCGAATGCTCCGCATCATCGAGGACTTGATGAGCCTTTCGCGGCTGGAAGCAGATCGCTTCGTCAAACCCACCGAGGCCGTCCGCATTACAGAGGTGATCGACGTAGCAATCTCGAACACTGGTTTCGCCGCCAATGCACACCAGTGTCGCGTCGTTGCGAAGGTGCCAGGCGAACTTCCCGAACTGCTCGGTGACTTCGATCAGCTGGTTCAGCTCTTCGAAAATCTACTCTCCAATGCGGTGCGCTACGGCTGCGGCGCTGGCGGATGCGAAATCCGCATCTCCGCGACGGCAGACGGGGACTTCGTGCGAATCGCGGTTGTCGACGACGGGCCAGGCATCCCGAGGGAGCATCTGCCGCGCCTGACCGAGCGATTCTACCGAGTCGATTCTGCCCGCAGCCGCAATTCAGGCGGAACAGGACTCGGGCTTTCCATCGTCAAGCACATCGTCGAGCGTCATCGTGGCTCGCTCGAGATTGGCAGTGAAATCGGGAAGGGGACGACCGCCGTCGTCCGGCTGCCGACGCGATCTTAGAGCCGCAGTCACATTGGCGTAAGGTCAATGTCACACAGCTGTAACAGCCGCCTTCTAAGCGGGGGCGTGAGTTCAACGACTCTGGAAAATTGTCATGAAACAGCTTTTTGCCGTGCTTCCGCTCACGCTGGCGCTGGTTGCCTGCGGTAGCAATACCGGCAGCCAAGGCGGCAACGCCGCCTCTTCGGGGGCGCAAGTCACGGGCGCCGGCTCGACCTTTGTCTATCCCGTGCTGTCCGCGTGGGCTGCGGACTATCGGAAGGAATCCGGAGCCAGCATCAATTATCAGTCGATCGGGTCAGGCGCCGGAATCTCGCAAGCGAAGGCAGGCACCGTCGACTTCGGCGCGACTGACCAGCCGCTGGCCAGTGATGAGCTGACGCAGGCTCATCTGGCCCAATTTCCAATCGTCATCGGCGGTATCGTCGCGGTCGTGAACATTCCCGGGCTAAACGCCGGCCAGCTAAAGCTTACGGGCCCGGTGCTCGCCGACATCTTCGCCGGTAAGGTCAAGATCTGGAACGATCCGGTCGTCACCAAGCTCAACCCGGGGTTAAAGCTACCGGCCTCGGCCATCGCGGTGGTGCACCGCTCTGACGGGTCGGGGACGACGTTCAACTTCACCCATTATCTTTCTCAGGTGAGTCCGTCGTGGAAGAGCGGTCCCGGTGAAGGCAAGACGGTCAACTGGCCTGCCGGTGTCGGCGGAAAAGGCAATGAAGGCGTCGCCGGCTATGTGAAGCAGATCCCCAACTCGATCGGCTATGTCGAATATGCGTACGTGATTCAGAACAAGATGACCTACGCGCAGCTGCAGAATGCAGCCGGCAATTTCGTTACGCCGACCGCTGCGACCTTCTCGAATGCGGCTGAGAGTGCCGACTGGAAGAACGCCAAGGACTTTAACCTGGTGATGACCAACGCCCCGGGCGTGAACGCCTATCCGATCACCGCGACGACGTTCATCCTGATGCCGACGCAACCGAGGGACAAGGCGAAGTCCGACGCTGCGATCGCCTTCTTCAAATATGCGCTCGAGAAGGGACAGGCGCAGGCGAACAAGCTCGATTACGTGCCGCTTCCGGCCGGGCTTGTGCAACAGATCGAAACCTATATCGGCGCCACGATCAAGTGAATGCAAGCCTCGCCCGCGAGCAGAGTGCAGCAGCGGCGCCGATAAGGAGCGGCGCCGCTGCGGACCGCGCTTTCCAGCTGATTACCGCTACAGCGGCATGGCTCGTCCTACTGCTCCTGGGTGCTGCGGCACTGTCCATGGCTTGGGGCGGTCGTCTGGCATTCAAGACGTTCGGGTGGCGCTTCGTCACCAGCAGCGATTGGGATGCCGTGGGCGGCCATTTTGGGGCGCTGGTTCCGATCTACGGAACTCTCGTGACCTCGGCGATCGCGCTAATTATCGCCGTGCCTGTCAGCATTGGTATCGCGCTCTTCCTCACTGACATTGCGCCCCGCTGGACGCGTGCGCCGATTGCCATGGCGATCGAGTTGCTCGCTGCCATTCCGAGCATCATCTACGGCATGTGGGGGCTTTTCATCTTCGCACCGTTCATGGCTGCCCATGTCGAGCCGTGGCTCGGCGCCCACCTAGGGAACGTGGCGATCGTCGGGCCCCTCTTCAGCGGCCCTCCAATCGGGATCGGGATGCTGACGGCCGGCATCGTCCTTGGGATCATGGTGATCCCCTTCATCGCGTCGGTCGCCCGGGAAGTGTTCAACGCGGTGCCGGCGCCGCTCCGTGAATCCGCAGTGGCTCTGGGAGCGACACGATGGGAGATCCTGAGCCGAGTAACCCTGCCTTACACGCGTTCAGCGATCATCGGCGCTGTCTTCCTCGGCCTCGGCCGTGCGCTCGGCGAAACGATGGCCGTCACCTTCGTCCTCGGGAACGCGCACGATCTCTCGGTCTCGCTCCTGATGCCGAGCAACTCGATTGCCGCTGCGATCGCGAACGAGTTCACCGAGGCCGACACTGACCTTTATCGATCGTCGCTGATCGCCCTGGCATTCCTCCTGTTTGTAGTGACGCTGATCGTGCTCAGCATTGCCAAGCTGCTGCTGCTTCGGATGAATCGTCAGCTCGGAAGGACTCACTGAAATGGCGATCCCCGTCCGCCGCCGCGCAGCCGACATAGCCGCGTTCGTCTTCGCCAGCGCAGCCACGGCGTTTGGCCTCCTATGGCTGTTCTGGATCCTGTGGACCACGCTTCGGCAAGGGGCGGCGGCATTAACGCCGGAGCTATTCACTCAGATGACGCCGCCGCCCGGGACGGCCGGCGGGCTCCTCAATGCGTTCTACGGAAGTGCGATCATGGTTCTTCTCGCCTTGGTCGTCGGCGCTCCGCTCGGCGTCGCGGCCGGCACTTACTTAGCCGAGCACGGGCGCCACTCGCGCCTGGCGACTGTCGTCAGTTTCCTCAATGACGTGCTGTTGAGCGCGCCCTCGATCGTGATTGGCCTGTTCGTCTATGAGCTGCTGGTCGTGACCGCGGGCCATTTCTCCGGGTACGCGGGCGCGCTTGCGTTAGCGATGATCCTCCTTCCGATCGTCGTCCGCACCACCGAAGAATCCTTGCGGCTCGTGCCGGACCAGATGCGCGAGGCGGGCTTCGCTCTCGGCTTGCCGCGCTGGCGCGTAACTTCGCAAATCATCTACAAAGCCGCGCTTAGCGCCATCCTCACCGGCATCCTGCTCGGAATTGCGCGGATCGCCGGCGAGACCGCACCCTTGCTCTTCACCGCCCTCAACAATCAGTTTTGGAGCGCGAACCTCAACGGGCCCCTAGCGAACCTGCCCGTGGTGATTTTCCAATATGCGATGAGCCCATATGACGAGTGGCACACGCTCGCCTGGGCGGGCGCATTCGTCCTGACGACATTCGTGCTCATGCTAAATCTCCTGGTGCGGTTCCTCGCCCGGAAAGGCACACATCGATGAACGACGCCGCGACGCTTGTTCGAATTGAGACCAAGGAAACGCCAGACCTGCCGGCGGCGCCCGGCGCGATCCTCATGCGCAATCTCAACTTTCACTACAGCAAGGTACATGCGCTGAAGGACGTGACCATGACCGTCCCCGCCAATGCCGTTACGGCCATCATTGGTCCGTCCGGCTGCGGCAAATCGACCCTGCTCAGGACGATCAACCGGATATACGAACTCTACCCAGAGCAGCAGGCGACTGGCGAGATCATCATCGATGACCGCAACGTCCTCGATCGCCGCTATCCGCTGGCGGATCTGCGGCGGCTCGTTGGGATGGTGTTCCAGAAGCCGACGCCCTTCCCCTCATCCATTCGCGCCAACGTTGCTTTCGCGCTGTCTTATTATGAGCGACTGTCGAAGTCGGAGCTCAACGACCGCGTGGAGGACGCTCTCCGCCAGGCGGCCCTATGGGACGAGGTGAAGGACAAGCTCAACCACAGCGCATTGTCACTATCCGGCGGGCAGCAGCAGCGGTTATGCATCGCTCGCGCGATCGCGGTTAAGCCCGAGATCTTGCTACTCGACGAGGCGACATCGGCGCTCGATCCGATTTCGACGGCCAAAATCGAAGAGCTGATCCATGAGCTGAGCGAGCGCTTCACGATCATGATCGTCACGCACAACATGCAGCAGGCGGCCCGCGTGTCGCGGCGGACGGCCTTCTTCCATCTCGGTGAGCTGATCGAGTTCGGCAAGACGAGCGACATTTTCACGAATCCGCGCGAGCAGCGGACCAAGGACTACATCACCGGCCGGTTCGGCTGACTGGAGCTAACATGCAGCAAACCCGGGAACACACGCTCAAAGCCTTCGACCAAGATCTGGAACGGTTACGAGCGCTCATCAGCCAAATGGGCGGTCTTGCTGAGCATGCGATCGGTGAGGCGATGCGCTGCCTGGTGGAGCGCGACCTGGACGGCGCTGAGGGTGTCATTAAGGACGACAAGAAGCTTGATGCGCTCGAAGTCGAGACTGAACGCCGGGCCGTTCAGCTGATTGCGCTTCGCGCGCCAATGGCAGAGGACCTTCGCGACGTTGTCGCCGCGCTCAAGATTTCTGGCGTAGTTGAGCGGATCGGCGACTATGCCAAGAACATCGCAAAGCGCGTTCCACTGCTGGAGAACGCCGGGAAGATCGAGCCGCTTTCGCTGCTGCCGGAGATGGCGCGGATTGCAACCGGCATGGTGCACGATGTTCTCGACGCCTTCATCGAGCGTGACGCTGAAGCCGCGTACCGAGTGTGCCAACGTGACGACGCGGTGGATGACTTCTATGATTCCATCTTCCGCGCTCTGCTCACTCATATGATGGAGAATCCGCAGAGTATCGGTCAGGCGACGCATCTGCTCTTCGTTGCCAAGAACCTCGAGCGGGTCGGCGACCACGCGACGAACATCGCTGAGATGGTCTATTATGCAGCGACCGGCCAGCATATGACCGACCGGCCCGGCAAGTCGCCGAAATGAGGTCCACGACGACGAAGCGGCTCCTCGTCGTGGAGGACGACAGACCGATTGCAGAACTGCTGAAGTTCCACTTCACGGGTGCTGGCTTCACGGTCACCACGACGCCAAGCGGCGACGAGGCCCTGATCCTGATCGAGGAGATCAGGCCTGACCTCGTCATTCTCGACTGGATGATCGAAGGGACGAGCGGAATTGAAGTCTGTCGTCGGGTGCGACGCAGCAACGCCACCGCAACGTTGCCTATCATCATGCTGACCGCGCGGGGCGACGAGGACGACCGCATCCGAGGACTCGAAACCGGTGCGGACGATTTCGTTCCTAAGCCGTTTAGCCCGAAAGAGCTGGTGGCGCGCGCCAATGCATTACTGCGGCGCTCGGTCCCCGACCTGATGACCGAAAAACTGAACTACGGCGGAATTGAGCTCGATACGGCCGCGCACAGGGTTCGCAGGAACGGCCAAGCAGTGTCGCTCGGTCCGACCGAGTACCGGCTGCTGCACCACTTCCTGCGAAATCCGGAACGAGTCTACTCGCGTCAGCAACTGCTCGACATCATTTGGCCGCACAACGAAGAAGTCGAGCTTCGCACTGTCGACGTTCTCATCCGGCGCCTCCGCGTTGCACTCGGCCCCGGCGAAGATGTGATCCGCACGGTGCGCTCGGAAGGCTATTCGCTGGACACTTGCGTCGGCTGAACGGGCGGACGCGCGTCGCTCACATCGTCATCGATCTGACACGCGCCAGCCATTCGCGCGCAACCTCGTTCGCGTATCGCCGCCGACGGAGGTGTTCGATGGCTCAGGAAGAATCCGATTATCTTCGCAGGCGCGAGCGACAAGAGCGTGCGGCCGCTAAGGCAGCGCTCAACACGAGCGCGCGCCAAGCGCATCAGCATTTGGCCGAATGCTATGCCGCGCTTCTACATGGCCTCGCGTCGTACGAACCGCTGGCGATGTTACGCCGGGAAGGACTCCTCTGAACCGGACACTCGCCCGGTGCCACGCCGACGGTCTGCTTTCGGCCAAAACCCGCGCCGCCGCTAAGCGCCCATCCCGGTCATCACACGTGGCACAAGCCGCACCCGTAAGCGGACTTTCGCTCGGCTTGTGAGCCTATGTCGTCCACGACCCGGGAGCTTGTGAAAAAGGGTCTGGACTGCCGAGCTTAGACTATCCGTAGGCACTTGGTGACCCATCGCCGCCCCCTGCAATCGTGAGACACCGACGAGGCCACAGAAGCACCGATAGTCGTGCGATGAACTTCCGTGTCGTCTCACAGAGGATCCGAACGGAAGCTGACCCAGATGTCAGTCTTCGCGTTCGACCGGTGCCGTGGCATCCCGATCATAGGTTGTGCGGCGGGGGCTCGGCACGGGCGTGTTGCGTTTTATGAACGCCTCAGCCTCGCGCATCGTGGCGAAGGCATGTTGGGTGTCTTCACCCGCATCATGAGTCAGGATGGCATTGTAAGACAGGTCTGAGCCGGGCGTGTGCACAATCCGACCGCGTTCGGAATTCATGTGCTCGCGTTCAATGTCGGAGCTTTCCTGGGCGCGCTTCGTCGCCGCTTCTTCATCAGCTGAACGAAAGGGTGTGAAATGCTTCGCTCGGCTGGTGTCTTGGGGGTCCGTTCCGGACATGTAAGTTCTCCGGGAAGAGCTCAGAGACGTGAGCAGACAACCGTGTGCGTCTGTCAAACTTCAGAACGGCTTAGCGTTGCTTAGGTTCACCGCGCGCACGCAGTGACGAAATCCGCCCAACCGTGTCAAATGGCCAGTTCGCAAGTTCAGCACCATTCAGATCGGCATTCTGTATCCGTAGAATTCGTGATCCTCATTGTAGCCGCCCTGCCCGGCGCCCAGGTGAGCGAACTCGCGCACGAACTCAATGGAGGCGATCCACTTGACCATCTTGAAGCCGAGCTCGTTTTCGCAACGCAATCGGAGTGGCGCTCCGTGAAGCACACTGAGCGCGGCGCCATTCATATCATAAGCCAGAATGGTCAGCTGGTGATGCATGTTGAACAGCTCGTGCACGTCATAATAGCGACCTCCGTCCGCACCATCGGCGAGCGAATAGAATACGGCGTAGCGCGCCTCGGGAGTTGGCCGGACCAGTTCCAAGATGTGGCGCATCGGAACTCCGCCCCATTTGGCAACTCCAGACCATCCCTGGATGCAGAAATGCGTGGTGATCTGTTCCTGCTTCGGCATAGCCTTAAGATCGGCTAAGGAAAACTCCTGCGGCGCCTCCACGAGGCCGGTGATCCGAAGTTTGTAGCTCGCGAATCCGTCCGCGACCAACGCATCGAACTCCGTCGAATCCGGCATGGTCCCATTGAGCCAGAAGAACGGCGATATATCCTTTTCGGTCAGCTGGGAGTGCGCGTCCCACCGCTCGGCCAGTCCCTTGATCCATCCGACCATGAATGCGCCTGTCCGTTGCACAAGCCGTGCGTGTTTGATCGTGAATGGCGATGCGATGAGCCAAGCGGCGATCATCACTGCCATGGCGAGGACGAATAGCGGAAACCCTGCCCAGGAGGCGTTATTGACCCCGCCGAACATGTGGTTGGTGTTTTGTCTGAGCCCAGTCACGAACACCATGATGCCGTGCATGACGATGAACAGCACGAACCAGGCGAACGATAGGAAGTGGACCGAGCGCATCGCCTGGCGGTTGAAGACCCTTCCGAACCAGCCGAGCTTGTTGGAAATGGCCGGACTCTGCATCAGACCGGTGAGGATCGACACTGGCGCCGCTATGAAGACAGTGGCGAAATAGCTGAGCTGTTGCAGGCCGTTGTAGCGGGTCCAACTGTGATCAACCGGGAAGTTCAATGAGGCATATTGAATTGCGGTCGAGAGCGCGGCTGGGAAGACTCCCCATGTGATGGGCACCAGCCGACGCCATTGATCGGTATAAAACAGCAGCACGTAGAAGAGCAGGCCATTAAGCACCCACAGCAGGTTGATTGAGAAATGCCACCATCGCGCGAGGCCCAGCGAATGGCGCACTCCCGGGATGCCCAGCCATCCGGGTATGGAGACCGAATCATCTTTGGAAGTCCAGACCCGTCCTTTCGGAACCGGAGCTTGAAAACGGAACCAGTCGGTTCCGGGAGTGCAGTCCCGCTTCCAGTATAATCGCGGGTGATCGGCTAGAATCTGGATTCCCGACCGGATGATGAACAGCATGAAGAACATGTTCACGAAATGCTGCAGTTGCAGCCACCAGGGGAAACCCGTGTCCACCGACGGTGCGGCCTGGGCGATGCCGGGAAATTGCTTGATGAATGCCATGACGCTCGGAAGCTCGCGAAGGCTTTGCGCGATGGCGATCAGAACGATGAGAGCGGTAACTCCGATCGGCACCGCCCAGAGCACATTGACCCACCGTTTGCCGATGCGGACCCGCGGCACGATCCCGTTTTGGGGGGGCAGCCAGTGGTTCAAGCGGAGGCGGTCGTCCGCATGGGTAAGCGTGCCTTCTAGCGGCTCCGGCGTCATCGGATTCCCTGAACTGTCGGTCATTGGCTGCTCGCTCAGTAGTCGGGCCGCCGGCTTGTCAGTCGCCCAGCTTGGTCAACGCTGAGCCCTTGTGGGCGGCAATATGGTCGGTCTTGCTGCTCTTGATCTCATATTGCGGCGACTCGGCAGTCGCCCGATGCGTGTGGCCCTTATAGTCGAAATCCTTGGTGTGGACCCGGATGATCGTGCCGCTGACGTGACCGGCTTCCGAGTTCCAGGCGACCCGATCGCCGACTTTGAATCGCTCGGTCATCTGCTCGTCTCCTGACGCTTTCGTTCGGACCATTCTCAAGGGCGCTGCACGACACCATCTATAGCGGGTGGAAGACCTTGATCTCCTGCTCGCGGATGTTCGCGCATGCCAGGCCTGCGCCGAATTCCTGCCACTTGGAGCGAGGCCGGTCCTCCAACTATCGTCAACCGCGCGCATTCTGATTGCAAGCCAGGCTCCAGGAACGAAGGTGCACCAAAGCGGCATCCCGTTCTCCGATGCGTCGGGGAATCGGCTGCGCGACTGGATGGGCGTCTCATGCGACGAATTTTATGACGCGAGCAGGGTGGCGATTGTGCCGATGGGATTGTGCTATCCGGGCCGTGTGCAAGACGGCGGCGACGCTCCTCCTCGTCCGGAATGTGCACCGTTATGGCGTGCCCGGCTGCTCGCACAGATGCCTAACATCCGATTGACTCTGCTGGTCGGGACCCACGCCCAAACCCACGCTTTAGGGGCGGGTAAGATGATCGAGCGGGTGATGGGCTTTCGCGACCACCGGCCCGCCGTTTTCCCGCTCCCGCACCCATCATGGCGCTCGCGGCATTGGGCGGCGAGCAATCCTTGGTTCGACACGGACGTGCTACCCGCACTTCGACAGGCCGTCCACGACGCACTTGCATGACATCGGCCGAATGTCCGCCTGTTTATACGATCGGCCACTCCACACGAAGCAATCGTCGAGTTTGTCGGATTGCTGCAGCAGGGCCGGGTGGAACTGGTTGTGGATATCCGCAGCATTCCGCGGTCACGGACCAATCCCCAGTTCAACCTCGACGCGCTGCCCGAAGCGCTGTCATCATGGCAGATTGGCTATACGACGATCGCGGAGTTGGGCGGCCGACGAACGAAGTCGAAGACCATCCCGCCCGATGTAAACGGCTTCTGGACCAACCAGAGCTTCCACAATTATGCAGATTACGCCTTGTCCGACGAGTTTCGCATAGGCTTCTCGCGCCTGAGCGAATTGAGCCGCGAGCGGCCGTGTGCGATCATGTGTTCGGAAGCGGTCTGGTGGCGCTGTCATCGGCGGATCGTCGCCGATTACCTGCTGCATGTCGAAAGGGACGTCTTCCATTTGATGGGGGTTGCGCAGGTCGACGTCGCCACGCTGAACCCGGCGGCGCGGACGGATGGCGCGTCCCTGGTCTACCCCGCGCTTGAGGCATCTGCACTATAGAGCGGGCAAGTGATCGTAGAATTCGATCTGCATCCGGATGGGGCCGAGCGGCTCGACGAGATGCAGTTGCTCGGGAAGAATCAGTCCTGGACGGCCTGGCTCGAGGATGGCCTCGGAGTTAGGTTCGAGCACCTGATAACGCAGGCGTCCCTCAAGCACTCGGATGATGCCCCACGAGCCTGCCTTGGTGCGATGTTCGCGGCGCAGCCCTGCGGGAAGGGTCACCTCGTCAAATACCGCCGTGGACTTATATGCCTTCGTCGTCGTTGGTTCTGCCGCGGTCATAACAGGGTCGACGCTGCGGTAGTGAATCGCCCGATCGACGAGATCGAGCATGTGCGCTCCCGCTTGCGTTGTCAGCGGATGATGGGTGAAGCCGTCTCTGGGGGAGATATAGGCCGCCATTTCTCGCGCCAGTTGCAACTGTCGGTCGGACCCTTCCGCCAGCATCATAATCATCAGGTTTTCGAGCGCGATAACGCGCACCTGCAACTGCACCAGTTCGGCGTTCGACAAGGGGGGCACCTCGGATAGGTCGACGTCCAGCGATTTGGATTGAGAGCGGTGTGGCCCTGCGCCACCTTCGTTGTCCCATCGGGAAAGCGCCCACAGGCGCAGCTCTGACGCGCTCGGCATGCCGCGAGTTCCGTCACACATAAAGGACTTTCCCGGGACCTGGCGAGCACGTGAGTGCTTCCGTTGATCCGCTCACTTCGGCTCCCCGGCCATGGGCGCGTCGGGACCTTCGGGCTGCTTACGAGGAGAGCCCATGATGGTCGGAATGAGACGACCTTTCGCAACCTCCTCGACCATGTGCTGCACACCATGAAGGAGATCGGTTGCCGCAGTCTTGATGAACGAGACAATCTGCCCCGATTTCAGCGCCGGCGCGTCGGCTCGATAGACGCCGTGCGCCGGGTCGACCCCGACGCCAACGCTATAAACAAGCTTTCCACCCAAATACGCGGTGTAGGCCAAGATGCAGATACCTGCGGCGCCTGCGACAAAATATCCTGCGCTCGGTTTCCCTTCGTTGATTCGCCAGATGGCCATGCCGGTGGCAACGACGGTGGCTATAAAATTCAAATTGCGGTGCGTGATCAGCATATCTTGCGAGCGGCCCTTAACATTGACCTCCTCGCCGGCGACCAGCCCGGTCACAGCGGCGCCGATGGCGCCGATCGCAGCGATGCAGATTGCCACCTGCCCAAAGGAGAAAGCGGACTGGTTGCCGGTCAGGCTTCCGACCGCGTCCGCGGCGACTGCCAGCGGCAGCAAGGCGACGGGAAAGTGGACGAGCGCGGGGTGCATTTCCTGGAGGCGTATCGCCATGGTGTTTGTCCTTCTTATCGGCCGTCCGACGAGTGCGGCATCGGGCGCCCCAAGATCACGTCCCTGAGCACGACGGCGTCGTTGTGAATTTCGTCATGGGCGCCATAAACGAGCGTCATTGGGCTCTTTTGCGCAAGTGAGCGGAGTTGGCTCAGCAACGTAGCATTCTGATGCAGTTCGTTGCTGTAACGACGACAGAATTCGGCCCAGCGGTGCGGATCATGCCCGAACCACTTCCGCAGGTCGGTGCTGGGCGCAATCTCCTTCATCCATTGGTCCAGGTCGGCGCGTGCCTTCGACACTCCGCGCGGCCAGAGCCTGTCCACGAGAACGCGCCTGCCATCTTTCGCCTCCGCGGGCTCGTAGGCTCGTTTCAGTCTCACATTTCTTGCTGGAACTCTTGTCGTCATCGTGCTCGCTCCATCCAAATGGGCTGACCCAGTCAGCCCAGCTTTAGCGGAGTCGATCCGATTGAGGGGTCCGGCTTGGACGGTGACGACGGTCACGGCTGCAGCGATTCACTCGGAGTTGCCGGGATCACGCCTCGATGCAGTCGGGACGCATCGTCCCGCTCCACACCAACGCTAGCGCCGACCCGCAGTTCCGAGATTAGCCGTCGAACGAGGAAGGTAGCTTTGGTCCGGACGAGGCCGCCACATAGGTGTAGGCACTCTCGCGACCATTCGGTCGCGAAGGACGAGAACAAAGAGAATGGCGATGATCATCGATTCCTCAGATGAGGTTCCGCGGGCGACGTTGCTGAAACGCTTTCCGATTCCGAGGAATCTCGGCGTCGAACCAGAATCACGCATCAAACGCGGGAAAACTTGGCCGGCGCCTGCCGGCGCGACCCGCGTCAAGACGTTCCAAATCTATCGCTACGACCCCGATTCCGGCGAGAACCCGCGCCTCGACACCTTCGAGGTGGATCTCGACGACTGCGGTCCGATGGTCCTCGACGCCCTGTTCTGGATCAAGAACAAGGTCGACTCCACACTCAGCTTCCGCCGCTCGTGCCGTGAAGGCATCTGCGGCTCCTGTTCGATGAACATCGATGGCACGAACTGGCTCGCCTGCATGCGCTTCATTTCCGATCTGGCGACCCCGGCGACAATCTACCCGCTCGCGAACCTGGAGATCGTCAAGGATCTCGTACCCGACCTTACGCACCTTTTCGCGCAATACGCCGCCATTGAGCCCTGGCTCAAATCCAAGACTGCCGCCCCCGAGACGGAACGGCTGCAATCGCCTGAGGAGCGCAGCGAACTTGATGGCTATTACGAGTGCATCCTCTGTTTCTGCTGCACATCAGGGTGCCCGAGCCACTGGTGGAACGGGGATCGGTTCCTCGGCCCCGCAGTCCTGCTGCAAGCCTGGCGCTGGCTCGCCGACAGCCGCGACGAGGCGAACCCCGAGCGCCTCGACGACCTCGAAGACCCATTTCGCCTCTATCGTTGCCACACCATTCTCAACTGCACCCGCACCTGTCCGAAGGGTCTCAATCCCGGCAAAGCGATCGCGCAGATCAAGAAAAAGATGGTCGAGCGCCGAAGCTGATCGAGCGCGCTGAATGTGATCGTGACGCCGCGTCGGGCGCCATGCCATAGGAGAGAAGGATGGCCCAAGACCATGATCCGCGGCGGCGCTCGACCACCTCCGCGAGCAGGACTCCGACGGCGCAGGAACTTAAAGGCGCGATCGATAGCGGCCGGACTGGAGACACGGTGGTGTCCTATGATCCAGGGGCAGCTCCGCTCGGCACCGACGATGAGGCGGCTGGGACGCCCGATACACCGGAGCGGGTTGCGCTTTCGATGCGACAGGAACTCGGCAACGGACGCGTAAGCAGCCCGGCTGCGACTGAGGCCGGTCGACCCCGACCCAAGTCGCCGAACGTCCAGATCTACAGGCCTCAGCTTACCTCGGTGCTGTCCATCCTTAACCGGATCACCGGCGCCATCTTGAGTGCGTGCGGCATCGTGCTGGTCATCTGGTTGATGGCGGCCGCAGCTGGGCCGGAGCCCTATGGCCTGGTGCAGGGCGCCATTGGGTCCTGGATAGGACAAGTACTGCTGTTCGGTGCGACCTTCGCATTCTTCCTGCACCTCTGCGGCGGCATTCGGCATATCGTCTGGGATACCGTGCACGGTTTTGAGCTTCGAACGATTTACGTTTCTGGGTGGCTCGTCGTCGCCACGAGTGTCGTCCTTACGCTCGCAGCATGGAGTCTCAGCTTCTTGTTGAAGGGATAACCTGTGGACCGTCGGGACATGCGATCACCTCTTGCTCGTGCGATCGGGCTTGGCTCGGCCAAGGAGGGGGTCAGGGATTGGTGGGCCGAGCGCGTTTCGGCGATTGCTCTCATTCCTCTGACGCTGTGGTTCGCCGCCGCGATCATCGCGCATAGCGGAAGCGATTACGTCACCTTCATCGGCTGGATCAGGGGCCCGCTGACCGCGACCTTGATGATCCTGCTTTTGATCGCATTGTTCCATCACACCGCGCTCGGTTTGAAGGTCGTGATCGAGGATTACGTCCACTCGGGCGCGAAGTTCGCATGGCTTGTGGCAGTGCGTTTTGGCTGCGTAGCATTCGCCGTCGCGGGGATTGTTGCCACTCTCCGCGTCGCGTTTCTGGGTTGATTTGGAGGGGGCGTCGAATGACTGAGTGGCCGGGAGGCAAAGCGATGTTCGTAGACGAACTGTTGGCTAAAGCACGCGAACGGCTTGTCACAATCACCGATGATGCGCTCCTGATGAGGCCGCAAGACTATTGCAGGCGAAGACCGAGCTGGTGATCGTTTGCAACTCAGAAGGTGTCTTGGCTGGAGTGATCACGAAGACCGACATCGTAAAGCAGATCAGTGATTGTGGTGGAGCGAGCTGCGTCGTGAAAGCGTCGGCAGTGATGACGCGCGATGTTCTGCACTGCGAGGCCAAGGATTTGCTGCACGACGTTTGGACACGCATGAAAGAGCGACGTTTCAAAAATGTGCCCGTCCTTGACCCAACTGCCCGGCCGCTGGGGCTTCTCCACGCGCGTGACATCCTGCAAGTGCTCCTCAGTGAGGCGGAGAACGACGAAGCTCTGCTGCGGGACTATGTCATGGGCGTAGGGTACCGCTGATCATACCGTCTAGCTCGGGCGCTATACCACCAAGAGCACGGCACCAATCCCGAGAATGATGAAAACAAGGCCCCCAACGAGCATCGGGAGCAGCGTGTCGCCTCGACTGCCCTCTTCCGGACTGAGGCTGCCTCTCGCGTGGTCGGTTGAAATCAGCGTTGCGGCCGGATCGCGGTCCTGGTCAGCAGGTCGTGCGAGGCTAGTGGTCGACGAGGTAGGGGGATCGGTGCGGGAGCGAAAAGTTGCAAGAACGTCTCGTTCGGATCGCGGAAAAGTTCGCATCATCTCAACTCCTTTGAGCGGGAGTCTGCGAACTCTCAGTCGCATCAAGCTCAGGATGACGGTGCGATACGGTCCAATGTTGGCGCGGCCGCTGCAAATGCAAGAGGGGTCTGCCATTGCTCTTGAGTCGCGTCGGGTTTCTTCCCTCATCGCACGCAAGAGGATCGTCCGTTCCGGCCAAAGGCAGAGATCCGCCCCTTCCTCGCCTCCGCGAACGGCCGGGGAGGGCTGCAAACGGACGCTTAGCACTTACTTGGAAGTTCTCGCACGCGAATGACCCGGGCCATTCCAAGCCAGAGAATTTCGCCGAAATCCATCACATTGTGAAGTTAGGCAGCCTCAGGGACGGACGACTGACACGGTCGTGCCCGGTCGCCTGTCGCTGCTCGTGACCGTTGCGCCGAGCTGCTTGGCAAGAGCATCCACAATCCCGGTGCCGAGGCCTGGCGTTCCCGAGCCATCGCCTGCATCGATGCCAACTCCGTCATCTTCGACGTTAAGCGTCCACCCTTCGCCCTTTGCAGCATAGTCAACCGTGACCGATCCGGTCTGGTTTGCATCAGGGAAGGCATGCTTAAGTGCGTTGATGACCAGTTCCGTCACGATTAGTCCGAGGCTCACAGACACGTTGGCGGTCGCCTTGCTGTCGTCGGCAGTCGATGAAAGCGTAATTCGACCATCGTCCTCGATCATCGAAGCGCCGATGCTGGCGCACAGTTCTTTGAGATAGGGCCGAAGCTCAACCTCGTTGTCCGAGGTAATGGCGAGCTGCTTTTGCAGCGTAGCGATCGACATGACGCGGTTGTGAGCGCTGTAAAGGTGAGTGCGGGTTTCTTCGGACTGAACTCGGCGGGCGCTCTGCATGAGCACGCTGGCGATGATCTGAAGGCTGTTCGCCACGCGATGCTGCAGCTCCCGAAGCAGCACCTGCTTTTCCTGAACCAATTCGTCTTTCAGTTTCGCCGCCAGCCGTGCCGACGTGATATCTGTGACCGTCAAGGCAATCATCGGTTGTTGATCGCCGCCGAGGTCGAGGCGTTGGGCATTTATCGAGACGCAGGCTGGCTCGTGCCCATCGCGGACGAGGTTCATTTCATAAGCGTCGACTGCGGCGTTGCTGGCAAGAGTCGCCCGCAGCAGCGAATGGAGCTGGGCAACGTCCCACTCACCGTTGCCGATTTTAGCCAGCGCAATGCCCTCAATGGTATTCGGATCAATTCCGAACCCGCTGCAGAATGACGCGCTGGCGCTTATTACGACGAACCGGTCGTCAAGCAACAGCAGCGGCGCCTGGGACGAGGCTATCAAGGCCAGAGCAAGGCTGGCGGCGGCGTCGGGGCGTAGGGGCGTGATAAATTCCATGGCCAAGGCCTTCGGGGACCGAGATCGTCGCGGAAGTGCGAAGTGGCTCGGCAGAAACGCCGGGCGTTGGACTCGCCAGTTAGTGACCAGTCAAAAACGCGGAGAGCACACTATACGCTTCTTTTCCCAGAAGCTTGCATCAATTCGGCACAGCTAAAGTCGCGCCAAATTGGGTCGAAGGCGGACAGCTAACTCGTCCCGTTAGTGTCGGCTGCCGTCATCAACGTCGAAATGGCCGTGAGCAGTTGCGCCCCTGCGTAAGGCTTCTGCACCACGACGCTGTTCGGCACGCCTTGGACCGGCCAATCAGCGGCACTGTCGCCAGTCGTGTAAACAACCGGCAAATCGGCCCGCAGCTCGCGTGCATGTCGCGCTATTTCCCAGCCATCTGCGTCACCCGGTAAACGAATGTCGGTGATGAGGCCTGATAACTCAGCAGATCGGCTATCAAGCAGGGTCAGGGCTTCTGAGGCAACTTGGACTGGCAACACAGTATAACCGCCCGCTTCCAAAGCATCTTGGGCAACCAACAAAACGAGCGGCTCGTCCTCCACGAGCAGAATGATCGGCTCTGGCATATTTCATTTCTGGGCAGCCACAGCGGCATTCATCGCTGGGCCGCTCAGCGTTAGCAGCGCAGTTTCTACTTCGCCAGCAGCAATGTCGGCTAAGCGACGGAGCGATTCGAAGCCCCTTTTTGTGTCTACGATCGGTCGGATCTGGTTGACCCCACGCTCAGGAGCCTAGGTCCGCTTCCCTTTGCATCACGCTGAAAAGCGGACCTGCTTACGGCCACTTTCCGACGAGCCCCGCTGTCGCCCGAACCCTGCACCAGGTACGAAAAAGGGCCAACGATCGTCACGACGGACCCATTGCGAATATTATGTGTGCATCGCACACAACGGCTGTGTCCAAGCCGCTGACCACTGAAGAAATCCTCGCCCGGTTGGATGCCTATTCACGGCGCCTCCATGGGAGCGTCGAACAAGCGACGTCACTTCACGCAGTCTTTTGGACGCTGAACAAGGCTGTTCTTAAGGCAAGAAAGCGAGACGAGCTTTGGGGTCCGCTGGCCGTAACATTCAACATCATACAACATGCTCTGCTTCGCGAACTCATCATCATAATTGTGCGGGTGTTGGACAAGCCGCGCAATTTGGAAACATCGGACAAGGTTTCATTTGTCGTGATTGGCCGGTGGCTTGAGCGAGAGGAAGTTTCCCGAGCCCTTATCGAGAATGCCCGCAAGCGACACGGCGAAAGGTGGGCTCTACGGAGTGCTGCGATTGCCCGACACGCCATACGAAGGCTGAAACAGCGCCTCCATAATCTCGCAATGGAAGATCCGAACCGCGAGCGGCTGTTGCGAAATTTCCGAGATGATTTCCTGGCCCATGAACTGCACCGAGACATCCCGCGCGATGGCCCATTGTTTGGACACATCATCGAGATGGTCAAGGAGATCCAGGGTCTGTCCAAAGACGCGCTCGCTGCATGCACGGGCGCAGAGCTTGAATTCAATCACATCGCCGCCGAGGCAAAGGACGGGACGGGGCAACTTTGGAGGGCAATTGTCGAGCGGCGATTTAGGTGGCATCCAAGGCGAGGCGTGGAAGACATTTGAAGCCGGCGTATAGGGCTCAATGACTGATGATTATGTCCTCAGCCTGATCGACCGCGCTGCGTCGGGCCGCGCCTTCACGGGTGGTAAGTGTTTTGCATGTGGCGGCGAACCAACGTCCGGCCAAGGCGAGCATGTGATCCCCCAATGGACGCAGCGGCGTTTTAACCTTTCTAATCAGACGCTCACACTGATCAACGGAACTCGAATACCGTATCGGCAGCTCACTATTCCCTGTTGCGAGAGGTGTAACAACGGGTTCCTGCGCGACATCGAGAATGCAGTCATCAAGTTTCTGGAGAGTCCGGATTTCAACGATTTAGGTCCACGGATCACTTTGGGCCGGTGGCTGTGCAAGGTCTTCATTGGATTGCTGGTCAAAGAGACCACGCTGCTGTTTGACCGACGAAATCCCTCGAAGGGCTCTATCCTCTCTCAAGACTTCTTAGAGGAGTTCAGGCAGGCCCAGTTTATTCTGCAGAGCGCCCGCAAACGGACTATCTTTCATTCCCTGCACGGGCCACACCCGTTCACGCTCTATATGTATCGGATCGAGCCAGACGATGATTTTGGGGAGTTCGATTTCTCCACTAATCTAATGGGACAATCGATCGCAGTTCGGGTTGGCCCCGTCGGTGTAGTGTTCGTCAACGATGGCGGACTGCAATACGAGGCAGGTCGGAAAGGTCCGCTCGACCTCGACGGAAGGCGGTTGCATCCGATGCAGTTTTCAGAAGTGGTTGCTCGAGTGCATTACAAGGCAGCACTTCGAGATGCGACGCACTCCTACACCTCCTGCGAAACCCCCGATGAAATCGTAGTCGATCAGGTTGCGGTTCGACCGTTCTCGGATGTCCGGCTGCAGGGCGGTGCTATGCAGATCTTCCGGCCTTGGGATGACATCCAATGTGCGCACATGATTGAGCGGTACAGACCCTTTCAAGGACCGTCGGTCTACGATCCCGCAACAGGCTTGTTCGCGACAACTCTGAGCAACAACCGTGGTGGCATCCAATCACCAAAGCGGTTCTTGCGCCGGAAAATTCAAACGCCCTGAGCCGCGGTCTGCTAATGCTGGCGTTTCACTTCGAACCGGACGGGTCACTTTCGGCCAGTTGCGGTTGTTCGCTGAGCCCGCATCGCTCAAAATTACGGTTCTGGTCCGATTGCTGAGTCCCATGGCTTGTGCCGTACCCACCGGAATTTTCGGTCCGTCGTAATTACGGCGATCTCAATCGGGCCGCCACAAACTTGGCCTTGTGTGGAAAATTTCATCGCCTTGATCGTCGCGTAAATATTGAAATGAACGAAATCGATCCCGTCTCGGATTGGCATTTCAACACGTTCGAGCTTCTCCGGAAAGAGGATTTCGTCCAGATCTTCTTTCTTCCCGGTCCAAAAGGGTGATTTCGCGATCTTTTCTCGCAGATTCAGGTCAATTCCTTCGTCGATCCGTTTGACGAACTTGGGCTGTCCTTCGAATAGCTCGCCTATAACAGGCTTTGGAGTGGGAGGAGATCGAAGCGTCGGATCAAATTCGAAAGAGAAGGCCTGCGGCGTTCTGTTTGGCGGGCAATAGCCCCCCAAACAGAAGCCGACGACGATCTCATTTTTAAGTTCGAGATAGCGCTTATCGTCTTCATCGGAACGATTGTCGGACAGTTTTTGGGCACTCTCCTGCTGCTTCCTTTCAAGCTCTCGGAACTCCGCAATCTCGTCCTTAAAGGCTTCCTGGTAAGCAGCCCACGCCTTCAACATCCATCGGTTTGCAGCATCAAATACGCTGGACGGAAATGCTTCGCGAAACTCGTCGGACAGGTAGCCGATGAGTGTTCGATAGCTCGTTTCCCTAAAATATGAGAGGCCCCACGTAAGTATCCCGAAGGTGCTGTCTTCACCCACTTGGAAAAGCTTCTGATTATGATTCAGATAGTGGTAGCCGTAAGTTAGGTCTGTTGAGGCGGTGCTATCGACCCCAAAGATCACACCTTCGGGCAGAACTAGGCAGCTCGCGATCGTCATTTATTTCCGTCGCTCCGTGCACGCAAAGATCGGTAAGTATTTGTCACGATCTCTTCGAGAAGGCGAGCTTGGTTCTTTGAGAGCTTCTTATCACGTCGGATGATAGAAGAGATTTGTGCCAGCGGTTCTACATCGTCGTTGGCTGATGCGGGCATAAACATCTCCGCTTTCAAACCGGACCACGTTAGCAATGCAGCCAAGCCGTTCACGTCCGGCTTCTTACCCTGCCCAATCCGAGTCAATGTAGAAGCGTTTACATCAGCCTGAGCTGCTACCTCCTTCCAGGTCAGACTTCGCTCCGCACGAACGACGTTGAGAGCTGAAAAGAAGGCTTCGGAGTCGAAGTTGGCCATGGCGACGCGTTCCTGATGTAAAATCAATTGCGTTCTTGCAATCGCGTGTACCACGTGCGATATGTCGAATCAATTGCTAAATCGCAATCAATGATTCGAGAGAGGAAGAGCGCATGGGAAATGAGAATGCAGAAAAGCCCGTGAAGGCTGTCACGATCATCGTGAATGGCCGCCCTCGCGAGGTCCAAGCCAAGGAACTGACTTTCGATGAAGTGGTGAAGTTTGCTTTCGACAATCCGCCTTATGGTGCCGACACCATCTTCTCGGTGACCTATCGGAAAGGGGGTAACGAGCATCGCCCCGAAGGTGTGATGGTTGAGGGCGACGTTGTGAAGGTGAAGGACGGTACAGTCTTCAATGTCTCAGCGACTAATCGATCATAACTCGGACCTTAAGCGTCTCCGAGACGAAGGCTACACGATTGAGATTCGTGGGTCCTTCCTGGTCGTGCACCGCGTTCCCTACGTGAGCGAAGACCGGACCGTGCAGTGGGGCGCACTTGTCTCGCCGCTTCATCTAAGTGGGGAAGTTGTTCTTAGGCCCGATAATCATGTTATCTATTTTCAGGGCGGCCAGCCCTGCCACAAGAACGGCCAGCCGATTCACCAAATTATGCATGCGGTCGGCCGGAATGCCCTCGATCAAGATCTGATCGTTGACCGGTCTTTTTCAAACAAGCCGCCCGAGGGTTACCGCGATTTCTATCACAAGGTGACAACGTACGCAGACATCATCTCCGGCCCCGCGTTCTCGCTTGATAACAACAATACCCCCAAGCAGTTCATCGCGATCAAGTCGGGGGATGAGGAGTCTGTTTTTCATTATGTTGATACGGCTTCAAGCCGAGCTGGGATCAAGGCGCTTACGCGCAAGCTCGAACACGAAAGGATCGCTTTAATCGGCCTCGGAGGAACTGGGTCTTACATCCTCGACTTGGTCGCCAAGACTCCGGTGAAACGGATTGACTTGTATGACGGAGATCAGTTCTTCTCGCATAACGCATTCCGCGCACCCGGGGCGGCTTCGCTCGAGGAGCTGAACGAGCAGCCTCACAAAGTCGCGTATTTTGCTGACCTTTATGGCAAAATGCGGAAAGGAATTGTCCCGCACGCCTATCACATCACTGAAGAGCATGAGGCGGAACTTGACGGCTTAGATTTTGCTTTCCTCTGTATGGACGCCGGGGAGACCAAGCGGTTCATTTTGGAGGCGCTTGAGCGGCGATGCGTCCCATACATTGATTGCGGAATGGGCATCGAAGAAGTCGATGGTAGCCTGACGGGGCAAATTCGAACCACCGCAAGCATCCCAGGGTTCAGCAGCCATATTTGGGAAAAAAACGCGATATCATTCGCGGATGAGGATGCAGGGAACGAATATTCTCAAAACATCCAAATTGCCGATCTGAACGCGCTCAATGCGGTGCTTGCCGTCATCAAATGGAAGAAGATCTGCGGTTTTTATCTCGACCTCGAACGAGAACTCCACAGCATCTATCCAATTGACGGTAACGTAATCGTCAACGCCTACCAGGTCAGTTAGGAATTGGGGATGCAGCACCAATTCGTTCAGTACATACCTGAGTCGCTGGAACCCGACACACTCTACGTATCGCTCGAATACAATATTGCGGTGCACAAATGCGCTTGCGGTTGTGGCGTGGATGTCGTCACGCCGCTGTCTCCCGCTGAGTGGGCTTTGACATACGATGGAGACTCCGTGTCGCTTTGGCCCTCAATTGGCAACTGGAGCTTCCCCTGCAAATCGCATTACGTGATCAAGCACGGACAGGTACGCTGGGCGGCTAAATTCGATGCCCAGAGAATTCGGCGCGTTCAAGAAAGCGATTCAGAGGCGAAGGCCCGACAATATGGCGGTTTAGCGGACCGGACCCGGACCAGAACTGCCGCGGAGACATTCCAAAGCGAGCCGATTCGGACCCCAGACGAACCCAAGATCCGGAAGGGATTCTTTCGGAAGTTTTTCGGCAACTGAGTGGTTGCGGGCGAGGCTTTGGTCGGCGCCATTCGGACCTAAATGCCAGCAACTCAAACGATCGTCAGTCTTGGCGACGGGATCGCCGCAGGGCCGGCGTCCGCCATCGGCCATGGCAGCGGCTCGGACCCGTTCGTGGGACGCCACTCCGCGAGTGGATTATGCTGACGTGGTGCTCTGGTGAAGTCGCCCGTGAATTAGAGTCGCAACTATGAGATTTGAGTCAGCTTCCACGCAATTCGACAGTCAGCCCACACACCCGTGGTGCGCCTGCTGCATAATACTGCCAAGCTGGATGCCCCGCGTGGATTCGAACCACGATTGACGGAGTCAGAGTCCGTAGTCTTACCATTAGACGACGGGGCAATG
>Ga0207705_10000710_pt1 | contig 27465 bp, 21 predicted proteins | sample KBSC13metaG_FD_184314 | JGI IMG/M metagenome (GOLD analysis project Ga0207705, IMG submission 184314) | Corn rhizosphere microbial communities from Kellogg Biological Station, Michigan, USA - KBS C1-3 metaG (SPAdes) (version 2) | ecosystem: Host-associated > Plants > Roots > Rhizosphere > Soil ... | reverse complement strand
ACCCGGAGGCACTTGAAGGTGGCTTTTGCACAGTTATCGAAACGAAACTTTGTTACAGTGGTTTTCACTATAAATATTATATTACAGTGTTTACAAATCTTTTTATTCGAACACTGCTATTTTCCGATACAAAACTTAAATAATCCAGTCTGCAAACGGTTTTGTGGGATTGAACTACAAATGGGCAACAAATTCTCAACTGGGAAAGAAAGAACAAATGTTTACGAAGTTAAAAGACAGAAACTGCTTGATATAAACATTGGTGCCGTATTTTGACAAAGGTATTTATTTTTTGATACTCTTCTAATGCTTTATCCCAAGGCTTTGCACAGTTATTTGGTTCTATTGCCAAGTAAAATCCAGCTATACTGGCACTTTAATCCTTAATAATAAACAGTGCCAACGAATCGAAATATATCATCTCTTTGCTTTAATAAAAGCAACCCAATTTTATCTATATCTGGTTTGCAAATGATAAAAATGAGGGGTGATCAATCTAAAGAACTGTGGCCTTATAACCAGAGAGTTCAATATAAATGTTTGCAAAGCCGCATGATATAGAAAAATTTATTTGAATAACTTTATTGACAAAAGGCGATCCGAAGGGTTAAATATCAAACAGCAGATATCGTTATTTGAAAAAGTTTTAGATTTGAGTCACGTAATTTATGCCCTTGAGATGCCGGCACTTATATATGAGGAGGACGATTATGTCTAGTAAACAACTTTTATTATTTGTCTTCGCCGTATTGTGCATTTCAAAGCCACTATTATCACAAACATATATTTCGGATGTGGCCCCTCAGCCGCTGCTTGCACAAGCCATTCGTCTTAATGATGCTTTGTCTTATTTGGGTAGCTCGTTAGCCAAAGAGGACGCAAGAATATTAATCGGGTTGCAGGATAAAGCTTTTACAGAAGAAACGTCTAAACGCATTCAAGCAGTATTAGACCCTTACTGCCTGGCTCTTGTGGACATCAATTCTGAGTCAAGGGTAAAAGTGATGAAAGGGCCTGCACTCGCAAAGCTCTCGCAGGATGGATGGACAAGTTTTTTGGTTAAAGTACATAATCAGGCAGGTGTAACAGCCAAACTCGAAGTGGAAAGTTTAAATGCGCAACCTGTTCTTTTTATGAGTATGTTTCCTTTCCCGCAACATGCGCCCAACGACGAATTGCTTACCGAAGGCCAGATCGCCAATCGATTTCTTGAAGTTGAGCTTTACCACAATCCGCCACTTTCGGAGCATCTTTCCGGATTAAATGTTGAGTATGTTGTGTTGCAAATTTATTCGAGGGATGCAGGTCAGCATGAAGCGGAACTTGCGTTTAATATTGGACAAGGAACCCAGGACATTGGTTTTCGCAATGCAATTAATATACTGTTCAACATACAACCTGCTGTCAAAGTAGTGCTGCGGGTAAAAGACGATGGTGTGCCTGTTATGGCATCGTTTATTTTCACAGACGGTATTGAACGATTGATAAACGACTCTACAACAGACATAAAAACGGCGGTCGATTATCGTTTAACCATTGCACAAATTGAAGATCGGGAATCTTGGTTCTCCATGCCAGGATACATGGTTCCAAAAAGATTAACCGGAATATATCCGCTGCCATCCCGACGCCTTGCTACGAGAGATGAATATCCTGATTTTTTCTTTCAGCCACAAGTGTACCGATCGGATGGGGAGCATGTCAATCTGCCACCGGGAAAGTATATGGTAAGATACACAAGAGGTCCTGAATATTTGCCACAAACCAAAGCGTTGATAGTACCGACAGGTGTTGATTCAATGGAAGTAACTTTTGAATTGAAACGTTGGATCAATATGGCTAACCTGGGTTGGTACAGCGCCGATCATCACATCCATGCAGCCGGTTGCTCTCATTATGAGAGTCCTGAGGAAGGTGTGCGACCGTCTGATATGTGGCGACAGATTGTAGGCGAAGATTTAAGCGTGGGGGCGGTACTAGCCTGGGGGCCTGGCTGGTATCACCAAAAAGAGTTTTTCACTGGCACTGTTAATTCACTCTCCACCTCAAAAAACATCATGCGTTATGACGTGGAGGTATCGGGTTTTCCTTCCTCACATGCAGGACATGTTGTGCTTCTTGGCCTAAAAGAAGACGATTATCCAGGCACCACAAAAATAGAGGACTGGCCAAGCTATACGCTGCCAGTATTAAAATGGGCAAAATCGCAGAGCGCCTTAACTGGGTATGCTCACTCCGGCAACGGATTACAACCAATTACCGAATCGGAGCCCACTGAAAGCAACCACAACAGAAGTTTGGAACTGCCTAATTATGTACTTCCTAAGATGGACGGCATCGGTGCCAACGAGTATGTGGTGGCTGTTGCTCAAAATCTAGTCGATTTTTACAGTTTGGGAGATACGCCTGCCCCCTGGGAATTGAACATGTTATATCATACATGGAATTGCGGTTTCCGGCCAAGAATAAGCGGCGAAACGGATTATCCTTGTGTGTACGATGAAAGGGTAGGAATGGCTCGCAGTTACTTTGAGCCAGAAAACGGTTTAAGTTTTAATAACTTTTTGGATGCAATTAAAAAAGGACGATCGTATGTTTCGGAAGGCTCATCTCACATTATCAATTTTTCAGTGAATGAATTGGAAGTAGGCACCGGAAACAGCCAGTTGGCACTCCGTATTCCTCAACCGCTAAAGGTCAAAGCACAAGTGGCCGCCTATCTTCCGGCAGAGCAAGATGATGAGGGATCTGCTATAGCAAAGAGAGCGTTGGATAAACAACCTTTCTGGAATTTGGAACGGGCACGGGTTGGCAAAACAAGAAAAGTGAGAGTTGAGCTAATTGTTAATGGACAACCTGTAGACACGGCTGAGATAACAGCCAATGGTTTGTGGCAGAACGTGGCTTTTCAGTATATGGTGAAACAATCCAGTTGGCTGGCGTTGCGAATATTTCCGAGCAGTCATACAAATCCTATTTTCGTTCTTGTAGATAATAAACCTATTCACGTATTAAAGAGTGCAGAGTGGTGTAAGGCAGCAGTTGATCAATGCTGGAAAATGAAACAGGGAAATTTTCGAACAGCGGAACATTCTGCTGCGGCTGCGGATTACGATATAGCTAGAAAGGTGTATGACAAGATCATACAGGAAGCGCAGCAGAAATAATGTTGCAGCGTTACCATATACTTAGATAGCGCTAAAAACTATATGAGCGGGTGTACTGAACTTTTTGTAAAGTTGCAAAATCTCTCAATTGATAAGTTTGAAATTCAAACAGCGCTTTCTCATTATTCCATACTTAACCGCAATTTAATAAAATGCGAATCTTTTATTGGTGTTGTTTGTGCTCCTCATGATTAAAATACCATTTTTCGGAATGGATTCAGTTACTTCTTCGTTTACTGTTTTTCCGTCATATCGTTCCTGAGCTGATAATCGCTGCTGGCAGGGATGTCATAACAGCTGTACTGATCTTAATTTATCTTAACCTTGCAACCCAACCTCCGCTAGGTGCTAAATGAACAGCAAATTCTTTATTTGGTGAACTTGTTCTAATACTTCACCTGCCGCTTTAAAAATTTTAATACGAAATAAATAGGAATAAAGAATGCCAATCCCATCAGCCCAATTAACGACACTTTTGTCTCAGTAAATGAATATGCTTATCGCTATAAAAACATAAGCGATAATAAAAGTTAAGGCAGCAGAGGTTACAACTTATCGTAAAAATTCCCGTATTATTAAGATAAGCGGTTTTTTTTCGGATAACAAAAATACTACCAGCCGATAAGGCCATACCAAAACAATCAAGAAAAACAGTAAAGCTTAAAATGGCATCAAATTCTTTTGCCCAGAAAATAATGAGTATACAAAGTGCAGCAAAAACACTTAAAGATGTAATAAGAACGTCCGTTTTCGCATGCCTTTTTTTAAATACAGGAGGCAAAATTTTATCATCACTCATTGAACCGGCTAAATGTGTCTCTATCGCTAGACGCTGACTTTTCCAACTCCTGGTACCAATCGCCCGAATCAACCAAATCGCCAATGGTACGAGGAACCAGATGCATGTGTATATGAGCTACCGACTGCCCCGCTGTTTCTCTTTCCTGTATGGCCCAATTAAAAGCATCTGTATTAAAAACCGCCATAAGTACTTTGGCGGCATCTCTTCCCAATAACGTAGATTCCGCAACTTCATCATCAAGTTTTGAAAATGATAAGAAAGGGAAATAACTAAGTTTCTAACTTCATTTAAGTCTAAAGAATAGAAAGTCTAAAAATGATTGTGGATTCGAATGCTTAACGAGAAGTAATATCTTTCACTTGTTCTCTGATGTCGTCCATTTGAAAAATCCTTTGCCAGTTTTCTTTAAATAAAATCGGCTTTGCACGTTTGCTTATTTTATAGGCTGCATCGCTAAAGGTTCCGTTCACTTCTTTAAACAATACTGCCATTTGGATTCGCAAGTGCCCGAGTACAAAGTCACGGGCTGCATTTTCAGGTACTCCCAGGGATACAATCTTATCAAAACCTTCTCTTATTATTTCCATACAGGTTTGGGCAAGCGTTTCTACCATAGCCGGTTCTAAAATGGCCATCTGCTCCAGTGTAATCCGGTGCGTAACATGTATTGGGGCATACATATCCTGTGAAATTTTTTCACCGAGAAGATAATGCTCCTCTGTTCCATGCATAAGCGCCACTACAATGCTTTGCTTTGCAGAGATGCCCCCATAAAAATCACGAAATGCTGTTTCGGTGGGCTCCCAGTTAAATACGGAAGGATGGCACGGATGGGCAATCACATAACCTAAATCGCCACGATATTGTATAACACCATCAAGAGGCGCCGCAGGGTCAAGCGTTAATACCAAGGCCCCTGGTTTCATTTGCGGAATAATCTGTTGACTCAGTTTGCCTATAATTACATCCGGCAGTGCCAGGATCACAACATCACTTTTACAGATCACATCTTTTTCTTTGTCAACTATTACATTTCGCTGTGCAAGATTAGCAATACCTTGCTCACTTACTTCAATATAATGTACTTTGTGCTGCGGGTTTTTTAAGAAATTATCTGTAAGGCGGCAACCCATTTTGCCTCCTGCACCTACTAAAGAAATTGTTGTCATTGAATTGATTTTTTATTTTTTAAATATCCATTGTTACTATACATTACAACCACAGAGGTAAACCTTTCAAATAAGCCATACTTTTTTCTGCCCATTGATTTTCTTTTTCCAAAGTAGCCTTAATATTCTTTTCAGGAGGAACCCATTGCTCCAGGATGCACGTGTGGCACTGATTATTCTGGAGTATCTTTTTTATTAATGAGGGAATATTTAGTAAGCCCTGGCCCGCAATTCTTCCATCAACAATAAAACCTTGCTTATGCGGTAACCTTAAAATACCAAAATCCTTAAGATGCAGGTTAACAGTATAGGGTGAGAGTATATCAATAATAGATGCAAGGCCTTCGCCAGTCGCTATGGAGTTAGCAGTATCTAAACAAATACCTACTAGCTTACTGCCTACTTGCTTAATCATATAAGCATAATCCGCTGCCGTGAACCTGTCATGGTTTTCCAAAGCGAGTACAACATTATTTCGCTTTATCAATTTTATATTACTTTGAATAATTTTATTGATTTCATTTAAGGAAGGCTGATAATTTTTATCATCAACGATAAAACGTAATACTTTTGTATCAAACTTCAGGCATAATTCTAAATACCTGTGCAACTGCTCTTCCATTAATCCTTTTGCGCCAATCTCTAATTCAATTCTATTTTCTTTCAATTTTCTATTGAACATATTTAACCGCTCTTCATCCCACTCATGCATTGGAAGATTATCACCAACCTGCAAAACTTTTATTCCAAATTGTTTTGTCTTTTCAATCAAGCTATATTCATCCATTGTATGCCGGAATAATTTATTGTTATGAGCTACATTCCAGCCATAGGTATATGAACCAATTCCTAATTGCATTCTTAAAGTGTTTTTCTTTTTATCATCCGGGCAGGATTCGCAATTCTTTCCATTCTCTTTCCAACAATCAGTTCGCCAGCCGTTTTACCCATCAGCTCAAAATCTGTGGTAATAACCGTTACGCCTCCCAATAATATTTCTTTGATGGGCGTATCATCATAGCTTATCAGTCCGATATCCTTACCTGGTTTCCATTTCATGATTTCACAATGTTTGATGAACTGCACCATATCCGTATCAGTGAAAACAAGGTAAGCTTCGTCTGCTTTTAGGTTTTTCACATCCAGATTGTCTATTACACTCCCTTTAATATTTTCCTTTTTCAAAAAAAGCTTAAACCCTTTTATAATACCGGCAGGTACATATTGAAAATGTTTTTTCCCTACAATAAGATGAAATTTTTTATATTTTTTAATCAGGCTTACTCCATCCTGCAAACAATTCAGTATATCATTTTCAAAATCCTGATAAACTGCCGCATAGCTGTCTTTAAATCCAGATGCATCTTTATCAAGCAATAATAATTTATGGCGTGGCATGAGGCGAAGGATTTCTGAAACATCTGTATCGAAGTGTGGCATAATTATATAAAAATTATAATTGCCAAGATTATTTTTTATGAGTTCTGCAAACTGCCGGACATTATAATGATGGAAGAAAATACTAAATTGGGTATCTGAGGGTAAGGCATTTATTAGTGCAGCGTACAATACTTCTTTATAGGCATTAAATGTGTCAAAAAGTACAAAAATATTTAGCTTAACTTTTATCTTAGTTTTAGCGATATAAAACCCCTTTCCATGCATTGCAATAATAATCCCTTTCTCCCTCAATTCAGCGTATGCTTTTGCAATGGTTTCTTTTGCTGTACTGTTAATCGTGGCCATTTTATTAATGGAGGGAAGTTGTTGCCCTTTTTTTAAAGCACCACTCTCAATACTATCAGTAATTGACTGAACTATTTGTCTGTATTTGGGCAGACTTGATTTATCATTCACAAGAGTAATCTTAGTCATATCTTTTAATTTTTTTAGTAAATGTATCATAAACATCCATATGATACCAACGACACATTCCGGATTCGTGTCTCCTGTAACCACTATCACGGATAACTGACGATGCGGTCTTACATTTACTTATGCAGTTATTTATTTACTTTTTTATTCCAAACGCGTTATACGTAATACCTGGTCTTTATCAAAAGAAGGAATCCTAATGTTGATGTGCCCCTGAGTTGAGCGCATAACCTGCTCCTGTGTTATATGACCATTGGATGGATCCATCCATTTCAGGATATATTTTCCATCTGGAAGAGGAAAGTTCCATGTGGCAAGAGAAGTGCCTTTTGTTTTCAACAAATAGGTCATGTAATCTTTACCTTGTATTCCCAAGGCATATAAGCCTATTCCATCCATTTTATACGTACTGTCCAGAGGCGTGGCATTTATAAAATCAAAATCCCTCATGGCTCGTTGCAGGATTTCCAATTGGCTTTGAACAGCTTCACCTGATTTACGCTTGTCTGATGTATTTATTCCCCCACCTGTCATATCATCATTAGTAAATGACCAGTCCAAGTTATTATAAACAGCGCCGCCCGTCATCATGAAAGCCCATGCTTCCTTGCGTCTTTCAGTAGCGTTCAGTCCTTCAAAAGTCTCATCAAAGGCAACTGGCTTATTTAATAAATAATTGTCGGTAATGGTTTTTGGAGGATAACCATAATGAAAATTCAAAATAGACACATTGGAATCCAGGTTTGTTATTTTTAAATAGGTATTGGCGAAGTTCTGCGCTATAAGATGCTTTTTCGGTAAATTTTTTTCTGTTTCTTTTACAGTGAACGCAATTTTTTTCTGCCATTCATAAATTTCAGGTGTTACCTGTTGTTCATGGATGGATGAATCCACTTCCGGAATTCCTTTCAGCCAGTAAGGCTCGTTGCATATTTCAAAATAAACATTATCGAATGCGTTTACATCTTTCACGATCTTGCGCACCATTGCCATTTGATAACGGACAAGCTCGTTATTTGAAGAAAAGAATATCTCGTTATAAGGAACGCCATTTTCAAGATTAACGTTGTTATGCCTGTTAAGGGGTGAATTTTTCCAATTGGATGGGCTGTAATTGGCAGAGAAGAACACAATTTCAACTACGATTCCTTTTTCTGAAGCTTCCTTGCAAAAATCCGTTAGTCGTTCAAAATAACGTTTGTCCCATTTATTCAAATCAAATTTGTTGCCTCCATTTATATAGCCAGGGACGTTGCTTCTTGCCCAGGGCACAAGCAGTTTTTCTGGTTTTATCGCCATAGTATTCTCAGGAGCATCTTCATACTTTCCCTCATAGTAGGATCCTGTAAATATTCGGGTTAAATTAAAATGATGCCGCTGCAATACATCAAGATATTTCTTGTAATCAAGGGAAGCGTTTATGACAGCTCCATAATGTTCTGCAGAGGTAATGAGCACTGTTGGTTTCTCATTATATAAAAAATAGTGGGGGTTATCAGGATGCAAAGAAATAGGCTGAGCGCTGGCTGCGAGGTATGTAAATAAAATCACAGAAATGGTCAGGCTGCTTTTCATATTATTCTTTTACCATGCTCAAAGCAATATCAGTTGTAAACAAACCGGTATAAAAGGTATGGTTGCTTTTTTTGGGCAGATAAAGACGCTTGGAAGACGTCCATATCCCTGTTGCTGGATGATACCATCGCACTGTATAAGTGCCTGCGCCAAGGTTTAAAGTAACGGTATCCTTAAATGCCGATGTATGCGCTTTGTAGTTCCATACATCTGTTTTAAAAGATGGCTCCGCAATAGCCGGTTCGCTGTGATGTATATACAACGCATATTGGCTGCCCGGCTCCGCCAATAAACGGGTAATGGCTTTGCCCGGTACTTTACTCAACAGCTTTGGAGTGTATTTCATTTTGGTATAATCGAAACCGCTTATAAAATTTTGAAGGTTCTGAAGGTATTTTCTTACAGTATCTGCTCCAGGTGTGCCTTGTGGTTTCCAAGGCGTATATTCCCAGCTCAAATTATTGTAAGCTCCGCCGCCATGCAAAATAAAGTCCCATGCCTCAACTCGTACATCATTTGAATTTTCGTCTTTCAGCGAGCCCATGGTTTCATTCATGCTGATAACTTTGTTGAGACGCAGCAGAGAATCAAAATCAGGGCTGTTTGGAATGTGCACGTAATGATAATTAGCAATATTTACCTGTGGATTATCTACAATAGCCTGATTGCAAGAAACAAGATGTTTTTTAGACAAAGCCTCTTCTGTTTTCCTGATGAGATTTACCATGTGCACATGCCATTTATCCACCAGGGATGAATCTTTTACTTCATTGTAAGGTTCATTGGATATTTCATAATACAGGTTATCAAAGTCATTTAATTCTTCAACAATTTTAGCGACCATAGCATCCTGTCTGGCGAGAAGGGCTGAATCTTTTAGCGATTGAAAATCAAGAAAGCCTTCTTTTCTTTTTATTCCCACACCCTGGATATTATTATCAGGATATAAAGGGGAATAGGAATAAATACCATCACCATATTGGTTGCCAAATAAGGTAAATTCAACCATGGTGTTTCTCTTTGCTGCTTGTTTTAAAATATCCTTTATTCTTAGAAAATATTTTTCATCCCATTGATCCAGGTTGAATTTATTTCCGCCGTTGGCATAACCCGGCACATTGCTTCGTTTCCAGGGCGTTATCAGTCTGCCGGGCTTCGGTGCAAGCGTGTTACCGTATTCTATGAATTTTATATCATCCTTTCTTTCTACATAAGCGCCCGAAAACACACGGGTATTGTTCATTCTTTCTTTATGTAAAGCATCCAGGTAAGAGATATAATCAAAATCGAGATTAAGCAATGCGCCGTAATGTTCTGCCGACGTTATCAAAATAACTGGCTTGTTTTCATACATAAGATAATGATGGTTGGATGAACATAACTTGAGTGTATTTTGCGCCTTAAGCTTCGAATGAAAAAAAGCCATCAGAAATAAAGTGAATATGCCACACTTGATAATATGATTATACATTTTCTTTTTAAGCATAATGATTGAATGTTATTAAATGAAGAAATAATGCGGGTTGCAGTTTATAATGAACCCGGTTCTTTATATTGCTTTGCAGCATCGTCGAGTACAAGTACCCAGTCATTTTTAATACCTAATGCAGGAGGTGTAAACCAATGTGTTTTTGCTGCCTTAAATGAAAAGAATTTTTCCGTTTCTCCCGTCCGCGGATTAAACCACCATGCTCTTATTTCCTTTGCTTTTATCAGTGCCGTATTTATCTCAATCTTTTTGCCAACTGGAAGATAAACCATCGCATAACTGCCATCCCCATCACGGAAAGCTGCGATATGTTCTGCATTCTTTGTGCCCTGCCCGCTTATGATTAGTGTGGTGTCGGGTATCCTGTTCAATGGAAGTCTGGACAAGATCAGCTTTTTTAAATAACCCGCCTGGAAAGCGCCTGGTCTGTCTAAAGCATCATACCAATACCTATCGGCATGGTTCAATTTTTCTACAGACGGGTTATAGAACTGCCATATAGCATGATGCCCGTAGGTAACTCCGAAACCGCCGGAAAACACCGAGCGGTATATTTGCCTGCGTACATCATAGTCCCTGAAATATCCATTAGCCGGGTTCCATGTTGGCCATGGATTAATGGGATGGTCTTCATAGCAGGGTTCTCCATCTAATACCGGTTTTGAAGGTTGTAAATGCCAATCACGCCAAACGGTTTTCCATACAGGCTGGTCTAATTCGGAATGTCCGGACTGTATCATATTAAAATCTAACCAATCCTCTTTGTGCAGGTAAACAGAACTTTCCCATACATACCCGCCCGGATGAAAAGAAGTGAGATAATGCCTGCTTGCACCATCTTTTAATCCTTTTGCCAATGCTGCATATACCGGCTTCCAATCATCTTTATCATCTTGCGGCGGGCGGTCGCCACCCAATATCCAAATTATATTGTTTGCATTTTTATAGCGGTTTCCTAAATATTTACCATACCTATATGCATTGGCCGTGTCAAAAATTACAGGCCCTTTGCCGCCATATTTAAGCGTTACTTTATCTCCCCAGGCTGGCAGCAAAGCCATAGTAATTCCTCTTTTTGCAGCCATAACCACAACAGTATCCACCAACCTGAAATATTTTTCATTGGGCTTATCTGGGTTATTATTTATCAGCGGATAATCCCCATATTTATTAGACGAATGTACCCCATCCAGTTCTGCGAGAATAACCGCCTGTATTACATTAAAGCCTTTACTTTTTCGGTTATCAAGATACCGGGCTATCTCTTGTATTGTAAGGCGGTGGAATAATTCCCAGCCGGTATCACCAAGCCAGAAAAACGGTGTACCGTCTTCATATTGGAGGTAATGTCCGTTGGGTGTAACTTTCAGCAGCCCATGATCAGATTGTCCATATGTAATTAAAATACTAATAAGGCACATAATAATAATTAAAAGCAATCTTTTCATAATGAATTACAATTATATTAGTGTGTGGTTTATTTATTTATTCGTTTTGTTCTTCCTCAATTCCTGAATTGTGGTGCAGGTCCATTTTACATTTTTATAGTCATTATATAAGGGTTCATTGAAAACATTCAGCCACTCTATATCTTATTATCAATAAAAATGATATACATATCCTCAATAAATCTGAGAACATTATCCGGTTCCTGTATGGAATCTAGTTCGTAATTGCTATTATCAGCCTTTATTAAATTTGCGTATGAAATCTGGGACATCATGCAATCCCAGCCGAAAATATAGATTTTAAATTGTTTACAGCCTGCAAGGTCCACTACATCTCTCCGGGATAAGCCAGCTTTACGGCCATCCGAACGAATCATCGTGACCAGCCATCGCCTTATGCAAGCCATAGCTTCATCTTCTCTGATTGCAAAATATTATTCCCTATCTCTCGCCCTTTATTTTTTAACAGGGTCCGCTCAAAGGACCAACTCCATTAATGATTCAAATATCCCGCATCCCCTGCGGGTATTGGCAGTAACCAAAGATCATGGTTGTTAGGATCGCCGATAAGCTTGATTTCATTAGCCGCCCGGTGAGAATTCGCTTCTCCCACCGTTTCTGTTCTTATCAGGTCAAACCAACGATGCCATTCCCCGGCAAACTCCCAGGCTCGTTCCTGGATAACCGCCGTTACGAAATCCACGCTGCCAAGGCCGGGATTGAGGTCATTAAGGCCTGCTCTTTTTCTTACAGCATTAACAGCAGCGTAAGCATCCGCACTTGGAGTACCTGCACGAGCCTCGGCTTCTGCGTAAGTAAGTAACACTTCGGCATAACGCATAAAGATGATAGGACTGTTGGAAACATAGCTTAGGGTATCCCCGCTTTGTATCCTGAACTTTTTATAATAAGGATGTTTTATCCCAAATTGATCCCAGCTTTTAACAGTCCCGCCTATATTAAATATAGTAGCGAAAGTTCCGTCTTTCCTTTTACCCTCAGGGAAGCTCTTAAAGAAATTTACTTCTGCACAATAATCATCCCATCCACCCTCATCAGTCGGCCTAGCGGAAGCTCCATAAAAACAGTTGCCCACACTTGTTCCGTTTGTCATAATTGCAAATACATACTCCTGGTAAGCATCAGCAAAAATTTTCTGGAAATCGCCACCCTGGTAAAGATCAAACCCGTATTTAGTGTGGTCGTCTATCACTTCTTTGGCCTTTTGGGCAGCCAGGGTTGCCTTAGAAGCGTCTTTCATGGGCCAGCCAGTTTCTGTTAAATACACAGCGGCCAAGTATGCTTTTACCGTTCCCTTGTTGACGCGGCCTTTATCTACTTTAGCGTCGCCTACCATACCTTCTGCCTGCGTCAAATCGGCTTCTATCTGCTTATACACATCGGTTATTTCACTTTTGGGAGTTTGCAAGAGGTCCTTACTGTAAACGGCAGTGGTGACAAGCGGTACTCTTCCCCATAATCTTACCAGGTAATAATAAGAAAATGCCCGGAGAAAATAGGCTTCTCCGGCTACTTCGGGGATCTCGTTTTTATCACCTTCTACTTTTTCATAGTTATTAATAATATTATTGGCGCATTGAATGATCTTGTAGCAGCCTGACCAAATATAGTAGGCTCTTGGATTAAATGCAGTAACACTAAACTGGTCAAACTCACGAAATTCGGCCTTATTCAGTTCTGGGTGTGTGGTTAAATCATCGCCACCCATAGCGCACGCAATTTGGCCGGCGGAGGCAAATCCCATTGTCCATCCCTGAACGAAACATGAATAAGCACCAGCCAACTGTGCTTCTAATCCGTTTACATTGCTTACGGCAACATCGCCGACAACGATACCTTGTGGATTTTCTTCCAAAAATTTTTTACATCCACATAAGGCGAATATAAAAATGAGCATGGCTATATATTTACTTTTCATTTTTTGTAATTTTTTGAATGATTAAATTAAAATGTGATCGTTAAGCCGCCTGTAAATACACGCGGAATAGGATAACTGCCGTAATCAAAATTTTGATAAACATCGCTTCCAGAGCCTGAATTTGAAGCCTCAGGATCTAAGCCATTGTAATTTGTAAAGGTTAAAACGTTGGTTATACTGACAAACAATTTTATTGCACCAATATTTTTCAAAGTATTTTTTGGAATAGTATAGGTGAGACTTACATTTTTTATTCTTAGAAAATCTGCCTTTGATAAAAACCTTGATGATAACGGTATATTTTTATTGGTAGAACTGAAAGCAGGAATATCAGATGTCTCGTTTACTCCCGGAATGTACCTGTTTTTTATATCGGCGCTCGTAGGCTGTTTAAAATCGCCAAATGTTGAAACCATCATGGCATAGATATAGTTATATTTATCAAGCCCCATCAAACCCTGAGTAAATATATTTAGCGTTATCCGCTTATAGGTAAATGTATTATTCCATCCGAGAGAAAATTTAGGCATACCATGCCCGATAATAACATCATCACTTTCATCAATTACATGGTCCCCATTTACGTCCAAATACTTTGAATCACCAGGTACATTACCGTATTTAGCTGCTTCTGCTGCTTCTGAAGGTTTCCATGTACCAAGAAATTGTACTCCATTGATAGCACCCATGGATTCTCCTGATTTCAGCCGGAAATCAGGCTTACTACCCCAGTTGGTTCCCGATGACATCTGCCAATCGTCGTTACCACCCTGGCTTAATTTTATTACCTTATTTTTTACCATTGAAAAATTAAGGCTGGTATTCCAGGTAAATTTTTTGTTATCAAAAGGAGAAGCGCCTAATCTAAACTCCCATCCGCTGTTCTGAACATCTCCTACATTTAGCATGATACCTCCTCCACCTGCAAATGCCGGCAGGCCGCTCCACAATAACAGATCCCTGGTGTTTTTTATGAAATAATCTACGTTGGCTGTTATGCTTCCTTTAAACAACCCGATATCCAATCCTACATCTTTTTGCTCAGTAGTTTCCCATTTCAGGTTGGGGTTTTCAGCCATATTAATCCATAAACCAGGAATAGGCGTACTAGTAGTATTATAGATAGTGCTTACATTTGAATAAGTGGCGAGTGTGCTGTAAGGCGCAACGGCTTGGTTACCGGTAAGTCCCCAGCTTCCTCTTAATTTCAATTCCCTGAAGATGCCCATATCTGCAACAAAGTTCTCTTTAGACAACAACCAGCCTGCTGAAATAGCAGGGAATGTACTGTACTTATTGTCGTCCCTAAATTTAGAAGATCCGTCCCTTCTAATAGACCCCGACAAAAGATATTTATCTTTAAATGAGTAATTAATTCTTCCAAACAATGAAAACAACGAAGATTGCGAAAGAGCAGTATTTAATCCGTTGAAGGTAGCAAGCGAAAGATTGTTCCACTTGAAGTCAGTATAAATAAGATTAGAAACGTTGGCGCCAAAACCTTCAGATTTATCTTTTTGTATCTCCATTACAGCAGTTACATCAAGATTGTGCACACCATTAAAAGTATGTTTATAATTAAGGGTATTGATGTTTTGTAAATTCAGGTTATCGCTGAAACTCCTCGTTGCATAGCTGTTTTCAGAAACATTCGGCGTTCCAAAGCTCTTATATTGCCCGTTATCAAAATTTACCCCATATTGAATATTGAGTGACAGGCTGTTGGCAATATTATACAACACGCCTCCCGCCACGTTTACACTATAGTCGTTGCTCTGGGCTAACCGGTCATATGCCTCTGCCAGGGGATTGTAAGCTTGTGAGCCTGTGGGATCTTTTCGAATATAATTTCCATCCTGGTCATATGCGGGTGTCGTTGGAGCCCATGCAAGTGCCTGCACTACAGGGTTGGCCGTACCGCTGTTTAAGAATGTATTCTGATTGTTGCGTACAAAACCGCTTATATTTATGTAGGTAGATAATTTATCGGTAAGCCGCGCATTTACATTGGATCTTAGACTATAAAACTTATAGTTGGAATTCTTAATAATCCCATCCTGATCCTGATAGGACCCGGAGATATAATAATTAGTTTTATCACTACCTCCGGTAACGGCCATTTCATAAATTCGTCCCAGGCCGGTTCTATAGATTTCCTTCTGCCAGTCAGTACCGCCGTTTTTTCTAAAACCTTCAATTTGAGCCGGAGAAAAAGTTGGGCTTGTGCCAGCCAAAGTATCCCTGGCGTTTACCACATCTGCAAAATCAGCTGCACTTAGCACATCATATGTTTTTATAATTTTAGAGGCGGATAAACGGGAGGTAAGACTTAGATTAATGTTACCCTTGCTTCCTTTTTTTGTAGTAATGATTACAACACCATTAGCACCCCTGCTACCATAAGGCGCTGTTGCTGCAGCGTCTTTAAGAATCTGTATATCCGCTACATCATCGGGGTTAATCGTATTAAAATCTCCTCCAACAAATCCATCAACAACGTATAGCGGATCATTACTGCCGGTAATGGAACTAGCACCACGGATACGTATTCTTACATCGCCTCCCGGCGCACCAGTGGAATTTGTAACCTGGACTCCAGCCGCCCTGCCCTGCAGCGCCTGGTCTAAACGAGTTACGGGCTGGCCCTTAAAATCGTCGCTGGAAATAGAGGATTGAGAGCTTGTCATTTTAGCTTTTTGCTGTGTTCCATATGCCACAACTACCACATCGCTTAGTCTTAAAGCGGAGGAAGTCATCACAATATTAATTTCTTTTTTGCCATTTACATTTACTTCACTTGTCCCATGGCTAATAGAAGAAAAAACTAAAGTAGCGTTTGACTTTACGGAGATTTGGTAATAACCTTCGGCATTAGTGGAAGTACCATTCGACGTGCCTTTTTCAATAATACTTACGAACTGAAGTGGATTACCGACACTATCGGTAACCTTTCCCGAAATGGCTTTGCCCTGTGCAAATATTTGCCCACAGAAAAACAAAAAAAGCAGGGTGGTAAAAACTTTCACCGAAACGTAAAATGATTTTACTGTGTGATTCTTTTTCATAACTGTAATCGTTTGGTTTTGATTTTGATTGATTGTTAGATGTGAAACTTTATTACCGATTTTAAAGAAAAAATATTGATACCAATTTGCTATTAATTAGTCTCAAAAAACTAATGGAATAGGAATTAATATAAGAGTTGGTTCTTTGCAATCGTTAAAATAGTACAGTACAGTATAGTACTCAACCACAATATTAAAAATATTTTTTGAAACCACAAAAAATTATTTTTAGAATCATTATGATATAATAAATTTATATACTACACTACTTAATGAGAGTTGTTAGATCGGAACGCAAGTGATATAAAGTGTATTGTAAACGAATTGTGCGCTATATGATTTTTTCAATTTTCTTCTTATTAAAAAGAATTTTTAAAAAATGGTTACAAAAAATTTTTTTATTTATAAGTAGCTATTAACTTGCGCTCAACACAGTAGAGTACAGTATAGTTAGATTTTATACTTTTTTTAAACTTTTTCGTGAATAATTTTAAAAAATTACGTTTTGCTATTTTGGGTTGCGGCTTTTGGGCCAGATATCAATTACCGGCATGGCTAGAACTCGAAGGCATTGAAATCGTTGCCTTGTACAACCGCAACATTGATAAAGCTCAGGAACTGGCTCGCCAATATAATATACCTCATTGTTATGACGATGCAGAAGAATTATTTAAAAATGAACCACTTGATTTCGTTGATATTATTACAGACGTTGACACGCATGAATATTTTACATTGATGGCTGCGGAATATGGTATTCCCGTTATTTCCCAGAAGCCCATGTCAAATTCAATATTGTCGGCAAAAAAAATGGTGGATGCCTGTAATAAATCTAATGTTCCATTTTTTGTACATGAAGGTTTCCGGTGGCAAGCTCCTATTCGCCGGTTAAAAGAAGTGATGGATAGTGGTATTATAGGTGACCCTTTTAAAGCAAGAATTAGTTTTTCCTCAGCGTTTCCAGTATTTGACAACCAGCCTTTTTTGGCCAACCTTGAAAAATTTATTATTACTGATATTGGTTCGCACATACTTGATGTTTGTCGTTTTTTATTTGGTGAAGCAGAAAGCCTTTATTGTCTCACGCAGATTATTAATAAAAAAATAAAGGGGGAAGATGTAGCTAATATTTTTATGAAAATGCAGAGTGGTTTGCATTGCATTGTTGAAATGAGCTACACTTCTATTCTTGAAAAAGAAGCATTTCCTCAAACGTTAATATTAGTCGAAGGCAATGAAGGATCTGTGCAATTGACACATGATTTTTTACTGAAAACAACTACAAAGAAAGGCACCACCTCAAGTATAATAAAACCTGTTTTATATAAATGGGTTGATCCTGCTTACTCCGTAGTTCATAGCAGTATTGTAGATTGCAACAGAAATATTTTGCAGGCAATACAGGGAAAAGGAAAAGCGGAAACAAGCGGTGAAGATAATTTTAAAACTGTAAAATTAGTTTGGGCAGCTTACGATTCGGCAAGAGAGAATAAAGTAATAATTTGGAAAGACTTTGAAAATGCGCTTAATAACAAAATTGTTGATTCAATAGAATATAATGGCAAGTATGATGGTTTGAAAGAATAATTAATAACATAACGATTATTGTGCTTTTACAATTGCAACATATTTCAAAATCGTTTGGTGGTGTCAACGCACTTCAAGATGTTTCACTACATTTTGAAGCCGGAGAAGTGCATGCTCTATGCGGTGAAAACGGCGCGGGGAAAAGTACCTTGATGAATATTCTAAGCGGAAATCAACAGCCAACATTAGGTAAAATATTAATGCATCATCAACCTACAATCATTTCAAGTCCGATGCAGGCGCAAGTTTTGGGCATTGCCACAGTACACCAGGAGAAAAGCCTTGCTGAAGGACTGAGCATTGCTGAAAATATTTTTGCTGGCAGACAGCCCGTTAATAAATGGGGATTGATAAATTACACGCTGCTTAATAAGCGGGTAACCGCTTTGCTAAACCGTGTACAGTTATTTAATTTGGCCCCCCAAACTCTGGTAAAAAAATTATCTTCAGCACAACACCAAATGGTGGAAATAGCAAAAGCTCTATCCAGCAATCCACGCCTGTTAATTTTAGATGAACCAACTTCTGTTGTTACAGAAAAAGAAACTGAATTATTATTCACTATCATCCAAAAATTAAAGGAACAAAATGTGGCCATCATTTACATATCTCATCGTCTGCGTGAAATTTTTTCTATTTCAGATAAGGTATCGGTTTTAAAAGATGGCCGATACCAGGGTACAAAAATTACTGCCGAAACAAATACCAATGAACTGATAAAAATGATGGTGGGCCGGAATATAAAGGAGTTACCCCTAAATCAAAGCAGGCAGGACTCCACTGCCTTAAAAGTTGAAAAGCTATGTGGTCATGGCTTTCACAATATTTCCTTTTCTATCAACAAAGGAGAAATTGTCGGGTTCAGCGGTTTGGTAGGTGCAGGCCGAACCGAAATAGCCAAAGCCATATTCGGCGCTGCAAAAGTGTATAGTGGAACTATTTTTATGAATGGCAAACAGGTAATTATAAAAAATATCAGAAATGCTATTAAGCTAGGTATTGGCTATATATCAGAAGACAGGAAAACCCAGGGCGCTTTTTTAGAAATGAATATAGCAGAAAATATTATTGTTACAAAACTTACGGCTGCGAATAAAAACAACTTATTCAACCGTTCTCTGATGTTCGCTATTTCTGAAACATTCAAGGGAAAATTAAATATTGCTACACCGAATGTAAAGCAGATATTAAAACTTTTAAGTGGAGGCAACCAGCAAAAAATAGTAATTGCAAAATGGCTGCTGGCTGATACAAATATACTGATTGCAGACGAACCTACCCAGGGAGTTGATGTGGGTGCAAGGTTTGAAATCTACCAAATCTTGCTACAGGAAGCAGCAAAAGGCAAAGCTATTTTAATGATTTCATCTGAACTACCGGAACTCCTGCAATTGTGTGATGTTATTCATGTTATTCGTAACGGTCATCTTGTAAAAAGCTTCAGTAGAGAGAATGCAACGGAAGAAAAAATTATACAAGCTGCAGCCGCAGATTGAAATAAACTGATAAAAAAATCCAGTGAAATATCATTTACAAGACAGGACATTTACGTTATCACTTACCATTATTGGTATAGTAATTTTATTTTCAGCAATCTATCCTGCCTTGTTTCCAACATTCGATAATCTGAGACAAGTGCTGTTAAATTTATCTATCGAGGCGATTGTTGCCGTAGGTATGATGTTGTTGATGATTGGCGGCGATTTCGATTTATCTGTGGGTTCAGTGGCCGCTTTTGCAGGCGGCTTATGTGCATGGCTTATGTATTTCCAGCATGTAAATATTATTTCCGCACTATTATTAGGATTGTTGGCATCGTTATTAATAGGCTTTATAAACGGTTTTTTTGTGGCATACATAAGCATTAATCCATTGATACAAACATTGGCCATGATGGGCATAGTGCGTGGCCTGGCGCTAATGGTGAGCGGATCGGGCATACAAGGATTACCCTATTGGTTCAATGCTATTGGCCAGAGTAATTTGATGGGCTTACAAATGCCAGTGTGGTATATGATTATTACTGTATCAGTATTTTCATTTCTATTTTCAAAGACAGTTTTTTTTAGAAGATACTATTATATCGGCAGTAATGAAAAAGCCGCCCTGTTAAGTGGTATAGCGGTAAAAAAAATGAGACTATATGGTTTTATGCTTGCTTCTTTACTGGCAGGCGCTGCAGGGATCATCTTATCTTCAAGGTTAGGCGCAGCCATGAGCACTAGTGGGGAAGGTATGGAATTGCGTGTGATCACGGGAGTTATTCTTGGAGGGGCCAGCCTTAAAGGTGGTACGGGTAAAATTACAGGAGCCTTACTCGGCATTGTGTTTATGGGGTTGGTAAGTAATATTATGACGATTGCCCGTATAAGCGGTTACTGGCAGCAGATTATTTTAGGCATCATATTAATCACAGCTATCTGTATTGATTTATTATTGAAAAAAGAAAGAGATGCAGCGTTATAAAGTAAAATACTACGACACTGTGAACCAATTCTTCTTGCAAAAACGTGGGAACCAATAAAATTAAAAAAAGCGCATGAAAAAAATAATTCCCATTCTTTGTATTGCTTTACTGAACGCATGCCAATTGCCACCCCGACAACAGGAAAATGTCGTTGTAAAACCATTACAAACCTTTGATAAGGTGAACCCCAATGAAGAGTATGTAATGATAACTACAGCCGTAAATATGCCAATGTATGTAAACCATGATGAAGCTGCCTTTATACGTTGGGGTAAAAAAATGGGTGTAAAAACATCTATACTCGGCCCTGCCAAATGGGATGTAAATGCTCAGATCAATACTATTGAAGAAGTTATAGGCACTAAACCTACTGGCTTGTTGATTAATGGCACCGACCCCGCCATTGCACAGGTAATTAATAAAGCGGTTGCAGCCGGAATACCTACAGTAGTGTATGATAGCGATATACCGAATTGTAACCGCCATGCTTTTTTAGGCAGCGATTGGTATAATATGGGCCGGCAGCAGGGCGCAGCTATGGTGAGGCTATTAAACGGGAAAGGTAAAATTGCTTATATGGGTATATTGGGATTGACTAACATGGAAGCGGGGTTCAAAGGATTGATGGATGTAGTGAAAAATTACCCGGGTATTGAAGTCGTAGGCAAGTATGACGATAAAGCGAATGTTGAAGAAGCCGCTAATATTACGGCTAATATTTTAGCTGCGCATCCTGACCTTGCCGGGCTTTGTGGTTTTGACAGTAACAGTGGACCCGGTATGGCTTTAAGTGTCAAAGAAGCTGGAAAAGCAGGTATTATTAAAATTACAACTGTTGATTGGGAGCCTGAACATTTAAAATTAGTAAAACAAGGAGTAATCCAATTATTGGTTGGCCAAAAAAGGGAATTGTTTACCTGGTACGGCGCACAATTTTTATTTGATATGGTACATAAGACAAACAAGTTATCTTTTAATGATAATTCAACAGCTATTATTAATGTACCTGATAAAGTCTATACAGGTTCTCTGCTGATTACAAAAGACAATATTGATGCGTTTATAAAATAATCTTCTAAATAAATGAAACTTACGGCCGGAGAGTTATCCATGTATTATGAAGATGGTTTTCTACGATGGATCACTGCAGGGAAAAATGAAATATTACGCATGGTTTATTTTGCGGTAAGAGATAAAGAGTGGAATACAGTTGCCGGTAAAATCATCAACGAAAAAATTGAGCGTACTAAAAAAAACTTTATAGTTTCTTATGAAATGCTTTTTGAAAAAGATGATATAAAAATGCAATGGAATGCAATCATTAAAGGCGATCCTAATAATCGTATTGTATTTGATATAAAAGGTAAAGCACTGAGCACTTTAAAAAAAAACAGAATAGGATTTTGCATACTTCATCCTATAGAAGAATGCCAAGGAAAAAATGTTTTGATACAACATAGAAATGGAAACCTGGAAGAAAATATTTTCCCAGTTAACATTAGTCCTCAACAACCATTTAAAAATATTGAAGCCATGCAATGGCGCTTAAATAATGATTTAAAAGTAACAGTAAACTTTGAAGGAGATATTTTTGAAACCGAAGACCATCGCAACTGGACGGACAATAATTATAAAACTTACAGTACGCCATTGGAGATTCCATTTCCTGTAACAATTAATGAAGGCGACGAAATACATCAAAAGATTATTATCAAAGTTGATGGTTCAATTACAAAAAAGGAAAATAAAAATTCTGTTGAAATTGTTGTAGAAGAAAATAAGTTACCAATCCCAACAATAGGTGTTGGCAGAGCCAGTGTGAGAGATGAAAATTATCATGAAGCATTAAAAGTATTATCTACTGTTGGCTTTAGCCATTACCGCATTAATTTAAAATTAAGCGATCATGATTGGCAGCAAACGCTTGAAGATTGTTTTAAAGAAGCGGCATTATTAAATACAAAACTAGAGATAGCACTATTTATAAATTTCAGCACTATTAAAAGAATACTGGAATTCATTAATGTAATAAAGGGAAGGAAAGATATACAACAAATTATGGTATTAGAAGAAGGTCAGAAATACATTACGAATAGTTTACTGAACGAAGCGCTGACGGGGCTAAGACTACAACTGCCAGGAATACTTATCGGGGCAGGAACTGATATGTACTTTGCAGAACTTAACCGTAGCAAACTTGATGCATCAGGTATTGATTTTGTAAGTTATTCCATCAATCCTCAGGTACATGCGTTTGATGATAGTTCGATAATGGAAAATGCGTCAGTACAAGGAGCAACGGTCTTATCAGCAAAACAAAAATTCAATAAACCTGTGCATATCTCTCCCGTTACTTTAAGAATGCGTTACAATGCTGAAGCTACAGAAGTTTCTACCAACCTTCCGCCTTTGGATAAAAGACAATCAGAGAACATTAATGCTGCCTGGACATTGGCCAGTTTAAAATCTTTAATAGAAAATGGCGCATCCTCCATTACTTATTTTGAAACTATTGGAACAAGGGGGTTAGGCATTTATGATTCACTAAAAGGATCCAATATATTCCCGGTTGCTTGGGTACTAAACGCTTTATTGGCTGGCAGGCCATACGTGCTTAAGAGCCGCTGTACTAATCCATTTGCTATAATTAGTTTAGTATTGGCTTATGATAACAAAATTGAAATCTTAATTGGCAATAAAACAAAAAAAATACAAAAAATACACCTTGCAATAACAGGGAAATTCAAAGCTGCAGATTTAATAACAGGGCATGCAATAGACATTGCAGGCACTGATCAAGGCGCTATAAGCATTAAGTTAAAGGCCTATCAAATTATTGTTTTGACACAGTTTGTTTTACAGCCTTCTAACAAAATTTAATTGATTTGGTAAATCATGAAATAATTATTTTATTGCAAGAACGACTGATCAAAGAATAGATATTATTAGGTGCGATGTTATAGCTTCTGATGCTAAACACAAAGAACAATCTCTAAAATTTATTTGCGAACATAATGATTGGAAGCTTGAGTAATTTATAAAAGTTCTCTTAGCTTTAATGAAGTGGCTTTGTTAAACTTTATGCCTTTATTCGACAATTGGAGCAGCGAACGGATAGCTCGTATTGTGCTTTCATTTAAGTTAGATTAATCAGCTTGAAAAGCTTTTAATAATGATTTTTCAATTTCTTCTAATGAACGGTCTTTTGTCCCAGGCACCTTTATCAGAATAAAAGCAAATGCTATAATACATAAAACGGCGTAGATAGAAAAAGCGCCGCCTGCACCCAGATTTGAACTATAATAGGAAAAGTATAAGTAACTATAAAATCACCAACCGTGGTTTATATCTGTTATAATTGCAGAACCTGCTGGCTTGAATTGAGTGTCCAGTAAAACAACGGTTTGCCCTATTTTATACTTCATCCGTTAATTAATTTTGGTGCCGCTAATTTAGGTCAGAAAGATTTTAATTTTTCATTCATCTCTGAAAGGCCGGATTTATCTAATAATTCAATGGCTATGGCACCGAATTCCTGTAAAACTTCCGGTTGAATAATATCTAAGATATTAACGGACTTATCTTCTGTTTCCTTTCCATACAGCCCTCTTTCAATCACCTTATGTAACAGCAGTAAATTCTTTCTTGCTGTTTGCAAGTTGATCTTTACATTTTCATTCATGCCCGGAATACAAAGTACAGTATCATATATCCGGGTCACATCACTTTTCTGAAGCATATTATTTTTTTTAAATCAACAAATCCTTTTCACACTTCAAAATTATTCACGGTAGCTGGATTTATCCCCTTTCAAATTTGGAGTGGATATTATTTACCATATCGTTGTTATTAATTTTACTTTTTATCTGGTTAGTGAGTTTTGAAAATGTGAAAATATGGATATCAGGAAAAACAGAATTACGTGCGAGCAGGCAAAGCAAATGGACATCGTTGAATACCTTTTTTCTTTAGGATTTAATCCCTTCAAAATCAGAAATGCAGATTACTGGTATTTGTCTCCTTTGCGCAGTGAAAAAACTGCGTCTTTCAAAGTCAACAGAAAACTAAATGCATGGTATGATCACGGGCTGGGAAAGGGTGGTAACCTGGTAGACTTTGGCATCCTCTATTGCAACTGTTCCGTTTCAGACTTCCTGGAAAAACTAAATGATCTTTCCTTTCACAAGCAACCTTTGAACATGATTGCTGCTTCCGAAAAACATCCGGATCCTCAAATCAAAATTGTCTCAGAAAAGAATTTATTTTCTATCTCGCTGCTGCGGTATTTAAAGCAAAGAAGGATTGCAGAAAATGTCGCTCGTAATTACTGTCGTGAAGTAATTTTCGAGCTTAATAATAAACGTTATTCGGCCATTGGATTTCGTAACAATGAAGGAGGTTTTGAACTGCGAAATCCATGGTTCAAAGGAAGCAGTTTTCCGAAGAGTTTTACAAGCCTTTGCAACGGTGCAAAAGAGGTATTCGCTTGTATCTCGACCGCGACAAGGCCGGACAAAATTTCACTCAAAAAGCAATGGAATCTTCCAATAAATATACCGATGAAAGCAGCTTATATAAAGGATATAAAGACCTGAATGAATGGATGCAGCACATTGGTAAATCACAGAAGAAAGGTCTTAGGCAATCATTGAAATAGCGGTTTTAATTATTGGAACAAGTATTTAAGAATAAAGTCATGAACAAAGGGTAGTAGCAACTTTTTAAGGCCATTTAATTCCCATCTCAGGGAATGGTAAATGTACGGTTGTATCACAACCGGATCATGCCGCTCTTACTCCGGAGTCGTGAGCGGTAATGAACTAAGAATATGTTATTTAAGATAAGTAAAGGAATACGTGATGAGTGAAACAAACAATAACAGGTGCAAGTGGCTTCATATAAGATTGAAAGAAGATGAACTCAGTAAAATAAATAAAAAGTTTTCAGCCTCCACCTGCAGGAAATTAAGTGAATATGCAAGGCGTGTTTTGCTTGATAAAGTAATAACTGTATATACGCGAAGCGAGTCTATGGATGACTTAATGACGGAATTAATTCTTTTAAAAAATGAACTGTCTGCTATCGGAAACAACTTCAACCAGGTGGTAAAAAGGCTGCATACGATGGATGATAAACAGGATTTACAATCATGGCTTTTGCTCAATGAAAAACACAAGGAAAATTTCTTTAAAAAAGTGGAAGAAATCAATCAAAAAATTACTCAATTATCCGATCAATGGTTGCAAGAATAAACACAGGAAAAAGCATCAGCAAAGCGCTCAATTATAATGAGAAAAAAGTGCAGCAAAATGATGCGAAATTATTGCTCGCTCACAACTTTATAAAAGACCCTGATCAATTGACTTTTTATGATAAGCTTCGGTCCTTTGAAAAGCTTACTTCTCTTAATGAAAGAGCGGTTACAAATACACTGCACGTGTCTCTCAATTTTGATCCTTCAGAAAACCTTCCTGATGAAAGGTTAACTGCGGTTGCTGATAGTTATATGAAACGTATCGGTTTCGGCAATCAGCCTTACCTGGTTTACCGGCATTATGATACAGGCCATCCGCACATCCATATTGTAAGCACCAATATACAAAGAGATGGAAGCCGTATCTCTATGCATAACATGGGGCGCAATCAATCTGAAATTGCCAGAAAGGAAATCGAGATTGAATTTGGACTTATAAAAGCAGAAAGTAAAAAGCTCACGCATGCCCTGAAATTACAGCCGCTCAATGCAAGAAAGCTGAACCCGGGAAAGCGTTCTACCAAGGCTGCTATTTCTAATGTATTAGGCATTGTTATTCCCCAGTATAAGTATGCCTCGCTGGCTGAATTCAACGCCATACTAAAACTCTATAACATCACAGCAGACAGGTGCAGTGAGACTTCAGATACTTACCGGCATAACGGGTTGCTTTACCGGGTGCTCGATGAGAAAGGAAATAAAGTCGGGACACCTATCAAGGCAAGCCTCTTTTACATGAAGCCAACGCTTCGGTTTTTAGAGCAACGCTTTGTAGAAAATCAAAGTTTGAAACAACCTCATGCTAAAAGGTTAAGAGCAGCCATCGAGTATGCATTTATAAAGCGGCCGGAAATGAGCCTACCGGATTTAATAGCCAGCCTTAATAGGGAAAGAATCAGTGCCGTTATCCGCCAAAACAAAGACGGGATTATATATGGGATTACTTACGTTGATCACAAATCCAAATGTGTGTTTAATGGAAGAGATCTTGGAAAGCCTTACAGTGCAAAGATGATCCTGGAAAGATGTAGTACCAAACAGAATAATCCTCATGCTTCTTTGGCTGATGAAAAGAAAAATATCCGCGGTTCGGAAACTATTACAGCGGTTCAATCAGTGTCCGATTCTCAGCAGCCGACAACTACCTTGATAGATGTTTTAATGAAGCCAGAGATCGTCACGAATTATATGCCCTATGAGCTGAAAAAAGCAAAGTGGAAACGAAAGAAAAAAAGATTGAGCATTTAAGACAAAGTATTATGAATACCGGAGAGAATGAACAGGGATTACAAAAGGTCCTTGATATGACCCGGCTAATCAGTATAGTCATGCTCGTTTTACATTTTTATTATTACTGTTACAGTGCATTTGATGAGTGGCATTTAATTTTACAAAAAGCAGGAAACAACCCCAATAACAATTTAGACTTCAGAATTCTTAAATGTATAGAAACCATTGATGCGGTGATTACTGACGAAGAGATATCAGTTTCTCAATTATCTAAAGCTTCATTCCTATCAGAAAGCAGGCTTGCCCGGTTTATTTAAGAAGCAGTTAGGAATATCGGTTCACCAATGTCTTCTCTGGAAAAAAATAGTATTGGCAGCATTAAAATCAAGAGAAGGATA
>Ga0207705_10000709_pt1 | contig 27481 bp, 30 predicted proteins | sample KBSC13metaG_FD_184314 | JGI IMG/M metagenome (GOLD analysis project Ga0207705, IMG submission 184314) | Corn rhizosphere microbial communities from Kellogg Biological Station, Michigan, USA - KBS C1-3 metaG (SPAdes) (version 2) | ecosystem: Host-associated > Plants > Roots > Rhizosphere > Soil ... | reverse complement strand
GCGCGAAACGGTTGAAGAAGTTCTGAAGGTTATTCAGGGCTTCGAACCTACAGGCGTCGGTGCGCGCGATCTTGCCGAGTGCCTTGGGCTGCAGTTGAAAGAGCTGGGTCGCCTCGATCCGATCATGCAGGCATTCCTCGCCAATCTGGAACTGGTGGCGAAGCGCGACATGACCCGGCTTTGCGATCTGTGCGGTTGCGATGCCGAAGACATCGCTGACATGATCTCGGAGATCCGGGAACTGACGCCCAAGCCGGGCCTCGCATTCGGTTCCGAGCCTGTGCAGCCGGTGGTGCCGGACGTCTTCGTGCGTGAAAGCAATGATGGCGGTTGGCATGTCGAACTCAATTCCGACACGCTGCCGCGCTTGCTGGTGAATTCCCGCTACTACACGAAGATCTCCGGCAGCGCGCGCGACAAGGAATCGAAGACCTACATCACCGATTGCCTGAACAACGCGAACTGGCTGGTGAAGAGCTTGGACCAGCGCGCCCGCACCATCATGAAAGTCGCCAACGAAATCGTCCGTCAGCAGGACGGCTTCCTGACCTATGGCGTGCGCCACCTGCGCCCGCTCAATCTGCGCACGATCGCCGATGCGATCGCGATGCACGAATCCACTGTGAGCCGGGTCACATCGAATAAATATATTTCCACGCCGCGGGGCCTGTTCGAGTTGAAATATTTTTTCACCGCCTCGATTCAGGCGGTTAATGGCGCCGAGGCGCACTCCGCGGAGGCCGTGCGCGACCGGATTCGCGAGATGATCGACAACGAAGCTGCTGAAGTCCTGTCGGACGATCGCATCGTTGCGCTCTTGACAGCGGACGGTGTCAATATCGCAAGGCGAACCGTCGCAAAATATCGCGAAGCAATGCGCATTCCATCTTCCGTGGAACGGCGTAGAATGAAGGCGTCGGATTTCGGCGCAGCCGCTGAACGCTGAGGATTCCGGGCCTTTTTACGTGGCGTTGACTTTGGAAAGGGTCGGGCCTAAACACCCGCCGCCTTTTCGATGGCAGCTAGGAACCGGCGCAGCTCACCCGCGCAACCGAAACTCCAAGTGGTGCATTGACAAGCCATGAATGTTCGGGTGTCAGGCAAGCAAATCGAAATCGGCACAGCGCTCCCGGAAAAAGTGCGCGCAGAGCTGGAGACAGCCCTTGCAAAGCATTTTGACGGTGGTGCGGAAGCAAGTGTCGTCTTCTCCCACGAAGGCCCCATGTTCCGCGCAGATTGCACGGCACATCTCGACTCGGGTCCAGTGATGAAGGCGGAAGGCACGGGCAAGGATGCGCATGCTGCGTTCACGGCCGTGTTGGTACATCTGGAGAAGCAGCTTCGCCGTTACAAGCGCCGCTTGAAGAATCACCATCAAAAGGGGAATACGCTCGGGAGCGATTCCGCCTGATTGCGCGTTCAGAAGGGTCCCATGGAAATCACCGATCTGCTTGCGCCTGAGGCCGTCCTTCCGTCATTGAAGGCTCAGGGTAAGAAGCAATTGCTGCAGGAGATGGCGGAGCGCATTGCGCCGCTCAGCGGGCTCCCCGAACGCCGTATTTTCGAAACGCTCATAGAGCGTGAGCGCCTGGGTTCCACCGGCATGGGGCAGGGCATTGCGATTCCGCATGGCCGCCTTGCCGGGCTGACAAGGATCGTGGGCATGTTTGCGCGCCTCGAAACACCGATCGCGTATGACGCAGTCGATAACCAGCCGGTCGATCTGGTGTTCCTGCTGTTGGCGCCGGAAGGCGCGGGAGCGGATCATCTGAAAGCGCTGGCGCGCGTTTCGCGCCTGCTGCGCAATCAGCAGACCTGCGAAAAGTTGCGGGCGGCGAAGGAAGCCGAAGTGCTCTACGCACTGCTGACCGAGAAGACGAATGGCAGCGCGAGCTCACAGGCGGCCTGATTTTCACATCCTGCAAACAAAGGGCCGGAGCTTGGCTCCGGCCCTTTTCATTTGACTCATCCAGATCGCGTCAGTGAACGCTTACAGGCGTCAGCTCGTTCTGGATCGCAGCGCCATAGGCGGTGTCCCAGGAGTCAGTGTAGCCGAGGACCGTGCCGTCTATCGCATGAAGCACGTAGAGCTTCATGTTGTCCGGAAGCTTGATGCCCTGCGGCATGATTCCAAGCCGTTTGGCTTCGGCAGCGCCCGTGGGCTTGATGTAGGCGATGCGCGCAGCATGCTGCTCGACATCGACATCGTAGATTTCGTTTCTATTGGTCATAGCGACCTTCCTTTCCAATCCCTCACGCCTTTGCCTTCGTGCGGCTCTTGATCTCGATCGTGCGGGTAATCGTTTCCGCGCGCGGCCTTGCGAGATCGATGGCCAGTAATCCGTTTTCCAATTCTGCGCCGGTCACTTCGATTCCTTCTGCCAGCACGAACGCGCGCTGGAATTGGCGCGCCGCGATGCCACGATGAAGAAACGTGCGATCCGCGGATTCGTTCTGTTTGCCCCGGATGACCAGCTGATTGTCCTCAACTGTGACATTCAGCTCATCACGGGAAAAACCGGCCACGGCGAGGACGATCCTCAGGCAATCGCCACCGGCATCCTCGATATTGTAGGGCGGATAGGCGTCGCCGGCGCTTTTCGCGGTCCGCTCGAGCAACCGTTCCAGATGCTCAAAACCCAGCAAAAAGGGGCTGTTGAAGGTTCCATTCCGATTCATTTGCCAAAGCCCTCCTTGAGCGGCTCTGCCGGCGCTGCTATTCGCAGCCCACCGGTCATTTCTGACTGTCGCGGCCCCGAAGGCACCGGCTCTGAATACAATGTGGGGACGTTTGGCCGCGGATCAAGTGTCCCTATTTTGTTCACGAAAGCGTGCGGCGGGCGGGCCTCGCTAAACGATGCATTGCGACTCTCTTCGGCTCGCGGCAAAACGTGGGTGAAGAGGATGGGCTGCAATGAAACGCGGTACGGTCGAAATCCTGCTGGACGATGCGCGTCCTGGCCGTGAGCGGGTACGCCGATATACCAATCCCGCGGCGATCTTGCAGGTGGACGATCCCCAGCGGATCGGCGCCGCTCTCCATGTCCTGCAAAATGCCCGTCAGGCGGGAAAGCATGTCGCCGGCTATTTCTCCTACGAACTGGGCTATGTACTTGAGCCGCATCTGCGCTCGCTGTTGCCAGCGCGCCGCGATGTGCCGCTGCTGTGGTTCGGGATATTCGACAGCTGCGAAGAGCTGACGGGCGAGAGCGCGAATGCCGCGCTGGCCATCCGGGCGAAAGGCAGGGCCTATGGCAGCCCGCTCGCCCATGAATGGAATGGAGAGGAATACGCCGCCCGCTTTGCCCAGGTGCATGAGCTGATCGGCGCGGGCGACATCTATCAGGCCAATCTCAGTTTCCGTTCCCGCTTTGCCGCCGTCGGAGATCCGATGGCGCTTTATCTCAGCTTGCGAAACCGATCCCGTGCGGCGCATGGCGCGTTCATCGACGACGGCACGCGCCACATTCTCAGCCTGTCGCCGGAACTGTTCTTTTCAATCTCGCGCGAAGGGAAGATCACGGCCAAGCCGATGAAGGGCACGGCTGCGAGGGGCGGTAATCCCATGGACGATATGGTGGTGCGCACGCAGCTGCAGAACAGTGAAAAGGACCGCGCCGAAAACCTGATGATCGTCGATCTGTTGCGCAACGATCTTGGGCGCGTGGCCGAGATGGGAAGCGTATCAGTCAGCGATCTCTACGCGATCGAAACGTTCCCGACCGTGCATCAGATGGTTTCGACCGTAAGCGCACAGTTGAAGCCGGCCGTGACGGTCAGCGATCTGGTGCATTCGCTGTTTCCCTGTGGGTCGGTGACCGGCACACCCAAGATCCACGCCATGGAGATTATCCGTGAACTGGAAGAAAGCCCCCGTGGGGTCTATTGCGGCGCCATCGGACATTTCGCGCCGGACGGTTCCGCGGAATTCAATGTTGCGATCCGAACGCTCACGATCGAAGGCGGACGCGGCGCTCTTGGGATTGGAGGCGCGGTGGTTCACGACTCCCGCGCGCAGGGCGAATATGATGAATGTCTGCTGAAGGCCCGCTACTACGATACCGCGCGTAAGCCGCTTGAGCTCATCGAAACGCTACGGTTCTCGCCGTCAGCCGGCTTCACACGCTTGCCTCTGCATCTTGATCGCATGGCCCAGTCGGCTGCGACGTTTTCCATCCACTTCGACGAAGTGGAGGCACGCCGGGCAATGAACGAGGCGGTATCTGAGGCGTCCGGCGACCTGCGGGTTCGGCTGGTGCTTCGCGAGAACGGATCGTTCGTGTGTTCGTGCATCCCCCTGCCAGCGGCGCCGGCCCTATGGCGTTACACCCTGTCCTCGGTCGTGATGCCGAGCGACGATATTCTGTTGAAACACAAGACCAGCTGGCGTGAGACATACGAATCCGAATTCGCCCACGCACAGGGAGGCGACGAGGTTCTCTTTGTGAATGAACACGGGCACCTCACGGAAGGGAGCCGCACCAACATCTTTCTGCGGCGCGGTGGGCGGCTATTCACGCCCCCATTGCAGGAAGGTTTGCTTAACGGCTGTCTGCGCCGCGAACTGATTGCCGACGGACAGTGCGAAGAATCCGAACTCTACCCGCACGATCTGGAAGCCGCTGACGAGGTGTTGCTGGGCAATTCGTTGCGCGGGCTGATCGCCGCCACCGCAGCGGAGGCCGCGCAGGCCTGCGCGCGTTAGGTCTTTTCAGGCAGCGAGCGTTTCTCGGGCGCGGATCGGGAAGGAAACGCTAACGGTGGTTCCTTGGCCTTCGGTGCTTTCAATGCGGAATGAGCCATCGTGCATTTCGGTCAGAGCCCGCACGAGTGCCAAGCCAAGGCCTGTACCGGTCTGCGTGGTCCCGGCATTGTTGCGGATCTGAACGAAGGGATTCCCCAAGCGGTAGATGTGTTCCGCGGGAATGCCGATGCCGGTGTCGCGTACCGACAGAATCACCTGGTCGCCATTGCTTTCCGTGTTCACGGTCACACGACCCCCTTCAGGGGTGAATTTCACGGCGTTGGAGAGCAGGTTGAGGAAAATCTGTTTCATGGCTCGGCGGTCGGCCTGGATAAAGATGGGCGCGCTGTCGGCCCCCATTTCCAGCGCCACCTGACCCGCGGCGGCCTGTTCGCGCATCATCGAGAGTGCGTCCCGCACCACGTCGACGATATTCAGCTTTTCGCGGTGAAGCTCCTGCTTGCCCGCTTCGATCTTGGACATGTCCAAAACATCGTTGATCAGGTCGAGAAGATGCTTTCCGGCGCCCTGGATGAGTCCCGTATATTCCCGATAGCGGCGGTCGCCGAGCGGCCCGAAGATTTCCGCGTGCATCATCTCCGAGAACCCGATCACAGCGTTCAGCGGAGTCCGCAACTCGTGGCTCATATTCGCCAGGAACATGGATTTGGAACGATTGGCCTTTTCAGCCGACTCCTTCGCGAGCAGGGCTTCCTCGCGGGAATTCTCGGCGCGGGCGATGGCCGCCGCGAGCCATTGTCCGAGCCTGCGCCTTTCTTCCAGCGCCGCGCCGACGAGCACGACGGAGAAGCTCAACACCGCGATGAAGATCTGCACCACGGTGATCTGTTCGCGCGCGGGGTGGGCGTGGAGCACGCCGCTCGCTTCACCGAACAGAGCCGGAATGACGAGATAGACGGACGCCATCAACAGCGCGATAGCGCCTCCGGCGAAGCCGCGCTGAAAGGTCAGCAACACGACGGCCGGGAAGAACAGGAATGCCAGCGGATAGCTGCGCAAGACGAAGTTGAGAACCATGACAAATACCACGACTCCCAGGAGCAAACTTGTCCAGACGATCTGATCGCGCTTGAACATCGCCTTCAGATCGCCCCACTTCACCGTCATCAACGGCGGTGTCACGATAGCGAGCCCAAGCGCATCCGAGCTGTACCAGTCGATCACTGTTCTCAGGAATGGGGTTTGATCTGTTGCATGGGTAACGGCGGAGAACAGGATCGCGGAGATGATCGGAGCAGGCCCGACCGCGAGAGCGTAAAAGGTCAGCAACGAGCTTGAACGGGTGAAATCGCGATCCATGACCATCGCACGCAGCGGCAGCGCGACGATCAAGACCTCAAGAAGATTGCACAGACCGAATACAGCGGCGAAGGGAGGCGAATAGCTGATCATGCCCGCTGCCAGATTGGCGATGAACCCTGCTACGGCAATCGCTGCCCAGTTGCGGCGACTGTGTTTCAGAAGAAAAGCCAGGAGGATGGCATTCGACAGCCAAATGCCGTCGAAGCCGCCGGTCAGGTGCGAAATCGCGTCCACGCCGCTCGCGCTCGCGAACACGGCGACGGCGATTGCGATCAGCGTCGCCGGCGTGATGGCGGAGCGCGATGCGGCACCGGAAATTGCACTCGATTGGGCCATAGTCTCCAGAGGCCGTTACAGCGAAACAATCCACCCGAATTTCTAGGATATCGGGCGATAACGCGGCGTTAATCGAGACCAGGCTTCCCGTGCCGTCACTGGCTTTTTGAAAAAAAAGCGCCCGGTTTTCGCCGGGCGCTTTCGTTTTCGAAGGACAGAGTGAACGAAAGATTACTCTTCGTCACCCTCGTCATCGGCCTTGGCCTTCTTGCCGGTACGCTTCTTCAGCGCCGCGCCAAGGATGTCGCCGAGCGATGCACCGGAGTCGGACGAGCCGTATTGCGCCACGGCTTCCTTCTCTTCGCTGATCTCGCGCGCCTTGATGGAGAGCGAGATGCGGCGCGAGGTCTTGTCCACCTGCGTGACGAGCGCATCGACCTTGTTGCCCACCTGGAAACGTTCCGGGCGCTGATCGTTGCGGTCGCGGGCGAGGTCGGCACGGCGAATGAACGCTTTCACGCCATCGGCCAGGCTGACTTCGACGCCGCCATCGTTCACTTCCGTGACGGTGACGGTGACGACCTGGTTCTTGCGCAGCGCGCCGCCAGCCGGACCGGCTTTCTCGATCGGATCATCGCCGAGTTGTTTCACGCCGAGGCTGACACGTTCCTTCTCGGAATCCACGTCGAGAACCTTTGCGGAAATGATCTGGCCCTTCTCGTAGTCCTTGACGGCTTCGTCGCCGGACTTCGACCAGGACAGGTCGGACAGATGCACCATGCCGTCGATCTCGCTGTCGAGGCCGACGAACAGACCGAACTCGGTGATCGACTTGATCTCGCCTTCGATGGTGGAGCCCACGGGATGGTTCTTGGAGAACGCCTCCCACGGATTGTCCTGCGTCTGCTTGAGACCGAGGCTGATGCGGCGCTTGTTGGAATCGACTTCCAGCACCTGCACATCGACGTCGGTGCCCGGCGTGACGATCTTGGACGGGGCGACGTTCTTCTTCACCCAGCTCATCTCGCTCACGTGCACGAGGCCTTCGACGCCCGGCTCCAGCTCCACGAAGGCGCCGTAGTCGGTGACGTTCGTGACTTTGCCCTGGAACTTCGCACCGACCGGATATTTGGCGGCGACGCCTTCCCACGGATCGGTTTGCAACTGCTTCATGCCCAGCGAAATGCGCTGCGTGTCCGGATTGATCTTGATGATCTGCACTTGGACCGTCTGGCCGACGTTCAGAACTTCTGTCGGATGGCTGACGCGGCGCCACGCGATATCGGTGACGTGCAACAGGCCGTCCACGCCGCCCAAATCCACGAATGCGCCGTAGTCGGTGATGTTCTTTACCACGCCTTCGACGATCTGCTTTTCCTGCAACGAAGCGACAAGCGACGAACGCTCTTCAGCACGGCGCTCTTCAAGCACAGCGCGACGCGAGACAACGATGTTGCCGCGGCGGCGATCCATTTTCAGGATCTGGAACGGCTGGGCCTGGTTCATGATCGGGCCAACATCGCGCATCGGGCGAACGTCCACCTGCGAACCGGGAAGGAACGCGACAGCGCCGTCGAGATCGACGGTGAAGCCACCCTTCACGCGGCCGAAGATCACGCCCTGCACGCGGGTCTGATCGTTGAACGCCTTCTCGAGGCGGATCCAGCTCTCTTCGCGGCGAGCCTTGTCGCGCGACAGAACAGCTTCGCCGAGCGCGTTTTCGACGCGCTCGAGATAGACCTCGACGTCATCGCCAACATTCACATTGGCGGGGATGCCGGGCATGGAGAATTCTTTGAGGGCCACGCGGCCTTCGGTCTTCAGACCGACGTCGACGACGGCATAGTCGTTCTCAATGGCGACGACTTTGCCCTTGATGACGTTGCCTTCCTGCGGCGACTGGGTGTGGAAGCTGGCTTCCAGCATGGCCGCGAAGTCGTCGCGGCTCGGGGTGGCGATGGTTTCGGCTGTGGCAGTACGTGCCATTCGGGTATTCCTTTGCATAAACATTTATGCCGGCCGCAAATCGCGGCGGACTTCCATGCGGACATGCACCCGCAAGGCGGATTGGATTTTCAAAGATGTTTTCGGGGCCAGCTCAGTGTGGGCGCCGCCGGGTCTCCTTCAACCCCTGGGGCGGGCCCTGAGCGCCTCGACCTTTGGCTGAACCAAAGCGAGGGCGGCCGCGAACGCCGCGTCTATACCCAAGTGGCTGGTATCCAGCAAGGCCGCATCGTTCGCGGGCTTTTGGGGCGAGATGGCCCGGTTGGTATCCCGTTCATCCCGCTCGCGGATTTCCTTGAGGATTTGGGCCTCATCGGGGGCCTGCCCATAGCCCTTTAGTTCCAGCCAGCGGCGGTGGGCGCGCACGTCCGGGCTGGCATCGACGAAAAGTTTGGCGGTGGCGTCGGGGCAGATGACGGTTCCGATATCGCGCCCGTCGATTACGGCGCCCGGTTCGCGGCGGGCAAAGCTGCGCTGATAATCGAGCAGGGCGGCACGCACTGGTGGAAACACGGAGACAAGCGACGCGGTCTTTCCGATCTCCGCCGAACGGATACGTAATTCACCCGCTTTCGATGGATCGATCGCGCGCGCGGCCCTCACCGCATCGGCTTCATTGTTCGGATCGCCGCCCGCGTCGATGACGCCAAGCGCGGTCAGGCGATAGAGCGAACCGGAATCCAGATGATGAAATCCGAAATGCGCCGCCAGCTTTTTCGCCAGCGTGCCTTTGCCGGATGCGGCGGTTCCATCCACGGCGATGACAATGCTCATGCATTCACCAGCAGGAAATTGGCGCCGAGGTCGCGCATGAGATTTTCGAATTGCGGAAAGCTTGTCGCGATCATGGATACATCGTCTACCGAAACCGGCTTTTCGGAGGCAAGGCCCATGACCAGGAATGACATCGCAATGCGGTGATCCATGTGAGTGGTCACGCGGCCGCCACCGGCGACTTCGCCGCCTTCCACAACCATGCCGTCTTCGGATTCTTCCACGGTCACACCATTCTCCCGCAACCCGTTGACGATGGCGGAGAGGCGGTCGCTTTCCTTGACGCGCAGTTCTTCCAAGCCGCGCATGGTGGTGCAGCCGCTCGCGAACGCGGCGGCTACGGCCAGGATCGGGTATTCGTCGATCATCGCCGGCGCGCGTTCCGGCGGAACTTCGACACCGGTCAATTCGGAATATTTGGCGACGATATCGCCGATCTTCTCGCCGCCGCTTTCGCGCGGATTGGCGATCGTGATGTCTGCGCCCATCTCTTTCAGCGTGTCGATCAATCCGATGCGGCGTTCGTTGAGCAGCACGCCGGGGATTACCACTTCCGAGCCGGGGACGATCAGAGCCGCAACCAAAGGGAACGCCGCGGAGGAGGGGTCGCGCGGGACTTCGATGGCACAGGGCTTCAATTCTGCTTCGCCCATCAGCGTGATGACTTCGCCGTGTTCGAGTGGCTGGACAGTGATTTCCGCGCCGAAAGCCTTCAACATTTTCTCGGTGTGATCGCGGGTGAGGGCACGTTGGGTGATGCGCGTGCGGCCCGGTGCGTTCAGCGCCGCAAGCAGCAGAGCCGACTTCACCTGCGCGGAAGCAACCTTCACGTCATAGTCGATGCAGATGGGGCGATCCGTGCCGTGCAGCGTCACGGGCATCAAACCGCCCTCACGCGCTTCCCAGGTCGTGCCGAATTTCTCCAGCGGCTCCAGAACGCGCTTCATCGGCCGGCCCCGCAGGCTTGCGTCGCCGGTGAAGACAGCCGTGATGGGTGTTGTCGCCATCGCGCCCATCACCAGTCGCGAGCCGGTGCCGGAATTTCCGAAATCGAGATCTTCCGCCGGCGCCGCCCAGCCGCCGACACCGGTGCCCCAGACGCGCCAATGCCCATCGCCTGCACGCTGCACATCCGCCCCAAACTGGCGCATGACTTTGGCGGTGTTCAGAACGTCTTCGGCTTCCAGCAGCCCGGAAATTGCCGTTTCGCCAACGGCCAGCGCGCCGAGGATCAGGGAGCGGTGGGAGATGGATTTGTCGCCGGGAACCAAGGCTTTGCCCCGTAACGGGCCGGACCGGCGTGCGCTTAAAGGCCGTGCGATTGGTGGGGTGTTCATGATGGTATTTCGGCCTTTGACAGGGGGGCCGATAAGTGGCAAACGACCCGGCCTCCGAAACCGGACTGAACGCGGGAAGTGTAACTTTGGTCAAGGCTGATCTGGGAATTAAGCGCGTATGCCCCTCTTGCGGCGCGCGTTTTTACGACCTTCAGAAACGTCCTATCGAATGCCCGAAGTGCGAATTCAGCTTCGAGCCCGAGTCGCTGTACAAGCAGCGCCGTCCGCGCACGCCTGAGCCGGCCGCTCCCGCCGCCGTCGTCGAACGCGACGAAGACGATGAGGACGAGAACGAGGAAGTCGAGGCCGAGGAAGCCGAAGAAGAGGCTGAGGTCGAGGAAACGCCGCTGATCGTCGCCACGGATGACGATGAGGACGAAGACGAGGAAACACCCGATACCGAAACGGAAGCCGAAGGCGCCGGTATGTCGGTTGTCGATGCAGATGCCGCGGACGACATCGAAGATATCGATGACGAGCTTGGCGACGACGAAGAGGAAGACAACAGTCTCCTCGAGGAAGAAGAAGACGAGAACGACGACGTCAGCGGAATCATCGACGCTGACATAGAAAAAGACGAACGCTAAAGTTCGTTTCCGGTCCCCAGACCGGAAGACTGCGATTGGGGCCATAGCTCAGCTGGGAGAGCGCCTGCATGGCATGCAGGAGGTCAGCGGTTCGATCCCGCTTGGCTCCACCAGTCTTCGCTGCGGAGCAGCGGGACCGCCACGGCGAAGCGCACTAGCGCGAAGCCGGGCCGAGCCTCGGTCCCCGCAGCTTCGCCTTGGCAAGCCTCTAAAATTTTCCGATCATCCACCAAGGGGCAGGATGATCTACTTTCATGTGCTTCAGTCGCAAGCGGAACCGGAGCGCTACTACGCCGGCGTCACTGAAGATCGTCGTACCCGCTTAAAGGCTCACAATTTCGGGAAGGTGAGTCACATCAAAATACAAGCCTTGGCGCGTGAACACCTACATTGGGTTCACTGACAAAGACCGGGCTTTCGCCTTCGAGAAATATCTAAAAAGCCGGTCAGGCCGCGCCTTCGCGAAAAAGCGGCTTTGAACTTCGCGCTCTTGTCCGTCCGCGACAATTCCGACAAGACATGGCTTGCGTCCCGGCGATAAGCTTTTGGCTGTTCGCCACTTCCTGAAAGGCTTGTCTTGAGCGCGTTTTCCGATGCCCGCACCCTAGCCTCGGGCACCAACATCGAAACAGATCTCGTGATCATCGGTGGCGGTCCGGCCGGAATCACGCTTGCGCTGACGCTCGCCGATAAACCGATCCGCATCCTCATGCTGGAAGGCGGTGGAACGACTTTCGACGACAAGACCCAAGCGCTCTACGACGGAACGCAGACCGGCGTGCCCTATACGCCGCTCAACGCCACGCGGCAGCACTATCTGGGTGGCGGCACGAACCATTGGGGCGGATGGTGCCGGCCGCTGGACAAAAGCGATTTCGAGCAGCGGCCTTGGGTTCCGCATTCCGGCTGGCCGTTCACGCGCGCGACGCTCGATCCTTACTATCCGCGTGCGCAGGCTTTGGTCGAAGCCGGGCCGTTCGATTACGAAGGGAAATACAGGCAGTGGGTCGATAGATACGGTGCGCCGCTGAAGCTGGGCACCGGCGGCGTCTACAACAGCTGGTTTCAGTTCAGCAAAATGCGCGGCTCGGAACTGCCGACCAATTTTGGCGAGCGTTACGCCACCGACCTGAAGCGGATTTCGAATCTCACGGTTTTCCTGCACGCCAATGTCACCAATATCGCCCTGGCGTCCGATGCGAACAGCGTCGATCATCTGGATGTCGCTACGCTGAATGGCCGCAAATTCACGGTAAAAGCCAAGCATGTGGTTCTGGCGACGGGCGGTATCGAAAATGTCCGTCTGCTGCTCGCATCGAACGGCGTGATGAAGCAGGGCATCGGCAACGCCAACGATCTTGTCGGCCGGTTTTTCATGGACAATCCCATTCCGCGCCAGACCGCCAAGCTCGTGTCCTTCGGTGGCCCTATCGCGCCTTATTATCCCGGCAATCAAAAAGGCGATGGCGCCATTTTTCGCGCGACGCTCGCGGTGACGGATGACTACAAGCGGGCCAGCCATGTAATGGGTTCGCTCACCACCGTGGAAAATCGGGTCGATCTCGACGATTTCGGCAAAGCCGCCGTCGCCACGACAGCCTCCGCGCTCGGCGTCGATGCCGGCAACGCGACGGCTTACGCTTTGGGCTGCGGCATGGAATTGAAGCCGGACCCGGATCGCCGCCTGACATTGACCGGCGCACGCGATGCGCTCGGCATGCCGCGCTTGAATCTGCACATGACTATCGGCGACGAGGATTTCGCGCTCTATCGCCAGACCATGAAGGAACTGGGCCGCCAACTTCTGGCTGCGGGTACCGGGATGATTCACCTGGATCGCGCATCTCGTGAAAGCTGGATGGAGACGATGGACTGGGGCAACCATCATGTCGGCACCACGCGGATGCATGTCGATCCGAAACAGGGCGTTGTGGACGAGAATCTGAAAGTCCACGGCGTCGGCAATCTGTTCGTGGCGGGAAGTTCCACTTTTCCGACCTGCGGGGCATCGAACCCCACCCTGAACCTTGTCGCCGTAACGCTGCGCCTGGCGGATCATCTGAAGGGGCTCTTCTCATGAGCGGCGGCTGGAAGGAAACCGTCGCCCGCAGGCCGCTGCTTGCCGCTTTGGGCGCGCTGGCCGGGATCGGCGTTGTCGGTGGCGCTGTCTATGAGGCGTCGGGATTTTTGGGTGGTGGGGCGCCCCCAGGCCCGTATGACGACCTGCTGGCCGGTCTTGGTGACCGAGCCGCCGCGGCAATGGTGGGCCGGGCTGTGTTGGCCGGGATACCGTCTTTCCAGGCCCACAAAGCGGCGGAAGACTTGCGGCAAACGATCCGGCAAAAGCCCTTGGCCGAGGTTTTGCTGCAGGAGGCGGTGCAGGGACGAATCATTGAAACCCAGGGTTGGGTGCTTCCGCAGACACTGGGTCAGCTCTGCGCGCTGGCGGCGAAGGCCTCCTGAACGCAATTCTCTCCAGCACGCGGCGTAAAATTTGCGGGATTTAAGCCACGCTTCTTGAGAAAAGCGCTTTTCCTTCAATCGGTTCGCTTGACTGCAATTGACGATCCCGAGACCCCGTGAGAGGGTTAACCCCAGTCCGGAGAGGGCAGACACCGAACCGGTTTTTTCGGACGCCCGCGGGGGCAGGGGATGATCAAGTCAGAATTGGTTGCGCGCCTGGCGCAGCGTTATCCGCACCTATATCACCGCGACGTCGAGCGGATCGTGACCACGATGCTCGACGCGATCACGAAGGCTTTGGCTGAAGGCCATCGCGTGGAATTGCGCGGTTTCGGCGCTTTCTCCGTGAAGGTTCGTCCTTCACGCATGGGCCGCAATCCGAGGACCGGCGAACCGGTGGCTGTGGATGAAAAGCGCGCACCGTTCTTCCGCACCGGCAAGGAATTGCGCGAGCGGCTGAACGGCAACGGTCATGCCGCGCCCTAGTCTTTTCCTGTAACACGCCGTCACTTGCCCTCATGGAGAGGGCGCTTTAAGACGCGCACTCGATGAGCGCCGCGCGATTCCAAAATCCGATCTTCGCCGCTCTCGATACGCCGGACCTTCCGCGCGCGCTCGAGATTGCCAAATCCATACAGCCGTATGTCGGGGGCCTTAAAGTGGGGCTCGAATACATCACCGCGCTCGGTCCCGACGGCATCAAGCGCATCGTGGAAATCGGCGCGCCGGTTTTCGCGGATGTGAAGTTCCACGATATTCCCAACACGGTGGCCGGTGCGTCCAAGGCGCTCGCGCATCTGGGTGCGTCCATCTTCAATGTCCATGCCTCAGGCGGCGAGGCGATGATGCGCGCGGCGCTGGACGCGGCGCGCAGTGTCGATCCCAAGATCAAGCTCATCGCGGTGACGGTGCTCACGAGCCTCGAAGACCGCGACCTCGATGCGGTGGGACAGAAGAAGCCATCGCGCGACCAGGTGCTGCGCCTCGCCGAGCTGACCAAGAAATCCGGCCTCGATGGCGTGGTGTGCAGCGCGCATGAGATCGAACCGATCCGCAGGGCCATCGGTCCGGACTTCATGCTGGTTGTTCCCGGCATCCGTCCCGCAGGCGCGGATATTGCCGACCAGAAGCGCGTGATGACGCCGGTGGAAGCCCAGGATGCAGGCGCCGACATTCTTGTCATCGGCCGGCCGATCACCGGCGCGAAAGATCCGGGCGCGGCGGCGAAAGCCATCGCAGACAGCCTGAAAGTCGGAGCGTGATTTACAAGCTTTACGGCTCTCCCGGCACCGCCAGCATGTGTGTCCACTGGATGCTGCTCGAGTTGGGTGTGCCTTTCGAGTTTGTCTCGCTCGATTTCGAGAAGGGCGATCAAAAGAAGCCGGACTATCTGAAGATCAATCCGACGGGGCATGTGCCTGCTTTGGTGATCGATGGTGTGGCCTATGGCGAGGCCGCCGCAATTCTCATGATGCTGGCCGAACGTCATCCCGATGCGAACCTTGCGCCGGCTATCGCGGCCGCGGAGCGCGCCGCCTATCTGCAGTGGATGGTCTATCTCGCCAACACGCTGATGCCGGCATTCCGGCTCTGGTTCTACTCAGACGAGGGCGCGGGACCGGAGAATGTCGAGGCGACGAAAGCGCAGGCGCGCATCCGTATCGAGAAGGTTTGGGACCGTGTCGACGCGTTGCTGTCCGATGGACGGCCGTATCTGCTGGGCGCGCATCTAACGGCGGTGGATTTTCTTGCCGGCATGCTCACGCGCTGGTCGCGCAACATGCCGAAGACGGCTGCGGACTGGCCGCATATCAAGCGCTATGTCGAACGGGTTCGAAGCCTGCCGTCCTATCGTGCCATGCATAAGCGCGAAGCCCTGACGGGCTGGATTTAGGCTGTAAACAGCCGCGCCTTGCTTTCGGGTGCGGCGGCGGCGATAAGCGCCAGCCATGACGATCCAGGTGAAAATCTGCGGCATAAACAGCGTGGAATCCGCCGACGCGGCGGTGCGCGCGGGTGCGGATTTTGCCGGTCTGATCTTCCAGCGCGCCAGTCACAGATATGTCGGTCTGGAGCGGGCATCCGCCATCGCTCGGCATTTGCGCGGACGCATTCGGCTCGTCGCTCTCGTGGTTGATCCTTCCGATGAGGAAGTCGGCGCGGTCGCGCGGGATGTCGCTCCCGATTTCCTTCAGTTGCACGGACGCGAGATGCCGGCCCGCGTGGGCGATCTGGTTTCGCGCTTCCACATTCCCGCGATCAAAGCTTTCGGCATTGCCGAGGCGTCCGACCTTGCGAATGTGTCCGCCTATAACGATGTCGCGGAGATGTTTCTGTTCGACGCCAAGCCGCCGGCGAACGCCGTGACGCCCGGCGGTCATGGCGTGGCTTTTGACTGGCAGTTGCTTCGGAACGCGAGCGTCGCGCGGCCCTGGCTGCTCGCCGGAGGCCTTAGGCCGGAAAATGTCTCGCGCGCCATTCGGACAAGTGGAGCGCCCGGTGTGGACGTATGCAGCGGTGTTGAAAGTGCGCCTGGCGTGAAGGATTTGGCGCGGGTCGCCGCATTTGTCGAAGCGGCGCGCAGCGCGCATTCCGCGGAAGAGACGCAGACATGAACGATCGTCCCAATTCTCTGCGCACCGGTCCCGATGCGAACGGCCATTTCGGGGCCTATGGCGGACGCTTCGTGGCCGAGACACTGATGCCGCTCGTGCTCGATCTGGAGAAGGCTTACGACGAAGCCAAGAACGATCCCAAGTTTCATGCCGAGCTGAACGGTCTGCTCAAGCACTATGTCGGCCGTCCCAATCCGCTTTATTACGCGGAGCGGCTCACCGAGCATCTGGGTGGCGCGAAGATTTATCTGAAGCGCGAAGACCTCAACCACACCGGCGCGCACAAGATCAACAACTGCCTCGGACAGATCCTGCTCGCGCTGCGCATGGGCAAGACGCGCATCATCGCGGAAACGGGCGCGGGCCAACATGGCGTGGCGACGGCGACGGTGGCGGCGCGGTTTGGCTTGCCCTGCATCGTCTATATGGGCGAAGTCGATATCGAGCGGCAGAAGCCGAATGTCTTCCGCATGAACCTGCTGGGCGCGGAGGTGCGGGGCGTCAGTTCCGGCTCGCGGACCTTGAAGGATGCGATGAACGAAGCGATCCGCGATTGGGTCGCGAATGTTCACGACACCTTCTACATCATCGGTTCGGCGGCGGGGATGCACCCCTATCCGATGATGGTGCGCGACTTCCAATGCGTCATCGGCGACGAGATCAAGACGCAGATGATGGAGGCCGAGAAGAAGCTCCCCGATCTGATCGTCGCCTGCGTCGGCGGCGGGTCGAACGCGATCGGCACTTTTCATCCCTTCCTTGATGACAGCTCGGTGGAGATTCACGGCGTCGAAGCGGCGGGCGAGGGTGTGAACACGCACCGCCAGGCGGCGACGCTGACAAAAGGCACACCGGGTGTGCTGCATGGTTCGCGCTCTTATCTGTTGCAGGACTCCGATGGGCAGATAGAGGAAGCGCATTCAATTTCCGCTGGTCTCGACTATCCCGGCGTCGGCCCCGAACATTCCTGGCTGAAAGACCAGGGCCGCGTGAAGTATTTCTCCGCCACTGACAAGGAAGCGATGGAAGCATTCACGCTTCTCTCCAGGATCGAAGGCATTATCCCGGCGCTGGAGTCGTCTCATGCGCTGGCGCATGTCGCGCGCATTGCGCCGACCATGCCGAAGGATGCGGCCATCGCGGTCACGCTCTCCGGGCGCGGCGACAAGGACGTGTTCACGGCGGCAGCGGCGTTGGGTGTGAAAATATGAGCCGTATCTCCGACCGTTTCGCCGCGCTGAAGAAGGCCAACCGCGCGGCCTTTGTGCCTTTCATCACGGCGGGCGATCCCGATCCCGAATCGTCTTTCGCGATTATGGAGCAGCTGCCGGCGGCCGGCGCCGATCTCATCGAACTGGGCGCGCCGTTCTCCGATCCGATGGCGGACGGTCCGGCGGTGCAAGCTTCGTCGCTGCGGGCATTGAAGGCCGGCGCGACCATGCATAAGACGCTGGAGATGGTGCGCCGCTTCCGCAAAACTGATCAGAAGACACCGGTCATCCTGATGGGCTACTACAATCCCATCCATCATTACGGCACCGCGAAGTTCGCGCGCGATGCGGGGGCTGCCGGCGTCGATGGCCTCATCACGGTCGATCTGCCGCCGGAAGAAGATGAAGTCCTCCGTGTTCCCGCCAACGCGCATGGCATCGACATCGTTCGCCTGCTGGCTCCTACCACCGACGACCACCGCCTCAAGACGGTGCTCACCGGGGCGAGCGGCTTTCTCTATTATGTCTCGGTCGCGGGCGTGACCGGCACGAAAAGTTTCGATCCCACCGAAGTGGCCGCCGCACTGAAACGGATTCATGCGGCCAGTCCGCTGCCCTGCTGTGTCGGCTTTGGGATCAAGACCCCGGAACAGGCGGCCCAGATCGCGCGTATTGCCGACGGGGCCGTGGTCGGATCGGCCATTGTGACCCGCATCGGGGAGCTTTCCGCAAATGGCGCAAAGACCGCGGAAGTCGTTAAAGATATTGCCGGATTCTGCAAATCTCTCGCCGATTCCGTGCATGCAGCCCGCGGCTAACCTGTGGTAGGCTAACGTCATGAACTGGATCGCCAATTTCGTCCGCCCCAAGATCAAGAGCCTGATCGGCGCCAAGTCCGACACGCCGGAGAACCTCTGGAAGAAGTGCACCGCCTGCGGTGAGATGATCTTCCACCGTGATCTCGAAGCGGCGCAGAACGTGTGTCCCAATTGCGGCCACCACATGCGCATCGCGGCAAAGGAGCGTTTCGCGGCGCTGTTCGACGCCGGCTTCTATGAAGAGATGCCGCCACCGACCGTCGTGGCCGATCCGCTGAAATTCCGCGGCGAGAAGAAATACGCCGACGAGATGAAATACACCCGCTCCAAGACCGGCCGGCAGGAAGCGCTGCAGGCCGCGCGCGGCACGCTGGATGGCATGCCGGTGATGGTGGCCGTGCAGCCCTTCGACTTCCTGGGTGGTTCGCTCGGCATGGGCGTGGGCGAAGCCTTGGTGCTGGCGATGCAGGCGGCCGTGGAAGAGAAACGGCCCTTCATTCTTTTCGTATCGTCCGGCGGCGCGCGCATGCAGGAGGGGCTTCTCTCCCTGATGCAGATGCCGCGCGTGACGATCGGGGTGACCATGCTCAACGAAGCGGGCCTGCCATACATCGTGGTGCTCACCGATCCGACCTTCGGCGGCGTCAGCGCGTCTTATGCGATGCTGGGCGACGTTCATATCGCCGAGCCCGGTGCGCGCATCGGCTTCAGCGGCCAGCGTGTGATCGAACAGACGATCCGCGAGAAACTGCCTGAAGGTTTCCAGCGCGCCGAATTCCTGCTCGACCACGGCATCGTAGATATGGTGACCCATCGCCACGAGTTGCGCGCCACGCTGTCGAGCCTGGTGCATATGCTGATGAAGAAGCCGCGCCCGCGCAGCCGCGCGCTCACCGCGCCCGCGGTGATCGAGGCCACGCCGGTGAAGAAAGCGGATCCCGCGATCAAATCCGGGGCGAAGATATGAGCGTTGCTGCGTCCCGCAGCGATGCCATCCTCGACCGCCTTCTCTACATCCACCCCAAAGGGATCGATCTGAAGCTGGAGCGGATCGAGCGGCTGCTGGCCGAACTCGGTCATCCCGAATTGCAAATGCCGCCGGTGTTCCATGTCGCGGGCACGAACGGGAAGGGCAGCACCTGCGCTTTTCTGCGCGCCATGCTGGAAGCCAGCGGCAAGCGGGTTCACGTCTATACCTCGCCGCATCTCGTCCGCTTCAACGAGCGCATCCGCATCGCGGGCAAGCTGATCGACGACGAAGAACTCGCCGATGTGCTGGAAGAATGCGAGAGGGTGAATGACGGCAAGGAAATCACCTTCTTCGAAATCCTGATGTGCGCGGCGTTTCTCGCCTTCTCGCGCCATCCTGCCGATGCGCTGGTTCTGGAAGTGGGGCTTGGGGGCAAGTACGACGCCACCAATGTCATCGCCAATCCGTTGATGACGGTGATCACGCCCATCGGGCTGGATCATGCGGAGTTTCTGGGCACCAACATTGCCGGCATCGCGGCGGAGAAGGCCGGCATCGTGAAACGCGGCGTGCCGCTGGTGGTCGGCAATCAGGATGACGTTCCGCGCGATGTCATTGTGCGGCGGGCCGATGCGCTGAATGCACCGGTGTTCGTCTATGGGCAGGATTTCTTCTGCCATTCCGAACATGGACGCATGACCTATCAGGACGAGAACGGATTGCTCGATTTGCCGCTGCCCAGGCTGATCGGCCAGCATCAGATCGAGAACGCGGCCGTCGCTATCGCGGCGCTGCGCCATGCGGGGCCGGGCTGGGCGGTGGAAAGCGCCATCGAAACCGGATTGCGCAAGGTGGAATGGCCCGCGCGGTTGCAGCGACTTACCAAAGGCCCACTGATCACGCTGGCGCCGCCGGATTCCGAAATCTGGCTCGACGGCGGACACAATCCGCATGGCGCAGCCGCCGTCTCGCGCACACTGGCGGATCTGGAAGAACGCTCGCCCAAGCCGCTTTATCTCATTTGTGGCATGTTGAAGACGAAAGACGCGCGCGGGTTTCTTGAGCCGTTCGGCGGCCTGGCGCGGCATGTGACGACTGTGCAGATCGACGGCGAACCGGCTTCGCGTGGTGCGGGCGAGCTTTACGATGCCGCCCGCGCGGTCGGTCTGAACGCCACGCCGGCCGACGACATGGAAGACGCGATGATGCAGGTGGACGCCTGGGCCCGCGCGCATCCCGCCGACCCGGCGCCGCGCATCCTGATCTGCGGATCGTTGTATCTGGCGGGCCGTGTACTCGCGGGGAATTCGTAGTCTCTTTTCCTCCCTTTTTTTCGGGGCGCGCAGCCACCCTTCTGACGCGCTGTTAAGGCTTTCTCTATCCCTGTGGGCGCTCTCATGCGCGTGGGGGCGGACCGCTTTCCCGGAGACGCCGATGAGCACGCCTGCACAGAAATTCCTGGAAGACTGGGTGCGCGAACGCGTTGTCGGCGTTCCTTATTCGGAGCAGAAGCGGCAGGCGAACGATACCTATGCCCCCGCCTGCATTGGCGCCGCGGCGCGCGTGGGAGTCACGCGGCGCGAACTCATCGCGGCGGCGGGTGGTGATCTTGCGGGCCATCTGGAAATCGCCATCGAAGACAAATGGGACGCGATCGTTCGCAAGAATTTGCCGGCACAGTCGCATTAAGTTGCGCAGAATGCGCCCGTGTGAATGCTTTCGGCACCTGCACGATCTTTGTGCATCGAATAGAGGCACAATCATCGTCATCGTGCCGCAATTTTGAAAAATGCCTTGTAAATCATGGCTCGCGGCACCACATAGGACGCAACGGCATATCTTTGCCGTGTCTCCCGAAAGAAAATAAAAATGACAAACACGCCCAACATGGCGGCGAACGCCGCCGCGTCCCCGGAAGCCAAACCGGATGTCGCAACGCCCGCGCAAACCGCGCCGGCAACGCCCGACACGACTGCTTCACCGGCTGTAGAGCCCGCGAAGAAAGTCTGATTCGATTTTGGGAGGAAAGACCCCTTTCTTCCCTCGATTGTTTCCTGCACGGCGCATAGCGCGTGCGATGTGCGAAAGCGCGTCGTGTTTGCGTGGTGCGCCACGCGCGGCGGCGATGAAGCGGCGGTTACTCGCACAGCTTCGTCGCCGTTTGCGTTTTGGAGAGGCACCATGACAACACGAACGACGACCACCAGCGTTACCTTCCAGCGGCCGTTCAACCTGGTGGGATTCGACCAGCCGCAGGCCGCCGGAATCTATGAGGTGAATACCGAGGAAGAACTGCTGGATTCGGTAAAGGTTTCCGTGTGGCGGCGCGTGTCGACCACCATCGCCTTGCGCAATGGCGTCACGACGCAATATCTGCCGATCAACGCGGAAGACCTCTACGATGCGCAGGCGCGCGATGCCGCGCCGCTGATACGCGGCTAGTCAGTCGCCCTTCACGCAGGACAGTTCGTTTCCGCTCGGATCCTTGAAGTGGAAACGCCGTCCGCCGGGAAACTGGAAGATCGGCTTGGTGATCGTCGCGCCAGCCTTTTGCACGGCGGCGAACGCATCTTCGAGATTGTCCACATCGATCACCACCAGCGGCGCAGCGGTGGCTTCGGGCATGTCGCCCTGCAAACCCATGTCGACATCGCCCGTCATGGTGGCGGCATAGGTGGGGCCGAAATCGGTGAGCGACCAGTTGAAAGCCTTTTTGTAAAAGTCCTTCGAGGTTGCGAAATTCCTGGAAGGCAGTTCAACGTAGTTGATGCGCGCCATATCCGGCTCCTTTTTTTTGAAGCTAGCGGGACCGCCGCAACGCCGCTATCGAAATTGCGCAGGCGCGATAACGCTGCTGCCATTTTCGGCAACGCCTAAAAGCAAAATGGCCCGGGCGAACCCGGGCCATTCCGCGCCCTCCGTGAACCTGGCTTTTATTTCGCGCTCTTTACGACGCCGCTGCCCATGATTGTCTGGCTGATATGTGGCGCACCATTATAGATCACCGTGCCGCTACCGGCGATTTCCACGTCCAGCCTGTCATGCGCGGTGGTGCGGACCTTGCCGCTGCCGTGGATCGCCACATCGCTGCTGGAAGCGGGCATGCCGGACAGATCGACATTGCCGCTGCCATTGATCTCGATGGCAAGCTTGGGCTGTTGCGGGAAGGCGCCGTTCGTATCGAACTTGCCGCTGCCGTCGATCTCCACGCCGGCGAGGCCGGGGGTCGTGACCTCCACCTGCAGGTCGTAGCCCATCGGGCAGGAATTGCTCCAGCCGAACCAGCCTTTCCCCGGGCAGGATTTGAAGACAAGTTCGCCGTCCTTCACATAGATCTGCGTGTTGTTGGTATCGCCCTGTTTCAGCACCACGCGCTGCTGCGCGCCGCGCACGAAGGTGACATGGCCCATGCCTTCGATCGTGACCGAATGAAATTGGCCGACAGAAACGCTTGTATCCGCCGATGCACCCGTGACGCAGAGCGCTGCGGCGAAGGCGGCGGAAAGCAGAAATGTTTTTTTCATGGTGGCTCCTTTTCAGTCTTCGCCGTGGACGTTGCCGCCATCTTCGGCAACGAGACGGGTCACGGTGGGATTGCCCCAGTAATCGATATTGCCGCCATCATCGGCATGCGCCTGCATCGATTTGCGCGGATGGATTTTGAGGTTTCCCCCATCGCTGGCCTTGGCATCCACATCTGCTGCCATGATCGCGCGCGCGTCGATATCGCCACCGTCGGTGGCCTTTACGCTCAGATTGCCCTGCGTGGGGAACGATCCTTGCGCTTCGATGGCCGCGCCGTCCGAGGCCACTATGGCGTTGATGGACGGCATCACCACATCGACGTCAAAGGAATAGTTGCGCGGGCAATGCCAGCCCTCGCAGGTGATGAGATGCAACACGCCATCGCGCACTTCAAAGCGCGAGAACTCCGTGGAGCCTTTCACCATGGTCACCTGCTGCGCGCCGCCATGGCGGATGGTGACATGCGCGCCGTCGGATGCTTCGACGCTGTTGAACGGGCCGACCGGGATCACCTGTCCGGCCAAAGCGGGCGAGGCGAGCGCGATGCCTGCCGCTGCCAATGCGATTGCGAGTCTCATGTTCGATTTCCCTCTCAGCTTCCCTGGCGCACGTCGCCGCCGCCGGAAATGGCGGAGGTGACTTGCGGATTGCCCCAATATTCGATGCGCCCGCCACCACTCACGGCAGCGTGGAGCGATTTCGCCGCGTAGAGTTGGATATGCCCGCCGCCGTTCACGGCTGCGTTCGCCGAGTCCGCATGGACCGCGCGCATGTCGATGTGCCCGCCGCCTTCGACCGCCGCGTTCAGATTCCTGACGGGAAGATCGGCGCTGCCGGTGATCCCGCCGCCGCCGGAAACCGCGACACCGCCGATGGAAGGTGTCGCAATATCGACGCGTAGCGTGTAGTCGCCACTCGGGCAGCGATGGCCGCAAGCCTCGATGACGAGCTTGTCGCCGTCTTCGATGGTGAACGTGGTGTATTGCGTCGTGCCCTGGTTAAGCATCACGCGCTGCTGGGTGCCGCGGTGCAGCGCCACCTGTCCGCCGCCACGCAATTCGATGTTGCGGAATGGGCCCACATTGACCGTCTCGCCGGCCAGGGCGGATGTGGCCAGCAGGCTTGTTGCGGCTGCGAGAAGAACAAGGGATTTCATGAAGGGCCTCCGGGCATTATCTGGGAAAGGCTAGCCGGAGAGTCACTAGTGTGAGCCCATATTAAATACGGGAGCGGGCCATGCGCGGGGGCCAAGCTGCGAACTAGTTCCTGGATTCCGCCATCACCCGTTCGATCCGGCGGTCGGGAACCAGCCAGGCCAGCGCCACGGTGGCGTAGAGTCCGAGGGAGATATAGGGCGCGAAGAAGGCTGCGGCGATAGCCGTGAGATAGGCCACAAGTGACAGCAGCGTCTTGGTATCGCTGCCGACCGCGCGGGCGAGGACCGAACCTGGTCCTTCATGCAGCACCAGCAGGCGCGCGAGAAGCATGTAAGCCGCGCCGGTCATCAGCAGCACCGCTCCATAGGCCACGACCGGCCAGGCATCGGTGTAATGCTCGCCCATCCACGCCGCGGTGAACGGCACCAGCGACAGCCAGAACAGAAGGTGCAGATTGGCCCACAGGATCGCACCGGTGACGCTCCCGCAGACCTGCAGCATGTGGTGGTGATTGTTCCAGTAGATGCCGACATAGATGAAGCTCAGGGCATAGATCGCGATATGCGGGCCGATGGCGACGAGGGCCGCGAGCGACACATCCTCCGGCCGCTTCAATTCCAGCACCATGATGGTGATGATGATCGCGATCACCCCATCGCTGAACGCCTCCATCCGGCCTTTGTGCATGCCTGTTGTTTTCCTTCTCTCCATCTATGCCCCCGTCAACGCCAGCACGTCCGCTTCCAGCGCCCGTAGATCGGAGAAGACTGCTGCAAATTCGCGGCGGCCCAAAGCAGCCCATATCCGATCCGTTCGTTCGGGGAGCAGAGATACGTTGCGCGGAAAGCTCGCCGCTTCCGCCAACGCACCTTTCTCATTGATCAGATAGCGCCGATTGAGCGCGAACAAGACTTGCCCGATGCAGCAGAGCGCCCGATATGTGCATCCAGCAATATGGGTCTGCTCACCGCGTGCCACCGCGATCTCGCCGTTCTCGATGCTGAACAGGATTTCCCACAAGAACATCTTCAGCAAAGCGTCTCGCAGCGCGTCCGGATATGGCGTTGTCGCGGCTTTCAATTCCGCGATCGCGCCGTTGGGGTCGTGCAGCGGAACGCAAAGCGCCACTTCGCCCATCCAGATTGCCGAGCAGAAACCGTGTGGATGTCCGGGTTGATAGTCCATGGAGACTTGCCCTGCGCGGCAGGCGGAAATTACCGCGCGCACAGGCTCAACTCCGCGATAGAGCAGATCGACCTTTCGCCCGCCGACTTTGAGCCAGCCGCCTCCGACGATACGAGGTCCCCAGCCGCCGACCGGCGTTATCGCGGCAGCGGCGGGATCATCGACCAGCTCTTTGGCGATCTCAAGCAGCCGCGCAGTGTCCAGCGGCTCATGCGGGCCATAGTAAAGCCCGATGTCGTAATCGGACGCGGCAGTCGCTGTGCCTCTGGCGCGCGAGCCGCCGAGGACGATGCCGGCGATGCCCGGCACCTCGGCAAGCCGGGGAACGATGCGCGCCAAAAGAGGATCGGGGACATTCGGCATGCGAGCGATATTCCGAACGCTTCAGAGAGTGTTTCTATAGCAGATATTCGCTGGCCTGCCGTTCCAACGAAAAGGGCCGCCACGCGATGTGACGGCCCTTTCGAGGAAAAGTAATTGGAAGTTAGATCGAGCCTTCGATCCATTCCTTGATCTTGGACTTGGGCAGCGCGCCGACTTTTGTGGCGGCGACCTGGCCCTGGGAGAAGATCATCAGCGTCGGCACGCCGCGGACGCCGTATTTCTGCGGCACACCCGGGTTCTCATCGATGTTGATCTTGGCGATCGTCACCTTCTCGCCGAGCTCGTTGGAAAGCTCCTCAAGCGCCGGCGCGATCATGCGGCACGGTCCGCACCATTCCGCCCAAAAATCCACGACGACCGGCTTCTTGGAATTCAGGACGTCGGCCTGGAAGGAAGCGTCGGAGACTTTCACGGGTGCTGACATGGAACTGACCTTTGGTGGGAAGTGTCGGATTGGTCAATATCTAGTGTTGGCGGCACCAGAATCAAGCCGCGCCCGAATACGGCCCAATTCCGCCTCCAGCCGGTCGGGGGGCAGTGGCATCAGGCGCGGGCCTTCGGTCCAGATGAGCGCGCAGGCGATTCGACGGCTCGGAAAAACCTTGGAAAGCGCGGCCCGGTAAAGCGCCATCTGCGCAATATATAGTGTGGAAACGCCGTCCACGTCCGCGGGCGGCGGGCGGTTGGTCTTGAAGTCCACGATCAGGACTTCATCTGGTGTGATAGCCAGACGGTCGATGCGGCCGTTCAGCCGTGCGCCTTCGCCCACTTCCGGCAGATCGGCAACGAGCGCCACTTCCGCGCGTGAGCCTTCGGCGAAGACGGCGGCGAAGTCGGTATGGTTCATCACTGCCAGCGTTTCATCCGCAAGCTTCGCGGCTTCGGTGTTTTCGACCTTGTTCGCCCGCAGATAGCGCAACGCGGTTTCGCGGCGCTGGCCAGGCGCGATATCCGGCAGACGCGCGAGCAGGCCGTGGATGAGATTGCCGCGCTGGAAACGCTTGGCGCCTTTGTCGGCCAGCGGCGAGAGCGTGGCCGGTTCTTCCATCCCGGCCGCGTCCGATGCGCGGATCAAACGCGGGCGAACGATCTCGACCGGGGCGGGTTCGCGCATCCAGTCTTTCAATTCGACGGTATCGACGGGCTTATCCTCGTCGCCTTCGAATTCCTCGGTGTCAGCTTCACCAATTGCGAAGCCTTTTTCATCGCCATGCGGCACCGGCTGGCCGGTCTTTTCCGCAGCACGGCGGGTGAGGTCGTACCAGGAACCCGGCTCGACGCCTTTGCTGTTCTCGAAACCGCAGACGATGAGGCGATCTTTCGCACGGGTGAGCGCCACATAGAGAAGCCGCCGCCGCTCGCGCTTCGCCGCTTCATCGGCTTCGGCCTTCGCGTCCAGAACCTTGCGCGGCGAATCCTCGTTTCGCAGCGGGAAGACGACATCGCCCGCCTTGGTGAACAGGAATTCGCCGTGACGGCCCGCGCCCTGCGCGAGCGTGGTGGTGTCGGGCAGGATCACGATATCGGCTTCAAGCCCCTTGGAACCATGCACCGTCATCACGCGCACTTCGTCGCGGCCGCGATCCATGTCGCGCTTGATCTCCGCTTCGCCGCGTTCGAGCCAATGCAGAAAACCTTCCAATGACGGCGTGTTGTTCTGCTCATAGGTGAGTGCGAGCGAGACGAATTCGTCCAGTGCATCGGCGGCTTCCGGGCCAAGGCGCGCGAGAAGCTTCAGCCGTGCGCCCCGTGCGATCAGCGCGTGGGAATAGAACTCATAAGGCGGTGAGAAATCGGCGCGGCCCAGCATCTCGCTGAGGAATTCGTGCGCGCGTGCATAAGGCACTTCGGTGCGGCGCGCCGTCAGCACGCTCCACAGGCGCTTGCCTTCGCGGCCATAAGCCAGTTCGCGCAGCTCGTCCTCGCTGATGTCGATGAGCGGCGAGCGGAGCAGGGCGGCGAGATTGAGATCGTCTTCCGGCAGCAGCACGAAGCGGCCCAGCGCCATCATGTCCATCACCGCGATCTGCTCGGTGAGCTGCATGCGGTCCGCGCCCGCGACGGGAATCTTCTTCTCCTTCAGGCGGCGGATAATCTCGCTGGCAAAT
>Ga0207705_10000703_pt1 | contig 27614 bp, 22 predicted proteins | sample KBSC13metaG_FD_184314 | JGI IMG/M metagenome (GOLD analysis project Ga0207705, IMG submission 184314) | Corn rhizosphere microbial communities from Kellogg Biological Station, Michigan, USA - KBS C1-3 metaG (SPAdes) (version 2) | ecosystem: Host-associated > Plants > Roots > Rhizosphere > Soil ... | reverse complement strand
ATGCCCGGACACAATAGGTCCGACACTGGATACCTCAACAACTGAAACAGCAAAGCGTACATCAGATGCGCCTCGCATCCTCACGCCGAAAACCGTACTGACCGCACAAGAGCTTTCGCAGATTGTGCCTTTACACCCTGTAACCATCCTCCGATGGGCACGTGAGGGCCGCATTCCCTGCCGCCGTCTCAGCGCCCGTAAGATCGTATTTCTCCAATCGGAGATAAACGCTTGGCTTGCGTCGGATTCGAGCCTTTACACTGAATCTGCTACTCGTGCCGCCTCAACCGAAGAAAGTGAGGCAGCATGAACGTAAGACATAAGCGCGAACGCTTGCAGAATGGCTCTTTGACAATCGAAGAGAGAACTAACGGCAAGGTCTGGATTTTCCGTTGGCGTGAACCGTATGAAGACGGGAGCACGAAGCAACGCAAAGTCACGATTGGAGCCGTCAATAAATTCACGAAGACTCAAGCACAGAAAAAAGCCAGTAAATACCTGCCAGATGTTTCGCAGCCTCTCAACAAGAGCACCATCCTAACCGTGTCTCAGCTTATAGAGCATTACAAAGAACGCGAGTTGGGCGAAGACTCAGGCAAGGCCGCCAAACCTCGCAAGGCTTACCTCTACATCTTCAAAAACTACATCCTGCCAAAGTGGGGTAATCTCCCGCTACGGGCAGTAAAGGCTGTAGCTGTTGAAGACTGGCTTAAAACCTTGCCATTGGCAAACGGTTCTAAGGCCAAGGTACGGGAAGTGTTCGGAGCCGCATTCCGTCACGCGATGCGCTATGAACTCTATCCAACCAACCCCATCGCTAACGTTCGGCAGGTGAGAAAACGGGCCGTAGAGCCTGAAATCCTTGAACCTGCCGAGATAGCGGCAATCCTCCGAGAACTGGAAGGCGTCGAGCCTGTGCGGACGGCGTTTCTCATCGCGGCAGTCATGGGCATGAGGCGGGGAGAAATCTTCGGTCTCAAGTGGGCAGACGTGGACTTCGGACGTGCAATCCTGCACGTTCGTCGGTCATACGTCGATGGTGTAGAAGGATTGCCTAAAACAGAGTCCTCTCGCCGTCCGCTCCCTTTACCTCCGCAGGTAATAGAGGCGCTCCGCGCATGGAAGGAACTAACCCTGTTCTCCCATTCGGAGGACTGGATATTTGCTTCCGACTTCCACTTCGGCAAGCAACCGCTCTGGCCGGGGACGCTTTGGCAGAGGAATGTTGCTCCCGCTATCGAGAGGGCAGGAATCAATAAGCCTAAGCTGGGCTGGCATACACTCCGACGCAGCTACGCTTCCCTGCTCCTCTCAAGCGGAGCAAGTCTACGAATCAGTATGGAGCTGATGCGGCACTCGACGGTGGAGATGACGCTAGGCACATACGCTCAGACAGTAGGGGATGAGAAGCGCGAGGCAGGGAGCAAAGTAGCCGCTCTTGTATTGGAAAGCGTGAAAGCTGCTTAGTGTTCCCTTATTGTTCCTTCGCAGCCTTCTAGCTTCTTATTGTTCCCTGATTTTCTTTGTAAGTTATTGATTTTATTGGTGGAGCTGAGCGGGATCGAACCGCTGACCTCCTCGTTGCGAACGAGGCGCTCTCCCAGCTGAGCTACAGCCCCCACCAGGCACGCATCGCACTCGCCTTCGCAAGCCATGCGCGCCATCAAACGACATCTCCGAGTGTATCAGCAAGCGGCCCGCCGTTCCACCCTCAAACTGCGCCCACCCGGGCCGTCACCGCAGTGCCGGCTGCCAGCGGCTTTTCCACCACGTGCCAGATATCGCCCGCCACATCGACCACTACATCAAGCACCGGAACCACCAGCCTCACACCGCTCCGTGCGACTGCCTCTATGGTCCCGACATCGCCTGCGCCAAACTCCGTCCGATCCAGCGCCATCTGCCAGCGCTGCCGCCCCCCAATGCGTGACTCTTCGCGAATGTCGGTAACGACCGCACTGAACTCCTCACCAACGCTCATTGCAATTCTCCAAGCTGCTCCACGCTATCCAACCGGCCTACCGGATACAGGCCCACGCGATTGGCCGCAAACCACGGCGACCGCTCATAGAAAAACTCCAGCCGCGCATTGGCATTCCCGGCAAACGCTGGGTCGGCAGCGACCTTCTTCTCGAACTCTTCCTTCAGCTTCGGATCTTTGGCCATCATCTCCCGCGCCAGCGACTCCAGCACATAAGCCTCGCCATACTCCTTCTGCTCGAAGATCGAGTCGAAGAAGCCCCACTGCAACGCCGAGTCGGGCGCCGCCGGTTCCAGCCACTCCATCACCACCTTCGAGAGCCTCTGATTCAGCCGCACCACCACAGAGCCTGCCGAAAAGCTCATCTTCTGCCTCACCAGAACGCAACTTCCGAACCTACCGGGATCGTGCGCTGCCTCGCCGTTGAACGTCGGATGCCGCCCCTCGAACGGAGGCTCTTGCCACTCCATCCCTGCGCACTGGTAAGTCTCGACATTCCCCGTCCACTTCTTCACCGTTCGCTTCATCTCCACCTGGTGCGCTGCCAGCACGTCGATCACATCCGTCCACTGCGCCGGAATAATGTAGGCCGCAGGAGGAGCCGCCTCCGCGGTCACCTTGAATCCCGTCTGCATCGGCAGCGAGACATTCCACGGCTCATGCGAATACTTCACCCACATCCCGCCTGAAACTTCGCTCAATGCTCGCGTGTACTTATACCCCCGAAACAGCACCGGGGTCGTCTGCCCGCCCCATCCCAGCGCCAAGGGAAATTTGATATTGCTCAGAGGATGCGCTCCCAGACTCTCTGCCTCTTTATCCGCCGCCGCATTCAGGGCGATCACCTTGTCCGCATCGCGGTTCATCAGATCCATCAGGCCGGCAAGAATCTCGTAGTTTCCCGTCACACGCGTCTTGTAGTCCTTCAGCATGTGGAGTTCGACCAGCATCCCGGGCCGCCCTTCGAGCACCATGTATCCAGTGGAAAACCGTGGCGGGTCGTCTACGAACGACAACCCCTGCGCCGGATCATTGTCATTGACCAGCGTGATGTAGTTCGGAAACGCCAGATGCCCATGCGCATCCACGTATTTTTCCAGCGCAGGCGCTGCCGTCTCATCCGCCCACTTCGCCGTGGCCGCCGGCAGATTCGGGCCGTCGTCGATTGTAAAGGTGACGTCATATTGATAATCCGCGCCATCGGTCACATGGTCATCGACGAAGAAGTCCGGCAGCCAGTGGTGAAACATCGCCAAAAACGCCCGCGTCTCCGGCGCGTCCGCCTTCAGGTAGTCACGGTTCAGGTTCAAGTTCGTTCCATTCCCTCGCCAACCCATCTCTGCCGGGCCGTTCTGATTGATGCGGCTATAGGGGCTCCGCCGCTCATGCCCATCCGCGTTGTAGATCGGAATAAAGACGAACACCGCACGATCCAGCAGCGAGGCCTTCGTCTTCGAGATCACCATATCCCGCAGCAAGGCAAGGCAGGCATCCTTGCCGTCCATCTCGCCCGCGTGAATTGAATTCTGCACCAGCACAATCGGCCGCTTCGCCGCATGAATCGCTGCCGGATCGAAGACTCCGTCCCGCGAGACAATCACGATATCCAGTTCGTGCCCCTCGCCGGTCTTGCCGAAGAACTCAATCTTCACCTGCCCCGGGGCCGCTGCCTGCACCCGGCGCAAGTACGCCATCGTGTCGCCGTAATCAGGAGTCGTGGCGTAGCAAGCTTTCTCAGCAGGCGTCAGCCACTGCGCATCGCCGCCCGGCACACAGGCAGAAGCCGACTTCGCGCGCGGCTGCAAGCTTACATCCGCCACTGTCTGAGCCGCAGCGCCGACCGAGCCCAGGCATGTGCTCAAAATTAAAACCCGAACAAAAGCCGCCAAGCCTCCTCCTCTAAAAATCTACCTATAAAATCGACCAACCAGTTTAGGGTTCACGCAAGCTAGGTCAGGTCGTCCGCATCGAAGGCCGGTCTCTTTCGCCCCAGCGCAGACGGTTCCTGAACCCCCTGCACCAGGCTCTCGACCACCTGGTTCACCTCGTCTACATCCGCAGTCGCCGACAACTTCTTCACCGGCTCGGGAACGGACAGGCTTTCCAGCAGAACCGTCGCATGGGCAACGGCAACATGGTCCTGATTCAATCCCTCCGGAGTCTTGGCCTTGATGCCGACCTCGCCCGGCTGCACTCCCAGCAACTCCGCAACGCGCTCCCGTAGTTCTCCTGCAATCGGCACGATCTTCGGACGCGCCATCACCAGAACCGTGTCAATATTGACGATCCGGTAGCCCGCCGTTGCCACCTCTTCGAGCGCCGTCTTCAGGAACAAGCTCGAAGCCGCACCCTTCCACCGTGGATCGCTCGGAGGGAAGAACGTTCCGATATCTCCCGCCGAAACCGCACCGAGCAGCGCATCTGTAATTGCATGCAGCAGCACATCGCCATCCGAATGGCCGGCCAGCCCTTCGCTATGCTCGATCGCCAACCCGCCGATCACCAGCGGAACGCCCGCCTTGAACGCGTGCGAATCAAATCCATACCCAATTCTCATCATGGAATCATCTCAGGAGCCGTAAAAGGCTCAACAACGATTGTCACCGATTGGGCCGTTCTATGCATAGAAGGTCTTCGATGGGTAAATTTCGCAAAACACGATGTATCTTCACCGCGCGTTGCTTTTGATCGGGTGCTACACCTTCTCCTGCGCAAGGTAAAACTCCGCCAGTTCGATATCTCCCGGTTGCGTAATTTTGAAGTTCCGCGCCGACCCCGCCACCACAGCCACCTCGATTCCCGCCCGCTCCAAGACGCTCGCCTCGTCGGTCCCGGCAAAGCCGTCCGCCTCAGCCTCCCGGAAAGCGCGGAGCAACAGTCCACAGCGCGCACCCTGCGGCGTCTGCGCCAACACCACACGCTCCCGGGGAATGGTTGACGTCACAATCGCCCCATCCGCGGTCCGTTCTACCTGCTTGATGGTGTCCACCGCCGGCAGCCCCACAATCGCCGCGCCATGCTTTACTATCGCGTCGATGGTCCGTTCAATCGTCGCCGGATCAATCAGCGGGCGCACCGCGTCATGCACCAGCACGATGTCCTCCTCGATGCACTCCACCGCTGCCAGAGCATTGCTCACCGACTCCTGCCGGTTATCGCCACCCTCTACCACCTTGACTCGGTTGCCAAGCCCGTACTCCTTCATCTGAGCCTCAAGCCGCTCCCTCTCATGGGCGCGCACAGCGACATAGATTGCATTGACCCGGGGAACCTCAAGAAACGCTTGCACGGAACGGACCAGCACCGGCACTCCGCCAATCTCGAGAAACTGCTTGGGCGCAACCGTCGTCGCCCCATGTGCGGCCATCCGCGTCCCTATTCCTGCTGCCGGAAGAATCACAAAAACTCGCATAACCAACGGAGTATACAAGATAGCCGGCGTTCGTAAGTGATAATAGCCACGTGCCCCCTCCCACTGCCTCGACGCCGACCGAAGAATACAGACAACGCCAGCAAGCCCGCGAAGCCACCGTCGCGCACTTTGAAAAGACGCACCGCTCCCTTGGAAACCTGCGCCTTCTGCTAGTCATCGCAGCGCTATTTATCGCATGGTGGTCTCTCTACCGGCACGAACTCTCCGCATGGTGGCTGCTCCTTCCCTTCATCGCGTTTGTCGCCGTCGCGGCCTACCACGCAAAAGTTCTCCACAGAAGATCCCTCGCTGAACGCGCAGCCGATGTCTATCGAAAGGGCCTCGCTCGTATAGAAGACTGTTGGATCGGCAACGGCCAGCAGGCAAAGCGCGCCGATGCCACCGTCAGCCTGTATGCGACTGATCTCGATCTCTTCGGAGCCGGCAGCCTCTTCGAGCTTCTCTCCCAGGCCCGCACCTGCATGGGAGAAGATACCCTCGCGCACTGGCTTCTCTGTCCTGAGAGCGACCGTGAAACCATCGATAAAATCAAAGAGCGCCACGCCGCCGTCGCCGAACTTCGCAGCCGTCTGGACCTCCGCGAAGACATGGCCATCTCCGGGGAAGAAGAAAAGCTGAAGACTGGCGTCCACCCCAAAGCGCTGCTCGAATGGGCTGAACAGCCGGCACAGTTGAAGCGACAAAGCCTGCGCTGGACCGCGCTCCTGCTCGCCATCCTGTCCGTTGCCGGAGCCATCGTCTGGGGCGAGACGGGAATCAAGGCGCCATTCCTGCTCGTTCTGGTCGTTGAGGCGTTCATCGCCTTCTCCCTCAAAGATCAATTGAATCAAGTCTTCGCGGGAACCGACCGCGCTCTCGCGGACTTGCATCTTCTCTCCTCCCTGCTGTCGCGGCTGGAGCGCGAGCCGTTCCACTCGTCCGGGCTGCAACTTCTCAAGCAGCAGTTGACCTCTCACTCGGTCCCCGGCTCCAAAGCCATCGCCCACCTTGAAACCATCGTGCAGTTGATCGAATCACGCGACAACATCTTTATGCGCCTGCTCGACGTGCCCCTCATGTACTCCGTGCAGGTTGCCTTCGCCGCCGAGGCATGGCGTCGCGCCCACGGCAAAGCGGTGCGCTTCTGGCTGAACGCCGTCGGGGATATGGAAGCGCTCCTCTCCCTCGCCGCCTACAGCTACGAACATCCCGCCGACCCCTTCCCTGAGTTCGTCGAAGGTGCGCCGACCTTTCATGCCGAAGAACTGGGTCATCCGCTCATCCCCATCGCAAAGTGCGTCCGCAACACCGTCAGCATCCGTGGAGAGACGAGAGCACTGCTTATCAGCGGCTCCAATATGTCCGGCAAAAGCACGCTCATGCGCTCCGTCGGCATCAATACGGTGCTTGCCATGGCTGGTGCCCCCGTTCGCGCACAGCGCCTGCAACTCACACCGCTGCGCGTAGGCGCAAGCATCCTTGTAAACGACTCCCTGCAGGAGGGAAGCTCCCGCTTTTACGCCGAGATCACCCGCCTGCGCCGCATCTGCGACCTGGCCGAACAGCACCCCCCCGTCCTCTTCCTGCTCGACGAACTTCTGCAGGGCACCAACTCCAAAGACCGCCTTACCGGGGCCGAAGCCGTTGTCCGCGAACTGATCGACAGCGGCGCAATCGGCATCGTCAGCACCCACGACCTTGCTCTCACCGACATGCAGCATTCCGGTAAAGGCCGCCTGCAAAATATGCACCTCCAGGACGAGATTGAAGACGGTAAGATGAAGTTCGACTTCAAGCTGCGTCCGGGCGTCGTCACTAAAAGCAACGGCGTCGAGTTGATGCGGCTCATCGGCCTCAAAGTCTGAATTTCACGCTTCATCCGAATCGTTAAGGGACCAAGTAGTCTCTAAAGGTAAGTTGCCTCTCAAAATCAAGGAGATAGACCATGCCTCTTCCCAGCGACGAAAAACTGCTAGTCCTCAGCAACGACCTCCTCCAACAGTTCGAAACCATCTTCGGCCAGCATCCCGGCTTCCGCCCCGCACACGCCAAAGGCACGCTACTATCGGGAACATTCACGCCCTCGCCCGACGCCGCCTCCCTTACCCGCGCCTCCCATGCCGTGCGCTCGTCCACCCCGGTCACGGTGCGGTTCTCCAATTCCACCGGCCTTCCGCTGGTTCCTGACAACGATCCCAACGCCAGCCCCCACGGCCTCGCCATCCGATTCCACCTCGCAGAGCACAGCCACACCGATATTGTCAGCCATTCGACCGACGGCTTCCCCACCCGCACCGGCCAGGAGTTCCTCGAATTTCTCCGCGCTGTCGCCGCCACTACACCGTCCAGCCCGCACCCCTCGCCCATCGAAGCCTTCCTTGGCGCGCACCCCGCCGCGCTCGCCTTCGTGCAGTCTCCCAAGCCCAATCCTTCCAGCTTCGCCCGCGAGTCCTACTTCGGCGTTACCGCCATGCGCTTCACGAATCAGGATGGAGTCAGCCGCTATGGCCGCTACCGCATCGCTCCCGAGGCTGGCAACGACTTCCTTGACGACGCAACTGCCGCCGCAAAAAGCCCTGACTACCTCTTCGACGAAATTGCCGAAAGAGTGGCCAAAGGGCCCATCAAATTCCACATTCTCGTTCAGTTAGCCGAGGAAGGAGACGTCGTTGACGACGCGACCATCCACTGGCCCGAAGAACGCACCCAGATTGAACTCGGCACACTCGCGCTCACCGAACCGGTCGCGGATAGTGCCCGCGAACAGCAGCACCTTATCTTCGATCCCATCCCTCGTATCGATGGCATCGAACCGTCCGACGACCCGCTGCTCGAACTTCGTGCCGCCGTCTATCTCATCAGCGGACGCCGGCGCCGCAGCGCACCCCAGCCATAGCCGAGCCGGGGTGCGGTGGGCGGTTCAGGAAATTCCTCCGCCCGCCGCAGCGCCCTCGCTCCAGAGAATCATCTCGTTCGTCGATGCAAACCCGTTGAGCGCATACAGCGGGCGGCCGAACTTCGAAGCATGAAGCGACACCACCTTGATCCTGCGCCGATGGGCGTCCTTCACCGCCATCTCCAACAGATGGCTGGCCAGCCCGCGCCTCCGGAAAGCAGGTTCGACGTAGACATTCAATAAATAGGCGCGAATGGGCTGCGAGTCCATCCAGTGCGGGGGAAAATCCATCAACAGCATCCCCGCGCCGGCCACCACGCGCCCATCTTCTTCTGTCAACCAGCCCACATAGCTGCCATCGATCAGCTTCGCCCGCGCCCACGGAACAAAACTCGCAATCACCTCTTCGATCCGTACCTCATCCGCCTGGCCGGAATCTAAAAACATCCGGCGCCGCTGTTCTCCAATCAATTCTGCATCTGCTTCAGTCGCCAATCTCGTCTCGAACATGAATCCAGTATAAGAAGCCCGCCCGCTCGAATCAGTTCGTTAAACTCTGACGCATAGCGATAAACAACCGAGGATCTGGGGCCTCATGCGCTATGATCGAAACGCTGAGGTCATAGCTATGCGCTCCACTCGTAAGTTACTGGCTCTGATTCTGGCGATAACAGCCTCCTATGCACACTCTCAATCGACCTCCAACTCCGAGACTGGGGCTATAAGTGGAACGATAACGGATATAAACGGTGCAGTTATTCCGAAAGCTGTAGTCAGCGTGGAAAAGTTGGCTGGCCCACACATTCAGGCCATCGCCGACGAAAGGGGCCACTTTGCCATGGAAGCGCGACCCGGCGACTACACCCTGAAAGTAAGCTCTCCCGGTTTTAGGGAGCATCAAGAATCAATTCATCTCCTCAATGCGACCTCAATCAAAGAAGGCATCATTCTTCAGGTAAGTTTTTGCAGCCCCTGTGTCACGGTAATATCAATATCCGCTCCAATTGAACCGCTCAATGCCTCGCTCAAGTCAACTCTGCCTCTCAATCCAGTCCCTCCGCTCAAGCTCCCCAGCACAAATTCAAAAAGCCTCACGCATTCGGAACGAGTATTTCAATCTCCCCATGCACGCCGATTTACCATAAAGACTTATGTCTGGCCCAGCCGCACTCACCTTCGACCGCACCAACATTAAACCCGGCGACCGCATCTGCGTCGCTGTCTCCGGCGGCGCAGACTCGGTAGCACTCCTGCGCGCCCTCCACTCTGCCAACATCGCAAAGCACGACTCGCTCGGCGTCGGCCTCAGCGCCGCCCACGTCCACCACGGCATCCGCCCCGGAGAAGCCGATACCGATCAGCAGTTCGTCGAAGATCTCTGTGCCCGCCTCGATATTCCCTTGCATCTTCACCGCGCCAACATCCCCGAGCGCACCGCTCAAACCGGCGAAACCATCGAAGAGGCCGCTCGCAACGTCCGCTATGACTTCTTCGCTTCGCTCATCGGCGCTGGCCATGCCGACTCGGTCCTAACCGCCCACACCCTCGACGATCAGGCTGAGACCGTTCTGATGAAGCTTCTCCGCGGAGCCTGGACCGAGGGCCTCAGTGCCATTCACCCGGTCTTACAAATCGGCGGTTCCCGCCCCGGAAAGATTCTCCGCCCCTTCCTCGGCACCCGCCGCGTCGAGATCGAAGCCTACCTGAAACAAATCAACCAGCCCTGGCGCGAAGACTCCAGCAACGCCGATACGGCTTACACCCGCAATCGCATCCGACACGAACTTCTTCCCCAACTCCGCGACTACAACCCCAACCTCGACCAGACCCTTGCCAACCTCGCCGAACTCGCCCGCGAAGAAGAGGCGCGCTGGCAGGCCGAGCTAAGCCGCCTGCTCCCACAGATACTCCTCCCCGGCAAGCCCGTCCGCGGCGGAGGCCGTTCGGTCAGCACTGCGCCCGGCCTGCCTTCCGTTGCCATCGAACTCGATCGCCTCCGCCCGCTCGATCCCGCCACCCGCCGCCGTGTCCTCCGCACCGCCGCCCGCCAACTCGGAGCCCGTCTCAACTTCGACGAGACCTCCCGCTTGCTCGCCCTCTGTGGATTTCTCTCCAACCCTACGGTAGCCTCCCGCACCGGAACCACCCTCCACCTCTCCAATCAGCTCCGTGCCGAGCGCTCCCACCGCGAACTTCGCCTCTCCCTCCACTCCCAGTCCAGCCCCAAATAGCCTGTTCCGGGCTTGCATCCATATCTTCTGTATCCTCTGTCGTCGATACGCAGTTGCAACCTGCTGCCGCCACCGTGAACTCGATATTCAAAGATAACTCGCTTCTTTCTAACACTTTAAAGCTGCGGGCTGGGATGGAAATTGATTTTTGCTACCCCTCTGCGTCGGCACAATGAACGCTGCCCAAAAAGCATCAACGGCCATAGGTTCGGAGGAAGGCTCGGCCTAGAAGCAGAAGGAACATGGGTTCTAATACAACGATTTCAACCTTCCGTCCTTTCGTGACCTGTATCTAAACATTCGGTGTCCCGAATCCTCGGCCAGAGAGTAGAATCTAACTACTTGACTCGGTAGGGTGGTCATCGAGGGCCGGGCCTCAACTCCCTCCCCCAGACTTTCCCCTGCAAGAGACGTCTAACGATGAAGGCTTCCGAAGTTTTCGGCATTTCGGCAGCCGGGTCCAGCAGACGCCGGTATGTTCTTTTGAGGCCGCTGCAAGACCGGAAAATGAGGAAATCCGCTTGAACTCGACTGTCAAACAAATTTTGATCTGGGTCTTCATGATCACCTGCCTGATCTTCCTCTGGCAGTTCGTCGTCAAAAATACAGGCGCGGGTCAGGATAAGAGCATCAGCCTCACCCAACTGCTTAACGACTCCGACGCCGGGAAGGTTGCCGACGTCACAGTGAACGGCTCCGAGGTGACCGGTCACTATCGCGACGACGCGAAAAACCAGTTTCACACCATCATTCCCGCCAATTACCCCGATATGTACAAGACGCTGCGCGACCATGGCGTCAACATCACGGTCAAGGACACCAGCGGCAATACGTGGCTGAGCCTGCTCATCAATCTGGCTCCCTTCGCCCTTCTGCTCGGGCTGTGGTTCTTCATGATTCGCCAGATGCAATCCGGCGGAAACAAGGCAATGAGTTTCGGCAAAAGCAAGGCCCGACTGCTCTCCATGCAGCAGAAGAAGATAACTTTTAAGGACGTCGCCGGCGTCGACGAGGCCAAGGAAGAGCTTAAGGAGATCATCGAATTTCTCCGCGAGTCGCAAAAGTTCCAGCGCCTTGGCGGTCGCATTCCCAAGGGAGTCCTGCTCGTTGGGCCTCCGGGCACCGGTAAGACCCTGCTCGCCCGCGCCGTCGCCGGCGAAGCCAATGTTCCGTTCTTCTCCATCTCTGGTTCGGACTTCGTCGAGATGTTCGTCGGCGTCGGTGCATCGCGCGTCCGCGACCTCTTCGAACAGGGCAAGAAGAACGCCCCCTGCATTATCTTCATCGACGAGATCGACGCCGTTGGCCGTCACCGTGGCGCAGGCCTTGGAGGCGGGCACGACGAGCGCGAACAGACCCTCAACCAACTCCTCGTCGAGATGGACGGTTTTGAGGCGAACGACGGCGTTATTCTGGTCGCCGCCACCAACCGCCCAGACGTTCTTGACCCGGCACTGCTGCGTCCCGGCCGTTTCGATCGGCGCGTCATCGTAGACCGCCCTGACATCCGCGGCCGCGAGGAGATCCTCAAGGTCCACTCGAAGAAGGTTCCCATGGCCGAGGACGTCAACCTTAATGTGCTCGCTCGTGGAACCCCGGGCTTTTCGGGTGCCGACCTGGCCAACATGGTCAACGAGGCTGCCCTTACTGCTGCCCGCTTCAATCGTAAGTCGGTCCACATGTATGACTTCGAGGTAGCCAAGGACAAGGTAATGATGGGTGCCGAGCGCAAGTCTATGCTCCTCACCGACGAAGAAAAGCGTGTCACCGCCTACCACGAGGCTGGCCACACGCTCGTCTCCGCCCTGCGCGAGCACTCCGACCCGTTGCACAAGGTCACCATCATCCCGCGTGGTATGGCGCTTGGCGTAACCGTTTATCTGCCAGAAGAAGACCAGCATACGGTCACCAAGGAGTATCTCGAGACCCGCCTCGCCACCCTGATGGGTGGGCGCTGCGCCGAAGAGATCTTCCTCAAGCAGATGACGACCGGTGCCGGTAACGACATCGAGCGGGTCACCGAACTTGCCCGCAAGATGGTCTGCGAGTTCGGCATGAGCGGCCTTGGGCCTATGACCTTCGGCAAGAAGGAAGAGCAGATCTTCCTCGGTCGCGAGATTGCACAGCACCGCGACTTCTCCGACGACACCGCTCAGCAGATCGACGCCGAAGTTCGCAGCTTCGTCGATACAGCCTACAAGTCGGCCTACTCTATCCTCGAGTCCAACCAGGACATCATGCATCGCATGGCTGCGGCCCTGCTGGAGCGTGAGACGCTGGATGCCGCCGAGATCAAGCTGATTATCGAAGGCAAGGAACTTCCTGCGGTCCGCTCCGCGCTCTCCGGCGTGGACCCCGGCAGCGGCGGCGAGGCCCAGAAGGTGCTCAAGCCGGAAGCAGGCCGCAAGCCCGGCTTCGGCGAGGGCCACACCTCACCGGCATAAAAACAATAGACAAGATAGACAAGCGACAAAAGGAGGCGGCTTATAGCTGCCTCTTTTTGTTGCACTCAATGCGACAATAGCTAAAGACGAATGCGCCTTCGCACCCTCACTCTGCTTCTCCTATTGCCTCTCGCCGGATGCGGCTACCACACCGTCGGCTCCGCTACACACATCCCCGGCAATGTCCGCACCCTCGCTGTGCCCATCTTCGTCACCAGGGCCCAGGCATTTCATACTGAAATGGCCTTCACGCAGGCGACAATTCGCGAGTTAAATACCCGCACGAAATACCGCATCCTCAACACCGCTTCCCCTGACGCCGACGCCACCCTGAACGGCACGATCCTCTCGCAGACCGTCGCGCCGCTTACCTACGACGCCACCAGCGGCCAGTCCTCCAGCTATCTCGTCACCATCACCGCCAAAGTCCTGCTCACCGCCCACGATGGCCACACTCTCTACCGCAACGATGCCATCATCTTTCACGAGCAGTACCAGTCCACCCAGGACCTCAACGGGTTCATTCAGGAGGACACAGCGGCGATCAATCGCGTCGCCCGCGACTTCGCACAGGCGCTGGTCAGCGACATGCTAGAGGCCTTCTAACCATTATCGGATCAGGCACTTCCAGTCTTAATCGCCCTTTGCTTCTGCCCCATTCGCCTTTATCGTTTTTTAAGATCGGTAGAATCGGTGTTAAGCCTTTGCCTTTGATCTGTGCTATCCGCACCAACCCGCAATCGGTCTTTCACTAACGATGCCCACCTCACTCCGCAGCTTCGCCAGCACCCACCGTTTCATCGCTGAGATCGCCGATCCCGCCGCACTCCGCGCAGGCTACGTCCTGATCGGCGACGAGATATTTCTCTACGATCGCTGCCGCAAAGCTGTCCTCGGGACCCTCGCTCCGGAAGAGACTCGCGACTTCTGCCTCCACGATCTTGATCTTGCCGAGACCAGTATCTTCGATGTGCTCGACCGCGCTCAGACTCCGTCGCTGATGGCGCCCTTCCAGGTCCTCTTTGTCCGCGGCCTCAAAGCTCTCTATGGACGTGGTAGCAAGAAGGAAGAGTTTGCGGCCATCGATGCCTACTTCCGCTCGCCCAATCCCTCGGCGGTGATTCTCTTCGTCGCAGACCATCTTCGCATCCCCACCGACCTCCGCAGGATGGACTACCAGGACAAGGAGCGCTACGAGCGCATCAGGGAAACACTCGGCGACTGGTGCGGCTTCGTCGAACTGGCTCGCGTCGAGGACACCGACGCAATCAAATGGGTCATCGCCGTCGCCGAATCACGCGGCGTTAAGTTCGACTTCGATGCCGCCCGCGAGCTGGTCGACGCGCTCGGCGCTGACATGATGCTTATCGCCAGCGAGTTTGAAAAGCTGCTCCTCTACGTTGAAGGAAAGAATCGCGTCACCCTCGGCGATGTGGAGACCATGGTTCTCGCCGCCAAACAGCGCAGCCTGTACGAACTTACTGACGCAATCTCTGCCAAAGATCGTCCGCGCGCCCTGCTCCTGCTCCACGGTCTGCTCAACGCCTCCGACGGTGGCGAAGACGCCGCCATCGGCCATCTCTACATGCTCGCTCGCACCTTTCGCCAGATGCTCATTATCTCGGAAAAAAACGTGCGCGACAGTCGAGCCATCTGGCAGGCGCTATGGCAGGGCTTCCGCATGCCCCCCTTCGCCGCCGAAGATCTCATCAAGCAGGCCCGCCGCTACAAATCACGCCGCGAGCTCACCCGGGCCATCCGCCTGGTAGCCCGCGCCGACCTCGAACTCCGCTCCAGCCCCGCCAACAAGCTGCTGGTTCTGGAGCGACTTATCCTCGACCTCTCCGCCGAACCGAAGCCCATCACCTACCAATCCTCCCATCAGTTTGCGATGGAGTTGTAACGAGGTTCATCTTCCATCCGGTCTTTCCGCGACAATTGACGGTTTCTTTATGGCGTCGCTTAAGTAAGGCGAGGCCATCTGATCGGCAGACTCAATTTTCAGAAACCGTCATCGCAACGACAATCTTGCCATGACCATCCTTGCGGGGAATTCTTCCTGCATAGGCTGCGGGCGCCTCTTCCAACGAGACTACTCCACCAAGGAAGGGGCGAAGAGCACCATTGTTTATCAGGATGCTGAGCTTCTCAAGTTGCTCCCGATCAGGCTCGACGATGAAGAAGGCGGCCTTGATCCTTTCATCGGATGCGCCTTCGCTCTCGGCCGCGATGGTCACAACGCGTCCGTTGGGACCCAGCAACTTCCAGGATTGCTGCAGCGTCTCTCCACCCACGGCATCGAATACGATGTCCACGTTCGCAACAGACTGTTCGAAGGCTGTGGCCTTGTAATCGATCACCTCGTCCGCTCCCAGCGATTTGACAAACTCAATATTCGATCCGGTCGCCGTCGCAATCACATAGGCTCCCTGAAGCTTCGCGATCCGCACAACGAAGGCTCCAACCGCACCCGCGTTTCCGTGCACCAGCACCCGCTCGCCGCCCTGGAGCTTTGCCTTGTCCACCAGGCCTTGCCATGCTGTCAGCGCACCGATTGGCACGGTGGCTGCCTCGTGATGCGACAGCGAGGCCGGCTTAGCAGCAATTCCGGATGGTACGGCAACGCAATATTCCGCGGTTGCGCCCTGTGCAAACCAATCATTCATTCCATAGACCTCATCGCCGACCGAAAATCCGATGACGCCTTTGCCGAGCGCTGCGATTACGCCGGAAAACTCGTGTCCGGGTATTGCATGGACGCGCGGCTGTCCATCCTTTGTATTAAAGGTCGGATACCAAGACAACTCCGTCGGCGTAACTCCCGCGCTAGAGACCTGGATGAGCACCTCTCCATCACCTGCGGTTGGCATGGATACATCTCCGAGCGCCAGTCCCCGGCGATCGGAATTATCGAGCAGATATACACCCTTCATCTCTTCCCCTCTCTTTCCAGCCAGCAACACATTCCTGCTCAACTAATGAAACATTAAATCCGCCGAAAAATTCTATAGGGATGAAAAATATCCGCCCGCAGAAGGCTATAGGCGTGCTGCGCTTGGCACTCTTTCGCTCGTTCCGGCCGAAGCTCCACGCTTGCTCCTCCGAGAGGCATTATCTCCTGATATCCACAACATCTTGTTGTGTTGATCTGCATAGCGCGATATAGTGGGACCACTCCACGGTCCTTCGGCTTCGGCCGGAGGTGCAAAAGGAAATCCGGTGAGACTCCGGAGCTGCCCCGCAGCGGTATGCAGGTACGAACGCCGAAGAAGACACTGGCCGAGGTAATGGCTGGGAAGTACGGCAAGTAGGGTTGAGCCTGCAGAGTCCGAAGACCTGCCTTGGAGATATTCGCTAGCGCCTCCGAGGGGGGGCGAGGTGGCCAGGGCTTCTGCACTTGTGCATCGATCCGTGCACGCACCCTGCTCCCTCGCACTACTTTCCGAGGCCAGGGAGACGCACCATGGCCACATCCGTCGCAACGCCCGCCCCCATCGCATCTGAGCTTCCTGTCGGCATCGGTTCGCTTCCGGCCGGCGTAGCCCCGAACACTTCGTCGTTGCAGGTCATCCGTCGTAGCGGCACCTATTCCCCCTTCGATTTGAACAAAATCTCCGTCGCTATCACAAAGGCGTTTGTAGCTGTGGAGGGCTCGGAGGCCACGGCGTCACGACGCATCCACCAAGCGGTGGAGGGCATGACGCAGCAGATTGTCGACGCGCTCACCAGGCATATGGGGCAATCGCGCGTGCTGCATATCGAGGACATTCAGGATCAGGTTGAGCTTGCCCTGATGCGTTCGGGAGAACATAAGGTCGCCCGCGCCTACGTGCTCTATCGCAATGAGCGCGCCCAGGAAAGGCGAAGGCGTGAAGAGAGCGTCGCCCCACAGCAGACGCGCCTTACTGTCCGCCTGGCGGATGGAATCAGCACCGAGCCTCTTGACGAAGAACAGATTGAGCAGAATGTTATCAACGCCTGCAGCGGATTGGAGGGTGTCTCGGCCGAACTGGTCGTTGCCGAGGTTCGACGCAACTTGTACGACGGTATCCTCGTCAGCGAGATTGGCGTGGCACAGACGATGGCGGCGCGCTCGCTGGTAGAGCGCGAGCCGGACTATGCCTATGTCAGTGCGCGGCTGCTGCTTAATCTCCTTAAGGAAGAAGCGCTGGGGTTTGTGCTGCCGCAGGGAGGCCCAACGCAGAAAACAAGGATGCTCGACTATCGTGAGTACTTTCCGGCGTTCATCGCTAAGGGCATCGACTTCCAGATCCTCGATCGGGAGTTGGCGAGCTTCGATCTGGCAAGGCTCGCCGCCGCGCTCAAGCCGGAACGCGACCGGCAGTTTCAATTCCTGGGCCTGCAGACTCTCTATGATCGATACTTTCTCCATCACGAAGGCACACGCTTTGAGCTGCCGCAGGCGTTCTTCATGCGCGTCTCCATGGGCTTGGCGCTGCGCGAGATCGATCGCGAGGCACGGGCAATTGAGTTCTATGAGCTGCTGTCCAGCTTCGACTTCATGTGCTCGACACCAACGCTCTTCAACTCCGGCACGCTGCGGCCACAGCTCTCGTCATGTTTTCTGACGACGGTCTCGGACGATCTCGATGGCATCTTCAAAGCCATCAAAGACAACGCTCTGCTCTCCAAATATGCAGGCGGCCTGGGGAACGACTGGAGCGGAGTGCGCGGGCTGGGCTCGCACATTCGCGGCACGAATGGGCAATCGCAGGGCGTAGTGCCCTTCCTCAAGGTGGCCAACGATACTGCAATCGCCGTCAACCAGGGAGGAAAGCGCAAAGGCGCGGTGTGTGGCTATCTCGAAACCTGGCACATCGATATCGAGGAGTTTCTGGACCTGCGCAAAAATACCGGGGATGACCGACGACGCACGCATGACATGAATACAGCGAACTGGGTCCCGGACCTCTTTATGCAGCGAGTTGAGGAAGACGGCAACTGGACGCTGTTTTCACCGGACGAAGTTCCCGATCTCCACGATCTCTACGGCAATGCCTTCGCCGAACGCTATGCTTTCTACGAAGCAAAGGCCGCTGCCGGTGAAATCAAGGTTTATCGCACCCTGCGCGCGGTGGACCTGTGGCACCGCATGTTAACAATGGTCTTCGAGACCGGCCATCCCTGGATCACCTTCAAGGATCCATGCAATCTACGCTCGCCACAGCAGCACCTGGGCGTGGTGCATTCTTCAAATCTCTGCACCGAGATCACGCTGAACACTTCACCGCGCGAGATCGCAGTATGCAATCTCGGCTCGGTGAACCTGGCCAATCACGTCACTGAATCGGGTCTCGACGGAGAGCGGTTGAAGCGTACCGTGACCACGGCCATGCGGATGCTCGACAACGTCATCGACATTAACTTCTACACCGTTCCCGAGGCGCGTTATTCCAATCTGCGCCATCGTCCCGTGGGCCTTGGCCTGATGGGCTATCAGGACGCGCTGTATACGATGCGAATTCCGTTTGCATCGGCCGAAGCGGTGCGCTTTGCGGATGAGAGTATGGAACTTCTCAGCTTCCATGCTCTCTTCGCTTCGTGCGATCTGGCTGCGGAGCGCGGCCGGTATGCGAGCTTCGAAGGTTCGCTCTGGAGCCGCGGCATTCTGCCCTGCGATTCGGTGGCGCTGCTACAGGCGAATCGCAGTCACACGCTCAAACTGGACAATTCCACAAAGCTGGATTGGACCGGGTTGAGGGAACGCATCAGAACAACTGGCATCAGGAACTCGAACACGCTCGCCATCGCGCCAACCGCAACCATCTCGAACATATGTGGCGTGACGCAATCCATCGAGCCAACTTACCAGAACCTCTTTGTTAAATCGAACATGAGCGGCGATTTCATCGTCGTCAACGCCTCCCTCGTGCGTGATCTCAAGGCGCGCGGCCTCTGGGACGAGGTCATGGTCTCCGATCTGAAGTACTTCGATGGGGCGCTGGGCATGATCGATCGCGTACCTGAAGACCTGAAGCTGCTCTATGCGACCAGCTTCGAGATCGAGCCGACATGGCTGGTCCAGGCAGCGGGACAGCGTCAGAAGTGGATCGATCAGGCGCAATCTCTGAATCTCTACATGGCTGAGCCCAATGGAAGAAAGCTGGACGCGCTCTATCGCAAGGCATGGAAAACGGGGCTAAAGACGACTTACTATCTGCGCTCGCGCTCGGCGACCCATGTCGAGAAGTCCACGATGAAACGGACGGACGGGAAGTTGAACGCAGTCCCGGTTTCCGCGGCCAGCATTGTTCGGCAATGCGCTATTGACGATCCCACGTGCGAAGCCTGCCAGTAGTCAATCTTGAAGTAAAACCGGAAAGGAAGCATGATGAGCGTCTTAAATTGGGCTGAGACCGAGGAAGAAGTCACAAGGGTGCAGGAAGAAAGCGAAGCCGTCGATGTCGCCGGCCTGGGAGAGATTGCGCGTGGGGCCGCGCGAGTGCGCGTAGACGACAAGGCAATGATCAATTGCCGTGCAGACGTCAATCAGCTTCTTCCACTGAAATATCGCTGGGCCTGGGAAAAGTACCTTGCTGCTTGCAACAATCACTGGATGCCGACCGAAATCTCGATGCAGGCCGACATTGCACTATGGAAGAGTTCGAATGGACTGACACCGGACGAGCGTCGCGCGATCAAGCGGAACCTGGGCTTCTTCGCGGCCTCCGAGTCTCTGGTCGCCAATAACATCGTGCTAGCCATCTACCGCCATCTCACTAATCCCGAGTGCAGGCAATATCTGCTTCGCCAGGCATTCGAAGAGGCCGTGCATACGCATACCTTCCAGTACGTTGTGGAGAGTCTGGGTTTGGACGAAGGCGAGCTCTTCAACATGTATCGTGAGGTGCCATCGATTACGGAGAAGGCGGCATGGGCAATCAAATATACCCAGCATCTCTCTGACCCTGCGTTCCATACCGGCACCGAGGTCAACGATCGTGCGTTTCTTCGCGATCTGATCGCCTTTTATGTGGTCTTTGAAGGCATGTGGTTTTACACCGGGTTCGCGCAGATTCTATCGCTCGGACGCCGCAACAAGATGACAGGCATCGCCGAGCAGTATCAGTACATTCTGCGCGATGAGAGCATTCATTTGAACTTCGGTATTGACGTCATCAATCAGATCAAGGCAGAAAATCCGCGCCTGTGGAGCGAGGAGTTTCAGGAAGAGGTACGCGGCATGCTCCGCTCGGCAGCGGAGCTTGAGGCCGCGTACGGGAGAGATACGATGCCCAACGGCTTCCTAGGACTTGGTGCAGCGCTTTGCGAACAATATATGCACTTTATCTCAAATCGCCGTTGCGTCCAGCTCGGATTGACGCCGGTATTCGCGGAGACCGACAATCCTTTTCTCTGGATGAGTGAAGCAATGGACCTGAAGAAAGAGAAGAATTTCTTCGAAACCCGTGTGATCGAGTATCAGAGCGGCGGCTCACTCGCCTGGGACTAAGAACGATTCTCCCGCTTCCCTTGCCTGTTTTTGAATTAGTTGACGACGAGCGCATCCATCGAGTGAGATGACTTGATGGATGCGAGGATCTACCGCTGCATCCATACTTCGTCGTCGCCGAGCTTTGCGAGAGTTGCCTCTCTGCGAAGTGGAGTTTGCGTATGGAAATACTTCTTGTAAGCGGCGATCCAGTTCGTCGCGAGCTCATGCTGCGCCTCCGAAATACCGATCTCCCGACTGCAGACCATCTGATGCAAGCGCTCCTCCAGATCATCTTTAGCATGAGCATTCCACAAGGTCGGCCCATAGGGCTGCGGCCACAAGTTGCGAATCTCTCCGGTCCCGCCTAATTGGGGATTGACCAGGTAATCAACCTGAAACTCGCGTGTCCGAGCGATTCGCCACACTCCATACTCCTTGAACACGGCCTGCTGCATACTTGTCGGCACTGCGGGATCCTTGTCATCATCCTGAGCCGGGCAAATCTCTTCATAAGCAACCTGCCGCGTGGCTCCGGGTGTAAGCTTCTGGTTCGGAACCAGTTTGCCCCCAGCATAGCCGCTCTGTTCCATGGCGTGGCGCTGCACCAAGCCCACGCTCAAGATAGCCACCAGCAACGCGGCGGCGGCATAGGCCATCGGCTGTAGCAGCGGCAACCGCCACCAATGCCCACTACGATCTTTCGCTTCTTGCAGCAACCGCGCCTGCAAGAGCGATCGCTGCCCCTCCCCTTCGTTTCCCTGCAACCCTTCAGCGCGGTAAAGCGCGTCTACCTTTTTCAGGGCACCTTCGATCCTCTCCAAAGCAATGGAACATCCCCTGCATCGCACCAGATGGACACCCGCCTGCATCGCCGCTTTGTCGTCCATCTCTCCATCCATAAACAGCAGCAGCTCTTCACGTGTCAGGTGTTGTTGGTCGATGCTCATCCACTTACCTCCTGTCCATTCGTTCCAGCCGTTCGAGCGAACGAGCCAGCGAATTCGATACCGAGCTCAGCGAAATTCCAACGATCTCGGCAATCTCGCGATAGCGCAAACCTTCGGCCCGTAGACGCAGACAGGCCTGATCGTTCGTGGGCAGGGCTTGCACTACCCGGCGCAGCCGATCCTGGCGCTCCCGGAACAACAGAGCGTCCTCCGGCCCTGGAGCGGGATCATTGTCCACGAGAGAGCTCTCTCCTGCCTCCACTACCCATATCTCATTCTTCTGCTGCATGCATCGTTTGAGCGCCTGATTATGCGTAACTCGGAAGACCCAGCTACGGAGATTCTGCCGTGGCCGACCGCTCTGCAGGTGCCGAAATAGCGCCAGGAAAGTCTCCTGAATAACATCCTCTCCGTCCTGCACCGGCAGTCCGAAAGATACTGCGTAGCGCAATAGAGGCCGTCGCAGATCGTCATACATAGCCAGCAACTCATCCTCAAGCAGAGGCTCGGCAGCCGTTGCCCCTGGATCTCCTGCTATGCCGGAGAGTTCCGCCACCAAATTTGTAAATAAGAGATCCATCACCTTGAATGCTCATTATTCATGAATCTTCATCCTGCGTGCCATCCCCGCAAAAATCTAAAAAAGGTTGAACAAAACCTGCTCTCTGGGAATATCTCGATAGCAGTCCGAAAAGACACATGCTCATTGCCGGGGATTTGCGATCTCCGGACTTCATTCCTCTGTCTTCACGCGAGCCCACAGCCGGCTGCGCCAAGGTGCCATGCGTCTTTTGTCTCTCTCCCGCTTTCTCGTATTTCTATTCCTGGTGTTCTCTCCCAGCTTCGGCAGCGCTCAGGGTGTTGGCAGTATCCACCTCCAGGTGAAAGATCCCTCGGGAGCAGGCCTCCGGGCTGCCGGTACGCTCTCCGGTCCGCACTACCTGCAGCAATTCTCTACTGACGTCGCCGGGCATCGCAACTTCTCCGATCTGGCCTTCGGTCGCTACCAACTCCAACTCTTTCGTAACGGCTTCGCCACCGAGAATCGCGTCATCGAGGTTCGTTCCAGTGAACCCGTCACCCAGAGCATCACTCTCGCAATCTCCTCCATCTCATCGTCTATCACGGTCTTCTCCGAAACTCCGATTGGACGCGCTGACCAGCCCGCCGACCAGATTCCTGTTCCCGTCCAGGGAGTGACCGCCCAACAGATTCAGGACTCGAATGCTCTCGACCTTGCTGACACGCTCAATAAACGTATCAACGGCGTCTACATCAACGAGAACCAGAACAACCCCTTTCAGCCTGACGTCAACTACCGCGGCTACACGGCTTCCCCTCTGCTTGGCACTCCCCAGGGACTCTCTGTCTACCTCGACGGCGTCCGCCAGAATCAGCCCTTCGGCGATGTTGTCTCCTGGGATTTGATCCCCACCGTTGCCATTCAGGACATCGAATTGATCCCCGGCGCCAATCCTCTCTACGGACTCAACTCCCTGGGCGGCGTCCTCGCCCTTCGCACCAAGAGCGGTTTCACCAACTCCGGCCTCAGCATCCAGGCTACCGGCGGCTCTTACGGCCGGCGCGCCGTGCAGGGAGAGTACGGCGGTTTCAACTCGCGCGGCCTCGACTGGTTCTTCGCCGGCAATCTCTACCATGAAGACGGGTGGCGAGAGTTCTCTCCTTCAAGCGTCCGCCAATCCTTTGCCAAGGTGGGCTACATCTTCGGAAAGACCACGCTTTCCCTCTCCGGCATCTATTCTCAGAACAACCTCACCGGCAACGGGACCCAGGACTTCCGCGCTCTCGCCAAAAAATACGACAGCGTTTACACCATCCCGGACACTACCTGGAACCACAACCCGTCGCTGACCTTCAACGCCACTCACGAGCTTTCAGACCGCCTCACTCTGTCCGCCAACGCCTACTTCCGCTACATCCGGGCTGACACCACCAACGGCGACATCAATGACGACTCCTTCGACCAGTCGCTCTATAAGCTTAGCTCTGCTGACATTGCGGCCCTCACCGCCGCCGGCTACACCGGTTTTCCCACCAACGGCGACCCCACCACCGAGCCCTATCCTTACTGGCGTTGCATCGCCCAGGGTCTCGAAGGAGATGAGCCGGGCGAAAAGTGCACCGGCGTCATCACCAACACCCAGAATAAGCAACACAACTACGGACTATCGGGCCTTGTCTCCTACCGCACCCCTCGCAATCGCTTCGCCTTCGGAGCGTCCTGGGACCACAGCACGCTGACCTATTCCCAGTTCTCTCAACTCGGCTATCTCAATCCCGATGGCAAGACGGTGACCGGCATCCCAACCTATGCCGACGGCTCGACGGAGGTCGACGACGTGCCCTTCGATACCCGAGTCAATCTGCACGGCGTCGTCAACACTCCAAGCTTCTACGCCACGGACACCTTGGCTCTTGGACAGTGGACGATCACCGCTTCAGGCCGCTACAACCGCACCAACATCGATAACGTGGACCGTCTGTCCGCCAGTCGCGCTCGCGGAACCCTCACCGCCATCAATACGTTCCAGCGCTTCAACCCGGCCATCGGCTTCACCTATAGTCCCGGCCGTCTCTACACCTTCTACGGCGATTACAGCGAAAGCAACCGCGCTCCCACGTCTATCGAACTCGGCTGCGCCGATCCTGACTTTCCCTGCAATCTGCCCAATGCGCTGGTCAGCGATCCGCCGCTCGATCAGGTTGTCTCCCGCACGGTCGAAGCCGGCATTCGCAGCCGCCTCGAGGGCCGGCTGCAATGGTCCGCAGGCTTCTTCCGCGGCCAAAACTCCAACGACCTGCTCTTCATCGCGTCGGAGCAGACCGGCTTCGGATACTTCACCAACTTCGGCAAGACGATCCGTAAGGGAATCGAGGCCTCGATCGACTATCAGCGCCACCCATTTGACCTCAGTGCCGACTACACTTTTCTCACAGCCACCTACGGTTCCAGCGGAGAGGTCGACGGCTCCATCAATAGCTCCAACAATGCCGCGCAGGACGGCTTCAAAGGTCTCGAAGGCGACATCACCATCTCGCCCGGCAACCACCTGCCCCAGACCCCACAGCACATCTTCAAGTTCAATGCGGACTATAAACCCACCAGCAAGGCGGCGGTCCTCTTCAATATCACCTCGGCGTCAGGAACCTTCGCTCGCGGCAATGAGAACAATCGGCATAAGCCCGACGGCACCTATTATCTTGGCGTCGGCTCAACCGATGCGTATGCGATTGCCAATCTGGGCGCGCGCTATCAACTGACACAGAACCTGCAGCTCTTCGTACAGATGAATAATCTTTTCAACAATCACTACGCCACCGCCGCCCAACTGGGAGCTACGCCCTATGACGCGAATGGCGTCTTTACCCCGCGCCCATTCCCCTCCGTGCAGTACGATGGCGACACCCAGTATCCCTTGCGGAACACCACGTTCCTGTCACCCGGTGCTCCATTCACTGTTTTCGGCGGCCTACGCATCAGTTTTCACCTCTAGCTGCAGCTTCATAGAATCGACATCTCTTTACCGACGCCGATGAATTTATCCAACGCCTCATCCATCTGTCCTCGCGTATGCTCGCTTGTGACAATGGTGCGTATCCTTGCCTTTCCTTCCGGCACGGTTGGAAAGGCAATCCCAGTCGCCATAACGCCAACATCAAACAATCGACGGCTAAACTCCATGGTCTTTGCGCTATCCCCAATGATGATGGGCGTAATGGGACTCTCACTGGCCGGAGTCGTCCTTCCTCCAACATCGAAGCCGGCAGCTTCAAAGCCTCTTTTCAGATAGTGGGTATTGTCCCAAAGCCTCTCTATACGCTCGGGCTCCTCTTCGAGCAGATCGAATGCGGCAATGCAGGTAGCTGCCACTGAAGGTGGGTGCGAAGTAGAAAAAAGGAAGGGTCTGGCACGGTGGCGCAGATAGTCGATCAGGTCGCGCGAACCGCAAACGTATCCGCCAAGCGCTCCAATCGCCTTTGAGAGTGTTCCCACCTGGATATCAACCTTGCCGTGGCAATGAAAATGATCCACGCTGCCTCTGCCGTTCCGTCCGAGCACCCCGGAGGCATGGGCATCGTCAACCATCATGATCGCGTCATATTTTTCGGCGAGGGCAGATAGCTTATCTACAGGGCCGATATCGCCATCCATCGAAAACACGCCATCGGTGATAATCAGCTTTCTTCCCGGCTCGTGCTGTACCTCCTGCAGCAACTCTTCAGCGTGCGCGGTGTCCTTGTGGCGAAAAACCTTTATCTTTGCGCGTGAGAGCCGCGCTCCGTCGATGATGCTGGCGTGATTCAGTTCATCCGAGATAATAAAGTCCTCGCGACCGAGGACAGAAGAGACGGTGCCGGCGTTCGCCGCAAATCCCGACTGAAAGACAACACAGGCTTCGACGTCCTTGAATCGGGCAATCTTCTCTTCGAGCTCCATGTGGATCCGCATGGTCCCGGCAATCGTCCTGACAGCTCCGGAGCCAACGCCATACTTTCGAACTGCTGCGATTGCCACCTCGCGAAGCTTTGGGTGATTGGCAAATCCCAGATAATTGTTCGAGGCGAGATTGATGACTCGCTTACCATCGTAGACGCAGACGGCAGCCTGCTCGTCCTCAAGAACCCGAAGTTCAAAGTAGGTTCCGTTGCTTCGCAGCGTGGCAAGTTCTTGCGTAAGGTGTGCAAGAGGATTACGGGGCGTTGTACTCAAGCGGATCTCCTTCGCTGTTGCGACGTTAAATATTCGCAGATGTTAGTTCATCTCATCCGGCAGTCTTCCAATCGAGGATCACCTTTCCGGAGTTGCCGGACCGCATCACATCGAAGCCCGACTCAAATTCATTCCACGGAAAGCGATGGGTGATGACCTTGCTGATATCGAGCCCGGACTGCAGCATCACCGTCATCTTGTACCACGTCTCGTACATCTCCCGGCCATAGATGCCGCGGAGAGTGAGTTGATTGAAGATCACCCTGGCCCAATCAATCGACATCTCAGAGGGAGAGGGAATGCCAAGCATCGCCACCTTGGCCCCATGGCTGAGATTAGCCAGCATATCCCTGAAAGCATGAGGATTTCCCGACATCTCCAGGCCGATGTCGAAACCTTCCTGCATCCCCAGTTTGCTCTGCACCGCATCGAGTGCCGTCTCTCGCGGATCAATTGCTTCCGTCACCTTAGCCGCTCTTTTCGCGAGATCGAGACGATATGGATTCAAGTCGGTAATGACGACATTTCGCGCGCCCGCATGGCGCGCCACCGCGGCAGCCATAATTCCGATAGGGCCCGCACCGGTGACGAGAACGTCTTCCCCCAGAACTGGAAAAGCCAATGCGGTATGCACAGCGTTGCCGAACGGATCGAAGATAGCCGCGACATCAAGCGGAATCTCCGGGGTGTGGCGCCAGATATTTGTCATCGGCAGGACGATGTACTCGGCGAACGCGCCGGCGCGGCTTACGCCGACCCCCTCCGTATGCGCGCATAGATGACGTCTACCCGCAAGGCAGTTTCGACAACGGCCACAGACGACGTGCCCCTCTCCGCTAACGCGATCGCCGATATGAAAGTCCGTGACGTTCGAGCCCGTCTCTACGATCTCGCCAACGAACTCATGCCCGATGACAAGGGGAACGGGAATGGTCTTTTGCGCCCATGCATCCCACTCGTAGATATGAAGATCCGTTCCGCAGATGCCGGTCTCAAGAACGCGAATCTTGACATCATTGATGCCGATCTGCGGTTCGGGAACATCTTCGATCCAGAGGCCGCGTCGTTCATAGGACTTCACCAAAGCTTTCATCTTGTGATGACCTCTTATCTTTCGGATTCCATCTAATGGTCAAGTCTGAAACACCAGAGATCCTTGTCGGCTCCGGACGAACGCTCATGTTAGATACCACTCTACCAATTGCTCCGCCCCAGAGGCCGTTGCTGCAAGTATCGAGTCCTCCGACGCATATTGTCTCCTGTCATTTCAAATCACAATCGTCGTTTTATCGAATCCCGTTAGCGCTAAAGCTCCGTGGCATGTTTGAATGGCTATGTCGCGTCTTGTACACCTTGCGTAACCGGAAAAGGAATTTCACCATGCGCCATAAATTCGTCTCCTTTGTTGCCTTATTCGTGTCACTCGCCTTGTCCACCTCTTTGGCTTTAGGACAGGACCCTGATCTGAATTTTCTGAATCACAATCAGCCCATACTAGATGCGCACAACTGCTAT
>Ga0207705_10000701_pt1 | contig 27662 bp, 26 predicted proteins | sample KBSC13metaG_FD_184314 | JGI IMG/M metagenome (GOLD analysis project Ga0207705, IMG submission 184314) | Corn rhizosphere microbial communities from Kellogg Biological Station, Michigan, USA - KBS C1-3 metaG (SPAdes) (version 2) | ecosystem: Host-associated > Plants > Roots > Rhizosphere > Soil ... | reverse complement strand
TGCTCGGTGAGGCTGACGCCGCTCGTCTGGCAGTGCGTCCGAAGCCGCTTTGAATTGTCGTTCTTCGCCCCGAGCTGCGTCATGATCCGGTGCCACAGAGTCCGCGCGGCGCGCAGCTTGGCGACCTCCATGAACAGGTTCATGCCGATGCCCCAGAAGAAGCTGAGCCTTCCCGCGAACTCGTCGATCGCCAGGCCCTGCTTCATCGCCACGCGCACATATTCCATGCCGTCGGCGAGCGTGTAGGCGAGCTCCTGGACCGCCGTCGCCCCGGCCTCGTGCATGTGATAGCCGCTGATCGAGATCGAATTGAACTTCGGCATTTCGGCCGCGCAATAGGCAATCACGTCGGCGACGATCCGCATGCTCGGCTCGGGCGGGTAGATATAGGTGTTGCGGACCGCGAACTCTTTCAGGACGTCGTTCTGGATAGTCCCGGTAAGCTTCGCGTGCGGGACGCCCTGCTCCTCGCCGGCGACGATGAAGAAGGCCATCACCGGAAGCACCGCGCCGTTCATCGTCATCGACACGCTCATCGTGTCGAGCGGGATCCCGTCGAACAGCGCTTTCATGTCCTCGACGCTGTCGATGGCGACCCCCGCCATCCCGACATCGCCGGCGACGCGCGGATTGTCGCTGTCATAGCCCCGGTGGGTGGCGAGATCGAAGGCGACCGAAAGGCCCTTCTGCCCCGCCTTCAGGTTGCGGCGGTAGAAGGCGTTCGACTCTTCGGCGGTCGAGAAGCCGGCGTACTGGCGAATGGTCCACGGCCGGCCCGCGTACATCGTCGCGTAAGGCCCGCGCGTGAACGGCGGCTCGCCCGGTCTGCCCGGGTGGATGCCAGCGGCGTCCTCGGGTCCGTAGACGACCTTCAGCTTTATACCTTCGGGCGTGTCGCGGCTGATCTCGTCACTCATCGCGGCTCCACTAGCAGGGCATTTGGCTTTTCGGAATTGGTCAGGCGCACCGCGCGGGGCGACGAACGGCGAAGCATTCACTCCTCTCAGACGTTTATCGGTCGAAAGGAGAAGCACCATGCCTGCCAAATCCAAGGCCCAGCAAGAGGCCGCCGGAGCCGCTCTCGCAGCGAAGCGCGGCGACAGATCGAAGAGCTCGCTCAAGGGTGCATCGAAGTCGATGATGTCGATGAGCGAGAAGGAACTGCACAAAATGGCATCAACCAAGCGCAAGGGTAAGCCCGAGCACGCGAGCTAGTCCTTCGCCAGTCGATGCGATCGGCCCATCGCCCGCGCCGGGCGGTGGGCCTTTTCTTGCCGGCCCCGGCGGGTAAAGCGGCGGGGTGGAGGAAGCGAACGCCTTTCCCGCGCTGTTCGGCGCGCCGGTCGAATTCTACCTCTTCGGCATGATGCTCGCGGGCATCGCATTGTTCCACCGGCGCGCGCTGGCGATCGGCCTCGCGGGCCTCGCCGCGATCCTGCTCTACGAAGCGCTGGTCACCCGCTTCCCGACAGGAGCCGGGGCGGGCGCGCTTCTGCTCCATGCGGAGCACGAGTGGGTGATCATCACCAACCTGTTCCTGCTGCTGACCGGGTTCGAGCTGCTCTCGAACCATTTCGAGCGAAGCAACCTGCCCGATCATCTGCCGAATCACCTGCCGGACGGGTGGACCGGCGGCGTCATGCTGCTCGGCGCGATCTTCGTGCTGGCCGCCTTCCTCGACAATATCGCCGCCGCGGTCCTGGGCGGCGTCATCGCCCGCCACGTCTACAAGGGGCGTGTGGCGGTCGGCTTCCTGGCGGCGATCGTGGCGGCGTCGAATGCCGGCGGATCGGGGAGCGTGATCGGCGATACGACCACCACGTTGATGTGGCTCAAAGGCGTGTCGCCGCTGCTTGTGCTGCCCGCCTACATTGCCGCCGTCCCGGCCTTCATCATCATCGCCTTCTTTGGCGCCCGGGCACAGCATCACTTTCAGCCGATGCTGGTGCACGACGAACCGGGGTATCCGCTCCGCTGGCGGCGGATCTGGATTGTCGCCTTCATCCTCGCCGCGGCGGTGGCCGCCAACGTGATTGCCAACCTGCTAAGCGCCGGCGAAGAAATTGCGCCGTGGCTGGGCATCGCGCTGTGGGCCGCGATCCTCCTGACCAGCCTCGTCGCAGCGCCCGACTGGAAGGTGACCCGGCCCGCATTCAAGGGCGCGATCTTCCTCTGCTCGCTGGTCGCGGCCGCTTCGCTGATGCCGCTCAGGGGCTTGCCGGACCCGTCCTGGCAATCGTCGTTCGGGCTCGGGCTGCTGTCGTCCGTGTTCGACAATATTCCCCTCACCGCGCTTGCCCTGCGTCAGGGCGGCTACGACTGGGCGCTGCTGTCCTTCGCCGTCGGGTTCGGCGGTTCGATGACCTGGTTCGGCTCATCGGCGGGAGTCGCGATCACCAACGAATTTCCCGAAGCGCGATCGCTAAGGCGGTGGCTCGTCCAGGGCTGGTTCGTGCCTGTCGCTTATCTTGTCGGCTTCTTCGTCATGCTCGCCTTGTGGGGCTGGGACACGCGCACGCTCTTTGCGATGAGCTAGCGCCAGCCCCGCTCGCGGACCGCTCGCTCCTGCGCTGCGTCCATCGGCTCGCCGGCCATGGTCGATCCGACCAGCGCCGCAAGGTTTGGGTCCATTCCCGCCGCCATTCGATACTCGCCGCCTTGGCCCTCGCCGGCCTCGAACAGGCCGCGCACGCGCCAGCGGTCGTCGTCACGGCAGGCGAGGCCCGTCGCGGCGTTGCCGGTGAAGCTTCTGCAAACGGTGCCGTCGGAGGTGCGGAACGTCAGCCCGATCCGGATCGGGCCCGCGGACGGTGCGCTGGCAAGCTGGGTGTCGAGAGCGCGGTCGAGACCGGCGGCGGCGTAGAGCGCTCCGCTTCGCACCTGCACCGGCGAGTCGCCGTGGCCGGGGATCTGGGCTCCGACGAACAGGCCGAGGACGAGGGTCGCAGCAATCGTCGCCCATTGCGGGAGCACCGGGATTGTCCGGCGCACCCGATCGCGCCGAACGCCAAGATCGACGACATTACCGCGGTCGACGCTCGCGGCAGCCCGAATCGGCTCCGGAACTGGTTCGGCCACCACTGTATCGAAGGCAGTCTTGAGCCGCGCCTGCATCGCGCGATGCCGATCGGCAATCGCCGCAAGCTCCGGGTCCGAATTAACCCGCGCCGCCACGTCGGCCGCCTCGGCACCGTCGAGCTCGCCGTCGAGCCACGCGAAAAACTTGTCGTCGTCGCTCATCGCTCACCCACCATAACTAGCAGCGCCGTTCGCCCGCGTACCAGCCGGCTCGAAACCGTGCCGATCGGCAGGTCGAGAAGCTCGGCCGCCTCGCGATAGCCGAAACCTTCGATCAGGATCAGCGACACGACCTCGCGCTGCTCGTCGGGCAGGCGCTGCATTGCCGCCATGATCCGGGCCAGCTCCAGCGATTCCTCGATCCCGTCCCGGTCGCCAACACCCGCCGCTTCCTCCGGCGGGGCTTCGAACGCCTGCTTTCGGGCGCGCGATCGCGCCGTGTCGATCCACAAATTGCGCATGATCCGGTAAAGCCAGCTGTCTAGCCGGGTGCCCGGCGTCCATTGGCCGCTCGACCGGATCGCCCGCTCGACCGTCGCCTGCGTCAGGTCGTCCGCGTCTGCGGGACTCCTGCTCAAGGAATGCGCAAACCGCCGAAGCCGCGGAAGCAGCGCAACGAGCTCGTCCTCGAACGACGGAAGTTGATTCATGCGCCCTCATGCGGATGAAACGTTGCTTCATCCTCGTTTCATCCACGAAGCCATAGATTGAGGACCGCCGATGCCCAAATTCCGCCGCAACCTCTTGGCCGCCGCAGCCGCCGCGATCTTCGTGACGGGAAGCGCGGCCGCGCAGCTGCTTCCAACCGTGGGGCTGCCGTCGATCGGCTTGCCGGCACCGGTCGCGAACGTTCCGATCGTCGGGCCGGCCGTCAATTCGATCGTCGCACAGCCGCAGGCGCAACAGGCCATCCGTCCGACACTCGATACGGTCGCCGGCCTGCCGGAGCAGATCGCCCAGTCCGGGCCTTCGAGCCTGCTCGAGCTGCGCCGGTTGCGGCTGGAAGCGCTGATCGAGTCCAACGAATCTGTTCTGGAAAGCGACGAGCGGGGCGAGCCGGTGCGGCGCGGAATCCTGTTGGCCGTCGATCCGGACCCGGTATCGCTGCAGTCTGCCCGGAGCGCCGGATTCCGGCTGCTCGCCGACGAACGCGACCCGGTCCTTGGCTTGAGATCGGTCAAGCTCGCGGTTCCGGGGGGGAAGAGCGCCCGCTCCGGCCTCAAGCTGCTGGCGAAGGTCGCGCCGGCGATCCAGGCCGATTACGACCATGTTTATGAGCCGAGCGGTGGCTCGCTCGCCCCGTTGAGCGCGGCGCTTGCGGCCTCCACTGGCGCAGGAAACGGCCGCGTCATCGGAATGATCGACGGCGGAGTCGCCGCGCATCCTTCGCTGGCGAGCGCGAGCATCGAGCAAAACGGATTTGTCGGCAGTGCGCGGCCGACCGGGCACGGGACCGCGGTCGCCTCGCTGCTGGTCGGCAACCAGGGGGCGTTTCACGGGGCGGCAATCGGGGCCCGGCTCTATGTCGCCGACATCTATGGCGGCAATCGCGCTGCCGGATCGGCGAGCGCGATCGTCAAGGCGCTCGGCTGGCTTGCAGGCCACCGCCCGCAGGTGATCAACATCAGCCTCGTGGGCCCGGCGAATAAGCTGCTCGGCCGAGCGATCCAGATCGTCCAGTCTCGCGGGATCCAGGTTGTCGCGGCGGTCGGAAACGACGGCCCGGCGGCGCCGCCGCAATATCCGGCGTCCTACCCGGGCGTGCTGGCAATCACCGCCGTGGACTCGCACGGCCGCGCGATTCCGGAGGCTGGCAAGGCTACTCACCTCGACTTCGCCGCTCCCGGCGCCGACATGGCCGCAGCTCTGCCGGGTCAGGGCTACGCCCGCGTTCGCGGAACCAGCTTCGCCGCACCGCTCGCCGCCGCGCAGCTGCTCGTCGCCGGCTCGGCCGGAAGGCTTGCCGCCGAGGCACGGCCCGGCAAGGGCCGGGTCGGCCGCGGAATCGTCTGCGGCGAGTGCCGGATCGACCCACGGGCGGTCGGCGCGAAATAATTTTGCAGGCGGCGGCGGATGAACCGCGCCTCACCTGTCGTTTTCAGCTCGAGGGGCGGTTCGGCCCCCGCATTCGAGAGGAGAACGGAGATGAGAAAGCCAATCCTGATCGCTGCAGCGTCGGCCCTTGCGATTGCAGCCGCGCCCGCTTCAGCGCAGCTGCTAGGCAATGTCGGTGGAGCTGTCGGCGGGGTGGTGAACGGCACGGTCGGCGGCAGCCTCGGCGGCGCCGGCTCGCTCGGGAGCACGCTCAACTCAGTCGGGAATGTGGGCGGCGTCGCGAACGGCAGCCTTGGCGGCCCTGCTTCGGTGACGAACAGCGTCAGCGGGCTGGCTACCGGCTCGGCACATGGATCGGCAAGCCATTCCGTCGACAGCCGGAACGGATCTGCGAGCGGCAATGTCGGTCTTGCCGGAACCGTCACTGGCACCGTTAACGCCGTGAGCTCGGCTGCAGCGGCAGGCAATAGCGCCGGGTTCGGCGGCTCGGCGTCGGGCGGCGGCTCGACCAGTCAGGGCGCTGGCTTCGGGGTCCAGGGCGTCGGCACCAACCAGGCCGGCGCGCTCGCCGGGCAGCTTGCGGGCAGCGCGCAGGGCGCGGCGAATGCTGGCGTTTCGGCTGCGGCGAATGCCGCAGGGATGGCCCGCGGTGCGGCCAACGCGGCCGCTTCCGGCGCCGCCGGTTTGGCGGGCCACGCAAGCGGCGCAGCAAGCGGTGCGTTGAGTTCGGCGGGCAATGCCGGGTCGCTCGCCGGAAGCATCGGCGGAGCGGCAAACGGCTCGCTCACCGGTATGGCAACGTCCGCGATCCAGGCGAATTCGTCGGGCGGGTCAAAGTCGCAGGCCGCGAACCATGCGAATTCCTCGAACGGGCGGGCCACGACCGGCTCGCGCAAGCAGAGTGCGAGAGGCTCGGGCCAGCGGGCGCAGAATTCGGGGAATGGCCAAGTGCGGTCCAACGGGGACGATTTCCTGCTGACCAAGAGGAACAGCCACTAGCGTCGGTTCGCCCGCCGCGCTCCTCCCCAGCCCCCGCGCGGCGGGCGATTTCCTGGTTAGAGTTTTTCGGTCAGCTCCGGGACGATCTTGAACAGGTCGCCGACCAGGCCGATGTCCGCCACCTGGAAGATCGGCGCTTCCTCGTCCTTGTTGATGGCGACGATCACCTTCGAATCCTTCATTCCGGCAAGGTGCTGGATCGCACCGGAAATGCCGATCGCGATATAGACTTGCGGAGCGACGATCTTGCCGGTCTGGCCAACCTGGTAATCATTGGGCGCATAGCCCGCGTCGACCGCTGCGCGCGATGCGCCGACTGCGGCGCCGAGCTTGTCGGCGAGCGGGTCGAGCAGCCTGTGGAAATCCTCCGATGAACCGAAGGCCCGGCCGCCGGAGACGATCACTCCGGCGCTGGTGAGCTCCGGGCGTTCGCTTTTTGAGGCTTCGAGGCCGACAAAGCTGCTGAGTCCTGCGGGCTGGCCGGCGTCGACCTTCTCGACCGCCGCGCTGCCGCCCTCCGCTGCGGCTTTCTCGAAAGCAGTGTTGCGGACGGTGAGCACCTTCTTGGCGTCAGTCGACTTGACGGTGGCAATCGCGTTGCCCGCGTAAATCGGCCGGGTGAAGGTGTCGGCCCCCTCAATCGAAAGCACGTCGCTGACCTGCATCACGTCGAGCAAGGCGGCGACGCGTGGCGCGATGTTCTTGCCGAACGTGCTAGCTGGCGCGACGAACGCGTCATAGCCGTCCATCAGTTTCACAGCGACCGGCGCCAGCTCTTCGGGAAGTTCGTGATCGAGATGCGGCGCGTCGGCGACCAGCACCTTGGCGACACCGGCGATCTTTGCCGCTTCGGCGGCGACCGCGGAGACATTCAACCCCGCGACGAGCGCGTGCACTTCGCCGAGCTGCGAGGCCGCGGTGACGGTGGAGAGGCTGGCGTCTTTGACGCTGTTTCCGTCGTGCTCGACGAGGACGAGGACGCTCATTTCGCAACTCCCAGGCCCTTGAGGCGCTCGACCAGCTCATCCACCGAGCCGACCTTGATTCCTGCCTGCCGCTTCGGCGGCTCGGCCACCTTGGTCGTCTCCAGACGCCGCGTGATGTCGACCCCGAGCTCGTCGGGAGTCTTCGTCGCCAGCGGCTTCGACTTGGCCTTCATGATGTTGGGCAGCGAAGCGTAGCGCGGCTCGTTGAGGCGAAGGTCGGTGGTCACCACCGCCGGGATTTTCAGCTCCTCGGTTTCCAGCCCGCCATCGACTTCGCGAGTCACCTTGATCTTGCCATCGCCGGCCTCGAGTTTCGAGGCGAACGCGCCCTGCGGCCAACCGAGAAGCGCCGCAAGCATCTGGCCCGTCGCATTATTGTCGTCGTCGATCGCCTGCTTGCCGAGCACGATCATGTCCGGCTTTTCCTCGTCGGCGATCTTGGCGAGGAGCTTGGCGACGGCGAGCGGTTCGACCTCTTCGTCCGTCTGGACGAGGATTGCGCGGTCGGCGCCCATCGCAAGCGCGGTGCGAAGCGTTTCCTGCGCCTTGGCGGGACCGATCGATACCGCGACGATCTCGGTCGCAACGCCCTTTTCCTTCAGGCGGATGGCTTCCTCGACGGCGATCTCGTCGAAGGGGTTCATGCTCATCTTCACGTTCGCGAGATCGACGCCGGAGCCGTCCATCTTCACCCGCGGCTTCACGTTGAAATCGATGACGCGCTTGACCGCGACCAGGAGTTTCATGCGGGTACCTCGGCCTTCACTTCGGCGACGATTTTCCTGGCCGCGTCGCCGAGGTCGTTGGCGGGGATGATCGGAAGGCCGCTGGAGGCGAGGATGTCCTTGCCCTGCTGGACGTTGGTGCCTTCGAGCCGGACCACCAGCGGCACCTTGAGGTCCACCTCGCGCGCCGCGGCGACGATTCCTTCGGCGATGATGTCGCAGCGCATGATCCCACCGAAAATGTTGACCAGGATCCCTTTGACCGTCGGGTCGCTGAGAATGATCTTGAAGGCCGCGGTCACCTTTTCCTTGTTGGCGCCGCCGCCGACGTCGAGGAAGTTGGCGGGCTCGGCGCCGTTCAGCTTGATGATGTCCATGGTCGCCATGGCGAGGCCGGCGCCATTGACCATGCAGCCGATGTTTCCGTCGAGCTTGATGTAGGCGAGGTCGTATTTGGAAGCCTCGACTTCCATCGGATCTTCCTCGGCGAGGTCGCGGAGCTGCTCGATATCGGGGTGACGGAACTCGGCATTGTTGTCGAACCCGACCTTGGCGTCGAGAACCAGGAGTTCGCCCTTGTCGGTCACCGCCAGGGGATTGACCTCGATCTGCGACGCGTCGGTACCGACAAAAGCGTCGTAGAGTTTCGCGAGGGTCTTGCCGCACTGCTTGGCGAGACTGCCGTCAAGCTTCAGCGCTGCAGCGACCTCGCGGCCGTGATGCGGCATCAGCCCCGTCGCCGGATCGATGGTGATCGTGGAAATCTTCTCCGGAGTTTCGTGCGCGACTTTCTCGATCTCGACCCCGCCCTCGGTCGAGGCGACGATCGCGATCCGGCTCGATTCCCGGTCGACGAGGAGGGCCAGGTAGAATTCCCTGGCGATGTCGACTCCGTCGGTGATGTACAGCCGTTGCACCTGCTTGCCGGCAGGGCCCGTCTGGACCGTCACCAGCGTGTTGCCCAGCATCTCGGCCGCATTCTCGCGAACTTCGTCGATCGAAAAAGCGAGCCGGACCCCGCCCTTGGCCGATTCGGGAAGTTCCTTGAATTTGCCCTTCCCACGCCCGCCGGCGTGGATCTGCGCCTTGACGACCCACAAGGGCCCGGGGAGCTTTTTCGCGGCCTCGACCGCTTCATCGACGCTCATTGCGGGATAGCCAGCGGGAACGGGCACCCCGAACTTCGCGAGAAGGTCTTTCGCCTGATATTCGTGGATGTTCATGGGCAGCGCCCTTAATCAGAAGAGCGCAGCGATGCAAAGCGACTCCGCCCCGACCCGCAAGATCATCCATGTCGACATGGATGCTTTCTATGCGTCCGTCGAGCAACGCGATAATCCCGAACTTCTTGGCCTCCCGGTGGCGGTCGGCGGGCAGCATCGCGGAGTGGTCGCCGCCGCAAGTTACGAAGCGCGCAAGTACGGGGTGCGCTCGGCGATGCCGTCGGTAACGGCAAAGCGCAAATGCCCCGACCTCGTGTTCGTGAAGCCGCGCTTCGAGGCCTATCGCGACGTTTCGAACCGGATCCGGGCGATCTTCGCCGATTACACCGACCTGGTCGAACCGCTGAGCCTCGACGAAGCCTATCTCGACGTAAGCGAAGACCGGCATGGTCTTGGAAGCGCCCGGGCCATCGCAGAAGACATCCGCCGCCGCATCCGCGAGGAAACGAGCCTGACCGCCTCGGCGGGAGTCTCCTACTGCAAGTTCATCGCCAAGCTCGCGTCCGATTACCGCAAGCCGGACGGGCTGACGGTCATTCGCCCGGAGCAGGGGCCGGAGTTCGTCGCGTCGCTTCCCGTCGCGCGGTTCCACGGCGTCGGGCCGGTCACGGCGCGCAAGATGGAGGCGCTGGGGATTTTCACCGGCGCCGATTTGCGCGTTTGGAACCTGGCCGAACTGGAGGCGCGGTTCGGAAGCTCGGGCGGCTGGTACTATCGGATTTGCCGCGGGATCGACGAGCGCGAGGTCAAGCCCGATCGGCCGTACAAGTCGGTCAGCGCGGAGCGCACCTTCGACGAGGACCTAGCCGACCCGCAGCGGCTTGCGGCGGAGCTCGAGCGGATCGCGGGCCATGCCTGGGCGCGGGTCGAGCGGGCGGAGGTGGTCGGCCGGACGGTGACGTTGAAGGTCAAGTTCGGCGACTTCACCCTGATCAGCCGATCGAGGAGCTTTGCCGACTGCGTTCCGGACCGGGAAGAGTTCGCCGGCGCCGGGCAGCAATTGCTCGCTTCGCTCATTCCGGTTCCAAAAGGGATTCGGCTTCTCGGCCTCGGCCTCCACAACCTGACCGATCGATTCGACCAACAGTCGCAGCTTAGACTCGCATTTTGAGGTCAGTTGTGATATAAAATCATAACAGAGGCCGCCGCCGTCCGCGACGGTCCGCACTAGCAGGAACCTTAAACAGGCGGAGAGCCGCGACCCGTTGTTCCTAGGGGCAGGTGTCGTTTTGGGGGACGATACATCAGGTGTCGGCTCGTACCGCCGTTAACTGGAGAGGTGTTCGAATGGCAGCCAAGGCTTTGAGCTTCGACGTCGGCGATTATGTTGTTTACCCCAAGCACGGTGTTGGCCGCGTCGTGGAACTGCAGAGCACGGAGATCGGCGGTACGCGTCTCGACCTCTACGTCCTGCGCTTCGAGAAGGAGAAGATGACCCTTCGGGTTCCGGTCAACAAGGCGGACTCGGTCGGCATGCGCAAACTATCGTCGGACAAGACGATGAAGGACGCGCTCGAGACCCTGAAGGGCAAGCCGAAGGTCAAGCGCACCATGTGGTCGCGCCGCGCCCAGGAATATGAAGCGAAGATCAATTCCGGCGACCTGACCTCGATCGCGGAAGTCGTCCGCGACCTGTTCCGCCCGGACGATGCGCCCGAGCAGAGCTATTCCGAGCGGCAGATTTTCGAAGCGGCCTCGTCGCGCCTGGCGCGCGAGCTCGGCGCGATGGAGCAGACCGACGAGAAGTCGGCGCTCACCAAGATCCTCGAGATTCTCAACAAGGCGGCGGTGACCCACCACAAGCCGAAGGAAGAAGTGGCCTAGAGCGTCCGGGGGACGTTCGTTTGGCCACTTCTGTGGCTTAGGAGCGCCGAGAGCGCTCCGTAGAGCAACCTCTGTGGCCCGATGTCGAAAGGGCGCTCCTCACCGGGCGCCCTTTTCTTTTGCGCTTGCGGCTTCTGATGGCTCGCTGTATTGTTATAGTAATACACGCAAGGAGACATCGCATGCGCAAGGCAATGCTGATCGGAGTTGCAATGGCGGCGACCGCCACTGCAGGCTGCGCCCGGGGGCACGCCGAGGACGGCGGCCCGCTGGTGCAGAAGAGCTATCAGGTCGGCAACTTTACCGCGGTCGAGGTGGCCGGGCCGTTCGACGTTACCATCCACACGGGCGCTGCGCCGAGCGTCAGCGCTCACGGCAACCAGAAGCTCATCGACCGGCTCGTCGTCGAAGTGAAAGGCGACAAGCTGGTGATCCATCCCGAATCGAGGCACGGCTGGTTCAACTGGGGCTGGGGCATCAACGGCAAGGCCGACATCGCGATCACGGTCCCTGCAATCAGCGGCGCGACTTTGGCAGGCTCGGGCGGGATCACGATCGACAGTGTGAAGGGCGACAATTTCGAAGGGCGAGTCGCGGGCTCCGGCGACCTCAACATCGATTCGGTCGAGGTGCAGTCGCTCAAGCTCGGGATCGCCGGATCGGGCGACGTTCGGGCAAAATCGGGCCAGGCCGCAAGTGCCTCCTACAAGATCACCGGGTCGGGCGACATCGACGCGCGCAGCGTCCGAACGCAAACCGCGGAAGTGTCGATCGCGGGCTCCGGCAGCATCAACGGTCAGGCGACCACCGCGGCAGACGTGAATATCATGGGCTCGGGGGACGTGACCCTGACGGGCGGAGCGAAGTGCAGCATCAGCAAGGCCGGCTCGGGCGACGTTCGCTGCTCGTAAGGGGGCGCTGCTCGTAAGGGGGATCCGCTCTTAAACGCGTATTAACCCTATTTCGGGAAAGTGCGGGCCATGAGCCTTCGCTTTCTCGTTTTCGCCTCCGCCATGATCGCCTTCGCTTTGCCGGCATCGGCGGCGGAGCGGAACTTCATGGTCACCGACTTCACCCGGATTCGCATCGACGGAGCTTATTCGGTCAAGCTGACGACCGGCGTTGCGCCGTTCGCCAAAGCGACCGGAGCGCCGAGCGCGCTCGACAAGCTTTCGGTCGCGGTCGAGGGGCAGACTCTGGTGATCCGCAAGATCCAGTCGGGCTGGGGCGGCTTCCCCGGCGACAGTTCCGGCCCGGTCACGATCGCCGTCGGCACCCATGATTTGGCGGCGATTTGGCTTAACGGCCCGGGCGGACTCAAGGTGAACGCGGTGAAGGGGCCCTCGCTCGACATTGCGCTGGTCGGGCCCGGATCGGTCGCAGTCGACAAGCTCACCGTCGACCGGCTGGGCGTGGCGCTCGCCGGCTCCGGCTCGGCTGTCGTTGCCGGTACCGCCATTGAAGCCGGCGCCACCGCGAGCGGGACATCGAGCCTCGACGCTCACGCTCTGACGGCGAAGAATGCCACCATCGGTGTCTCGGGGGCGGCTGTCGTCAAGATCGCGGCAACGAACACCGCCAAGGTCAATGGCGAGGGCGCCGTGACCGTGGATCTTGGCGGCAAGCCCTCCTGCACGCTCAGCGTCGACGGCCCTGCCCAGGTGACCGGCTGCCGCTAGTTCAGCGACGCCGTCGTTTCCACTCCCGACAGGAAGTTCCAGAGCGCCCCGGCAAGCTCTTCGCCGGCCGCGATGGCCTCGGCCTTCTCGGCCTCGGGCAGCCGGTTCAGCAGCCCGCGGCAGACTGCGCTGTGCTCGACGTCCGCGGTGGCGTGGACCCGGAAGAAGCGCAGCGTCTCCTCGTCAGCGATCCCGTAGCGCTCAACGAGACCCTCGATCTTGGCCGTCGCGACGCCCGGAAATTGCGATTCATAGGCGTAAAGCGCTCCGAGGCCCGATGCGTAGGAGCGGCGCGAGAGGCGGCGGAATGTGTCGATCAGGCCCTGAGTCTCGGCATTGAGTTGCTGCGAACGGACATCGCTCTCATCCTCGCCGAGACCGCAAGCGAACATCATCCACAGGCTTGCGTGATCCTGCTTGCCCGACTCCACGCCTTCCTCTTCAGCGAGATTCTCGGCGAGCATCCGCCGGCCGTCGACATCCGGGCAGTTGCTGTGCACCGCGCTCACCGCGCGCGGAAAGGCTTCGACATGGTGGAAATACTGGCGTGCGTAGGCGCGCAGGTCGTGCAGGCTTAGCCGCCCCTCGGTCCAGGCCTGGTAAAAAGGATGGCTGAGCATCGCCCGGGCGGAAACCTTCGAGTCAATCGCTTCCGAAACCGACAGTCCAGTCATTCGAGCCCTCCTTGTTTGTGCACTGCAATAATGCGGGCGAACAGTGTCGGCAAGCGGACAGTCAGGAGCCGGTGCGGCAACCCGCCCCGAGCTGGATCGTTGACCTGCGAAGACAAAAAAACAGGAGAAAAGCGATGTATATCGGTATCGGCGGACTGGTCCTTCTCATCATCCTCCTGATGATCCTGCTGTAGGGTCGGAAGAGCTTCAGACCAGGGCCATGGCGGCCAATCGGCCGTAGAGTTTCGGCGGCAGTCCGGTAATGCCGCTGCCGTCGTCTCCCTCCGCCGGCGCGTCCTTCTGTTCGAGATAGCGCCATCCCTGGTGCGCGCGGTGATGCGCTGGAGTGACGGCTGTGAACGCGGCCGAACAGACGATGTCGATCCGGCCGTCGGCGCGGTCCTCGATTCGAAGGATTTCATTGCCGCCGACGATACGGTGCTTGATGATCCAGTAGAGGCTGCCGCCGATCAGGTCGTCGGCTCGGCGCGGGCGCATCCGGGTGGCGACCCGAAGCTCGCCGTCCGTCGCTCGCGCAGCGACCCGGGCCGCGAGCGCCTCGACACCGCGGCACCCGAAGGCAACCTTCGTCAGATGGAGGTTCGGCACCGCATGCAGATGGCCGGAACGGCCGGCGATTTCAACCGATTAGCGGCCGAGACCGACCAGCGAGGCAAGGCCGAGGAAGCTGAAGAAACCGGTGACGTCGGTGATCGTCGTAACGAAGACCGCCGACGACACCGCCGGGTCGATCCGGAGCCGGTCGAGAGTCACGGGTACGACGATCCCGCCGACGCCGGCGGCGAGATTGTTGATCACCATCGCCGCGCCCATGACGGCGCCGAGCAGCGGGTTGTGGAAAACCAGGCCCACGCCCAGTCCGATGAGGATTCCGAGCGAGATGCCGTTGGCGAGCGCGATCGTCAGTTCCCGGCCAAACATCCTCAGCGTGTTGGATTCGGTCAGCTGGTTGGTTGCGATCGCACGGACCGTTACCGCGAGCGTCTGGGTTCCGGCATTGCCACCCATTCCGGCGACGATCGGCATCAGAACCGCGAGCACGGCATATTTGCCGATCTCGCCCTGGAAAATGCTGACGACGCTGGCGGCGACGATCGCCGTTCCCAAATTGATGACCAGCCAGAACAGCCGTCGGCGAACCGTCAGCGGGATCGGCTCGTTGATGTCGCCCTCGCCGGCCCCGGACAGCAGCAACACGTCCTCGCCGGCTTCCTCCTGGATGATGTGGACGACGTCGTCGACGGTGATCATTCCGACCAGCCGCGCCTGGCCGTCGATGACGGCGGCCGAAACCAGCGCATATTTCTGGAACCTCAGCGCGACGTCTTCCTGGTCCATGTCGACCGGGATCAACGTCTGCTCGCGGGCCATGATGTCAGCGACCGCCGTCGTCCGCGGTGCGCGCATGATCGCCGATAATTTGCAGGTTCCGACAGGGTGGTGGCCCGGGTCGACGACGAAGATTTCCCAGAAGTCGGTGGGAAGCTCGTCGGTGGAGCGCAGGTAATCGATCACCTGCCCGACTTTCCAATGCTCCGGCACCGCGACCAGGTCCCGCTGCATCAGGCGGCCGGCGGATTCTTCGGGATAGGTCAGCGCCTCCTCGACCGCGGCGCGGTCGTCGGGCTCCATCGCGCGCAGCACCGCTTCCTGCTCGTGGCGGTCGAGGTCCTCGATCAGGGCGACGGCGTCGTCGGATTCGAGCTGGCCGGCGATATTGGCGACCTGCTCGGGGTCCATGGCGTCGAGCAAAGTCTCGCGGACGTGCTCGTTCATCTCGGCGAGGACTTCGGCGTCGACTATACCGGCGAGCGCCTTGACGAGACCGTCGCGCTCGTCGCGAGCGGCGAGCTCGATCAGGTCGGCGACATCGGCCGGATGAAGGGGTTGGACGAGTTCGCGCGCGGTTTCATCGTCGCCCGCTTCGACAGCGTCGAGCACTCGGTCGACGAATTCGGGACGGAGCCGGTCCTCCTCGTCGATCGCGGACTCTGCAGCGGGGTCGAGTGCCTCGGCGTCGGGGGCGGCGGCGACTTTCTCGCTCTCGCTCATGACCTCACCCCTTCTTGACGCTCGCGCGTCTCCTATTGACCCGCCGAGTCTGGCGCAAGCGGCGTTGCCCGCCTAAATCGTCGCGCTTTAGCGATATGGAGCGCAACATGGCCGACGACCGCCTCACCCTTTCCCTTTCCACCGGCGGCGACGTCGTCATCAAGCTTCGGCCCGATTTGGCGCCGGAGCATGTCGAGCGGATCACCACGCTTGCCGAACAGGGCTTCTACGACGGCGTTGTCTTCCATCGCGTCATCCCGGGCTTCATGGCTCAGGGCGGCGATCCCACCGGCACCGGCTTTCACGGCTCCGACCAACCCAACCTGAAGGCGGAGTTTTCGAAGGAGCCGCACGTCCGGGGCACCTGCTCGATGGCTCGCTCGCAGAACCCGGACAGCGCCAACAGCCAGTTCTTCATCTGCTTCGACGACGCCCGCTTCCTCGACGGCCAGTACACCGTCTGGGGCGAGGTGGAGAGCGGTATGGAGCATGTCGACGCGCTGCCCAAGGGCGAGCCGCCGGCCAACCCGGGCAAGATCGAAAAGGCGACGGTCGGAAAGGCCGAATAGATTGGCGGGGGCGGTCGCGCTCATCACCGGCGCTTCGGCCGGGCTGGGCGTCGAATTCGCTCGCCAGCTTTCCCGGCGGGGCCATGCTTTGGTGCTTGCGGCGCGGCGCAAGGACCGTCTCGACGCGCTCGCCGCCGAACTCGGTAATGCGCGGGCCGTCGCGATCGATCTTAGCCGCGAGGGCGCCGCTTCGGAGCTGGTCGCGAACATCGAAGCCGCCGGCGAGACGATCGATCTGCTGGTGAACAATGCCGGCTTCGGACTCCACGGCCGCTTCGACAAGGCCGATCCCGGGCGGCTTCGGCGGATGATCGACCTCAACTGCGGGGCGTTGACCGAAATGTGCCGCGAAGTTCTTCCGGGAATGATCGAGCGTCGGTCCGGGGCGATCCTCAACGTCGCCTCGACTGCGGCTTTCCAGCCGGGCCCGGGAATGGCGGTCTATTTCGCGACCAAGGCGTTCGTGCTGTCGCTTTCCGAAGCTCTTCACGAGGAAGTGAAAGGATCGGAAGTGAAGGTGACCGCGCTGTGCCCCGGTCCGACTCGAACGGAATTCGGCGAGGTTGCCGGTTTTACGGGAACCAGGATGGTCGGCCGACTCTCCATGGAGGCGGAACCGGTCGTTCGGGCGGGCCTGGACGCGCTCGATCGGAACAGGGCTGTCGCGATCACTGGATCGCTCAACAAGGCCGGTGCCTTGTCGACGCGGTTCCTTCCGCGATCGCTGGTGCGAAAGCTGGCGGGAGCGATCAAGTTTTGAACCAGGGGCTTTTAACGCAGGGCTTGTGCCCCAAATTGAACCCGACCGGGCGGCCGCCGTTTCGATTCGAGACGGAGCGGGTAAAGAGGAAAACCGATGGCGGAGACTAACGTGGCAGAACGGCCCAAGACGAAGCGCGTGCAGGTGGCGAACCTGCCGCCCGGCGACAGCGGCCGCGGCATCGCCCGTTTGCCAGCCAAGATCATGGACGATCTCGCTCTCAACGAGGGCGACGCCATCGAAATCATCGGCAAGCGCTCGACGGCCGCTCGCGCGATCCGCCCCTACGGCGAGGACGAGGGCCTCGAAATCATTCGCCTCGATGGCCTTTCCAGGGCCAACGCCGGCATCGGCTCGGGCGATTTCGTCGAGGTCCGCAAGGCCATTTCGAAGCCCGCGACACGCGTGGTGTTCGCTCCGGCGCAGGACAATGTCCGGCTCCAGGGATCGGCCGGGGCGCTCAAGCGAACCTTCGCCGGCCGCCCGCTGACCGAGGGCGACACCGTCGCCACCGCCGGGCACCAGCGGATCAACGCCGACATTCCCGACGCCGTCAGGCAGATGCTGAACGCGCCCGCCTTCGCGCTCCAGGAAGTTCGCCTCAAGGTCGTGACCGCGGTTCCCAAGGGCATCGTCCACATCGATGCAAAGACCAACGTCGAGCTCCTGCCCGAATATCTCGGCGGCGAGCCCGGCGACCGCCGAGCCGACGTCACTTATGACGACCTCGGCGGAATGCGCGACACGATCGACGCGCTTCGCGAGATGGTCGAGCTTCCGTTGCGTCACCCGGAGCTGTTCCAGCGCCTCGGAGTCGACCCGCCCAAAGGTGTCCTGCTCCACGGTCCGCCCGGGACCGGAAAGACCCGGCTCGCCCGCGCCGTGGCCAACGAAAGCAGCGCGCATTTCTTCAGCATCGCCGGCCCCGAGATCATGGGCTCGGCCTATGGCGAGAGCGAGCGCAAGCTCCGCGAGCTTTTCGAGCAGGCCGCCGCTGCTGCCCCGTCGATCATCTTCATCGATGAGATCGACTCGATCGCGCCCAAGCGCGGGCAGGTCACCGGCGAAGCCGAAAAGCGGCTCGTCGCCCAGCTGCTGAGCCTGATGGACGGAATCGAGCCGAGGCAGAACCTGGTCGTGATTGCCGCGACCAATCGGCCCGAAGCCATCGACGAGGCCCTGCGCCGCCCTGGCCGCTTCGACCGCGAGATCGTCGTCGGAGTCCCCGACGAGCATGGCCGCTGCGAAGTGCTGGAGATTCACACGCGCGGAATGCCACTCGCTCCCGACGTCGATATCCAGGCGCTTGCCCGCCGCACCTACGGCTTCGTCGGTGCCGACCTAGCCGCGCTGGTTCGCGAGGCGGCGATGGAGGCCGTTCGGCGGATCATGCCGCGGATCAATCCCGAGGAGGACACGATCCCCACCGAGGTGCTCGACGCGCTTTCGGTCGAGCGCCGCGACTTCGAAAATGCGCTGAAGCGAGTCCAGCCCTCGGCAATGCGCGAGGTGATGGTCGAAGCGCCGCAGGTTCGTTGGTCCGATATCGGCGGCCTCGACGAGGCGATGGAGAGGCTTCGCGAAGGAATCGAGCTTCCGCTCAAGCACCCCGAGGCGTTCCGGCGGATCGGAATCCGGCCTGCCAAGGGCTTCCTTCTCTATGGCGCACCCGGAACCGGCAAGACATTGCTGGCCAAGGCGACGGCGCGCGAGAGCCACGCCAATTTCATCGCGACGAAATCCTCTGACCTGCTCAGCAAATGGTATGGCGAAAGCGAGCAGCAGATCGCGCGCCTGTTCGCTCGCGCCCGCCAGGTCGCGCCGACCGTGATCTTTTTCGATGAGATCGACAGCCTGGTTCCCGCTCGAGGCGGCGGCCTCGGCGAGCCGCAGGTCACCGAGCGGGTCGTCAACACCATTCTCGCCGAGATGGACGGGCTCGAGGAGCTCAACAACGTCGTCGTCATTGGCGCCACCAACCGGCCGAGCCTGATCGACCCGGCGCTTCTGCGCCCCGGCCGGTTCGACGAGCTCATCTATGTCGCTCCGCCCGACACTGCGGGACGGCGGCGGATTCTCGCGATCCACACGTCGGGAATGCCTTTGGCCGACGATGTCGATCTCGAATCGATCGCCCAGCGGACGGAGAATTTCACCGGCGCCGATCTCGAGGACCTGGTCCGCCGGGCGGGCCTGACGGCACTTCGGCGCGGGCTCGATGCCGGCAAGGTCACGAAGGCCGACTTCGAAACGGCAGTTTCGGAGACCCGAGCCTCGGTCACTCCCGACATGCTCGAAGAATATGAGCGAATCAGCCACACGCTGAAGAGCGACGCGGTGCGGCCGACCGGGATCGGATTCGTGCTTCCCGGAATGCTCCGCCCGCGCAGTGCCAGCGAAGCCGCTCCGGTCCCGTCGCAGGCGGAACCTCAGCCGCGCCAGAAGCACGAGTCATAGCGCCGATTCCAGCGCCAGCCTTGCCAATCGCCGCTTCATTTGCCAACCGGAACCGTTGCCCTCAGGAGTCCTTCAATGCCGACCTCGACTGCCAGAACACTCAAAGGGCCGCGGCGGCTCGTTCGCCGCGCAGTTCGGCGCTCGGCAAGCCCGCACTGGCAGTTCCTGCGCGGCTTTCTCAAACATCCGGTGATGGTCGGATCGGTGATCCCGTCGAGCCGGATCCTGATCGAGCGGATGCTGAAACCAGTCGATTGGGAAAATACGAAGCTATTCGTCGAATATGGGCCGGGAGTGGGCACGTTCACTCGGCCGGTGCTCGACAAGATGGCCGAGGACGCGACCCTGATCGCGATCGACACCAATCCCGATTTCGTCAAATATCTGCGCCGGTCGATCCACGACCCGCGGCTGGTGCCGGTCAACGGATCGGCCGCCGATGTCGAAGCCATCGTCAGGGAGCACGGCTTCGAGTCCGCCGACTATGTGCTGTCGGGCCTGCCCTTCTCGACATTGCCGCCCGGAGTGGGCGACGACATCGCGCAGGCGACGGCGCAGGTGATCCGCCCGGGCGGCGCGTTTCTCGTCTATCAGTTCAGCCCGAAGGTGCTCGATTTCCTCAAGCCGCATTTCGGGCGGATCGACCGCGGCTTCGAATGGATCAACGTGCCTCCGGCGACGCTGTTCTGGGCCAATAAGGACTAGCTTCGAATCGGCTCAGGCGCGCACATTCAGCCGCCGAGTGACCGTGTAGTCCATGATATTCACGAGGAAGTGCGACACCGCCCATTTGATGCGGCGCCAGACTGTGGCGCGCCTCCTGTACAATCTCGGCGTGATCGCCCTGCAGTCGACGAGTTCGCGATCGAAATAGGCGCGCATCTTCGCGGCGAATGGTGCGTCGTGAATCCGGAACATAACCTCCAGATTGAGATAGAAGCTGCGGTAGTCGAAGTTCGACGAGCCGATGTAGACCACGTCATCGACGATCACGAGCTTGGTGTGGAGCTTCGCCGGCCGGTATTCGAAAATCTCGACGCCCTTTCGAAGCAGTCGGCCATAGCTGTGGCGAGCCGCTGCAATCGTCCCCGTATTGTCCGACTTGGCCGCCATGACGAGCCGTGCCCCGCCTCTTCGGCCGACCGCTCCAATCCGCCGAATCATGGCGCCGGTCGGGGCGAAATAGGCGAAGATCATCTCCAGACTGTGCGCCTGGCGAACGTCGCGGCCGATGCTTCGCCACCAGCTGTTGCGAAGGCTCAAGGGGCCGCTGAACTTCCATTGCAGCGGACCGCGCCACTCACTGTACTCGCCGGCCATTCGCCGAAGCGATCGAAGGCCGGAATGTTTGCGCTTGGCCCAGCGGAACAAGGCATCGCAATAGCGGCTTGCGACCGCGGCTTCCGGGCCCTCGATCCGAAGCCACAGGTCGCGCCAGTGCTCCGGTCCGCTGTCGGTCAGATAGGTCTCGTCGATGTTGGCGCCGCCGATGATCGCGGTCCGCTCGTCGGCGACGATGATCTTCTGGTGATTGCGGACGAGATAGCGTCGCCCGTAACTCGGGTTGAAGACGCAATAATCGCCCCCGCTCCTCCTGAGGCCCCCGAGGAAGGGGTGCGGGGCCGCCGATCCGAAGCCGTCGATCAGCAGCTTCACAGCGACCCCGCGGCAGGCGGCGGCATCGAGCGCGTTGCGCACGGCGTCGCCGGCTTCATCGGCGTTGAACATGTACATCAGCACGTTGAGGCTGGTGGTGGCACTGGCGATCAGTTCGAGGATTGCGTTTAGCCGCGCATCGCCTGTCTCGATCACTTCCAGCCGGTTGCCGGCGACTTCGGCGCGGATCGGCTCTTTCGGCGGCAGATTGGGTCCATCGGGCATCGCTCCCGGTTTCCTTGACTTTTCAAGGTACCGCAAGCTATTGCCGCCGCCTTCCCCCAATCCCATATTCCCGATGGAATTGACCGCACGGAGCGATAGATGGCGCGCGTTACAGTCGAAGATTGCGTAGACAAGATCCCGAACAGGTTCGATCTGGTCCTGCTCGCGGCCCAGCGCGCGCGCCAGATTTCCGGCGGCGCCGACCTCACGATTGATCGCGACCGGGACAAGAATCCCGTCGTCGCGCTTCGCGAAATTGCGGAAGAGATGGTGAAGCCGAAAGAGCTTCAGGAGGCGATCGTCACCAACCTGCAGAAGGTCCGGATCGACGAGGAGGACGAGACCGACGAGCTGGCAAGCCTCAGCGAGTCGGCCGAGGCCCTTCGCCTGACGGCTGCCGCTCCGCCTCGCCCGACCCCGAGCGGCGGCGATTACGAATAACGCGCACAGCTCGTCCGGCGGACGAGCAAGCACGCTATTCCATTCCAATCTTTGCTAATCAGGCCGCTCGGCCGGACTTGTCCTCGACATCATCGCGGCTGAGCCAGGTCAGGTCGCCGAGCTTCACCTCGCGGCCGTCTTCGGCCAGGACCTTGATTCGGCGGATCGGCCGCCGGTTGCGCAGGTCGGCGAGCACGATCTGCATCTCGCCCATTCCCCAATCCTCGCCCCACTGGCGGATCGACAGCATCACCGGGAGCAGCGATTCGCCTTTTTCGGTGAGCGAATAAATGACCTTGCGCTTGTCGGACGGGTCGGGGGCTCGCTCGAGGATTCCGCCGGCGACGAGCTTCGACAAGCGGTCCGACAGGATATTGCGCGCGATCCCGAGCCCCGCCTGGAACTCCTCGAAGTGCTGAAGCCCGTTGAACGCGCCGCGAAGGATGAGGAATGCCCATTTCTCGCCGATGAGCTCGACGGCGACCGGGATCGGACAGCTGAGCGCCGCCTCGCGGAAGGCATCCATGTCGGCGCCGTGCTTGCCCTCAGCAACCAATATGATCCTCCCTTGCGGCTCACAAAAAGCACAAGTCCGGAAAAAAGACCAGTTGCAAAGAGAGACGGAGGCGATTATTAAGTTGCAATTCGCAACTAAACAGGAGGATTGCGATGCTCCGCCCGCTTTTCACTCTTGCCGCAATTGCGCTCGCCGCTTCGCCCGCGGCAGCTGCCACTTATTCCGCCAGGACGTCCACGCCGCCCCCCGCGCAGCGGATCGCGGCGCGCGATATCCTGTGGACCTGCACCTCCGGCACCTGCACCGGCTCGACCCTGAACAGCCGCCCGATCGTGCTGTGCGAGGGCCTGGCAAAACAGGCGGGTCCAATCGACTCGTTCCTGGTCGACGGCCGGGAAATGTCCGCCCCGGAGCTCCAGCGGTGCAACACCGCGGCTCGCGAAGCCGCTCCGGCGCTCGCTAACGCACGCTAGGTTCGTGGCAAGCCGCGGCTGGCCCCCGGTCCGGGCGCGGCTTTTCGCGCTTGCACAATGGTGTCCGCAGGCACCATCTTAGGCGCGTGCTTCGCCAGTACGAACTCATCGAAAAGGTGCGCTCCTACGATCCCGATGCGGATGAGGGGTTGATCAACCGCGCCTACGTGTTTTCCATGAAGGCACATGGCGGCCAGCAGCGCGCCTCGGGTGACCCCTATTTCAGCCACCCGATCGAGGTTGCGGGAATCCTCACCGATCTCAAGCTCGACGACCAGACGATCGTCACCGCCATCCTCCACGACACGATCGAGGACACGGTTGCAACACCGGAGGAAGTCGAAAGGCTGTTCGGCAAGGAAATCGCGCGGCTCGTCGACGGAGTCACCAAGCTCAGCAAGATCGAGGCGCAGTCGGAAAACGAGCGCGCCGCCGAGAATCTGCGCAAGTTCTTGCTGGCGCTGTCGGACGACATTCGAGTCCTGCTGGTGAAGTTGGCCGACCGGCTCCACAACATGCGAACGCTCCATCACATCAAGAGCGAGGACAAGCGCCGGCGAATCGCCCGCGAGACGATGGACATCTACGCGCCGCTCGCCGAGCGGATCGGCATGTATGAAATGATGACCGAGATGCAGACGCTCGCGTTCAAGGAGCTGGAGCCCGACGCTTTCGCCTCCATCACCCGCCGCCTCAAGCAGCTCCACGAACAGGGCGGCGACCTCGTTAGCCGCATTGGCCTGGGCCTGCAGCTCCACCTTGCCGACAACGGGCTGGAGGCGGAGGTCACGGGGCGCGAGAAGCACCCGTTTTCGATCTGGCGCAAGATGGCCGAGCGTCACATCAGCTTCGAGCAATTGTCGGACGTGATGGCGTTCCGGGTCATCGTCGACGCACAGGAGGATTGCTACCGCGCCCTCGGGCTCATCCACCAGCGCTGGCCGATGGTCCCTGGCCGCTTCAAGGATTACATCTCGACCCCCAAAAGGAACGGATACCGCTCGCTCCACACGTCCGTGATCCACGATTCGAAGATGCGGATCGAAATCCAGATCCGAACGAGAGAAATGCACGAGCAGGCAGAGCGCGGGCTTGCCGCGCACTGGGCCTACAAGGAAGGCAAGCCGAGGGCGGACCTCAAGATCCCGTGGGTCGAGGATCTGGTCGAGATTCTGGACCACGCGGAAAATGCCGAGGAGCTGCTCGAGCACACCCGGATGGCGATGTACCAGGACCGGATCTTCGCGTTCACTCCGAAGGGCGAGCTGATCCAGCTGCCGAAAGGCGCCACTCCGGTCGACTTCGCTTATGCGGTTCACACAGACCTCGGCGACCGGACCGTCGGCGCCAAGGTCAACGGCCGGGTGGTGCCGCTCCGGACCATCCTCGAAAACGGCGACCAGGTCGAAATCCTGGCGTCGGAGGCACAGCACCCGCAGCCGTCATGGCTCCGCTTCGTCGCGACCGGCAAGGCGCGTGCCGGAGTTCGCCGCTTCGTGAGGCTCAAGGAGCGCGACGAGACGATCGAGCTCGGCCGCAAGATCTACGATGACATCGTCGAGCGGCTCCCCGCCGACCTTGGCGAGGACGCCGTCAAGCGTGCGCTCAAGAAGCTGAAGATGGAGGACGAGAACGCGCTGATGATCGCGATCTCGCGCAAGCGGGTCACCGACGAGGAGGTGATGGAGGCGCTCATGCCCGGCTCGGCCGGCGCCGACGTCGCCCCGCGGCCCCCGGCCCAGCGCACTGCAATCTCGATCAAGGGGCTGACACCGGGCGTCGCCTACCATCTCGCCCAATGTTGCCATCCGATCCCCGGCGACCGGATCGTCGGACTTCGCCGCGAGGACGAGGAGATCGAGGTGCACGTCATCGGCTGCGATACGCTTGCGAGCGGAGTCGATGCCGACTGGCTCGACCTCGCCTGGGGCGAAGGCTCGGGCGGAGCGGCGCGGCTCGCGGTGGTTCTTCAGGACGTTCCCGGAGCGCTAGGCACGATGGCCGGGATTCTCGGCGCGAAGCACGCGAACATCGTCAATCTCCACCTCGTCCACCGCGACGGCAGCTTCCAGACCTTCCATCTCGATATCGAGGTCCATGACCTCGCTCATCTTCACACGATCATCGCCGCGCTCCGCGACGCCGATCCGGTGAGCTCGGTCGAGCGGATCTAGGCTTTCGTCCGTCGCTCGCGAACGCTTCCGGCGGCGAGAACGGCGAGCGTGACGAGGTCCGAGGCGCTCGCGGTCATCGGAGCGATCTGCACCGGAAGCTCAAGGCCGACGATGAACGGGCCGAGCACGCTTTCCCCGCCGAGCTTGTTCAACAGCTTGGAGGACAGGCTGGCTGACTGAAGGCCCGGCATGACCAGCACGTTGGCCGGTCCGCTGAGGCGGCTGAACGGATAGTAACGCTGCTGCATCTCGTAATTCAGCGCCACGTCGGCCCCCATCTCGCCTTCATATTCGAAGTCGGTGTGGATCGAATCGAGAAGCTTCACCGCGCCGCGAAGCTCCTCGATATGCGTTCCCGGCGGATTGCCGAAGGTGGTGTAGCTGATGAAGGCGATTCGCGGCTCCAGCCCCATTCGCCGCGCAAAGCCCGCCGATCGCATCGCGATCGCAGCGAGCTGGCGCGAGTCGGGCCGCTCGGTCACCGCGGTGTCGGCGATGAGGACAGTGCGGTTGCCCGACACCACGAGATTGATCCCGAAGGGAACGGCGTCCTTTTCATCGTCGATCACCTGGCGAACCTGGCGAAGCGACTGGCTGAACGGCCGTGTCGTCCCGGTGATCATCGCGTCGGCTTCGCCCAAGGCAAGCATTGCCGCGGCAAAAAAGTTGCGGTCCTGATTGACCATCCGCTCGACTTCCCGGCGCAGCAGGCCATGCCGCTGATGCTTGTTGTAGATGTAGTCGACGGCCCGCCCGACCAGCGGCGAATTGCGGCTGTTGAGCACTTCGTAGCTCTTGGGATCGTCGACTCCGAGCTCCTTGAGCAGGTCGTACACCTCCTCGCGGCCAACCAGCACCGGAGTGCCGTAGCCGGCCTCGCGAAAGGCGATTGCGGCGCGAAGCACATTGGGCTCCTCGCCCTCGGCGAACAGGACTCGCTTCGGCTCCGACTTGGCGGCTTCGTATGCGAGGCTGAGGACGGCGACGGTCGGGTTGAGTCGCGCCCGAAGCTCCTGCCGGTAAATGTCGAAATCGGCGATGGCCTTCTGGGCCACGCCGCTCTTCATGGCCGCTTCGGCGACGGCCGAAGCGACCACTTCCATCAGCCGCGGGTCGAAAGGCGCTGGAATGATGTAGTCGCGGCCGAAGCTCTGGCTGCGGCCGCCGTAGGCCGCCGCGACCTCTTCCGGCACCGGCTCGCGAGCGAGCTGGGCTAGCGCTTCGGCGGCGGCGATCTTCATCTCCTCGTTGATCGCCGTCGCCCGGACATCGAGCGCGCCGCGGAAGATGAAGGGGAAGCCGAGGACATTGTTGACCTGGTTGGGGAAGTCCGACCGGCCGGTGGCGATGATTGCGTCGGGGCGCGCCTCCATCGCGTCGGGTGGCCAGATTTCCGGGTCCGGATTGGCCATTGCGAAGATGATCGGCTGATCGGCCATCCTGGCGACCATGTCCTTGGTGAGGACGTTGGCTGCGGAAAGGCCGAGGAACACGTCGGCTCCGACCAGCGCATCCGCGAGAGTCCGTGCGTCGGTATCGACGGCGTGCGCCGACTTCCATTGGTCGAGATCGGTGCGGCCCTTGTAGATGACACCCTTGCGGTCGCACATGATGACATTGTCGCCGCGAACACCCATCGCCTTGACCAGCTCGGTGCAGGCGATCGCCGCCGCCCCGGCGCCGTTCACCACCACCTTGGCGTCGCCAAACTTGCGGCTGGTCAGCAGGCAGGCATTGATCAGGCCCGCCGCGGTGATGATCGCGGTGCCGTGCTGGTCGTCATGGAACACCGGGATGTTCATCCGCTCGCGCAGAGTCTGCTCGATGACGAAACAGTCGGGAGCGGCAATGTCCTCGAGGTTGATCCCGCCGAAGCTCGGCTCGAGCAATTCGACGGCCTCGATGAACCTCTGCGAATCCTCGGTGGCAAGCTCGAGGTCGATCGAATCGACATCGGCGAAGCGCTTGAACAGCACCGCTTTGCCTTCCATCACCGGCTTGGCTGCAAGAGCTCCGAGATTGCCAAGGCCGAGGATCGCCGTGCCGTTGGAAATGACAGCGACCAGATTGCCCTTGGCCGTGTAGTCGTAAGCACAGCTGGGGTCCTTCGCGATCGCCCGGACGGGCGCCGCGACTCCGGGAGAATAAGCGAGGCTGAGGTCGCGCTGGGTCGCCATCGGTTTCGACGCGACGATCTCGATCTTCCCGGGCCGGCCTTGCGAGTGGAAGTCGAGCGCCTCTGCCTCGGTGTACTTGATGTTGGATTCCGACATGGGGCCGAGCCTTAGCGGCAACCGGTCGGGGAAGTCACGCTCACGTCATCCCCCATTGTGGTCCGGGATCCATTAACTCGGCGGGGCAGCAGTTCAAAACCGCTGTTGATGGGTGCCGAATCAGGTTCAGCATGACCGTCTAAGCCGCTACCACTGTGCCGATGGCCAGAGCCGACGCCCCGACGCCGATGATGCAGCAGTACCGGCGCCTCAAGGAAGAGGCGGGGGACGCGCTGCTTTTCTACCGGATGGGCGATTTCTTCGAGCTGTTCTTCGACGACGCGAAGGCGGCATCGGCGTGCCTCGACATCGCGCTGACGAAGAGGGGCGAGGATTCGGGCGAGCCGATCCCGATGTGCGGAGTGCCGGTGCATTCGGCAGAATCCTATCTCGCCCGGCTGATCAAAGGCGGCTTTCGAGTCGCCATCGCCGAGCAGACCGAGAGCCCCGCCGAAGCACGCAAGGCGCGCGGCTCGAAGACGCTGGTCGAGCGGGCGATCATCCGCCTCGTCACTCCCGGGACCTTGACCGAAGAGACTTTGCTCGAATCGGGCGCGGCAAACTGGCTTGCGGCAGTCGGCCGAGCGGGCGAGGACTGGGCCATTGCCGCTGCGGACATTTCCACCGGCCGATTCGAGCTGATTGCGAGCCGGCCGGGCGAGCTCGCATCCGAGCTGGCGCGGCTGTCGCCCTCGGAGGTGATCGCCGACGGGCCGGTGCCGGGAGCCAGGACTCGTGCCGGACAGGGCGGGTTCGATAGCATCGCCGGCGAGCGCGCACTCAGAACCCGATTCGGGCTCG
>Ga0207705_10000698_pt1 | contig 27802 bp, 21 predicted proteins | sample KBSC13metaG_FD_184314 | JGI IMG/M metagenome (GOLD analysis project Ga0207705, IMG submission 184314) | Corn rhizosphere microbial communities from Kellogg Biological Station, Michigan, USA - KBS C1-3 metaG (SPAdes) (version 2) | ecosystem: Host-associated > Plants > Roots > Rhizosphere > Soil ... | reverse complement strand
CGCCGACCGGACGGTTCTTGAAGTCGCCACTCTGTTCCAGCGTGGTCACTTCGCCCTGGACCCGAAATGTCGGTTTGTCGATTGGACCGGGCCGTCGGTACTGGAGACCGAGCGTGTAGCCGTGCGAGTGGGTCGGATCGACGATGAAGTCGTGCAGCGAGGCAGGAAGCTCCTGGCGCGCCCATTCGGCATATGTCTCGAAACCATCGTCCGGGAATACCCACCGGGCGAAGAGTGAGAAAAGCTGATCGCGGCCGCCGGGCGTAAGCGACGAATCCGACGGCAAGTGGTTGGCAGGGCTGCCCGTATTGGCGAAAACGTCGAACCAGCGAAAGGGTACGGACCCATATCCACTTGACGTCGCGTAAACGGCGCGAGTAACACCGAGCGTGAGCGTGGGTTGGAAGACGGGCTGCCACGTGACCGCTGCTGCGGCAATCGAGCGCACGTCGTTCGTTTTCGCTGTATCGAAGAATTGCGATTCCGACAGCGCACCCACGAACCAATGCGCTTCGAAGGTCCCAGCCCGCGTCTTGAATGGTCGCGCTGTACGCATCTCCAGCCTCGGAATGCCGGCAGCGTTATCGCTCATGATTATTGCGTTGCGAATGCCGGGGCCCCACCACATGTTCTCCGAGGTCGCCCCGAACTCGATCGGGCCGTTGTCGTACCAGATTCCCGACTGACCTGGGATCAGGCGGCCGATGGGCGAGCTGCCGAACCGCCATGGCAGATCCGCCGAGTACGGCTGCGCGTACCAGCGATTCGCGAAACCACCGCCATCACGCGACTGCGGCGCGTAGGCGAGGTAGTAGTAATAGCCGTTCTTGCGCGATATCTGATCGAAGCGCGCGTTGATGGCTGTCCAGAACTCAGGTGCTATCACGACGCGAAGTCGTCCCGTCGAAAGCTCGGCGCCACCGGTGAGACGTGTAGACACACCACGTCCGGCCCACATACCGCCTTCGTTGAGCGAAAGCGGAATCGCGCTGTTGACGGTCATATGGACGTCGGGCGCCAGCCATTTGAGCGACCGCCGCGCAGGAACGAGAGTGCTGTCGCCGAAAAGGGTCGTCGATGGCGACCGGACGAGATACGCACTCAGATGCGCCGTATCGCCCGCGAGCTGGGACAATCGAATTCGATCGCTGGCATCCGACGTCGGATATGTAATCGGACCGATCTGACGTTTAGGCCTGCCGGTCTGCGCCGAGAGTGGCAACGCCGTGACGCCGAACGTGAGTGACAGCATCAGCCAGATCCACGGAGTGCGTGGCTGCAAGCCCTGCTCGTAGCGAGTAGATTGGGCCGAGCGATGCGACACACGTCGCATGGGCGGCTCCGTCAGTTTCATTTGCGTCACCGATGCCAATTTACTCCAACAGGGTCACTCGCAACACCATCCGCACGGCCATCCGCGCCGCCCTGGCCGGCGGCATCGGACTGCTCGTCATGTCGCAGACAGCGATCGCGCAGAGCGAATCCAGTGTCGCCGGTGCGCGCGGCGGGATTCCCGCAGGCTTCGAACTCGACAACTACGTGCGCTACCTGCAGACACTCGGGAAAGTGCCGTTGGGCGCATGGGGGCTGCGACCGTTCTCCGCTCCGGAAGTCGATTCTTTATCGAAGATTAGCGGTGCGCATCCATGGCAACGGAGCTGGCTATTCGAGTCCGACAGTGCGCATCATTTCTCGGTTCTCCCACCTACAGCCAGTACCGAATTTAACAGCGCATTTCCATGGGGAAGTAACGACGGTGCGGTGTGGGCTGGGAGGGGGCTTACCACATCGGTGCAAGGCGGAATAGCGATTGCGTGGGGCCCGGCAACTTTGGTGGTGAATCCAATCGTGTTTCGAGCGGAGAATACGTCGTTCACACTTGTCCCAAACGGTCATACAGGCAACGCGCGTTTTGCGGATCCGAATTTTCCGGGTACGATCGATCTTCCACAGCGATTTGGAAACGGCGCTTACTCTCGTTTCGACTGGGGACAAACAACGTTACGCGTGGACGCATTCGGAATATCTGCGGGCATGAGTACCGCGAACCAATACTGGGGCCCGGCTACTACCTACCCCATAATATTGGGAAATAATGCTGCGGGGATCCCGAATCTTTTTTTATCGACCGAACGACCAACCGATATCTGGGTTGCCAAAGTTCAGGCTCGCGTCGAATATGGATTGGAGAGTCAGTCCAACTTTTCCCCAGTCGTCGGGTCGGATACGTTCGTCGACCTGAGCCATCCAGGAACAAAGCGGTTCATGTCAGGGCTCGTCGTGACCTTTTCGCCGTCTGCCATTCCTGCGCTCGAACTGGGAGCTGCTAGGTTCTTCCACCAAGCGTGGAGGGGACGCGTCGGGTCGAACGAGCTCCGATCGCCATTCGAAGGAATCTTGAAGAATTCACTTCCAGCGGGCGCAGAGCTCTCTGGCGCTGGTAATATTGATGCTCAAAAGAATCAGCTTGCCACGCTATTCGGACGATGGGTGCTGCCCAAGAGCGGATTTGAAATGTATGCGGAATATGGGCACGAGGACCACAACGCAGACCTCCGAGACTTGGAGTCAGAACCTGATCACTCTAGAATCGCGATGGTGGGTTTCAGAAAGGTATTTCTCGAAACGGGCACGACTTTTAGCGCAATTCGGGGTGAATACATCGACGCTACCGACCCGACGCTTGCGCGTCATCGTGACGAAGGTGGCGTTTACATACATACGGTTCTGAGGCAGGGACACACCGAGTACGGCCAACTGCTCGGCGCCGCTGCCGGCATCGGCTCGTTCGCTGGAGCGATCATCGCCTGGGATCACTTCGGCCCAGATGGGCGGACAACCCTGTTTGTACAGCGAAACGTGGCAAACGATGGTACAACCCTCCTGACATCGGGGGTCCCTGACTATGCAGCGGCCCAGCTAAGCGGAACGATGGGTTACGAACGTGTCCGCCTGAGGACCAAATTCGACTTCACATACGGCGCATCACTTACTGACGCGAAACGCGCGGAGAGCGTTCCACGATCGTTGAATTTGAATGTCGTCGTCAAGTTTACGCCTCACTCTTGGTAGTGCCTACCGGCTAGATGTCGCCCACGGTACCGTTAGGCGTATGGCTCGCATCTTCGCCGACCAGTTTGTTTCGCGCAGAGAGTCGACGAAATTTTTCCAAGCAAATTACAGCGATCGCCGTGAGAATGACGCCAAGCAAGCCGCCAAGCACCGTATTCCTTAACCCTCCGCGTGAGTTCGGACGGGCAGGATAATCGGCATCTTCCAATGTTGTTATAACGGGAGTGTTGCGAACCTCATCAAGCCTTGCCTGCTCGAACGCCGAATTCAGGGCGGTCACCTGCGCTTGCGCGAGATTCACCTGCTGTTCGATACGAGCCTGATCCAATGTTAGGCGCGGGGAACCCGCTGTTGTGCGATTTGACTGCATAAAGTCCTGCAGTCGATTTTGCCATGTGAGTAAATCGCGCCGCGCGTCCGCAAGTCGACCCTCGACGAATCTACGTTCCGCTCCGGCGCGCGATTGTCGTTTGCCCAGGTTAAACGCACTCACTGCGTCGATCAGTCGTGTCGCCATCGTTTGGGCAAGACTAGGCCATGGTGCATTTACGGTCAACATCACGACGCCAGTCTTGGGGGAGTTAGTCGCATGAATATCGGCGCGCAGACGTTTCAATATCGCTTCGCGCCGAAGCGGCTCTGTTGGTGCTTTGATCTTATATAGAGTTACGAGATCACCGCTGCGGGGTGGCGATATATCCGTGACATTATAGCGAGTCGCCGCAATCTGCTGCAAAATTTCTCGAGATGTGACGAGATCGGTATAAAACTGCAGTGACTGGCCTGCATCTCCACCAACATTGGCTCCAAACTGTACTGCCAGCGTGGATAGCCCACTTGGTATCCGTGGGCTTTCCGGCATGAACGACGCGGACGAAGTCCAGCTTCGTTGCCGAGTCAATGACCAACCACCACTCGCGAGTGCAAACAGAAGACCTACGCCTACCACAAGCCTAGGCTTTTCAAGAGCGGGGCGCAGCGCCACAATGAATGCCGACCCCGGAGTCTCCCGCCGGACGTGTACGACATCTGGGTCGCTGCCTACCGGAATATCCGTCATGTTGGGTTACAATCAGTATTGTGACCAAGCGGAACAACCCTGCCAAGCAGGGCACCGAGTGTGAACACGAGGAAAGTATACAAAAGTATTGCAAGTAGGGACTGCCTTCCTCGATAACCGGCAAACGCACCAGCCACGGCCGCACCCGAATACAACCACGCGACGCGCTGATGTCCCCAACCGCCATTCGCCAGACGCTGATAGAGGTGGCTACGGTGCGCTGTGCTAATGTTCTCCCCTCGACGTATACGCCATACTATAGTAAACACGGCGTCGCTATAGATAGGAAGCAAGGGAAGAAACGCAACGACAATCGACAGATTTGATTGCCTCATAAGCGCAATCCCCTCGACCAGCGTAAGCAGTCCCAGGGCTCCCGAGCCGACATCTCCCATAAAAACCTTAGCTTGTGGCCAGTTCCACACAAGAAAGCCGCCGCACGAGGCAGAGAGTATCAGCGCCCACCACGCCAAGGCGCTCCCGCTGGGAGCCGCGACGAAAACATACGCGTTGTAAATCATGACAGTGGATCCGATCAAGCCATCGGTCCCGTCCATGAAATTTGTAACGTTTATCGCGGATACGCCACAAAACACCCACCATGTAACTACAAGGAACCGGCTTACAAACGACCCGCCCATGTGTGCAGTCGCAGCGATTGCGAATACGAGCGAGGCGACAATGTGCACCAGCAGTCGTCCCGTTATCGGTAAGCCGTACCGATCGTCGAGTGCCCCCACTAACGCAACTGACACAATGGCAAGGATCGGCACAGCTGCCGGCAACGAGTGATCGGCGGATGTCAAGCCTGCGAGCGCAATTGACACGTACACCAGGGCAGCCGAGATGAGGATAGCGAGCCCCGCACCCCGCGGCGTCGGGAGAACGTGAGACGATCGCGCGCCAGGCAGGTCGATCATCCCAATCAGCAAGGCAATCTTCCGCATCGCCGCGACTAGCGTGGCAGCTAAAATGAATGCCACCGCACCCATCACGAATTGCACTAAATGTAGATTATTCATCTGCCAGCGACGAACTGCCTATACCAACGGGCAGTCTCGGATAGCCCTTCTCGCCGGGACCAGCGAGGGACCCATCCCAACGTTGTTCGCGTGTCTGTGGAATCCACGGCGAGCGACCCCAAAAGGCGATCTGCCGCATCCGCCTGTCCGAGAAGCGATGCAACCTGATGTAGTAGTCGGTCAGGACAGCGGAACAACTTCGTCTTCCAGCCGAATTGCTCGGATATCTCGCGAATCAGTTGCGGCGTTGATACCGGCGCGCCGTCGTCAACCATGAATCGACCACTCATCCCTGACTCGACGATCCTAACAATTAGATCTGCAACATTGCCGACATAGACCAGACTGCGAGCATTCCGAAGTGACGCCAGTGGCAACGGCAGCAATTGAGCGATCCTTGCTAGCTCAATTAACCGCAGGAAGTTCGCGCGCACCCCTGGTCCATAGACAAGAGGTAGAACGGCAACTGCGAGTGACGTACGTGTTTTGCACAGTACGTCAGACAGCTTGGCCTCTGCCTCTGCTTTCGAATTTGCGTATGGTCCCTCTGGTCTCATCGGAGAGGTGGCGTCAAGCGGCAAACCGTTCTCAGAACGCTCTCCGTGAACTTTCACGGAAGAAGCGTAGATGAAAGTTCGTGTACTGCAGGCCGCGGCCGCGAGCGCTAGAGCAACTGGCGCGAGCACGTTTACACCGCGATAACTCGCAATGGCACCATTTGCGGTCTCGCGGGCCACATGTACCCTCGCGGCAAGATATACGATTGCGTCAACATCACGCACAAACTCCGTCCAGTCGACAACATCCTCCACGTTAGGTACGATCACTTGCGTGATCGCCGCGAGGTGAAGCGGAAGTGGCCGGCGGACGATCGCGCGTACATCGTGGCCGCGGGCTTGGAGTGCCACACATGTAGCGGTACCGACAAACCCGCCCGCGCCTACGACTAGGACCCTCACGACGCCGCGAGTGAGTATGCCGCAACCGTCTGCATGGCGATCGCGTGGTCGCCGAACCGTTCAACCGCGAGCGCGCGACCGGCGGCTCCCATGTTCAGGCGCAGTTGGGGAGCGAGAACGAGCCGCTCGATTGCTTCCGCTAGCGCTCCGGCATTTCGCGCAGGAATAAGGATACCGTTTACCCCGTCCTTGACGACTTCGCGACAGCCAGGCACATCAGTTGCGATGATCGGCCGTGCGGCGGCAGCGGCCTCCAGAAGAGCTTTCGGAACCCCTTCCCTGTAGCTTGGCAAAACGACAATGTGTGCGGCGCGCATGACCGCCGCCATATCGTCGCGAAATCCCCACCACTCAATCAGGCCCTCACGCACCCACTGACGCAACATGGTCTCAGGTACGGACGACGGATTGTACGGATCTGGTCTTCCAACGAGTATGATGCGACATTTGACTCGCCGTGCCTGGAGAATCCTCGTAGCTTCGATCAGTTCCCCGATCCCCTTGTCCCAGAGAAGCCGCGCGGGCATTACTACGAGAGGAGTGCCAGACGACGCCTCCGTTGCTGCAAAGGCCTCCAAGTCAACCCCTGATCCAAGAATGGTAACTGCACGCGCAGGATCGATAGCACCGGCTCGCACGAATAGATCGCGATCGTCGGGGTTCTGGAAAATCGCGCGCACATTACGTCCACTCAGCGCAAAACGATACAACGTGAGCGCAACCTGGCGCCGCGCAATGCCGCTTGATCCCGTGCCAGTAAACATGTAACCCAACCCGGGAATCGTATTCACCACGACGGGGATCTTGAGTGCGCGGGCAACAAATGAGCCGTAAATCACTGGCTTGATCGTAATGTGGTGGACCGCCCAGGGCTTCTCGACACAATACAGGTCGTATAATGCACGCAGTGTCGACAGTTCAGCGGTAGGTCTCGCTGAACGTCGCGCTAGTGGAATCCGGACGAACCGAAAGCCGAGCCGTTCAACCTCAGCAGCTCGCTGCTGTTCTGTCTCGGCAGCGATGACAACATCGTGCCCCGCATCTCTCAACGCGCGAGCCAGCGCGACGCGGTGCGACAAGAAGTACCACTCTGCGTTTGTTACAAGTAATACCTTACTCATGACATGATCACACGCTGCAGCGCGATCAATCTAGCCACCTGCGCCGCCACATCTGGAACATCAGAATTACCCAAAGACGATATTCATCATTGCGGGTACCAGACACGTGGTCGCGCCAAACACGCTGGATCGGATCGGGATTAAGAAACCCATCGCGCCTAATCGATTCTGGGTCGAGTAGGTCCTCAGCCCAAGCGCGGAGCGGACCACGTAGCCAAACGCCTATCGGAACTCCAAAACCCATTTTTGGACGGTCGACCAGCTCTCGCGGAACGTATTGATAGAGCACTTGCCGAAGTAGCCACTTTCCAACCCCATCGCGAGACTTTTGCCCCAGCGGAGTCCTCCAGGCCCACTCGACGACACGATGATCGAGAATAGGGCAGCGCGCCTCCAGACTCACCGACATCGACGCACGGTCGACCTTGACCAGAATGTCGTCTGGCAAGTAAGTAATCAGATCGGTCAGCATCATGCGCGACGTAAAGTCGGGAGTCGCGCGCATGATTGACGCTTCATCAGCCCGGGTCGCGAGCTCGCGACCTCGCATAGAAACGTCTTGCGGCGACTTCCACTGCGACACCAGCCCGCGATAAAGTGCGTCCGGGGATCCGGCCGCAATATCGGCAAGTTTGTGTAACTTGTCCCCGGGGGATGTCACACGTAACCGGTGTGGTATTGCCCATTGAACGCCGTCGTAAACGCGATCCCATGTGTCCGCCTGTATGTGATGCACGGCACGACTCATCATCACCCGCGCGGGGCCGGGTATGCGCGCTAGGCCGCTCCAAATTTTTTGTGCCCACTGGTAGCGTGAATAGCCGGAGAACAACTCGTCGCCGCCATCGCCAGACAGCGCGACGGTCACTGTTTTCCGCGCGAGCTGACTCACGAGTATCGTCGGTATTTGTGATGAGTCGGCGAACGGCTCATCGTATATATCCGCCAACGTTGGTATCACAGTTCGCGCTTCGTCCGGCGTAATATACACCTCGGTATGATCTGTTCCTAAATGGGCAGCAACAGCCTTTGCGGCTTCAGCCTCGTTGTAGCCAGGAACATCGAAACCGATAGTAAATGTCTTCACGGGCGTGCGCGAAGACACTTGCATAATTGCAGCAACCGTGGAAGAATCTAGGCCGCCAGATAGAAATGCTCCGAGCGGAACGTCTGCTACCATTCGATGCATGACTGCGTCACGCAGAAGCTGGTCCAGAGAAGACGTCGCTTCGGCATCGCTCATGTCGTGAGGATTTCGCTGACCGTCTCTGGCAACATCTACCGGGTTCCAATACGTCACAGTGTCCGCGACAGAACGTTCCTTAAATACTACGTATGTCCCAGGAACCAGCTTACCAACACCGTTGTAGATCGATAGTGGCGTCGGGACATACCCGTACCGTAAATACATCGTGAGCGCGTCGCGGTTAACATCCCGTACAAAGTGCGGGTGACGTGCAAGTGCCTTCAGTTCCGATCCGAACATGAGCGTGCCCCGGTGCACACCGTAGTACAGCGGCTTCTTGCCAATACGATCGCGAGCGAGCGTTAATGTCTTTCGCTCCGCATCCCATAGGGCGATCGCAAACATGCCTCCAAGGCGACGTATCGTCGCATCGAAACCCCAGATGCGCACAGCTTCAAGAATCACTTCAGTATCAGATGTCCCCCTAAATGCCGCACCTACGCCTTCGAGCTCTCGTCGCAACTCGCGAAAATTGTATATCTCACCGTTAAAGACGATTACGAATCTGCCGTCGCGTGACACCATCGGTTGATGGCCGCAAGCCGAAAGATCCAGAATCGCGAGGCGGCGAAACGCCAGACACACACCCGCATCCGCGTCCGCCCACTCCCCCGCATCATCCGGTCCACGTCGTAAGAGGGCGCGTGCCATCGAGGCACCCTGTTCGACAAGTGTATCGCGCGAAGCCGCTGCACCCCAAAAGCCGGTTATTCCACACATTCGTAGTGCCTCTCGACAATCGCACGATACAGATCGATGTACGTTGCGCTCACAGAATCGATGCTAAAGTTCTCGATGACGCGTCTGCGCGCGCGTATCCCTAACGCACGCCGTTCCGCATCGCTGCACAGCAGCATGCGAATGACGCCGTTCGCGAATGCTGCTACATCACCAGGTGGGACGACGATGCCGGTGTCACCGACAACAGCTCGCGACGCTCCGGCGTCAGTCACAACACATGGGATTTCGCACGCCATTGCCTCACCGATAACATTTGGGAACCCCTCGCTCACCGAAGTCAGGCACGCGACATCCAGCGCCGCGGTAAGACGAGCGATGTCACTGCGGCGTCCTAAACCGATAATCCGCCCTCTGGTGCGCTCGTCACGTTGCGCCGACGCGATGATGGCACTGCCGTCATCCATGCCTTCGCCTATAAGCACAGCGTACGTCCGAGGGACGATACCCACCACCTGCGCCATTGCGGCTAGAAAGAGCCGGTGGTCCTTGAGCGGATCCGAGCGTGCTATCATTCCAACGAGCCGTGCATCGTCAGGAAGTCCGAGTTCTCGGCGTACGTCACTGGGGGCAGAGTCGTCCCGACCAAAGTACCCCGTATCAAACCCGTTCGGGATGATGCGCCACTCACGGGCGGTATAGCCTACACGTTCATGTGCCTTGCGCCCGCTCTCCGAGTTGGCGACGATAAGCGCCGGAAGGCGTGACAAAGTTGCACACATCCGTACTACCGGACGGTGCATTCCCGGATGATCCGATCCCCGAATATTCCACACCACGGGCTTAAACAGGACGCGACCTAAAATTGCGCCGACGAGGTCTGCATGATACAGCCAGGTTTGGATAACGTCGGGGCGAACCCGTCGCGCGAGAGGTACGAGCTTACCGAATTGATACGCGGAGGTCGCCGACCGTCGGATAGAAAGATCGGTAACATCAATACCTTCATCCCGCATTTCACTTGCGATCACGCCACCGGATTGCAACTGCACCACACTTTGAATCACATCTTCGGTGCGCACCCGAAGGAGCTTCTGTAACATACGCTCAGTGCCACCGGTACTCAGCCCCGTGATGACATGCAGCACCGACAATCGCCGCGCTGCTTTGGCGTGCGTAAGAGCACCCTTGCCGTCTGGAAATGAAGCCGGTGCCGAAGTCATCAGGATAGTTGCGGCGCAGTGAAGACAAATTGATTGCACCCCAATCCGCCTGCACATGTCTGCATTCGTTCCAGCACAAATCCACGACTCCGATAGAAGTCGAATATCTGATCAGGGGTAGCAACCTCGAACGGCAAACCACCGAGCCAGTCGATCCAATCGCGATATATCGACATGCCTCGCTGCTGCCAGTAAGTCTTGTAACGTGCGGTAGGTGACTTTCGCCTCACAATGTCAATTGCAAGGCCCGACAAAACGAAGTACGGGATATACACGGCAAGTACAGCAGCCCGACCTAAGGCGGAGTGATTATACAATCGTTTCACCCGCGTCCAAACGCGGGATGCCCTTCCCTGATCGTTATATATTGCTATGAAAAGGGTGCCGCCTGGGTTCACAAGTGTTGCGACATTGGCCAATGCGTGCCACATCTGCCCGGTGTGATGTAGCACGCCCCACGAATAGACAACATCCCATCCGCCTAACTGCGCGATGGCAGCATCGTCAAGCGCATCACCCGCTGCCACTGTCCATCCGTCAGCATCCGGTGCGAACCTGCGTTTGATCTCAGTAGCGCACGCGACACATCGCGGATCAAAGTCCATTGAATGGATACGCGCAGCGCCAAGCCGGTACGCGGCGAGCGACGACAAACCACTTCCGCAGCCAACGTCGAGAAACGTCCGTCCGTGAATACGGCCTGCGGGAAGAAGGTTCGTCATCGACGTAATGGAGGCAACAATCCGCGACTCGTCAACGACCTTGAGAAACGCGGTCCAATTCGCTCCGAAACCGAAACGCTCACCATCGCGAATCTGGGATTCCGCAGAACTGGATGTAGAAACGGTCATGATCTTGTCTCTGTTCGTGCGAGTCGCAGGAACGCCAAAGTGAAAAAGATTATCGGAAGCGGCGCCTTGAACATGAAAGGCTCCTTTGCCTCGACCACGAACATGGCCAGAGCGAGCACGCCAAGAAGGTATGGCGCACTCGAACGTAAACTACTCCTCCATGCCAGGTAAGCGACCGTCAAGTAGAATAGAACGGTGGCGGGAAGACCCAACGCGTAGTACGTCTGGATGTACCCGGAATCGTTGCCGGACGCACTCCCCGTCCAAGGCGCCGACGCATTCACCAATCCGGTACCAATGAGCGTCGCAAACGACAACGCCGGAATCGGCTGGCTCGCAAGATCTCCGTATGATGCGGCGCTTGTTCCATGCGTAAACAACTCCAGCGACCATGACTTGAGAAAATCAGCATCAACACCTGCTCGGTCGGCCGCAACCTGTAGCGCCACGCTTCCTAGTATTACCATGGTAAGAATTGCGGCGACGCCCGTGCCAACCACCATCCATCGGCGGCGGGCTATCGCCTCAACCGCAAAAATCCCGACAAATACGCAGGCGAGCAGAACACCGGTACGTCCGACCAAAAACGTCGATGCTGAAATTATGATTGCAGACACAACGTATGCGTGGCGGCTGGCTGGGCGCGTCGCAAGCCGCGACGCTACAAGCGACCCGAACACACAGCCCGCTTGCGCGACCGAAAGTAACGCACCCGCGGAATTGCTGAATCCCGGAGCTCCGAGGCCCGTGACGATATCTATGTTCCCGGATTGCTCGACAATGCCGCTGAGCCATAGTCGATAATCCGGTGACACGAAGCTAACTACTATAAACACGGCTTGAATCACGCCAGCGATCGAGCAAGATCGCGCGAAAGCGCGTTCGTCACCTTCAAACAACGTCGCGAGTAGTAGTGCCCCGTATATCCCGTACAGACCAAACGCAAATAGGCGAACCAATTGAGAGGCATCTACAAAACCACTCAACACCCACTGAAGGAAACCGTAGATCACCAGTGCTGCCAATGTTATCAGCGCGCCGGGTTCTTCGATCGCGAATCGACGAAACGGAGCGATGCCAAACCAAAGGAGCGCAACAGTTCCGATCCGGATGACCGCACCGAGCGTGCTCGGTGAAGGGATCGCGGCAAACGTCACGTTGAAAATCACCATGAATGCCAGCAAACCCGATAGCATAATTCCCCATCCACGATTTACCCATGCTGTTCGTGAAGTGGTTACTCGCGAAGCCATGTTGGCATTCACTCCGCGACGCTCGCTAGAACATCATCCCATCGAGCCATCACAGACTCAAGATTGAACCTGTCGACAACGCTAGGAGCGGCTTCCTCAAGCCGGCGACGCGTCGATGGCGTGTCGAGAAGTTCCACAATTGCCAACGCCATTGCATCCACATCCCCACCGGGGATCAACAGGCCGTCGACCCCATGGCGAATCAGCTGCCGTGGACCGCTGGACGAATCGAATGCAATGCATGCCCGCCCCGCCGCCATTGCTTCTCCGAGCACGTTCGGGAATCCCTCATACCGAGACGGAAGTACAAACACATCGCCCTGTTGCAAAACAGCTCCTGGGCGTGATGTATTGCCTGGAAAGTCGACCTGACTGGCGATGTCAAGCTGTCGCGCAAGGTTCATTAACGAAGCACGCTCCGGCCCGTCACCCCACACACGGAGTGTTGTTGGCCCCCGTTTCTGGGATGCTACGGCCACAGCTCGGAGAAGTAAGTCAAAACCCTTTTCGTGCGTAAAGCGCCCCATAGCAACGACATCGACGTCCCGCACCATTACCTCTCCAGATGCAGCGATCGGCAGCACAGGGTTTCCGATGACTGTCGTGTCGCCGGACATGTACGACAGGGCAGCTTCGACTTCTTTGCTCTGAACCACCAGATGCCTTGCCATCGGATACGTTATGCGTCGCAGTAATGTCCAGAACGGGCCGATGCGATGAAGCTTGGGATCTGTACGTTCAGATACGACAACGGGGACATCGATACCGATGGTGGCGATTAGAGTGTGGATGTTCGCTATGTCAATGAAACTCACCACGACATCTGGCCGCCGGTCGCGTAACGCGCGCCGAAGGCGACGCACTCTCGCTATCGCAGCGACCACGCGGCGTAGCATCCCGACTCCAGAAATACCCAATGGAGCAACAGCAACACGATCGTCCAGACAAAAGTACGCTGGTTTCGACTGCAACGTATGGATCGTCACATCGCGACCATCCCGCACCCACCAGTTAGCCATTGTCGTCAGGACGCGCTCCGCGCCGCCCGGTCCCAAGGATCCTATGACGCAACTAATCCGTTGGACTCGATTCGCGCCGCGATTCATCGTCCAACTCCCTCCCATACCCGTGTCAGCCAGCGTACTAACATCGGCCAGTTTCGATAGCGATACGCGAATTCTTGATGTCGACGATTCACGCGCTTGCCTCCAGCTACACTCGCCTCAATGAGCCTTTGGAAAGCGTGAGCCTCGCCCCAACCCAGCTGGCGCATGGCCATAACATAGTTCAGCCGACTCTCTGCAAATGCCACGGCGTCCGGCGAAGCTCCGAGCTGGGCAGCCCGATGCGCGGTGTACAACATCTCATCGAAGTGCACCATTGCACGAGTGCGGTCGCGATCTGCAATTGTTGTTGCGCCAGCATGCTTTCGATACTCTCCTAGTACTTCATCAATGTATTCGACCGCTCCGGTAGCTGCGCTCTGAATGTGCAGCAACCAGTCCATGACATGTCGCGTATATGGATCGATCGCTATACCGTGCTGAGGATCGTGACGAAACATCTTGGAGCTATTGGCGTATACTGTCCCGTAGCGCACGACATCGTCAAGTGACCGTAGCCGCGGCGCCGTAGCCGGCGTGAACACTCCTAACGCTGCTCGCGTGTCGGATTCGAACACTCGCATATTATGGAAGCACACCGCAACATCGGGACGCTCCTCTAACAATGCTACTTGCCGTTGGAGCTTGCCGGGGAGGGCGAGATCATCACCATCGATATGTGCGACATATCGGCCGCGGGCAGCGCTCATGACCGTCGCGAGGTTATAATTGACGCCACGATTGTATGACTGAAAAATGGGGCGTACAATGTTGGGATATGCCCGCGCGTACTCGGCGACGACGGTGCGCGTCTCGTCAGTTGAAGCATCCTCACCGACTATTATCTCGAAGTCGAAGTCTGTCTCCTGAGATACGATGCTTTCAAGGCACGGGCCGATGAACGATTCGTGATTGAACGTCACGACTGTGACGCTTACCATAGGGCTGCGCATGGTCAGAACGTCAAGACCTCGCACAGATCAGCGCGGATTTGAATGCGCGTTGCACTGCAATCAACCACGATAGCGGCAACAACGTCGGTCACAGGGCCACTGTCAACGAAGAACGCACAAGCACGGCAATTTGCTGGGCAAGAGCCGGATCCAAACCAGAATACAGCGGCAGACATAATACCCTGTTTACCACGGAGTCAGCAACGGGCGTCGGATTCGGGTTCCGGATGTACGGCAGATGTGACAGGCTCGGCCGAAAATATCTGCGCGCCCGGATATCGCTCGCTGCTAACACTTGCATGCAGCGGTCCAAAGCTGCTTCGCTCGAGAACACGACAGGATAGTAACTGTAATTCGGTATCGTGCCATCGCGCCAGGATATTGGCTTCACATCCGCATCACAATCCGCAATTTCAGCCGAATAAACCTCTGCTAGCATCGTTCGTTCACGAATTATGTCTGACAGGCGCGGTAAAAGGCATAATCCCATCGCGGCATGAACCTCGGAGTTCTTACCGTTAATTCCGAGGCCGTCGATGTGGTCGACGCCGGACTGACCGAAATTGCGCAGACGCCTCACAGCATCTGCGACGGCGTCGTCTTCGGTCACTACGGCACCGCCCTCCACAGTGTGAAACAACTTCGTCGCATGGAAACTCAGTGTCGCCGCCGAGCCATATGCACAAAGCGACCGACCCTTGTAGCGGGCACCGAAGGCGTGGGCGGCATCATATACTATTGGTACATTGTAACGCTCGCCCAGTGTGCAGAGTGCATCTATGTCGCACGGATTTCCATATACATGGGTCGCGAGGACGCCGTTCGCCCCTTTCTTGAGTAGCGCTTCAGTCTGGCTGGGACAGATGGTTAGCGAACCAGGTTCAATGTCAGCAAAGGCAGGTTCTAATCCTTCCCAAACAAGAGCAGATGTTGTCGCAACATATGAAAAAGGCGTAGTTGCAACACGACCTTTCATGCCTACTGCACGAACAGCGCACTGAATTGCAATCGTGCCATTAGAGACAAAGATTACGTGACGCACGCCCAATACCTTCGCAATGCTTGCCTCAAGCTCTCTGACCATCGCGCCATCATTCGTCAATTGCAACGACGACCAGATGATACGAAGCTTCTCTACGAATTCGTCGAGCGGCGGGAGGACCGGGCGAGTGACGGGGATCATAGCTCCTCCGGCGATATTCTGACAGCATTGACTATGTCCGAGAGGTACTGGCCGTAACTACTCCCGCGGCAGGCATACGCGACGGACATTACTGCATCTCGGTCAATGTACCCAAGTCGCCACGCAACTTCTTCCGGCACAGCAACCTTGAGCCCTTGACGGCTCTCAAGCGTCTGAATGAATGCCGCAGCTGCATGCAGTGTTTCGTGTGTGCCGGTGTCGAGCCAGGCCATGCCGCGGCCGAGTATCTCCATACGCAGACTGCCGCGTTCGAGGTACACCCGATTTAGATCGGTAATCTCGTACTCGCCCCGCGCTGACGGCACAAGACTCAGCGCGAGCTCGCACACATCGGCGTCGTAAAAATATAGTCCTGTCACCGCGTAGTTCGAACGGGGCATCGCTGGCTTCTCCTCCAGACTAATCACTGCGCCGTTCTCATCGATCTCCGCCACACCAAACTGACGCGGATCGCGCACGTAATATCCAAAAATCGTTGCCCCGCTCCGCAGATCTGCTGCGCGTCGAAGCTGCTGCACGAGCCCTTGACCGTAAAAAATATTATCGCCGAGAATTAGCGCCGACGGCTGACCACCGATAAAATTTCGGCCAATAACAAATGCCTGTGCGAGCCCATTCGGTTCCCGTTGCTCGGCGTATTGCAGCGATAATCCCCATTGGGAGCCATCGCCCAGGAGTTTCTCGAAAAGGGGAAGATCGTGCGGCGTAGAAATTACCAGCACATCCCGAATACCGGCGAGCATCAGTGTCGTGAGCGCGTAATACACCAACGGTTTATCGTACACCGGGAGTAACTGCTTGCTGATGACGTGAGTTGCGGGATACAAGCGCGTTCCCGAACCACCAGCCAGCACAATCCCTTTCATACGTTACCCCCAAGGCCGAGCCGCTCTCCCCGATACTCGCCGGACATGACGCGCGCCGACCACAGCTCATGGCGTAGGTACCAGAGAACAGTCTCACGCAGCGCGTCTTCAAACGTATGAGCCGGTCGCCAACCAAGCTCTGTGCGTGCCCGCGATGCGTCGATTGCATACCGCAAGTCGTGACCGGGACGGTCTGGAACAAACGATATAAGCTGTTCATACTGGTACGACTGGTTTGGGCACACATCGTCGAGGATTCTACAGATTCCTCTCACGACATCGATATTGGTTCGCTCGTTAGAACCGCCAATTGCGTAGGTGTGCCCAACGCGTCCCACGTCTGCCACTCGACATAGGGCGTCTACGTGGTCATCGACGTAAAGCCAATCTCGGACGTTCAATCCATTTCCATACACTGGTATCGGTTTGCCGTTGATAGCCGAGTGCACAACAAGAGGGATCAATTTTTCGGGAAACTGATACGGTCCGAAATTATTCGAGCAATTCGTTACGATTGCTGGTAAGTCGAATGTGTGATTCCACGCCCGTACCAAATGGTCAGATGCGGCCTTAGTCGCAGAGTATGGAGAGCGCGGGTCATATGCCGTTGCTTCAGTAAAGCTGCCCTCAGGTCCGAGCGAGCCGAATACTTCATCAGTGGAAACGTGAATAAAGCGGCAGGCCGAACGTTGCTGCGCGGACCGCTGCTTCCATTCGGCGAGAGCAGCCTCGAGAAGCGTATACGTACCCACAACGTTTGTCTGGATGAACGCAGCGGGCGAATCTATAGATCTGTCAACGTGAGACTCCGCCGCAAGATGGTAAATTACGTCCGGCGAATAGCGATCAAAGCACCGCCGTATAGAACTCGCGTCGGTAATATTGATATGCTCGAAGACAAAATTGGGATAGGCCATAGCGGGTTCGAGCGATTCGAGATTTCCCGCGTACGTGAGGGAATCCACAACCACCACTCGGTATTCAGGCTCCAGTACTAGCCGTCGGACTAACGCCGAGCCGATAAAGCCAGCACCACCAGTGACAACGATGGTCCGCAAAGCAGTGTGAGTCATAACGCAGCACGCGTCTTGCGTTCTTCAGGCATACTGCGTGCGTCCGAAAATGAGATTGAGTGCATTCGCGCGAATTCCTCGTTCCCCGCTATTACTGAGTCGTATGTTCCATCTGATGCAACCAGGCCATCACTCATCAAAATCAGCCGCGGGCAAGCCTGCACGGTGGTAAGGCGATGTGCAACGATGATGACGGACACTCCATCGCACGCTTCGAGTATTTCGCGATTAACGTCACTTTCAGTGATTGCGTCAAGAGCACTTGTTGCCTCATCTAAGACAAGTAGCCGAGGATCGCGGTAAAGCGCCCTGGCGATGCCGATACGCTGACGTTCACCTCCTGACAGGCGCGCTCCGTTCTCTCCGACCACAGTGTCGAGACCCATGGGTAGGCGGGAGACGAAGTCAGCGAGTCGTGCCTGCGAAATCACCCGATCCATTCGCTGCGCGTCGATTTCCTCCGGGGCGACTCCAAAGGCAATATTCCGGCGGAGCGACACATCGGCAAGGAACACCTGCTGCGGCACATAAGCCACACTATCTCGCCACGATCGTGCCGTCGCACTATTGAGCGACGTTCCATCCGCAATTATTTCCCCGTCGGTTGGAACAAGAAGTCCAAGCAGGAGGTCTATGAGAGTAGTCTTGCCGGAGCCAGATCCGCCGACGATCGCCACATGCTCACCAGGCTCGATCGTCAGGGTAACGCCATTAACGACATCACGGGTACTATTCGGATAACGGAAGCGGACATCCTTCAGTACCAAACGAGCGGCCGGGACATGTGCCGAATGCAACGGGCGTGCGTTGTTGCGTGGAGTGTCCGAGATTTCGCCATCCGCTGCCGATCGCTCTAGGGCACGCTCAACAACGGCCACACTCGCCCAATTGTACCTTATAGTTACAAGTTGAGTAAAAAACGATCGCGTGGCCGCAAGAATCCGGTAGCCCGCCAGGACGAGCACGCCGACCGTTGGCATGAACCGCACAATATCGATGCCAGTCGCCGCGGCATACACCAAAGCGGCCATCCCACCTCCGAACAGTACAAGCTCAATCAGCAGCGGTGGAATCGCGGCAGCTGACTGGTAGCGCGTATTGAGAGTCGCGTACTCTCTAGCGATCCCATTGAACTCGTCCAAATACCAACGTTCGACACCGAGTGCCTTCACCGTCTTGATACCGGAGAACGCCTGATGAATCAACCGATTCATATCCGCCTGACGCAATTCGCGAAGCTTGCCCCAGCGGCTTACTCTCCCATTAATGAACGTGTACAGGACGACGGTTAGCCCACCTACCGCGCCAAACGCAACGCCAGCGGCAATCGGTGAGATCCATGCAACGGCGAGAACAACGGTGAGCAGGATCACGAACTGCGTAACGAGTTGGATGAGTGGGATGAGCACTCCTCCAATAAACACTATCACTTCAATCGTCGTATCACGCAGGAGAACGGCCGTGTTCTCCTGTAGAAAAAATGCGTACTCTCGTCCCAATAGCGAACGCACCATGCGCGCGCTAACGGCCACCTGAACGTCATAACAAAAACGAAACCCCTCGCGGAGCGCATACGCCGTAACGAGCGGTTTCATCACGAGAATCGCGAGCAACACAGTAGCGAGGGTCATCACGGACATTCCACTAAGGAATGCCAAGCCCGGCACGCTTGAGTGAATACTCCCGCTCGCTTGTGCGGTGACGGGATGAACAAGAGCCGTGAGCAAGGGGAACATGCCGCCAACACTCACGAACTCCAGGAGAGCGACGCTACCCGCTAGCGAAATGACCCATAACATTCGGGCGCGGAAATTGTGCCCAATAATCCGCAGCAACTGTCGGTACGGCGTCTGCACCGTCAAATACTAGAAGGAAGGGTGGCACACGTCGCTGACTCCGCTCCGCTCGATTTCGCGACACGAGTATATCACCGAATAACACAGGCGCCGGGGGATAGTCATGTCAGCTGCGTCACCGGTGAAAGCGGTTCGACCGCAGGAAAATATTCCCGATACCACTCGACAAACCGCTTGATACCAGTCGCTAGCGGCGTTGCAGGGTGAAATCCAATATCCGCTTCGAGCGTTGATATGTCGGCATAAGTCGACGGCACATCCCCAGGCTGCAGAGGCAAGTAGCGCTTAATAGCCGCACGCCCCAAGCATTCCTCAAGAAGTCTTATCATTTCCAGCAATGGCACTGGGTCATGATTGCCAATATTGTAGATCCGATACGGCGCGCGAGAAAGCGTCCCAACAGCAAGCGGATCGGGCGAGTCGGGAACACGATCTGCGACGCGCACAACCCCTTCGACGATGTCGTCGATGTATGTGAAGTCGCGCTGCATCTGACCGTGATTGAAAACGTCAATCGGCTCGCCAGCGAGAATCGCGCGCGTGAACAAAAACAGAGCCATGTCGGGACGCCCCCACGGTCCGTATACCGTAAAGAACCGCAACCCCGTCGTCGGAATCCCGTATAGATGGGAGTATGTGTGGGCCATTAATTCGTTGGCCTTCTTCGTGGCAGCGTACAGGCTAACTGGATGATCTACAGCGTCTGCAACCGAGAACGGTAGCCGCGTGTTAGCGCCGTAGACTGAACTGGACGATGCATATACCAAGTGCTTGACGCCACTGTGCCTGCACGCCTCCAGTACGTTAACGAAGCCGACCAGGTTCGCGTCGACGTACGCATGCGGATTTGTCAGTGAGTACCGGACTCCCGCTTGTGCGGCTAGATTGATGACCACATCCGGGCGTTCCCTATCAACGGCGGACGCGAGCAGGCCACGATCGGCAATGTCTAGCTGAGCAAAGCTAAAGCCGGTATGAGGAAGGAGGCGGTCAAGGCGTGCTGTTTTAAGCCGAGGATCGTAATAGTTGTTGAGATTGTCGATCCCGACGACGATATCTCCTCTGTTCAATAGACGGGTGGCCACGTGATACCCGATGAACCCAGCCGCCCCGGTTATGAGATACTTTGGCATAGCCTTATAATTTACTCGCCCGTACTCGGCATCACCAAACCCAGCCCGCATAAGATCGGGCGGATCGATGTCGCACCTTCGCCTGGCAGCTACAACCCTGACGTCTGCTCGACACCCCATTTCAGCGAGACAGCTTCGGATGAGATGTTATCAGTCATTCGAGCGAGGGCAAACAATGGGGAAGCACCAGAATGGTTCCGATCAGCGGCGGCTCATTGGAGCGAAGTTTAAGCAACACGCCGTTCGTAGTGTCAGGAGCGCAGAAATCACGGCCGCTGAGCGGAGCCGTGAGTTCCGAGATACCGCCTTCGCTCCGTCAGCACTGGAAGCGACGTATCAATGGCGGCGCCCGAGTCGGGCTAACTCCTAACCAGGACGGCGTCCCGGTCTCGGAGCTCAAGGCACGGGCTCGAGGTGCCGCGAGCTAGAGCCCGCCCGGGGGGCAGAAAGACCATGGAGTTCGGATCCTCCAAGCAGCTCGGGAAGAAATTAGAAAACGCCTCGGCGGTACGCCGGCCGGCGTGCATCCAAGTGCGACCGGCACGGTGTTATCGCAACACGACGAATCATCCTGCCACGGCGATCTGTCGCACGCTGGGGGTGGGTCGGGCGACCCTATCCCGCTACTAGGGGTCGTACCAGGCAATACGCGAATGAGGATGACCTCAACGTCGCAGCGCAGATCAGAGCGATCATCCGGCAGCGTGGTTCCTGCGGCTATCGGGGCTTGACGGCCATTCTAAATCTGCACTCGACACCGCGTACAACCGCAAGCGTACTCGCCGTGTGATGGAGCTAAACCGGTGAATTCTTTCACGGCAAGGACGACGTTGCAGCGGATGCGCGCGCGGGTCGAATCGTACGTGGTAACTCAAGCGCGCGGCGGTGCGCCCATACGCTCCAGATCGCCCGCTGGAATATAGTACCGCGGTCGCTCCAACCTCTTTGACTTCACTGTGCTAATCTGCCAACTTCAAGATGACCGTACCACCCCATTCACTAATCGGAGCGAGTTGTGGCGCGACGCGACAAGGTAGCCATTTACGGTGCTGGTGGATTCGCCCGAGAGGTTGCATGGCTTCTTTCTTCTGTCGATGCGTCTGAGGCGTACGAATTCATCGGATTCGTAGAGGATGGCGCTGTTGGCGGTCGGCATCTTAACGGCAAGCCGGTATTCTCCTGGGAACGATTTTCCGATACGCATCGCGATTCGGTCGTTGCTATCGGCGTTGGAAGCCCGCAATTACGCGAACAGCTCGCTACCAAGTGCTCCATGTTTGGCTTTGCATTCCCTACTCTGATCCACGACTCGGTGGCGATGTCGGATCTCGTCGAGATTGGCACGGGTTCGATAGTATGTTGCGGTACGATCCTCACAGTGAATATCGATATTGGATCGCATGTGCACATTAATCTCGACTGCACGATTGGGCACGATGTGCGTATTGGCGATTTTGCAACGCTATCTCCAGGCGTCCACGTGTCAGGCAACGTCCATATTGGACGTTCGGCGTTCATTGGCACAGGCGCGACAATCGTTAACGGGACTGCAAGTGCGCCGCTCATTATTGGTGATGGGACTGTGATCGCAGCCGGTGCGTGTGTAACGAAAAGCACCGAGGCACAGTGTCTGTATGCTGGCGTTCCCGCTGAACTGAAGAAACGTTACCTGGAGCGAAAGTGAAACGCTCGGGGTTGTCGGAGACTTAGTAATCTGAATACACTCGCAGCACTTGTCGCTGCTCAGAGCGTCGGAAATAGCGATTCCTACTTGAGCGGGAGCACGATAGCCGAGCCGTCCAAACAGGCGACGTGCGGTGTACCGCAACGCCCAGTCAGTTGCCTATCTCAGCAGCGACCCTGCAGACGTGCGCACACGTTTTCACTTACTGCAGCGTATCGACGGCGCAGTCGGCAACATTGCGTGGATCGACTCGACTATGTACACCTCATGATACGCATCACTGAACGCCGCACTCATATACCGCGATGGTCGATTGCGGAAGCGACCTCCACGTAAACGAAATAGGCGGTGCGTTGCGAACAATCTCGCTCGCACGCCGCGGCTCCGGACGCTACCGCTCCGCCTTACGCGCCGAAAGCGGCGGCGATCCTGGGACACAGTCTATTTTGCCCGCAATGGAAGTGATCGCTGTCCACTGTGTGGCGTTCTTGGCCAGGTGCCTTCCGACGGGTCGCATCCACCACTCCCGAACGTCTTGGGAAAACCGCACTTTCGTGGTAATCCCCCTCCGCGCCCGTTTAGAAGCTTTCGGCAATGCCGTGGCGATTCAGCCGATTACGTGATCAGTCACGAGGTACGGACGGAGCACATAATCGCTTAATTTGTGACGCCGGTTGCGTGCCCCGGGTCATTCCTCGTGTGAAGTGAACCTCTAAGCGCCTTCCAGGCCACCGGTGCATCGCTACCTTTCGTAGCGTGCGTACCAAGATACGCTTATCTATCGTTCGTCCCGCAAACCAAGCCAATCGCACATGCCCCACTACCCCATAGTCCGTAACCGCAACCTCATAGGGCTTGACGCAATCGGGCTGGCGATGGCGGCGACGCTGGCTTATTTCCTGTGCGTCGGGTGGCTCGGGCCGGGAGCTAATGACTATCACATCGTTATGGTGTTTGCGATTGTCGCAATCCCCATCAAGCTTCTTGTCTTCGCAGCCACCGGCCTCTACCGCCGCATCTGGAGCTACGCCAGCGTCGCCGAGCTCGAGCGCATCGTAGGCGGGCTCGTCATCGCCACTCTCTGCGCGGCAGTAGTCGGGGAGCTCGTCGTCCCTTTCCTCAATCTAACGTCTAATCGGGTCCCCCTTCCGATCCTCGCGATCGACAGTCTCCTTACGGGCGCCTTCATCATCACGCCGCGCCTCTTCTTTCGCATCCGCACCTGGCACGGCCAGCAGCGACGCAGAACTGATGACGTCCGCGCCATCATCGTCGGCGCTGGCGCGGCCGGCCAGATGATCGCCAAGGAGCTGCTGACGAATCCCAAAATGGGTCTTTATCCTGTCGCCTTCGTCGACGACGACGACCGGAAGGCGAATCATAGGCTGAATGACATTCCAGTTCTCGGTACGATAGCGGACATCGGTAAGGTCGCTCACGAGCGGGATGCCGGCGCGCTGGTAATCGCGATCCCGTCAGCCCCGGGGTCACTGACGCGCCGAGTAGTCCAGGCGGCCTCGGACGCCGGCCTCAAGACGCGCACTCTCCCGCCACTCTCGGACGTTCTCTCCGGACGCGCATCGCCCTCTTCCCTGCGCGACGTGCAGATCGAGGACCTCCTCCGCCGCGAGCCAGTTCAGACCGACCTCGCCGCTGTCCGGAACCTTGGCAAGGGCCGCACTGTTCTGGTCACCGGCGCCGGCGGTTCGATTGGCAGCGAGCTCTGCCGACAGCTGGCGCACCTCGAGCCCGCGATGCTGGTCATACTTGGCCACGGCGAGAACTCGATCTTCGACATTCAGGCGGAACTCCGCACGTCCCACCCCGGTGTGCCTGTCGTGCCAGTGATCGCGGACATCCGCGACGCTCAACGCATGCACGCGATCTTCGACGACTGTCGTCCGTACGCAGTTTTCCACGCAGCCGCCCACAAGCACGTGCCGCTCATGGAAGAGAATGTCGTCGAGGCGATCACCAACAATATCCACGGAACCACCAACGTCGTGAACGCCGCGATCGACGCGGGGGTCGAGCACTTCGTCCTCATCTCGACCGACAAGGCGGTTCGCCCGACAAGTGTCATGGGCGCAACGAAAAGATTGGCAGAGCGTGTGGTGCAGCACGCAGCTGTGGCGCACGGGCGCAATTTCGTCTCTGTGCGCTTCGGAAACGTGCTGGGAAGCCGAGGGAGCGTCGTGCCGACGTTCTTCCGTCAGATACGTGCTGGCGGGCCCGTAACGGTCACCCACCCAGAGATGCGCCGCTACTTCATGACGATCCCGGAGTCTGTGCAGCTGGTCCTCCAGGCTGGGACGCTGGGACTTGGCGGCGAGGTATTCGTGCTCGACATGGGCGAGCCGGTCAAGATCGTCGACCTGGCCACGGATCTCATCAGACTCTGCGGCTTCGAGCCAGGCAAGGATATCGACGTTCAGTTCACTGGCATCAGGCCGGGCGAGAAGCTGTACGAGGAGATGTTCTTTCACGAGGAGCACGCAGTTCCAACGAACCATCCCAAGCTGTTACGCGCCAAAAAGGCCGGAATTCCCGAGGGCCTTATGCGTCGTATCGACCGGCTGGTAGAGGCGACCGACACGTCGGAGGAAGACGAGCTCCGTGAGATGCTGGTAGCACTGGTGCCAGATTTTCAGCGCGAGGCAACGGGCAGCGATTACACCGCGCGCGACGTCATCCAGCTCCGCCGTACCGGCGATTTCCGCGCAAACAACAACGCGTCGTAGGACGGACAGACCCCGTATCTGGCCGCAGTTGTAAGGGCAGGCCTCAGTGCCTGCCCGTTACACCTGCCCTCGCGGCAGCGTCAGTCTGAACGTCGATCCCACCCCTTCCTCGCTCTCGACGGTCAGATCTCCGTGCATCCGGCGCGCAAGATCTCGACTTATCGCCAGCCCCAATCCCGTGCCTTCCTTGGGATTTGCGAGAGTGCGGCCCACCTGCTTGAACGGCGCAAAGATCACCTCCAGCTCGTCTTCCGGCATGCCGATCCCCGTGTCGCGCACCTCCACCCACACCTGATCTCCTTCCGACCCACACGCGAACGAGATCGTACCACCCTCATCCGTGAACTTCACAGCGTTCGACAGCAGATTGAGAAGAATCTGTTCGATCTTGAGCGGATCCCCCTCCGCCAGGGGCGCCGTGTCGTGCACCCCGAGCTCGAGCGTAAGCTGCTTGGCGTCGGCCTGAGGCGTTATCATCGTCACGACCGACTCGACCATGTCGCACACCGACACCGTCGCGCTGCGGAATTCGACCTGACCCGCCTCCAGACGGCTGAAGTTCAGAATGTCATTGATGACACCGAGTAGGTGTCCCTGACTGCGTTGAATGCGCTCGAGATACACCTGCTGTTCCGCTGTCACCGGTCCGCTCACACCCATCTGCAGGAGTTGCGCATATCCACCGATGGCATTGAGCGGAGTGCGCAGCTCGTGCGACATCGCGGCCAGGAACTCGCTCTTCGCACGGCTCGCCGCGACGACCGCGCGCCGCTGCTCCTCCAGCTCTTCAGTCCGGTGCTGAAGCTGCTCCGCGAGAGCCCGCATCTCGCCGGCACGCACCTCCGCGTCCACCCGGGCGGCCTCTTCGCGGGCAATCCGCCGCGCCGCTTCGAGATCCCGCTCCCGCGCCAGTCTGCGCTCGGTGAGATCCCGGGTGACCTTGGCGAACCCCGTCAGCCGTCCATCGGCAGTGCGCACGGCAGTTATGACGACGCTTGCCCAGAACGTCGAGCCATCCTTCCGGATGCGCCACCCTTCCTCCTCGTACACGCCGGTCTCGACCGCGATCGCAAGCTCGCGCGGCGGCTTGGTGTACTTGTCGGACTCGGGGTAGAAGACGGAAAAGTGCTTGCCGATGATCTCGCCCGCGCTATAACCGTTGATCCGCTCGGCGCCAGCGTTCCACGTGGTCACATACCCGTCGGGATCGAGCATGAAGATGGCATAGTCCTTTACGCTCTGAACCAGGAGCCGGAATCGCTCCTCGCTCTCGCGGAGGTCATCTTCGCCCAGTTGTCGCCGATCACTGTTGGGAGTCGCCACGTTCCGGGTAAGGTCCATCGGACCGGCTACCAATGCAAGCCTCGATCCAACGCCAACCCACAGCCCGGCGTCGAATAATCGCATGGCGCGCTTGCGGCGGCCGCCCGCCATCCTTTATTTAGCGTCCGCTATTTCGGTTCTGCCGCGCACTCCCCACCCACTGCATTTACGCACGAGCCGAGTCATCAGTGCGTGAATGAGCGAGGCCGGCGGCAGAACGTCCCAACGGGAGTGATACGGTCTTCGAACCCCAAGGAGGCACCAATGGGCGGCACGGAGAGGGTAACCCCAAGGCGCGAGTTCATGCGTAACGTGGGTGTCGGCGCAGCGGCGATTGCGGTATCCGCAGTCGGGCTGCGAGCCGGCGCCGAGCCGATACTGACCGGAAGCCCGGAAGACGAGGCATGGCTCAAGCGGCTCACAGGCAAACACCGGCAGGTGTTCGACGCTGTCAACCCGAACGAGGGATGGGCGCTGGTCTTCGCGTCGAACTTCATCGACATGAACATGAAGGCGTACGGGCTCAAGCAGTCCGACGTAACGGCCGTGGTGGGACTGCGTCACATGGCCGCCCCACTCGCACTGAATGATGCGATGTGGTCCAAGTACAAGATCGGCGAGATGCTCAAGATCGACGACAAGAGCACACACGCGCCGGCAACACGCAACGTCTTCTCGGACGTGAAGGCCGGCGACATGCCCATGGCCGGCGCAGGTGTCGCGGAGCTGCTCGCGCGCGGCGCCGTCGTCACGGTCTGCAATGTAGCGCTTACAGTATTGAGCGGCATGGCCGCTACGGCAGCTGGATTGCCGCCGGAAAATGCGAAAGACGAGTGGACCGCCAATCTCATTCCTGGCGTGGTCGTAGTGCCCGCCGGTGTGCTGGCGGTCAATCGAGCACAGGAGAACCGCTGCACCTACTGCTACGCGGGATGAGTTCGTACGAAGTGTGAGGGCGTGATTCCGTCATCAACGGAATCACGCCCTCACTTTCTCATTCAGGCGCACGCCCGGTATGTCCGCCTCAGCGCGGATCCACATGCATGACGGCCATCATCCCGGCCCCCATGTGCTCGGCTATGTGGCAGTGCAAGAGCCACGCACCCGGATTCGACGCGTCGATGAGTAGATCGACAGTCGAGCCAACCGGTATGAGAGCCGTGTCCTTCCACACGAGATTCGTGTTCGGCACGCCATCGCGCGACACGACCAGCATCCGCTGCCCGTGAAGATGTATGGGATGCTGCATCGGATGAAATGACTTGGGGTCGTTGAATATCCTAAGCTTGACCACCGACCCCTGCCGCACGTGCCAGTCGATGTCCATGTTCTCCTTCCCCGTCGCATCGTCGCGCAGAATCCAGCGCACCTCCTTCGCCGT
>Ga0207705_10000696_pt1 | contig 27870 bp, 20 predicted proteins | sample KBSC13metaG_FD_184314 | JGI IMG/M metagenome (GOLD analysis project Ga0207705, IMG submission 184314) | Corn rhizosphere microbial communities from Kellogg Biological Station, Michigan, USA - KBS C1-3 metaG (SPAdes) (version 2) | ecosystem: Host-associated > Plants > Roots > Rhizosphere > Soil ... | reverse complement strand
CAGACAAGCTTGTAAGGGCCCATTGTGATGGAATCGCCGAAGTTCATCTCCTGCTCGTGCGACTGATTGAACGCGCCGCCCGCGATGCCGATAAAGAGCACCACGATGCCGAAGTGGACCAGATAGCCGCCATAGCGCCGGGTATTGCGGCGGACCAGAAGGACTGTCGAGGCAAGCAGATTCTTGTGCGTCTGCGTCCGGACGACGAAGGCTCCGCGAAGGAACTCCGCCGCAATCGCTGTAATGACCCCGGCGGCAAGCGAGAAGGTGATCAGCGAGAAGATCGTCGACTCCATGGCGTCGCCCGCGCTCCATGGCCGGACACCTGCGATCATCAAACCGACGAAAGCGACTGCCATGGCGATGCTGGGAAGGACGAAGTTCCTTCGGATTGAGCGCAGGGAAGTGGAGCGCCACGCCAGAAGAGGTCCGATGCCGGTGAGGAACAGAAGAAAGAGGCCGACGGGAATGTTGACTCGGTTATAGAACGGGGCCCCCATGGTGACCTTTGAGCCCTGCACGTACTCTGACAGGATGGGGAAAAGCGTTCCCCAGAGCACGGTGAAGCAGGCTGCCAGCAGCACCAGATTATTGAATAGAAAACTGGACTCGCGCGATACCAGCGACTCCAGCTTGTTCTCCGATTTGAGATGGTCCTTCTGCTTGAAGAACGTGAACAGGCAGATGGCGAAGACAATGATGATGAATCCGTAGAACCAGTTGCCGATGTCGGACTGGGCAAAGGCATGGACGGAGCTGACGATGCCGGAGCGGGTGAGCAGCGTGCCTAGGATAGTCAGCATGAAGGTCGAGAAGATGAGCCAGACGTTCCAGCTCTTCATCATGCCGCGCTTCTCCTGCATCATGACAGAGTGCAGGAACGCGGTGCCGGTGAGCCACGGCATCAGCGAGGCATTTTCGACCGGGTCCCATCCCCAGTAGCCGCCCCAGCCGAGCACGCTGTAGGCCCAGTGCGCGCCCATGAAGATCCCAAGGGTGAGAAACAGCCAGGTCACCATGGTCCAGCGACGTGTGATGTGAATCCACTTCTCTCCGGGGTAGCGCATCATCAGCGCACCAAGCGCGAAGGCGAAAGGAACGGAGAAGCCCACGTAGCCGAGGTAGAGCAGCGGCGGATGCATCACCATCTCGGGATATTGCAAGAGGGGATTGAGGCCGAAGCCATCTGCCGCCAGTGGTCCCGGTTGAATGGCGAATGGTGGAGCGGCGAAGTTCAGCAGCAGGAGAAAGAAGACCGTGATGCCAGCGAGAATGGTCGACGCGAAGGCCGACAGCCGTACATCCACTCGATGCCGCAACCGGAGGACGAATCCGTAGGCTGTGAGCAGCCATGCCCACAGCAGCAGCGAGCCCTCCTGTCCGGACCAGAGCGCGGCGAACTTATACGCCGGGTTGAGCGCGCGGTTGGTGTGGTGGAGGATGTAAGAGACGGAGTAATCGTTAGTAAAAGCTGCCCAGACAAGCGCGAATGCAGCGCCACTCAACGCGATGAAGCTGGCAATGCCGGCTCGGCGCGCCGTCTCGCCGAGTCTTCCCGAGCCATCGTCTGCGTTGGTCGCCTTGAATCGCCAAAGCGCGAATGCTCCTGCCAGCAGCGTGTAGACACTCAACGCCAGACCGAGCAGCAGCATGAAACTTCCAAACTGAGGCATGGGGTGCAATTGCATGCTCCCATTCTCTCAAGTCAGAACCGGGAACGGCAATAAAAGTCGTTTACCGCACGGAAAATTCCAGGAGGTACTCTAGGCAGGCTGCAAGAGACCTTTCACGCTCTCCAGCAGATTGTCCGGCGGCAGAGGCTTCATACGGAACAGTACGTCCAGCCCCTCGTACTCGGCTTCGGCCTCGTAAAGTCCGCTGATTACCAGCACCGGAAGGGCAGGATGCGTCTGCCGGAGTCGTTGGACGAACTCCGAACCGTTCATTCCGGGCATGATGTGGTCCGTAATGACGAGACCGATGCCGGTGGCGAATTCGCCTCTCTCGAATTGCTCCAGTGCGCGCTGAGGGTTAAGCACGGCAATAGCGGCATATCCTGCGCGCTTCAAAATGGCCTGCCGGGTGGCTGCCTGCACTGCGTTGTCGTCGATAAGAAGGATCGTCGATGCCATTCGGGGGAACTGCTCCAAGGAGAAAAAATCCAATAAAACAAGAGGTGCTCCGCTTGTTGCTCAACTTTGCAAGGGAACGCGGAAAAAATGCCAAAACGTCGCAATACTGCATACTGCCATCGTCTCCGGAGTTTGGAAGTCGCCCGGAACTGCTACTAGATAATCTTGGATGCGCCAATAGAACAACAAGTTATCCGCGGCATCAATTTTAGCGTTAGTCGGAAGAAGAGAGTGGTTGCTTTCGATTCTTTTGGCGGGGCGTTGTTTCGCTGGACTTGGCGCGCGAAGACAATTTAGAGTTGGCCAGAACATCAATCTAAAGTCAGATTTATAAGGGTTCCCGTGACTCTATCCATCATTGACTGGCTGATCATGCTGGTCTATTTCGTCTTCGTTCTGGGGATCGGGTTCGCCCTCAAGCGCTATATGCGCACCAGCAATGACTTCTTCCTTGCAGGGCGTTCCATTCCAGCATGGGTATGCGGACTGGCCTTCATCTCGGCTAACCTCGGAGCCCAGGAAGTGATCGGGATGGGAGCTTCGGGGGCGAAATATGGCATTATTACCAGCCATTTTTATTGGATCGGCGCAATTCCGGCGATGGTGTTTGTCGGCATCTTTATGATGCCGTTTTATTACGGATCAAAGGCGCGGTCGGTACCCGAATATCTGCGAATGCGCTTCGATGAGAAGACGCGTGCGGTCAATGCGTTCTCGTTCGCGATTATGACCGTCTTCAGCTCCGGCATTTCAATGTACGCGATGGCTTTGCTGATTCAGACGCTGGGCCTGTTTCACGGGATTATTCCAGACCAGTACATCTTCCACGTCTCGGTTTTTCTTTCGGCAATTATAGTTCTGGGCTATATCTTTCTGGGCGGGCTTACCAGCGCGATCTATAACGAAGTTTTGCAGTTTTTCCTGATAGTAGCGGGCTTTGCTCCGCTAGTGTGGATTGGGCTGCGCAATGTCGGCGGATGGGAGGGGATCAAACGGACACTTCCCGCTAACATGACGCACTCCTGGCAAGGTATGGCGCATGCCTCAACCAATACTTTAGGGGTGGAGTGGGTCGGACTGGCTATGGGGCTGGGTTTTGTTCTGAGCTTCGGTTACTGGTGCACAGACTTTCTTGTCATCCAGCGGGCCATGGCGGCGGACTCCGAGGTTTCAGCGCGTAAGGTGCCGCTGATTGCGGCTATCCCGAAGATGTTCTTTCCCTTCCTGGTCATCCTACCCGGCCTGATTGCGGTAACAGTGACCTCCAAGATGGCTACGACACCCGCAGCCGCTGTAGCGACCACATCCGCCGACGGCCACGCCCTTCCGCTTGATGAGCAGCATCCGCATGGGATCATTCCGCAGAAGATCAACCCGATCAACGGACAGCCGGTGCTCGACACGAGAGGAGACCCGGTCTACAACTACGACCTTGCCATTCCGGTGATGCTGCTGCACTTCTTTCCAACGGGGATTCTCGGGTTGGGGCTGACGGCGCTGCTGGCGAGTTTCATGTCCGGGATGGCCGGTAATGTCACGGCTTTCAATACGGTTTGGACGTACGACATCTATCAGGCCTATATCAATAAGAGGGGAACGGACGCGCATTATCTCTGGATGGGGCGGATGGCGACGATAGGGGGTGTCGTCTTATCCATTGGGGCGGCTTACGCCGTGACCAATTTCAATAACATCATGGATGCTCTGCAACTGGTATTCTCGATCGTCAATGCGCCGCTATTTGCCACTTTTTTGCTGGGCATGTTCTGGAAGCGAACGACCGGACATGGAGCCTTTAGCGGACTGGTTGCCGGCACGGGAGCGGCGCTGCTGCATCATGGTCTGACGATTCCAACCAACGCGACGCCGGGCATGCATGGCGGATGGCTTGCGATTGTTCATCAGTATCCGAGCGACATGGCGCAGAACTTCTGGACGGCTATCTTCGCGTTTACCGTCAACCTTGTCGTTACCATGGTGGTGAGCCTGGCAACAAAGCCGCGTGCGGAGTCCGAGTTGGTGGGGCTGGTCTACTCGCTGACCCCGAAGCCCGCGGAGGGGCATCTAAGCTGGTATCAGAAGCCTGCAACGCTGGCCGTGGGCGTGATCGCGATTCTTATTGTTCTCAACCTCGTCTTCGCTTAGAAGGAAACTGAAATGGGACTCGACATACGCATTCCGCTTGGCCTCATCTTCCTGATTACCGGAGGAATGATGACCGTCTTCGGGCTGTTTACGCGGCACAGCGATATATATGAGAAGTCGATGGGCATTAATATGAACCTTGGGTGGGGCGCGGTGATGTTCCTCTTTGGACTGGTCATGTTTCTGGTGGGACGGCGACAGAAGTGGCAGGATGACCCGGTGACACCGCGACCATGGGAGCGGGGAGATGGGAAGCGGCACTAATTTTTTCATTTGGAGCATAAGCAGGCAGGAGTAAGGCTTACAGAAGTTCATACTCCCGTTTCCGATCATCGGAAGATAGAGCACCTGTTTCTTGCTGCTTGCGGCCTATAGAGTGCCTTCTCGGGCACGGAGGGCGAGGCCTCGCGCGACTGAGGTGAACTCGTCGCCGGTGCGAACGCGTTCAGCCGTGAAACGGGTCTCGAAGATGCGGCGAACGGCGGGAACGAAGCTGGTTCCCCCTGTAAGGAAGACACGATCGACCATTTTTGAGGAGATGCCGGTGGTTTTGAGCAGTCCGTCCACGCATCGCTCGATGGATTGCAAATCTTCACCGATCCATGACTCGAAGTCGGCGCGGACGACGGTGGCTTCAATATCCATGCTGCCGTCGCGGAAGGCGAATAGGGCTGATTCCTTGTGGGAAAGCTCCACTTTGAGACGCTGGACGGCCTGATGCAACTGGTAGCCAAGATCTTCGTCGATGAGGGTGATGAGCGCTTCGATTTTTTCCGGTTCGAGAGCGTTGGCGCGGGCGCTTTTGAGTATCTGATTGACATTACGCGTCTTAAGAAATGACAGGTAGTGCCAGCGTTCGAGATTGGCGTAGATCCAGGCGGGAACGGCGGGTAGTAGCTTGTTGAGCGAGCGGGCGAGCGAATCGGCCCCGAGGGCAGGGGAGACGAGTTTGCGGACGATGCGGGCGTCGAAAGAGTCTCCCGCGAGGCCGAGGCCGCTATTGCCGAGCAGATCTTGTGCGGTGCGTCCTCGTTTGCGGATACCGGGGCCGACATGGATCAGGGAGAAGTCGCTGGTACCGCCGCCGAAGTCGCCGATCAGGATCAGTTCGTCGTGGTCGAGGGTCGATTCATAGGAGTAGGCGGCGGCGATGGGTTCCATCTCGAAGTCGACAGAATCGAAGCCGGCCTGGGTGAAGGCCTCGCGGAGCCGTTCGAGTGCGAAGGCGTCGTCCTCGGTCGTATCGGCTCCGACAAAGCGGACTGGACGGCCCACGGTGGCACGGCGCACAGGCTGGTCGAACTGATGCTCGGCGCGCAGGCGCAGATCGGTGAGGATGCGGGAGATAAGGTCTTCGATGGTGTAGCGGCGGCCGAAGACCTCGGTTCCGGTGAGGGTGCGGCTCGTGAGGTAGGACTTGAGCGATTGGATGAGGCGACCCTTGTGTTCGGCGTGGAGATAGTGCTCAATGCCGGAGGGGCCGCTGAAGCTTTTGATCTGGGTCCGCACGGCTTGCTTGTGCTGCTCCAGATAGAGGACGGAGCGGAACGATTCGACGGTTGCCGCGGCAGTGGGGAAGGAGACGAGTTCTACTGTGCCTTCGGGGTTGGCAAGGGCGACGGAACTGTTGGTAGTCCCGAAGTCAATACCGATGGAGGGGAGACTGGCAGACGAAAAAGGCATGGTCTTTCAGAATGCCAGATTTAAGGCGCGGGAGGATAGGGGCAGAGGACTCCGAGCGTTGTCGAGGATCCGTATCCGATTCAGCCGGTGCTCGTTTTAAGCTTTGCGGCTTCCCATGCCGCGATGCCCCCCGCCAGTTCGATCAGATTCGTTATGCCGTGTTGCCTGAGAACGCTGGCAGCGATGGAGGAGCGATATCCGCCTGCGCAGTGCACCGCAATTCTGCGATTGTGAGGAACCTCGTCGATGCGTTGCTGCAACTGAGTCAACGGCAGGTTGATGCTGCCTTCGATGTGTCCGGTCGCCCATTCAGCGGGGGTGCGAACGTCAATGATCAGGGGCGGATTCGAGGATGTCAGTTCGTCGGCCAGCATCGGAGGACTGATTCTCTCGGTTGTCTGGATGAGGTCCGGCCGTTCCGCCAGCGCGGCCATTCCATCTTGCAAGTAGCCTTTCACGTTGTCGAAACCGATTCTTCCCAGGCGCAGTGCGGCTTCTTCTTCACGGCCGGGATCGGCGACGATCACCATCGGCCGGTCGGGATCGAGCATGGTGCCTGCCCAGGTTGCATATTGTCCGTCCAGCCCGATATTGATGCTACCGGAGAGATGGGCTTTGGCATATTTGGGCGAATCGCGGACATCGAGAATCTGAGTCCCGGCGTTTCCCGCAGCTAGAACTTCATCCAGCTTGAGCGGTTGCAGAGCCTGTTTCAAGGTTTGATCGAGTGTGGGTAGCTCACGCGTATTAAGAATGGCGTCATACGTGAAGTAGGCCGGGGCATCGGGCTGGTCGACCGTGACTAGCCGGATAAACTCCTCCTTCATCATCGGTTGCAGAGCGTAGTTGAAGCTCCGCTGCTCGCCCAGCGTGGAGACGGTATCGGAAGAAATGTTCTTTCCGCAGAGAGAGCCGGCACCGTGTGCCGGATAAACCAGCGTTTCGTCGGGAAGCGGCAGCAGCTTGTTGTGCAGCGATTCGTATAGATAGCCGCCGAGCTGCTGGGCCGTCCAGCCGAGCGAGGCGCGTAGATCGGGTCGTCCAACGTCACCGATAAAGAGTGTATCGCCGGTCAAAACCGCGTATGGCTTCTCCGAGTTCTTTTCAAGATCGAAGACCAGAATCGAGATCGATTCAATCGTATGTCCCGGAGTCTCCAGAACCTGGAGCCGCAGTCCGGGAAACTCGAGCGTATCGCCGTCTTTCATCCCGACGAATTTGTACTCGGCCTTAGCCTGCGCACCCAGCCGTATCTCTGCACCGCAACGGTCGCGTAACTCGAGATGTCCGGCGAGAAAATCGGCATGAAAGTGCGTGAGAAAGACGTGGCGAATCTTTACGCCGAGTCGTTCTGCCTCGTCCAGATATTGCTGGATGTCCCGCTGCGGATCAACAACGACGGCCGATGCGCTGGCTTCGTCGGCTATCAGATAGGATGCGTGGGCGAGGCAACCCAGATAATACTGCTTGAGAAACATGCCCCAGATTGTAGATCAGGAGGGGAGATGCCCGTCGGATGATGTCGGTTATCGATTCTTCTCAATCACCGCTTCGGGACGTTGCGCGTACTCGGCCCAGGAGCCGTCATAGAGGCTGACGTCCGTGGCTCCGGCTATGGCGAGAGCAAGTGCGATAACGGCAGCCGTGACCCCGGAGCCACAAGTCGTGGTGATCGGCTGGTCCATATGGATGCCCTTGGTGACAAAGTATTCGCCGAGCTTTGCTGCCGTCTTCAAACGGCCGCCTTCAACAAGTTCCGTGAAGGGGACGCTGGTGGCTCCCGGCATGTGGCCGGAGCTTATGCCGGGTCGCGGTTCCGGCAAGGTCCCGGCAAAGCGGCCTGAGGAGCGAGCGTCCAGAATTTGAGCGCGCTCTGCGATCATCTGCTCGATCTGATGAAAGTCTTTCACATGATCGCGATGGAGCCTGGCCTGGAAGGTGGCGGGTGCGCGTTCAACATTGCCGGTCTCTGTAGGAAGATCAGCTCCTATCCAGGCGCTTAGACCGCCGTCGAGAATATAGACATTCTCTGCTCCGAAGGTACGGAGCATCCACCAGGCTCGCGGAGCCGAGAAGACGTCTTCCTGCTCGTAGACGACGATTGTCATCTGATTGCCGACACCGAGAGCCGACATCTCTCGAGAAAAGCTCTCAGGTGTCGGCAGCATGTGTGGCAGCGGCATGGAGTGGTCGGAGAGAGCGTCGATGTCGAAGACGATAGCGCCGGGAATGTGCTTTGCCAGGTATCGCGCGTGAGTGTCGATTGGAGGAGCTACTCCGACGGGAGGAAGGGTAGCGTCCAGGACGACAAGGTCGGGATCGCTGAGACGTTCCGACAGCCAGAGAGGTATAACGAGAGGATTCATGAGGATCTGCTTTCCTTGTTTGTGGATTCTCGCGCCATTGTGGAGAAATTTTAGAGCGGAAAAAGCGCCTCGGAGGCCGCGCGCAGCCAGATGGCGACAGCCTTTGCTCCAGGATCAGGATAGCCAAGCACACGGTCTCCAAGGTAGCTTGAGCGGCCCAGCCGGGGCTTCATCCGTGCAGTCGCTTCGACGCCGCGCTCCGCGTTCTCGACGGCAACCATGAGCATTTCGCGCGATGCTTGTCCCTTGGCGTTTTTCAAAGACCTTACAAATGGATCGAGTGCGTCGAGCATGGTTCGGTTGCCCGGTTTGGCGCCGCCCAACTCTCTGATGGCGCGGCATCCTTGAGCGAGGGCGTCAGCCCATTGCGTCAGCCCTGCGCCGGAGGCCTCCAGAACCGTGCCGCAGCGCAGAAAAAATATGCCGTAGAGTGGGCCCGATGATCCGCCCAATTCGCGGCGGAGAGTGTGCGCGAGCGCCTTGAGCGTGGAGGGAATGTCGTCCAACGGGTACGAATCTACCGCATTCTGCATGGCCAGGGCCGCGCGTTTCATGCTCGCGCCCAGATCGCCGTCGCCGGTGATGCGGTCCAACTCCGTAAGCTCGGCTTCTGCTTCGATGAGTGCGCGGCAGGCTGCTTCGATGGCCTGCTTTGATCTTCTTCCGGACTGTGTGTGCACGGGAGTTTCTGTCGAGACGGTGTTCTTCTCGTTGCCTCTCACCTGCGTTCGTGCCCCTGGTCTGCCGGGACCCTGCTTCGCCACGTTAGGCCATGCAGGAGCCGTGGTTGACGCATCAAGCCAGCGCAATCGCTCGTCGTCAAGGCCAAGGACAGAGATCGAGACTCCCGCCATATCTAAGGAGGATAGAAAGGTTCCGGCGTAGATTCGTTCGAGCGTAAATCCTTTGCTCTGGAGAAAGGACGCTGCATGACGGGCCACGATGGCGAGTTCCATCTCCGGAGTTGCTCCAAGGTTGTTGACCATAATGGCGACACGCTTCTGATCGCCGAACGCCCCATACTTCAGAATTTCCGTCAGAAGCGTCTCGGTCAGTTCGTCGGCATGCTGGAGGCGGCTCCGCATCTTGCCGGGCTCTCCGTGGATACCGAGGCCAAGCTCCATCTCGTCTTCGCCTAGGTCAAAGCCGGGCCGGCCGACCGCTGGCGAAGTCCCGGCAGAAAAGGAGACGCCCATGGTCGCAAGTGACGAGACCGCTGCTCGGCCTATCGCCGCTACTTCGGCCAGATTTCTGCCTTCGGCTGCTGCGGCTCCAAGCAGCTTGTGGATGAAAACAGTCCCGGCGATCCCTCGTGCGCCTGTGGCCTGCTCTGTTCCTTTCAGGGCAACGTCGTCGTCCACGATGACGACTTCTACCGGAACGCCCTCGACCCGCGCCATCTCGGCAGCGAGGCCGAAGTTCAGCCTATCGCCGGTGTAGTTTTTGACTACAAGCAACGCTCCGGGTTTTCCCGCAACTGCCTTAATGGCAGCGAAGACAGAATCGCTGCTGGGAGAGGTGAAGACTTCTCCAGAGATGGCAGCGCTTAACATGCCAGCCCCGACATAGCCTGCATGTGCCGGCTCGTGCCCGCTGCCACCGCCCGAGATCAACGCCACCTGGCTATCGCGCGCCTGCTCTGCGTCTGCGCGAACCATCACTTGGTGACCGGGCAAGCGTATCAACCCCGGATGCAGGACAGAGAACCCCTGCAACATCTCCTCGACAACGTCTTCAGGCCGGTTGATGAACTTTTTCATGACGAAGCCAATCATACTGTGCCGAGGTGATGGCCTTTTTTTTGCTGACTCCGAAGCCGCAAAGCTGGCGCGACGCGCTGGTTTTACTTAGGCAGTTTTTCTGCTAACTAATCTTCTAGTTGTTCGTCCCACCAATATGCTCCGGTAGCCGGAGCAAGTGAAACAATGCCGCCAAAGCGCTCCAATACGTTGACAGAAGCAGAGCTTCGCATCATGCGTATCCTGTGGGCACGCGGAGAGTCGCTGGTCAGCGATCTGGTCTCGGCGATGCCCGAAAGCTCCCCTCTGGCGTATACCTCCGTGCTGACGACAGTGCGCATTCTGGAGCAAAAGGGTTATGTGAAGCATCGTCCGGAGGGGCGCGCCTTTTTGTACAGTCCCTGCATTGCCGAGCAGGATGCCAGCCAGTCTGAGGTGCGGCATGTGCTGCATCGGTTCTTCGGCAACTCGCGCGAGAAGCTCATGCTGTCTCTGCTCGGCGACGGAGGGATTACCGCCGAGGAGCTTCAGCGTTTGAAGAGCGCCATCGCCGAGGCCGAAGCCGCAGCAGAAGAAGGGGAGTCATAGGAAGATGGAGAGCGCCGCCATGAACCTGCTCCTCGAAATCTCGCGTTTTACCGCGCAGGCATTCGTCTCCGGGCTTTGGCAGGGGATTGTGCTGATTTCATTCGTGGCTCTCTGTCTTCGCCTGCTGTCGCGCGTGAGCGCTTCCGTCCGGTTCGCTGTCTGGGGATTCGCCTTCGCGCTTGTAGTTGCCATTCCATTGCTGCATCTTCACGTCCTCGCCGTTCATGAACCGTACGGATCTTCCGCGGTGATCCATGTCGGGGCGGGTTGGGGACTTGCCATCGCAGGCATCTGGGCCACGCTGATGGCTATGCGCGTTATCCAATTGCTGATGCAGGCGATCCGGCTGCACCGCATCTGGAGGCAGGCCAAGCCTGTTGCCGTCGCCGGCGATATTTTTGCATTGTTGCAGGTGTGCAGACGACGCGCGAAGCTCTGTACCTCCGCCCAGGTGGACTCTCCCAGCGTGATCGGTTTTTTCGCGCCGCGACTGTTGATCCCTGAAGGGCTGTTTGCGAAGTTGACGGAGCCTGAGTTGCGCCAGATTGTTCTGCACGAGTGCGAACACCTGCGCCGCGGTGATGACTGGATAAACCTGCTGCAGAAGGTTGTCCTTGCCCTCTTCCCATTAAATCCGGCGCTGCTCTGGGTGGATCGCCGGTTGAGCCTGGAGCGCGAACTTGCGTGTGACGCCGGTGTCGTGGCATTGACCTCAGCGCCGTTCGATTACGCCAACTGCCTGACGCGGCTAGCGGAGCATCGGATTCACTGCCGCAAGGTTGCACTTTCGCTGTCGGCCTGGAGTCGCCAGTCGGAGTTAGCCTGTCGTGTGCATAGCTTGCTGAGGCCGATGCGCCGGATGTCTTCGTTGCAGGCATCGATTTCCGTCGCGCTCCTCGTCTTTGGATTGGCTGGAGGAGCAGTGGAACTGGCGAGAGTGCCAGGGCTCGTCTCATTCACGGCAGCTTCCTCTGCATCGGTCGAGGAGGCCGTTGTTCCTGTTCCGGCTCTGGTTGATGCTCCAGCCTTGACGGATGCGCAGGCAATGCCGGTCGTCTATCGCCAGACAACGCAACCGCACGCGACGCTGTTGAAAGCGGTCGTGCCTTCGCCTCCAATTCCTCCCGTTCGTTCCGCGAAGAAAATCAAGACCGCGAAGTCGAAGAACACGCAGACGTGGCAGCCGCAACAGCCACAGATGCGCACTGCGCAGGCAGAGAGAGTCTCCGCAAAGCCTCACATCGTGCTGACTAGAGTTACACAGCCAGTTGCAGCACCGAACGCTCGTCATTTGAGCAAGAGAGAAACGCAGCCTGCTTACGCCACATCGATTGAGTTTTCATCTTCGTATGCCGCCATTCCCTTTGGGGACGGCTGGCTGATTATTCAACTTTAACCGCCGCTAATGCCTTATCGAAGGAGCCTTATGTTTGCATCAACTAATCAACTAGTTGTAAAACTCCGAAAGTTCGCTTTGCCTGTAAGCCTGGCTGTGATCGCAGTGCTCGGCTCGGCGATCTTCCTCCATAAAAACTGCGTTCACGCCGCGACGGTGACAGCATCTCCACTGGACGACAACAGCGTCGCCGCGCTTACTGCAATCGATCATGCGATGGAGGCTGTGGCTTCGCGCGTCACACCCGCTATCGTCAACGTCGCGGTAACCTCCAAGGCAGAAGACCAGTCTGTGGCTATGCAGGGGGTTGATCCGCAGGATCTTCCTCCAGGATTTGCGCAGTTCTTTGGATTCGGCAACGGCGGAGGCAGACACATGCAGGTTCCGCAGCAGCCGGAACTGCAACACGGCATTGGAAGCGGAGTCATTATCTCGCCCGACGGGTACATCGTGACCAACGATCATGTCGTCGATGGAGCGACCAAGATCAGGGTGACACTACATGATCGCCGTGTGCTGGACGCCAAGGTGGTCGGGATCGACAAGCTGACGGACCTTGCCGTCATCAAAGTCGATGCGCACGATCTGCCCACGGTAGCCTGGGGAGATTCCACGAAGCTGGAGCCGGGACAGACGGTGCTCGCGTTTGGTAGTCCATTCGGCTATTTTCAGTTCTCGGTGACCCGCGGAATTGTGAGCGCGGTGAATCGGCAAAATCCGTACTCCGATAACGCCCGCAAGCCAGGAGGCTATATCCAGACTGACGCGGCGATCAACCCTGGCAACTCCGGTGGCGCACTGGTCAATTCGCACGGTGAGCTGGTAGGTATCAATACCTTCATCATCTCCAACAGCGGCTCGTTCGCTGGTGCGGGGTTTGCCATTCCTGAGCAAATCGTGAAGGCGACGACTGACCAGATCATCAAGACCGGCAGCGTGCACCACGGCTATCTGGGGATCAGCATGAACGATGTCACGCCGGAGAACGCGCACTTCTTCAACCTCAAGGATGCGACCGGCGCGATCATCGCTCAGGTCACACCGGGTTCTCCGGCGAGCAGCGCCGGCTTGCGCAATGGAGACGTCATCCAGCAACTCAATGGCAAAAAGATGATCAATGGCAGCGCGCTGCAGTTGGCGATTGCCGATGTAACGCCCGGAACCAGGATTCATCTTGGCATCGTGCGCGAAGGCACTCCGCAGACCATCGATCTGACCGTGGGTGAGTTCCATGGCAATGGGCAGGTTGCCGACAATGACGACGACGGGAGCGACTCCGCGGGCCAGCGTGGCAAGCTGGGCCTGGCAATGTCTGACCTGACGCCGGACATACGGCAGCAATTCAATGTCCCGGATGCTGTGAAGGGGGCGGCCGTCCAGAATGTTCGACCCGGTAGTCCGGCTGCAGAGGCCGGATTGCAGTCCGGGGACGTCATTGTGCAGGTGAACCGGCATAACGTCACCACCGCCGATCAGGCAGTGGCAAGCGTCCATGCGGCTCCCGCAGGACAGGACGTGTTGCTGCTGGTCTGGTCAAAAGGTGGAGAAAGCTACCGAGTTGTTCATCCTGACCACGGTTGATCGTCGAATCTGTTGGACAATCAAAAGCCGCCGCAGAGTTTTGTGGCGGCTTTTGATTGTTTCGGCTTCGATTAAGAACTATGGCCTGCACACCGAAGCACCCCGAGGTAGACGCTCCACGGGCCGACGGCATCACGATACTGATGGGACATCGTGCGGGATAGCTGATGGAGGTGAGTGAGGTCGTGGACGGTCCATGCCGCCAGAAGTTCCGAAAGAGTGACCAAGCCCAGCGCAGGATGTTTCCCGCGCCGCTGAAGGTCTTCCTGCTCTAAATTCAGCGACTGGAGCGCGGTCAGACTCTCCATGCGCAGGAAGGCAATATCGTCCAGAAGCTGCTCAAGCGATTTTCCTTGCGTCTCCTTTATCTGTGCGAAGCGGTCAAAGGGATCAAATGGTCGCGCTTCGCCATTTTCCAGAAGAATTCGCACTCGTGGCATCCAGTCGGTACGCTCCGCGAAGACGAGATGGCCCACGATATCGAACGCGTTCCAGGTGTCGATTCCTTCGTTGCCGCGCACCCATATGTCAGGAAGTCCGCGCAGCAGCGCATTCAGAACGGCAGGTGTGCGTGTGAGAAGTGCGATGGACTCAGCTAAATTGAATTCCGAAGAGTTGGCCATGCCTACATAGATACATGTCTGACGCTTTCAACTCAAGCAGAGCAGGCTCGGCACACGGAGATCGCAGATCATCGAGCGCAGCTCTCACGTGACTTTAACGCGACCTCCCTCTAGGCTGGTATCCAGCCTGAAATACCCCCGGAGAACCGATGCGCCCTGCCGATGAATGGGATCAAACTGTCCTGAGCCAACGCCGCCAGCTTCTGATCCTCGGCTTTTTGATGCTTACTGGCATCCTCAACTACCTCGACCGTGTCTCGCTTTCGATCGCGAATCCGGTCATTCGCAAAGAGCTATCTCTGAGCGGTACGGAGATGGGGAGCCTGCTCGCCGTTTTTTCGCTCGCCTATGGGCTGGGCCAGATTCCGGCTGGCACGTTAGTCAAGCGGTTTGGCTTCCGCCGCGTGCTGGGCGGAGCGCTGCTGGCATGGTCGGCGGCGCAGATGGTGACGTCGCTGGTGCGGTCGAATGGAACCTTTCAGGCACTTCGCGTCATGCTCGGCCTGGGCGAGTCGCCCTTTTTCCCGGCATCGCTCGACGCAGTCCAGTCCAGCTTCGCGCCGGAGCGACGGGGCCGCGCGATGAGTCTGGTCAACGCCTCAACTATTCTGGGGCAGGTGATCGCTCCACCGGTGCTCACCGTACTGATGTTGTGGGCGGGGTGGCGCGGAATGTTCGCTATCATCGGCATTGCCGGGGTGGTTTTTGCCGCTGCCTGGCTTGCCCTTGGCAATAGGCGCATAAGCCATGCTTCCCCGGCGCTGGACTCTTCCCAAGTGAAACCGGCATCCCGTTCTTTTGGCGCTTTGTTTGCCGATCCGGACCTGCTCGCGCTGCTGCGCACCAAAACGATGTGGGGCATGATGCTGGGATTTGGCGGCATCAATTACACCGCGTGGCTCTACCTCACGTGGCTGCCCGGCTACCTTGCCTCGGTGTACCACCTGAAGTTGGGCGCTACCGGCATAATCTCCGGCATACCGTTTGCGGCAGGCGCGGTGGGAATGCTCGTCAGCGGCATCCTCACCGACCTGAAGGTAGGTGACCTTCAACAGGCGCGGTCATTCCGTCGGCAGCTTATTGTCATCGGAATGGTTCTCTCCGCTGGATGCACCGCACTGGTCGTCCAGGCAACCAGTCTTACGATGGCAGTTGCGGCAATCAGCATGGCCGTTTTTTTTGTTCACTTCGCCGGTACGGCTGCCTGGAATCTGATCCATGTGTCGACTGCTGCCCGGCTGTCCGCGCAGGTGGGCGCGCTGCAGAACATGGGGAGTTATGCAATCGCCTCGGCGGCGCCGATCATCACTGGGTGGCTGCTCGATCGAACCCACTCGTTTCGCATCTCGCTGATGATCTGCGCCTGCGTTACCGCTGCGGGAGCGTTGGCGTACCTCACCATGACCTTGAAGCCCATCTTATTGGGGCGTGGTGACGAGGATGCGATTGCCCTGGAGAATGGTTGACTGTAGATTCCCGGCGGTGTCGAAGATATTGAAGTTCGCAGGTTGGCCGGGGATCGGGTTCGCGATAATGTCTTCCAGGCCGAGCAGCTTTGCCGGATTGTGCGATGCCAGCCGGACTGCCGTGCCGAGAGGCGAGCCGGTGAAGCGTTGCAGGTTAGCAACGGCGCGGTCCATGGTGAGGACGCTGCCAGCGAGTGCCCCATTCGAGATGGCGCGGCCATTGGCGACCGCGACTTGAAAGGTGCCGAGAGTGTAAGTTCCCTCAGGCATCCCGGCGGCGGACATGCTGTCGGTGACAAGAATGGCTTTCTCTGCTCCCTTGGCCTTGAGCCAGAGGCGAACCATCTCCGGAGCAACGTGGATGCCATCGCAGATCAGTTCGGCGAAGAGTCGATCGTTGTCGAGGACGGTGGCGATGACTCCGGGATCGCGATGGTCGAGCGGGCGCATGGCATTGAAGGTATGGGTCGCGCTTGCGGCTCCGGCTGCAATGGCGGCGTTGGCTTCTTCGCAGGTGGCGTTGGTGTGTCCGATGCTGATCTTGACTCCGAGAGAAGTGGCATGTTCGATGAGGTCCAGAGCGCCGGGAATTTCGGGAGCGATGGTCATGAGGCGAATGTGCCCCCGACCGGCCTGATAGAAGCGGTCGAAAAGCGGTATGTCGGGTCGAAGGATATCGGCCGGCGGATGAACGCCTCGCTTGGCGTGGGAGATAAATGGGCCTTCGAGGTGAATGCCAAAGGGCCGTGCTTCGCCTGACCTTGCGGGAGCTTCTATAGCATCAGCCAGAGCTTCGATGGAATGAAGTGTCTGGTCGATGGGCGCGGTGACAGTGGTCGGAAGGTAATGGCCTACGCCCCTGCCGGCAAGAAACCGGTTGATCGCACTAAATTCTGTGGGGCTGGCGTGCATGATGTCGTAGCTGGCAGCGCCGTGGGTGTGGATGTCAAAGAAAGTCGAAGTGAGGATAGCATCCGATTGATTTGTTGGATCGGATTCTATGCTGGCAATGAGGCCGGCGTCGTCGACGACGATAACGGGGTGGTCGATCGAGCCTTGTGCCGTATGGAGAGCGCGTGCAGTCAGAGTAGTCGACATCGAGGCTAGTTTATCCCTCTCATCGAGTTAACGCGGCGGGCGGGGCGGGGATACCAAGCTCCGCCGCCGTAGGCAGGGTGTGACTATCTGCCCACTGGCGCTGTGCTGTGCGGAACTTATCGCTGCGGGCGAGCCAGAGGCCGATGGTGTAGTCGTAATGCTCGAGCACGGGGCGCAGGGCGTACGGCCGGTTGGACCGCAGCCAGGCCTGCTGGTAAAGATCGCGCAGCAGGGAATAGGCATCGCGGATGTCGGTGATGCGCCCATTGACGCCATTGATGTCGGAGAGTTCACGGGCGACGGTAACGCGCTGCTTGCGGTCGGTGGTTGTGCGCATGTCGTAGGCACGTTGATAACCCTGGGCGATCTCGTCGGCTAACTGGAATTTGAGGCCGATGAAGTCCATGCGCCGGGCTCCGAGTTCCAGTGCGTCGATGGCGTCGGTCTCGCGCAGACTGGTGGGAGCAGAGGGATAGGCGTCGGCGGGATTGTAAGGCGCTGCCGTGGCCGTAAAAGACTTTGGCGGTGCCGGAGCAGCGGCGCGTGCCTCCACAATGAGTGTGAGAGCGCGTTCTGCGTGCAAACGCAGATCGTGCGTGTAGGGGCGAATCTTGGCGGCGTAGACCTGGCCGTCCTTGCTCATGGGATCGAGCCAGAAGAGGCCGTCGGAGCCGTCACCGGTCTTGGCCTGCTGCTTCAGAAGTTCATGGGCGAGCATCATCTCCTTTTGTGCTTCGTTGAGCTTGCCGGTCATGTCGCCGTGGAAGACCTGGGCAAACGAATCCTGAAATTGCGGGATGGACGATTCACCCTTTTGCCACGACGCGGCTGCACCGAAGAGGATGCCGTACCAGTTCATGTTTTCGAGGCCTTCGCCATCGTCGTTCCAGATGGTGTTGAGCGCACCGGTCGCGCCGAGCCGCTGACCGTCCCGAATAAATCCCTGAATGTTGAGCAGAGCGTAGTTGTTGTTCGGGTAGACGCGGGACCAGTTGTTAACGCCGGGAGCGACCCAGGTCTCGAAGCCTGCGTTGATGAAAGGCGTAAGATAGCGGTCGAAGCCGCGCGGCTCGGGGTTGTAGGTCCAGGCTACGGCGATGGTGGAGTCCTTGAAGGATTGCGGCATCTTCTTAAGCAGGTCCGGGGAGTCCTGTGCGATGTCTCCCCAGAAGAGCAGCTTTCGATGCAGCGGCTGGAGCGCGGTAATAATGCGCTGCATGAAGTCGAGGTAGACGGCTCCGAGACCGCGGGCGTCGACGTCGGCCTTGGTGCGGCCGGTACCCAGATCAACGGTTTCATCGGCGCCGATGTGAAGGAAGGGGCCGGGATAGAGTGCGGCCAGTTCGGTAAACATCTGCTTGATGAGAGGAATCGAGCCGGGCTGGCCGGGCGCAAGGACGGTTCCGTGCGGTGTTTCGGCAACGTCAGCGTATTGCTCCCACGTCAGATTGTGATGGAGATGGCCGAAGGCTTCTTGTTCGGGAATGATGGTCACGTGATAAGGCCGTGCATAGGCAACCAGCGCCGCGGCGTCGGCTGCGGAGATGCTGCCACCGGGAGGCGCCATGAGCGGATTGGAGGCATATTGCTGGGTGTGCTCGAAGTAGGGCGAGTAGATGTTGAGCTTATAGGCCGCGATGGTTCGTATCTGCTTCTTCTGGAAATCGAGTGTGGGCACTGGCCCGCGGGAGAGGTCGTCGTTAAGGCCGCGATACTTCATCGCCGGCCAGTCGCGGATGTTGGCGGCATGGAGGACTGCTTTTGGGCCGTTGCCGACGATAAGTTGCTTGACTGTCTGCGTGCCGTAGAAAAGTCCTTCGGCTGTAGCGGCGGTAACGGTGAGCATATCGCGGCTGGCGGTGACGACATAGCCCTCGGGCTTCATCTCGGCGGTGAAGTTCGCAACCGGGTGAGTTGCGAGGCGAGTGAGTTTGATAACAAAGCCGGTTGCTGAGGTCGAGGTGATATTGCGCTGTTGCAGGCTGGTTGCCAGATCTGTCGCCGCGAAACGGTCTTCATCGGAGCAGGGTGCGGCGCAGACGATGCGGACACCGCTGGTCAGCGGCTGATCGGCAGCGGCATGGATCTCGCGCGGCATGGGGATCAATTTGATCGAGGACTGTGCGGTGGCGAGGGATGTCAGGGCGAGGAGCAGGAGGCCGCAGCGGGAGAAGAGCATGTGTAACGGTATATCAGCCGGAGAAGAGATTGTGGAGTGCCGGATGTGGGGCGGCGGTTATATGGCTGCGCGGTGACTGCAATGTCAAAAGAATGTGAATAGAACGCGGATTCGCATTCTATTCACATTCCTCTGCGAGGATCACTCTCAAAGAGCAGTGCTGCGTGTGTTTCGGCCTACAAAAGACTGGATCGCAGGGTTGTGCGCCGCCTGTTCCGTGCCACTCTGGAGATTCCATGACGAAGCAATTTCAAGCGATAACGATAGTGGTGCTGGCTCTTTGTGTGATGTCGGCGCAGGCGCAGACGAGCGCAACGGCCAGTTCCAACGAGACGCCCCATAGACGGGCCGCAAAGAAAAAAGCACCCGCAGAGAGCGCGATCGGACGTGAAATCCGCGAGCTGCGCGAGCAACTGCAGACCATGCAGACTCAGATAGACAGTCTGAAGCAGCAGAATGCTGATAAGGACGCGAAGCTGGCGACGGCCACTCAGGACGCGCAGACCGCAAATGCTGCTGCCGCCCAATCAACGGAACAAGCGGAGAAGGTGAGTTCAAGCGTGCAGTCGAATACGGCTGCCGTGAACGCGCTGAATAGCGATGTCAAGGATCTCAAGTCGGCAAATACCGGGATGGCGAAGACGATCGCGGATACAAAGAATGATCTGACGAAGAAGATCGACGAGCCGCTGGCCTTGCACTACAAAGGGATTAAGATTACGCCGGTTGCGTTCTTCGCGTTTGAAACAGTCTGGCGCCAGCGGGCAATGAACGCCGACATCAATACGCCATTCACCTCTACACCCTTTGCAAATGCGGGAAACGCTCATATGAGCGAGTTCAATTTTTCAGGCCGACAGAGTCGTATTGGGGGATTATTTGAAGGGGATACGCACTCCGTAAAGTTCAAGGGCTTTATCGAGGCAGACTTCCTCTCTTCGGGTACAACCAGCAATAACAACCAGAGCAACAGCTATACGCTGCGCCAGCGTCAATTCTGGGGACAGGCCGGATTCAAGAATGGGTTTACTGTAACCGGCGGACAGATGTGGTCTCTTGTGACCGAGACCAAGAAGAGCACGGACAACGGCACGGAGAATCTGCCGGCAAACGTGGACGCGCAATACAATGTCGGCTTTAGTTGGCTGCGGCTTCCTGCCATTCGTTTCCAGCAGAAGCTGGGCGGCGTCACCACGGTTGCGGCGGCGTTGGAGAACGGTCAGATTACCGGCTTCGACAAAGGCGGACCCAATGGTCCGTCGAACTATTTCTTCGGCGGGACGGGTAACAATGGCGGTCTCTATAACACCACGACAACCTACACCAACAACGTTGCTCCGGATCTGGTGGCTAAGGCTGCGTTCGATCCGAAGTTCGGGCACTTTGAGGTTGGCGGTGCTCTGCGGTTCTTCCGCGATCGCTACTATCCGGATGCCTCGGCCACGACGCCATCGTCTGAGGGAGCTAAGAACGATACGAAGCTTGCGGGAGGCATCTTTGCCAATGCGCGTGTCAATGCTACAAAGTACGCCAGTATCGGAATTCACTTCCTGGGTGGCGATGGAGTAGGGCGCTACGGGAGCTCTGGCCTTTCTGATGCAACCGTCCATCCCGATGGAACGCTCGAACCGCTGCACGCCTACCAGGGACTATTTTCACTGGAGTTGCACCCAACTCCGAAGTTGGACCTGTTTGGATATGCGGGTGGGGAGTATGTTCAGCGTACCCTGTATGTGAACTCGAAGGGACAGGATGTCGGATATGCCCCTCCTTCACAGAATAATTCTGGCTGTTTCACAGAGGGGCTCCCAAGTGGCGCGGCAACTTCCCCCGCTGGTTCCTGCTCGGCCTTGACCCGCAGCGTGTTTGAGGGTACAGGCGGCTTTATCTACCGCTTCTACAACAGCCCGAAGTATGGCCGCTTTCAGTACGAGGTCCAATACAGCTATCTGAGCAAGGGCACATGGGCCGGCATTGGCGGAGCGCCCAAAGCAACCAACAACATGGTGTTCACGGGAATGCGTTACTACATCCCTTAAAATTCACGTCTTCCGCAGAGTAAGAAAAGGGCGCTCGATGAGTGCCCTTTTTTCTTTGCTTGTGAAGACATTGTTCGTGGTGCGACCAATTTTGATAGGCTTCAAGGGATGGCCCCTCAAGGGGCGACGGCTTTTGGAAAGGTAATGAAGAAGATGCTGGATGAGAACAGGTTGTTTCCCTCGGATAGTGCGGCGCGTTCGGTAGCCGCGAAGTTGTATGAGGCAGTGCGGGATCTGCCGATCATTTCGCCGCATGGGCACTGCGATCCGCGCTGGTTTGCAGAAAACCAGGCCTTTCCCAATCCGGCGGCCTTGTTTATCACGCCTGACCACTACGTCTTCCGGATGCTTTACTCGCAGGGAGTTTCGCTGGAGTCGCTCGGAGTTCCACAGGTCGATGGTGGCCAATCGTCGGACCCGCGCGAGGTCTGGCGAATCTTCGCGAAGCATTATTACCTGTTTCGTGGAACGCCGACCCGGCTGTGGCTGGACTATGCCTTTGAAAAGCAGTTTGGCCTGAAGGAACGGTTGAGCCCGGGCAACGCGAACGCTTACTACGACCATATTGCAAAGACATTGGAGACGCCCGAGTTTCGTCCACGAGCGCTGTTTGAAAAGTTCAATATCGAGGTGCTGTCTACCACGGACACTCCGCTCGATACGCTGGAGTTTCACAAGGCAATCCGTGAATCGGGGTGGAAGGGAAGGATCCTGCCCACATTCCGTCCGGATGCCGTGGTCGATGCGGAATATGCGGGGTTTGTTCAAAACATCGAGAAGCTCGGGGAGATTACCGGAGAGGACATTGGCACCTTCAAGGGCTATTTGAACGCATTGCGCAATCGCCGTGCCTTCTTCAAATCGATGGGAGCGACGGCCACCGATCAGGGGCACTTGACGGCGCGGACCGCTGATCTCGATGCAGCTACGGCAGAGTCGTTATACGGGCGCATTCTCTCAGGCCGCTCCGTACCGGAAGAGCAGGAGATCTTCCGGGCACAGATGCTGACCGAGATGGCGGGGATGAGCGTGGAAGATGGACTGACCATGCAACTACATCCCGGCTCGGTGCGGAACCACAACAAGGCGGTTTACGAGAAGTTCGGCCGCGACAAGGGCGCCGACATGCCTTCGCCTACCGAGTATGTGCGCGCATTGCAGCCACTGCTGAATAAGTATGGGAACGATCCGCGGCTGACGCTGATCCTGTTCACGCTCGACGAGACTTCGTACTCGCGCGAACTGGCTCCTCTCGCCGGACATTATCCCGTACTGCGGCTGGGACCGCCATGGTGGTTTCAGGACTCGCCCGAAGGCATGATGCGCTTCCGTGAACAGGCCACCGAGACCGCTGGCTTCTACAATACCGTTGGTTTCAACGACGATACCCGGGCGTTCCTCTCGATACCGGCGCGTCATGACGTGGCCCGCCGGATTGATTGCGCGTTTCTGGGCAGACTTGTCGCGGAGGGCCGTCTGGACGAGGACGAGGCCTTTGAAGTGGCGAAGGATCTGACGGTGAATCTGGTGAAGAAGGCCTATAAGCTGTAACGACAGTAGCATCTGCAATATCGGGGAAGGCCGGCGAGGTTTGCCGGCCTTCTTTCGCGTTCAACGAAGTTCCGCGGCAAACAATGTGGTCAATTTGCCAAAGGCACGGTCGGCCTGGTCGGGATTGAAGACCGGGTTATCGGGAACGGTCCAGCCATGGAAGGCCCCTTCATAAGTATCGCTTTCGTAGGTGCCACCCCAGTCCTCCAACGCTCGCTCGAAATGGCGGATAGCATCGGCATCCATGCTCTTGTCGTTACTGGCATGTCCAAAGTAGAGTCGCGCAGTCACCTTCGGCAGAACCAGGTGCGGGCTTGCGGGGTTGTCAGCCTTATAGAGGCCTCCCCCGTGAAATGAGGCTGCGGCGGCAACCTGTGGCGGACACGCTGCGGCGGCGCGCAGAGCAAGCGCTCCGCTGAAACAGTAGCCGACCGCGCCAATCGGGCCGGGACGCACGGATGGCTGCGCGGTGAGGAAGTCGATATAAGCTGCGGCATCCTGCCGCTGGGCCTCGGGTGTAAGAGGAGCCATGAGTTCGGCCATGCGTTGCACCGTATACGCATCGCCGAGCACCCGCGGGCGGTCGAAGACCGGCGGACGACTGGTGCGGTAGAAGGGATTGATCAGAAGGACGGCATAGCCTTCGTTGGAGAGACGGCGCGCCATATCCCGATGCGCCTCGCGAATGCTGCCGATGTCCGGCAGATGGAGGACTCCTGGAAACAGTCTGACTGGGTCGGGAGAGAAAAGAACCGCATCGGCGGTGCCATCTGGCATGGGGATCTGGAGGTCTTGCTCGGTCATGGATAACTCCTTGGTTGGACTGTATATCACTCATCGCCACAGAGTAAGATGAGAGCCATGAGCCTCTTTTTTTCTGCGGGAAGTCCCACGACAGAGATGTCGCCGAGTGAAGTGCAGACAAACCTTTTTAGCGCCCTGGATAAGCTGGGAGAACGTAAGAAAGTGCTGGCAGTTCCGCCGGACTTTACCCGGATGCACTCGCAGAGCGGTGTTCTGACCGAACTGGCATGGAAGTATTACGGTGACAAACTGATGGATGTTCTACCGGCGTTGGGAACGCATAAAGCGATGACCGACGAGGAGATTGCGACAATGTTCGGAGCGACTCCGCGAGAGTTGTTCCGTGTGCATGACTGGCGCAACGATATTGTGACCTTGGGCGAGGTTCCAAGCGAGTTTATGTACGAGGTGAGCGAGTGCAAGCTCGACTACACCTGGCCCGCGCAGGTGAACAAGTTGCTGAGCGATGGCGGCCATGACCTGATCCTGTCCATCGGACAGGTGGTCCCGCACGAAGTTGTGGGCATGGCGAACTATAACAAGAACATTTTTGTGGGGACAGGCGGCTCGATGGGCATCCATCGCAGCCATTTCCTTGGCGCTGTGTACGGCATGGAGCGCATGATGGGACGGGCGGACACTCCTGTGCGCCGGGTGCTGAACTATGCGAGCGAGCACTTCGCCAAGGACATGCCGATTGTGTACGTTCAGACCGTCGTGGGCAAAAATGACGCAGGCAAATTGGTCATTCGCGGCATGTATGTTGGCGACGATGTGGAGTGTTTCGAGCTGGCAGCGGAACTGAGCCTGAAGGTCAACTTCAAGATGATGAATCGCGAGATTAAGAAGGCTGTGGTCTTCCTCGATCCGCACGAGTTTCGCAGTACATGGCTGGGAAATAAGAGCGTCTACCGCACTCGCATGGCGCTTGCGGATAATGCCGAACTGATCGTACTTGCTCCTGGTGTGCATGAATTCGGCGAAGACGCCGCGATTGATATCCTGATCCGGAAGTATGGCTATTGCGGAACTCCGCGGACGCTGGAGGCGGTTAAGGAAGATCCGGCGCTGGCAGGAAATCTGAGCGCGGCGGCACATCTGATCCACGGCTCCAGCGAGGGCCGGTTCACCATTCGCTACTGCCCGGGACACCTGACCCGCCAAGAGATCGAAAGCGTTCACTTCGAGTATGGCGACTTGGCCGAGGCAATGGCGAAGTACAAGCCGGAGACACTTGAAGATGGGTGGAATACGGTGGATGGCGAAGAGATCTTCTACATCTCCAATCCTGGCCTCGGCCTGTGGGCCTACGAAGGCCGCTTCAAGGATTAGAAATTTGCAGACCGGCCGCATTAATCGGTATGCTGGTGCAGATATAAATTGGTTAGACCAATTATTTTTGAGAGAAGAGAAGGGTTTTATGAGCGAGGGATTGAAGCTTCCGAAGTTTTCGTTGGGCGTGGGCGACCGGTTTGCGCATCAGGCAAAAGCGCAGCTTGCAGCATGTATTCTGGCCGCCGACCAGGGGGTCGAGGTGATTCCTGTCTGGAACAAATCGAACCGGGAGCACCTTATTATCGGATCGGAACCGAGCCAGACCCGTGCCGCTGCGGACGCTGCGGTCAAGGAGTTAGGGTGGACAAAGCCTTACTTTCTTGACGCGGACCATATCAATCTGAAGACGGTCGAGCGCTTTCTGGAACCCTGCGATTTCTTTACCCTAGATGTTGCAGATCTGATCGGGCAGCCGGCCGATGCGAAAGACGTCGAGGCCTTTGTGAAGCGGCACCCGGAGCTTGTCGGTACGGTGACGATTCCGCAGATCGCCGAGCCGTTCAAGACCAACGCCGCCTTCGTAACAGGTGTGGCGAATAAATTTTTGGCTGCGGTGCAGGATGCCGGTCGCATCTATCGCTTTCTGGTGGAGAAGAAGGGCGCGGGAAATTTCATCGCCGAAGTCTCGATGGACGAGACAGACTCTCCCCAGACCCCGGTGGAGTTGCTGATTATTCTGGCGGCGATTGCCGATGAGAAGATCCCTATCCAGACGATTGCTCCGAAGTTTACGGGCCGATTCAACAAGGGCGTGGACTATGTGGGTGATGTTGCGCAATTTACCAAGGAGTTCAACGAGGATCTGGCGACGATCGCCTTTGCGATCAAGACCTACGGGTTGCCGGAGAATCTGAAGTTGAGCATCCACTCCGGCTCGGACAAGTTTTCCATCTATAAAGCGGTGCACGACGCGGTAAAGAAATTCGACGTCGGGGTACACATGAAGACCGCCGGAACAACCTGGCTTGAGGAACTGATCGGACTGGCCGAGGCGGGTGGCGCCGGCTTGGAGATCGCAAAGGAGGTTTATTCCGAGGCATACGCGCATAGCGAGGAGCTTTGTGCCCCCTATGCGACGGTCATCGACATCGATCCGTCGAAGCTGCCGAAGCCCGAAGTGGTCAATGGATGGACCAGTGAGCAGTACACTTCGGCGCTACGTCACGAGCAGGGAAACAAGGCGTATAACCAGAGTTTCCGGCAGTTGCTGCATGTCGGCTTCAAGGTGGCGGCGAAGCTGGAAGATCGTTATCTGAAGGCGCTGGCGGCAAATGAAGAAGTTGTGGCGAGGAATGTTACGACGAATCTCTTCGAACGGCACATTCGTCCAGTGTTTCTCGGCAAATAGCTCGATTATTTTTGAAACGGCTTAGGCACTCATCTGAAAGTCGATCGAAAGATCGCTATGATGGAATAGATTCGTGCCCGATTTGGGCATTGAAAATTGAGGAGAATGGCGCAATGGATCTTGGCTTTAAAATTCCTGAAAAGGGCACACTGGATTTTCTATCCCTCGGGGCACTCGTCAACCGGCTCGATCCCGGCATTATCCCGTTTCGCAAGGCGACGCAGGCGGCGATCCATGTGAGCGGCGGTGAGTTCAACGTGGCAGCGAACCTGTCGGACTGCTTCCGTCTGAATACAGGTGTGGTCTCGGCAATGGTGTCCTACCCTATTGGCGACTTGATCGCCGAGCGTGTGCGGGCGATGGGCGTCAAGCCAATCTACAAGAACTTTGAGCATGACGGCACGCGTGGGCCGAATATGGCAACGGTGTACAGCGACCAGGGCTTTGGCGTTCGCGCCCCGGTAGTGTTCTACAACCGCAGCAACGAAGCGGCGGCCCTGCTGAAGCCGGGCGACTTCGATTGGAAGGCGATCTTTGCGCAGGGTGTTCGCTGGTTCCATAGCGGCGGCATCTTTGCCGCGCTGTCGGAGACGACGGCGGAACTGCTGATCGAGGCGATGAAGGCAGCCCGCGCCGCCGGGGTGATTTGCTCGTTAGACCTCAACTATCGCGAGAAGCTCTGGAAGACGGTCGGCGGAATCGAGCGTGCGCACAAGGTGCTGGGCGCGATTGCCGAGAATGTCGATGTACTGGTCGGCAATGAGGAAGATTTACAGAAGGGCCTTGGATTTGAAGGGCCTGAAGTAGCGTCGGCCTCCAAACTCGATCCCAGTGTCTTCCTGTCGATGATCGATCAGGTTGTGAAGCGCTATCCCAATATCAAGGTCGTCGCGACGACGCTGCGCGAGGTTCATTCCACGAACCACCATAGCTGGAGCGCCGTGGCCTGGGTAAACGGAAAGACGGTCAATGCTCCCACCTGTGAGTTGAAGGTTCTCGATCGTGTCGGCGGCGGCGACGGCTTTGCTGCCGGCTTTATCTATGGCCTGCTCAGCGGCCAGGAACCGGAGCAGGCAATCCGGCTGGGATGGGCTCATGGAGCGCTGATGACGACCTTCCCCGGCGACACCACGATGGCGACCCTCGATCAGGTCAAGGCATTTGCCAGCGGCGGATCGGCACGCATCCAGCGCTAATTTTTCGCTGCATAAAATAAATGGGACCGCTCCAGTCTTCCAGAAGATCGTGAAGACTGGAGCGCAGACGCTTGATTGAATCACGATAAAAGGGAGACTTGATGGGACATCCGTTGTTTGACCTGAGCGGCAAATCGGCCGTAGTGGTTGGCGGTACGTCGGGCATTGGCCTGGCAATGGCGATTGGGCTGGCAGAAGCGGGTGCTGATGTTGTGGCCAGCTCGCGGCGTGCTGAACAGGTTGAAGAGGCTGCGAAGGCGATTGAGGCCAAGGGCCGCAAGACACTGCGGCTGACTTCGGATGTAGAAGACCGTGCGTCCTTGCAAGCACTGCTCGATGGAACGCTGAAGGCGTTTGGCAAGGTCGATATTCTGATCAACTGTGCGGGCAAGATCAAGCGCGAGCCGACGTTGACTGTCTCCGAAGAGACCTGGGACGACATCATGAATACGAACGTAACCGGGACGCTGCGCGCCTGCCAGATCTTCGGAAAGCACATGTTGGAGCGTGGCTACGGGCGGATCATCAATATCGCTTCGCTCAATACCTTCGTTTCTTTGAAGGAAGTTACCGCGTATGCGGCGAGCAAGGCCGCAGTGGG